>OLVR01000258.1_pt1 | contig 78342 bp, 76 predicted proteins | sample 1673261 | NCBI WGS metagenome assembly OLVR01 (sample SAMEA3178938, study PRJEB25190) | human gut metagenome | biome: human gut; feature: human-associated habitat; material: faeces | place: Austria | collected 2013 | reverse complement strand
TAGTATACAGGTAAATCCACGAAGTTACAAAGTGGAGGTCATTACATATTGTCTAAAAAGGCTTTCGAGTGAAAAATATTCACGGGATGATTTCTTGACAAATAAGAAGCATATTGCTACAATCAGTTTTAGTGTATTTAAGAGTTACATTGATGCACGGAAAGAGGTATTTCATGAAGAAGAGGATTTTATCAATTTTAGTGGATAACACTTCGGGTGTATTAAGCCGTGTTGCCGGTTTATTTAGCCGAAGAGGTTATAATATAGACAGTCTGACAGTTGGAGAGACGCAGAATCCTGCATACTCCCGAATGACCGTAGTTGTCCGTGGGGATGACCAGGTTTTGGATCAGATTGAGAAACAGGTGGCAAAGTTAGAAGACGTTCGTGCCGTGAAGGTATTAAAGCATGGTGAGCGCGTATGCCGTGAGTTAATTTTAGTGACGGTTGCCGTAGAGGCAGATCAAAGACCGGCAGTAGTGGCTATTGCTGATATTTTCCGTGCTAAGATCGTTGATGTCGGAGTAGATACTCTGATGATCGAATTGACAGGTAACCAGAATAAGCTGGATGCATTTGTGAAGCTGTTAAATGGTTATGAGATCAAGGAGATGGTTCGGACAGGCATTACCGGACTGAGTCGTGGAGCCAGAGATATGTTTGATGAGTTTGATGTGGACTTCGACAGCTAATACATAAGTGAAACGCCATTACTTGGATGAATTTGTACTGAGACAGAATGTATCAGGGAGGTCATGCAAGACAGCGCTTTGCATAAATTACATTTTATATTTAGGAGGAAAATATAATGGCAGCAAAGATTTTTTATCAAGATGATTGTAACTTGTCCTTATTGGATGGAAAGACGATCGCTATCATTGGATATGGTAGCCAGGGTCATGCACATGCATTGAACTTGAAGGAATCCGGATGCAATGTCATCATCGGTCTTTATGAAGGTTCTAAGTCATGGGCTAAGGCAGAGAAGCAGGGCTTTAAGGTATACACAACTGCAGAGGCTGCTAAGCAGGCTGATATCATTATGATCCTTATCAATGATGAGAAGCAGGCTGATATGTATAAGAAGGACATTGAGCCAAACTTGGAAGCAGGTAATATGTTAATGTTCGCTCATGGTTTCAATATTCATTATGGATGTATCGTACCTCCGGCTGATGTTGATGTTACAATGATCGCACCTAAGGCTCCAGGTCATACAGTACGTTCTGAGTATCAGGCTGGTAAGGGAACACCTTGTCTTATCGCTGTAGAGCAGGATGCTACAGGTAAAGCACAGGATATCGCACTTGCATATGCACTTGGTATTGGTGGAGCAAGAGCCGGTGTTCTTGAGACAACATTCCGTACTGAGACTGAGACAGACCTTTTCGGTGAGCAGGCAGTACTTTGCGGTGGTGTTTGTGCATTGATGCAGGCTGGTTTCGAGACATTGTGCGAAGCTGGTTATGATCCTAGAAACGCTTATTTCGAGTGTATCCATGAGATGAAGCTGATCGTAGACTTGATCTATCAGTCAGGTTTCGCAGGAATGAGATATTCTATCTCTAACACAGCAGAGTATGGTGATTATATTACAGGACCAAAGATCGTTACAGAGGATACTAAGAAGGCTATGAAGCAGATTCTTTCTGATATTCAGGATGGTACTTTTGCAAAAGACTTCTTATTGGATATGTCCCCAGCAGGTCGTCAGGTTCACTTCAAAGCTCTTAGAAAGCTTGCTTCTGAGCATCCTTCAGAGAAGGTTGGCGAGGAGATCCGTAAGCTTTACAGCTGGAACAATGAGGATGACAAGCTCATCAATAACTAATTTGAGAAGAAGGGAGAGAATACTATGGCGGCAGGAGTATTAGTGATAGCAGTTGTTGTGGTAGCGGTTGTTGTCGTTGTTGCGGCAACGGCTGCAATTATAGCGGCTGTAAAGAACACTTTACAGGACGAGGATGAGTAGTATACTCTCTTATAATACGGAAGGGGACTGTCTGACTAAGGATCAGGGATTCAATGACGCTTAGTACGACAGTCCCTTTTATTTAAAGGATTATTACAGTTCAATAGGAAGGCAATAGATTTATGTATACATTGGAGTTTGATACAGAAATACCGAAAATATGTATTCCCATCGTTGGAACGAAAGAAGAAGAGATTATAAAGACAGCAGAGGAGCTGGTTGCAGCGAAGGTGGATCTGATAGAATGGCGCGCAGATTATTGTTCGTGTATTTTAGAGGATGAGCGTCTGTGTTTGTTTCTGCAGAAACTGCGACGCAGCACGGGTTCTATACCGTTACTGTTTACGATACGTACTACTGCCGAGGGTGGTGAGCTGACAATATCATTTGAACAATATATACATACGCTTCAAGTAGCGGCACAGTCTGAATGTGTGGATTATATTGATGTGGAGATGTTTTGGTGGGACAGAGCGCTTTCGGAATCTGAGTCTGTAACAGAAGGAACGATCCGAGAGGCAGTTCAGGCATTACAACAGCATGTGCAGGTGATTGGATCCTATCATGACTTTCAGGGAACGCCACAGGAGATGCAGATTACAAAACGTCTTTTGGCAATGCATGAAAATGGTGCGGATATTCCTAAGATGGCTGTGATGCCGCAGAGAAAAGAGGATGTGTTGGCGTTAATGTGTGCAACGCTGCAGGCGAAGAGACAGATACCGGACACACCGGTTATTACTATGTCGATGGGCGCACTAGGGTCAGTCAGCCGCGTTGCAGGTGCTAATTTTGGATCAGCAGTTACATTTGGCTGCTATGGAGAAACAAGTGCACCGGGGCAGATTCCTTTGGAGGAGCTTCGGGTTGCATTGAAGCGATTACAGATTTCATAGAAGAAGCTGTTTGTGCGCTGCATAGCGGTGTAAAATGGCATAATGATATAGTAGAAAGAAATGGAGGAGCACGGTGAAAACACAGTTAAAAGAACATATATTTTTGATCGGTTTTATGGGTGTAGGCAAAACGGCTACATCTCATGCGCTTAGTAAATTATCGGGCGCAAAGGAATTTGATACCGATCAAATGATCGTGAAACAGGAGCATAAATCGATTCCGGATATTTTTGCTGAAGAGGGGGAGGAATATTTTCGCCAGAGAGAGACAGAAATATTGACAAGGCTGCGTGATCTGGAGCCGGGGATCATTTCGTGTGGCGGTGGCATGGTGATGCGCGATGTGAACGTGGACAAGATGAAGGAGCAGGGCAAGATCGTGCTTCTTACGGCAACGCCGGAGACGATTTATGAGCATGTTAAAGATAGTACAAACCGTCCGCTCCTTAATGGAAATATGAATATACCGTATATTACAAAGATGATGGAAGCAAGAGAATCAAAGTATTGTGCAGCGGCTGATATTGTTATAGAGACAGATGGCTGTACGCCGAAGCAGGTTGCACAAAAATTACTTGAAAAATATGCTCAAATAGGATAAACTGTATACAGGATTTTGCGTAGTAATCAAGACGCATATACAATTAAGGAGGATTTTTATCATGGTATCAGCAGGTGATTTCAGAAATGGTTTGACCATTGAATTTGAGGGAAATGTATATCAGGTTATTGAGTTTCAGCATGTTAAGCCTGGTAAAGGTGCAGCATTTGTCCGCACAAAGTTAAAGAATATTAAGAGTGGTGGAGTTGTAGAGAAAACATTCCGTCCGACAGAGAAGTGCCCACAGGCACATATTGAGCGTGCAGATATGCAGTATTTGTACAGTGATGATATGTATCACTTTATGAATGTCGAGACATATGATCAGATTGATATGACGGCGGATCAGGTTGGCGATTCCTTGAAATTTGTCAAAGAGAATGAGATGGTTAAGATGCTTTCTCATGGTGGAGAGGTATTTGCAATTGAGCCACCATTGTTTGTTGAGCTTGAAGTAACAGAGACAGAGCCAGGATTTAAGGGCGATACAGCAACAGGTGCTAATAAGCCGGCTACTGTTGAGACTGGAGCACAGGTAAATGTGCCATTGTTCGTTGAGACTGGAGATAAGATCCAGATCGATACTCGTACAGGTGAATATTTGAAGCGTGTATAATTATTACGCATAGGATAGGAGGCGCAATTCATAAGGAATCATGTATTCCTGGGGGTTGCGCCTTTTGTGCAGAAATAAGAAGAGGATAGACATGAAATATAAATTAGTCATTTTTGATATGGATGGGACGATACTAAATACGCTAGAAGATCTGACTGACAGCACGAATGCAACGCTGGAGCATTTCGGTTATCCGGTTCATTCCATAGAGGATGTCAGACATTTCGTGGGCAATGGGATCCGTAAACTGATCGAAAGGGCCGTGCCATCGGGACTTAGTACAGAACGGATTGATGAAGTACATCGATATTTTTTGGACTACTATGCGAAGCACTGTGCGGACAAGACGAAACCGTATGATGGGATTTTAGACTTGATCCGTACGTTGCGAAAAGAAGGCTGCAAAACGGCAGTTGTGTCCAATAAAGCAGATATGGCAGTGCAGGAATTGTGTAAAGATTATTTCGATGGTCTGTTTGATTTCGCTGTCGGAGAGAGAGAAGGTGTCAGACGCAAGCCGGCACCGGACGCAGTAGAGCATGTTTTGGATACCTTGCAGATCACAAAGAAAGATGCAGTGTATATCGGTGATTCAGAGGTTGATGTGCAGACGGCGATCAATGCGGGATTAGACAGTGTGATCGTTTTGTGGGGCTTCCGAGAGAGAGAACTACTAGAACAGTATGGCGCCAAAGTCTTTGCACAGGATACGAAAGAATGCCTGCGCTTGTTACAATAAAAAGGATTGGAAAAGAGGAAAAGATGAGAACAAAAAGAAAGAAACAGATCATATGGGAAGTAATAATTTTGTTTGTGCTGGTAGCAGCTGCTGTTGGTGCGGTGCAGTTCAAACGGATCCATGAACAAAAGATGGCAGAAAAGAATGCCGTACAGAAAGTAAAATCGGTAGATGATCTTGCGGGCCGTAAGATTGGTGTACAGATTGGTACAACGGGAGATATCTATTCAACGGATTATGCCAAGGAAAATAAAGGTACCGAGGTAGAGCGTTACAACAAAGGAGCCGATGCCATTCAGGCACTGAAAGTTGGCAAAATCGATTCTGTTATTATTGATGAGCAGCCGGCCAAAGCCTATTGTGAAAAGAATCCGGAATTAAAGATCTTAAAAGATGAGTTCGCAAATGAGGACTATGCAGTATGTGTTGCCAAAGGAAATGATACGCTGCGCGAGCAGATCAATCAGGCGTTGGACGAGATCACAAAAGATGGCACGATGCAGAAGATCAATGATTACTATATCGGTGTGAATGCCGGCAAAGATCGTTATCAGGCAGATCCAAAAAATCCGAAAAAGAAAAAATTGACGATGGCGACCAATGCAGAATTTCCACCATATGAATACTATGATAAGGGAAAAATTGTTGGTGTTGATGCGGATATGATGCAGGCAGTATGTGATCGACTTGGTATGGATCTGGAGATTCAGAACATGGATTTTGATTCGATCATTACGGCTGTTACTTCCGGTAAAGTAGATGTAGGTGCCGCCGGAATGACTGTGACAGAGGATCGTCTTAAAAATATTGATTTCACCAACAAATATACAACAGCCAAACAGGTTGTTATCGTAAAAGGAACTAAGTCGGTTGTGAAGAAACAGACTTTCCGAGAGGCATTTTATAATAACTTTGTCAAAGAACATCGTTATGAATATTTGTTAAAAGGTTTTGGCAATACACTGGTTATCACATTCTTTGCAATCATTATTGGTATTGTATTTGGCCTGATCCTTTCCCTGATCCGTACCAGCCATGATCGTAACGGTTCTTGGCCAATATTGAATGCGCTGTGCAGGATCTATATCACAGTAATGCGAGGGACGCCTGCTGTTGTACAGTTGATGATCATTTATTACGTTATTTTGACTTCGGTACAAAACAAGATATTAGTGGCGATTATTGGATTTGGATTGAACTCTGCAGCATACGTTTCAGAGGTTATGCGTTCCGGTATTATGTCCGTCGATCAAGGACAGTTTGAAGCGGGACGAAGCCTTGGTTTAAACTATTGGCAGACAATGCGCAGTGTCATTATTCCACAGGCATTTAAGAATATTTTGCCGGCACTTGGTAACGAGTTTATCGTACTGATCAAGGAGACTTCTATCAGTGGATATATTGGTATGATGGATCTGACGAAGGGTGGAGATATTGTCCGTAGTATTACGTATGAAGCATATATGCCACTATTTGCCGTAGCTATTGTCTATCTTGTGACAGTAATGATCCTGTCGGCCGGTGTCAATAAGTTGGAACGTAAATTACGAAACAGCGAACGTTAATGCAGCAACAGGGGAGAATAAATATGAGTAATAAAATAGAAAAAGATAATGTTTTGATCGATGTACATGATTTGCATAAAGCCTTTGGAGAACACCAGGTTTTAAAGGGGATTGATATTCAGATCTGCAAAGGTGAAGTGATTGCGATCATTGGCCCATCCGGTTGTGGTAAATCAACCTTTCTGCGGTCATTAAATCTGTTAGAAGTACCGACAGATGGTATTATTTCCTTTGAGGGAACGGATATTACGGATGCATCTGTTGATATTGATGTCATGAGAGAAAAGATCGGAATGGTATTCCAGCAGTTTAATCTGTTTCCGAATATGACGATCAAAGAAAATATTATGCTAGCACCGGTAAAGCGGAAGAAGATGAGCAAAGAAGATGCCGAAAAGAAGGCCTTGGAGCTGTTGACACGCATAGGCCTGTCCGATAAAGCGGACAGCTATCCGTCACAGCTGTCCGGCGGGCAGAAACAGCGTGTTGCCATTGTGCGTGCACTTGCTATGAATCCGGATGTCATGTTGTTTGATGAGCCGACGTCAGCTTTGGATCCTGAGATGGTAGGTGAGGTACTTGCTTTAATGAAGGAGCTCGCGGCAGAGGGAATGACGATGGTTGTAGTAACGCATGAGATGGGTTTTGCGAGAGAAGTGGCAAGTCGTGTCCTCTTTATTAATGATGGTACTATTCAGGAAGATGAAACACCGGAAGAGCTGTTTGATCATCCTAAAAATGCGAGATTACAGGAGTTTTTATCCAAAATATTATAATTGTCTTATGAAGAAAGTATTATTGGTAACGAGGGTGAGTGGTTTCATACCGCAGCATGAAATGAAACATGTGCGTATACTACAGGATATGGGATATGAGGTACATTATGCATCCGATTTTAATAATGTAGTGTATGGCAAAGATAATCACAGATTGGACGGGACCGGAGTGATAAGACATCAGATCGATTTTGTCAAGTCACCGTTTTCACGTCAAGTGAAGAAAAGCTATCTGCAATTGGTAAAGCTTCTTATGGAAGAAGAGTTTGCAATAATTCACTGTCATATGCCGATGAGTGGAGTTGTAGGCCGCTTGGCAGCGCAGAAGGTATATCGACAGACCGGACGTCATGTGCCGGTATTATATACGGCACATGGTCTGCATTTCTATACAGGAGCGCCGCTTCGCAATTGGCTGTATTATCCGGTGGAGTACTTTTTGGCACGTTATACGGATCGGCTGATCGTCATTAATCACGAAGATTATGATAGAGTTCAGTCATTTCCGGTGCGCGGCTGCGTGGTATATGTGCCCGGTGTCGGTGTGCCGCTGCCTGAAGAAACTGCTCCGAATGCCAGAGTAATGCGGAAAACGACGCCGAAGATGTTATTAAGTGTAGGGGAGTTGTCCGCGCGTAAAAATCATCAGCTTATGATAGAGGCAATGGCATTGCTTCGTGATCTGGATCTGAGATATGTTATTTGTGGAACCGGTGACAAGCAGAAAATGTTACAGCAGCGTATCCTAGAGCTAGGGTTGGAGCACCGGGTCTTTCTGGCAGGATATCAGGAGAATATTTCAGAATGGCTTGCCCGTGCAGACTGTTTTGTACTGCCTTCCTATCAGGAGGGGCTTCCGGTAGCGGTGATGGAAGCAATGGCCGCAGGGCTGCCGGTGATCGCATCGGATATCCGCGGAGTGAATGATCTGATCGAGCATACCAAAGGCGGTTATCTGGTACAGGGATTTGATCCGGAAGATTATGCGGTTAAGATTCGCCGCATGTTTACGGAAAAAGATGCAGAAAGTGCAGTTCCACGTGATGTGCGCAGAAACTTGATGGGAGAGTGGAACAAAAAGCGTGTGAAACAATTTTCTACACAAGTGGTGGATCAACAAATGAGAGCACTGTATCAAGAAGTGCTGCAGGAAGACAATGCAGGAAGGAGAAGGCGTTGATGGCACATACAGCAAAAGTATTGACCATTGCGGTTGCGGCATACAATGTCGCGCCATACATTGCACAATGTTTGGATTCTTTTGTGGATGAGAAACTCCTTCCGGCATTGGATATTGTGGTGATCGACGATGGATCTACGGATGCTACGGCACGCATAGTGAGAAAATATATCAACAGATTTCCAGAGTCTTTTCGTCTTGTTTCGCAGGAAAATGGTGGTTATGGTGCCGCGGTCAATCATGCGCTGGCACTGGCACAGGGAGAATATTTCAAGACAGTAGATGGAGATGATTGGGTAGATACAAAAGAACTCTTGACAGTTGTATGCTATTTGATGGATAATAGAGAAAGATCAGATGTTGTCGTGACAGATTATTGTTGGGTACGTCATCGTGATGGAAAGGAAATACGCCGGATCAAGACTGATTTCGCACAGAAGCAATATCAACATATCTATTCCTTTGATGAAATAGCAGATAAGGTTTATCTTAATATGCATGCAGTGACGATTCGAACCGCCTTGCTGCAGTCGCACAATATTCAGTTGGATGAGCATTGTTTTTATGTAGATGCACAGTATGTTTTGAGACCGGTGCCTTATATCGAGACAGTTGTATTTTTGCCGGGGATAGTATATCAATATCGACTGGGAACAGATGGTCAGAGTATGAATTTAGAGAGTATGCAGAAGAATTATTTGCAGCATGAAAAGGTACTACAAAGCATTATTCGTTTATATGAACAGGAAGACAAAAGTAGTTTGGCGAAAAGAGCGTATCTTGCCAAAGGGGCAGCAAAATTAATGACAAGTCAAGTTAAAATTTATTTGAGTTTTCGATCAAGCCGCCGCTGGAAAATGAAGATCAAACAGCTTGTAGACACAATCGAAGCGAACAATCCCGAAATATTTCATGCCTGCAACAACCGTGCAGTAAAATTATTATATCGCACAAACTATAGGATCTATCCTGCAGCAAGTTTCTTGTTGAGACTGCAACACACATTGCACTATAGATAAGTCACATCATGTTAGAGTTACCAAAATACAGTGAGGAGAGGACATATGGCAAGTAAGATCGAGGAGATACAGGGTAAAACGTTAGACAGAACAAAAACGGTTATTCATCATTTTATATTCCCGGATAATGAGGACATGGATTCTAATTACGCCCAGATCTATTTTCGCTGGACCAGACAGCAGCCGGAATGCAGACATGGAAAAGTTAGGATACCGGCCGATTGTTCGTTGTCGACGTGTTCTTTTTTTAATATCTTTCCGGCTGGAAAATGGAATAAATATGCGGATATTCACACTTATACATTCCAGATTTTATTGCGTGGATCGGCAAAGATTTATTTGTGGGAGACCGGTTTTGATGAGGAAGAGGGGGTAGATCGTAAATTATTGGGGATGAAACGTACGATTTCCGATGAAACCAGATTATATGAATTTGGTTTTATGGCTGATGCACTGGATAATAATATATTTATTGTAATTGATGCGGAATCAGATTGTGAATTGTACGGTGGACAGGTTGTGGCAAGAACATGTTATGAGGCCAAACCGGTCAATCTTGCCATTGGAATATGTACATATCATCGGGAGGAAAGTGTGCGCACGATCCTTCAACAGATCTATACCACATTTTTTGAACAGAGTATTTTAGCGGATAACATAGGTGTATTTGTTGCGGACAATGGAGGTACGCTGACAGAAAGTGATTATCCGGACCGTGGTGTCAAAGTTATGAAAAACAAGAATGTCGGAGGGACCGGTGGCTTTGTACGGTGTCTGTTGGAGGCGCTTGAGGATCCTAATAAAGAATGGACACATATATTGTTTTTGGATGATGATATCCGTTTGGAGCCGGAAAGCATTTATCGAACGTATATGCTATATTCTTTTATCCGACCGAATTTCCGCTGTAGTATACTTGGTGGATCGCTGATGCGAATGGATTATCCGTATATTCAGCATGCCAAAGGCGAAAGATGGATGTTTGACCATGTAGAATTCGGCAGAAACGGATTTAATCTTCTTTGTGAAGAAGATCTTATTGTCAATGAGTTGGAAAAAGATGTAGAATATAATGGTTGGTGGTATTGCGCAATGGTTTTAGAAAACAAAAAGAATGAACTTCCACTGCCCTTTTTTATACATATTGATGATATAGAGTACGGAAGAAGGATGGGATGGCCGATCATGACGATGAATGGTATCGGGGTATGGCATGATTCCTTTGAGAATCGCAAACAGTCTGCGATGGAGTACTATGATATGCGTAACAGCTTGATCATGAATGCTTTATATGAACCACGTCGGCCGGTAGAGGATACGTGTAAGCGTGTGTTCCGCCATTTGGTGCATCAGATGCTCAAATATCGATATGATGATCAGCTGCTGACATTGCGTGCGGTAGAAGATTTCTTGGAGGGACCGGAATATTTCAAGACACATGATCCGATCCTCGTGCATGAGGAAATCATGGAGATGGGATACCATCCGAAAAATGTAGTCAAGAAGCTTTATGAAATGAAGGCAAGCAGAGATCCGATGCGCAAGGAAGATCTGTACCGCAAGTACACGTTTTCGCTCAAACATAAGCTGACTTTGAATGGATGGCTGTTATTTGGCAAGAAGGAGTTGACGGCACTGCCAATGGGGTGTCATGCTACACATCTATATCGACTCAAAAATGTATTGTACTATGATCCGCAGAGTGGTAGTGGATTTACGGTAAAGCGTAAGAGAGGTATGGCATTTGTGACGCTGTTTCGTTATGCAAAGGCTGCTTGGAAACTAAAGAGAAAATACGAGGACACGGTTCAGGACTATGTGTTAAACAACGCAGAACTCTGTTCCAGTGATTTTTGGAAAAAATACCTGAGTATAGGTTAGAGAGGAATTATCATGCGGTTGTTTATAGCAAGAATACAGGGATTTATCAAATACAAAGACCTGATGGGACAATTGATCTCCCGAGATCTGAAACTCAAGTATCGTCGAAGCGTGCTGGGGTATTTATGGAGTATTTTGAATCCATTGTTTATCATGGTCATTATGGCAATCGTGTTTTCACATATGTTTCATCAGAAGAGTATACCGAATTATCCCGTGTATTTAATGAGCGGACAAGTGTTATTTAATTTTATGAATATATCTACCCATCAGGCTCTTGGGGCAATTACCGGGAATGCAGCACTGCTTAAAAAGACGTATCTTCCGAAATATGTATTTACCGTCTCTAAGATCACCAGTGGGTTAATAGACTGCATTTTTTCCTTTGGAGCGCTGCTGATCGTTATGTTATTTACAAAAGGACATTTTACGTGGTACCTGCTGCTGTTCCCTATTGTAGTAGCACAGTTATATGTGTTTAATATTGGTCTGGGAATGTTGTTAAGCGCAGCAAACGTATTTTTCCGGGACATCCAGTATATTTATAATGCGATAACGACAGCATGGATGTATTTGACTCCAATGTTTTATCCGGTAGAGTATTTGCCGGATAAGCTGCACTGGCTCGTCGTGCATCTCAATCCAATGTATGCATATGTTACACAGCTTCGATGCCTGACTCTGTACGGAGTATTTCCGGATCCGCATATGGTGCTGTACGGATGCATTGATGCCTTCCTAATGCTGCTATTTGGAACATGGATCTTTACGAAAGGACAAGATCAGTTTATCCTATATATATAAAACACACACTTCACACCTCCAAAATTTGTTCAAGGACCACATAATAAGTAACTCATACTTCCCATACCGGAAGTTGTTTCAAAACCACATATTGCTTATTATGTCAGCAACAAATAAACTATTTTGCAGCCGGTAGTCTGAATTGTTCTGCCGGCAGCGAACTAAGATAATTGCCGCAGAACGCAGAGTTTTTGGGTGATTTCTTATTTTGTTAAGTCTCTGATGAATACATGCCCGAGGGATTGTCTGAGATGTCCCGGTCTAGCAAGGTATCATCCATTTTTGGACGGGACGCTTTCGCTACGATGCGCTACGTCACGTTACTTAATGTCTCTGAAATACGAGACATAAGTAACGACGAGCGCAAAGTCCCTTTCAAAAATGATGATTACCTTGCTTCCGGGACTTCGAGTTTCCGAAGGGCATGTAAATCAATCATCAGAGACAACAAAATTTAGAAATCACCTAAAACGTAAATGCGGCAAGGCAATTACTATAGTTCTCTGCCAGCAGAAATCGTCATGTTGTAGCTGCAAAATACATAGTAATCTTTGACATAATAAGCAATATGTGACCCGACAGCATCTTTTGATGTGCGAAGTTTGAATCAGTGTACTAATAAAACATCTTTTTCTTCAACTGCTTTATAGATAATCCAATCATTATTATTTCCAACAACACCAAATATGCATAGGAATACCCAAGCGATACAGAAAACTCTGTATAAACATACCTATTATGAAGTGCGAGCACGGCGTGACAAAACGGAGACAACCACATAGCCCCTATGCGATAATTATTAAAAATAAGTACAAATAAAATCGAAATCACATTCAACAGAATTGCCACTAATTTTTTATTCATAATCGAAAAATAGAGCGTCACCGTTCCCATTAACACCATGCAAAGCAAAAGTAATACTACGCCATGAATTACCGCTTGGTAAGGGGAATAATACTTAAAAACCTGTTGGTCAATAAATCGATTATTATCAGACAGTAATTTTTCATAACTACTCTTATAATAGATGGTAAAATTACTCCATATATTTCCTACATAGCTATACTTTGCAGCACAGACCATGCAGCCAGCCATAAGTAACAAAATATATGCCAAAGAATACAGGGTGATCTGCAAAAGTTCTCCAAAAAACCACCCTTTTTTACCGGCACGGTATATCAATAACAACTGATCACTATCCAACCTTGGAATCGTAGTGAGGATCAACACATAGCCCACCAAAAAAATAACCAGATAATACCAGTGGTTTAAGCACATAATAAATGTTTCAAATACTCCAAGCGTCTGTCCAACTTGTTTTGCATGATCAACCATCACTCTGACACCGTTATCCAAAATAAAACCAATGATCAACAACAAAATAATATTCTTTTTATCTGCAAATGATTCTTGCAAACCGGGTCGAAGTATCAATAAAACTTTTTTCATCGTAGCCCTCCGTTTCTATGATCTTTTGTTTTCCCTAGCGTTCCGTAATATCAAACTGCCTTTGCGACACATAAACCATCAACCAATAATTAAACGCTATGATAATCACCGCAATAAGCAAAGCCAGCCATGTTCTATGTTGATAAACCCCCTCTACCGAGGAACCTGCATAATGCAAAAAACATGGATTGATCAGATCTGCCACTCTGCCTGCGAGAATTTTTCCATCTCTAAGATATTTGGTGGATAATTCTCCATATATTCTACACTGCAAATAAATTACTGCAATCGTGCTGCCTAATACCAAATATTTATCCTGTAGCAATACTCCCATCAAAAAACAGAAAGAACTATTTATCACGGAATACAGACAAAAGAATAATATTCCTTTCATCAGTTGCATATAAATCAGAGTCATCGAAATCTTTTGTGCACTATCAGCTCCCTCTATCATCTTACCCGAAAACGTAAAGTATATAACTGAAAACGATTCATCAGACACTGGAATATAATCATATCCCACCAAAAGTGTAGCATAAAATAATACGATCGCCGTGATAGAAACACCTACTGCAGTAATCGCATTTGCAATGATTTTAGCAGTATAATATTCCTTAAAACTGCATCTTGTAATTATCATCCTCTTATTTTTCGTTGAAATTTCCTCTAAGTAATTAATCACACTTGGGAAACCACAAATTACAGGCATCACAACCGGCAAATATGCATTATCCTGCCACATATTGTTCATAGGGGTCAAATAGGATGAACTAAACCCTTTGGTCCAATTTCCATGAAATTTGTTCCAAATTGCCTGAAGGATTGTTGTTGATGTTTCATCTCCTAATACCTGTCCACTGTCCCCAAGCATAAACATAATATAAAGAAGTGCAACTGCAATCAAAAAATATCTGCTTTTTATGCTCTTTTTGATCTCTAACCTTATCATAGGATCAGTACCCCCCTGTTTCCTCATAATAATATAATGTCCCATCCAGTGCATCAACAATAACGCTAGCGCCATGTATATCATCTGTGCTTGTATTAAATGCAGATCCTGAAGCTCCTGTCATAAACACCCATACCGGACGCAAACAAGTCGTATCGTCTACGCACTGATACACCCCCTGAACATTATCCTTTGCCTCATGGTTCTTTTGTACAAGCAGATATACCAATCCACAATTTTGAAACGACATACCTCCAATATGAGCAATCTCTTTCTTAATTTTACGTACCGCCCAAAGTGGCGAGATGATTTTTTTATGCGCTTTCGTGCTTGCAATATCAAAGCATTCGAAACCTGTATTAACATAATCTAATGTCTTCTTATGACACATAGTCGCCATAATGTGATTTCCGCAATGCGTATATGGATAACTTTTTCCATCAGCTAATAAAAAATCGGAGCTTGTATCCACTACCATTCCATTATATAGCCGTCCGATCACCATGCTGTAGCTATAATACTCTTGATCAGGTACTTTCATGACATACAAATGTTGTACTTTATAAGTAAACTTTTCCTTCTCAAACGACCGCATATGTTTATTAAAGAGACCTTCTGTATATGTAACTGCATCTAATACCGAAAGTTCACCGTCTTGTAGAGCATATTTGTCCTGCTTTGATGCGACCTCTCCCCATTCAAAATTATATTTTTTCACACAGTTATCAATTGATGGCTCAGGTTCATCTCCCAATGAATTTCCACAGAAAAATCCCATAGAACTATAAGAATATGTTTTTCCGGTTTTCTTATCACTTTTTTCCTTCCCATAATAATTTGGAATATTGTCGTTTGGAAAATCCTGTTCTTGAATTTTCTCCCAATCCACAGTATCATAATCACTCCATAACGATTGGATCACTTTTTTTAGATCATTATCATTTTGGGTATACCAAGGGGTGAGTTTTATCTCCGAGATCTCTTGCACGTCTGGAAACATAATCATTTTAGGAAATTGCAGCCCATCCATATTAATCCCCTGCAACTTCAAAGTCTGTCGCTTTGCTTCTTGTACAGGCACTAACTTGTCCGAAGATAAATCAACTTTATCCGTTGTATCTTTGTCTCGCTTCGGCGCTTTTTGACAGCCTGTAATGCATAATGTAAGAATTAATAATATACAATATAGTAAATAATTTTTGTGAAATACTCTCATAATCTTTATTATCCTTTCACCTGTGCTTTAATTGTAAAAGCAGTGTACTTTGTTACAGTCCCTCTAAATTTTATTTTCTGTTTTGCAAGTGGTATAGCATTTTTATATTTCATTGCCTTTCCATTTGAAGTCCCTGTAAATGACACTGATGTAGTCGGAAACGAATTGGTCACCGATTTCACAGTTAAAACTGCATTGATATTCTAAACAAGCTCACCCTCATGGCATCTGTCTTTATTTTACATACTCTGAGGAATATATCTATAACTATTGCAGAATTCAAAAATAAAATGCAGAATTTAAAAGTCACAATAATAATTTATCCTCTGTGCTATATATCGTAATATTTCGCATACTCCTCTTGTACCTTATTATATTTACTTTGTGAAACACTGAGTTCTTTTTGAATGCTAATTTCATCCGTCAATCTCGCCGAATATCGCTGAATACTCTCGACATATCTCATGTTGACAAGAAAACTTTTATGAATGCGACAAAATCCATACATGCACAATATTTCTTCAATTCTATCTAATTTCTGATACATAGAGTATGTTTTCGATACATTTTTAATGTGAAATATCACTCTATGTAAACAACTCTCAATATATACTATATCGCTAGGATATATCTTCTTATTTCCTTCCACAAAAGCAAATTGTAATTTTGAAGTTTTCTCAATAAATCTCTGCATAAAATCGTCCATACATCTAACTATCCGCTTATCCCACATAGCATCACCTTTTATGATATTCTGCATCGCGTTTATTTTAGTTTCATCAACATGCACTCCCTGACATGCTGTCACGAAAATAATGCGGTAAGCATCTCCGATAATCATTAAATCCACCTCAGATGCAGGAGATTCTATACAGTATTGATAACCATGTACCCGCATATATTGATCTACAAGTCTTTTCTCCTTTCTTAAATAATTTTCATCAGTATCCCATACTGCAACCTTCACCATTTCTATACCCCCTTGTATTATTCGACAAATGATTTGAACCCTGCCAAAATATTCCCTTTTATATATTAGACTATTTAAAAGCCCAAAAGGTTCATTTTATTTTAATAAATTAAAATGATTTGAAAAAAATTCTAAAAATACTTTACTGTCTCATCTCCACTAATGATACTCTTATTCTTTGACAGCATAGCACTTTTCGAGTAATCAATTCAACTGCTTCAATAATATATAACGAATCGCGCGGCAAAATCCTGACAAAATAATTTATTTTTTTAACATCATTATCCCTCACTTCTTTTGTCCTCAAATCTTACATGATATTCCCATTACATTATGATCCAGTTCCAGATTGTCTTCACCCAATAACTCAAATCCGTTGTAGCATTCACATATAAGAGTTCTTGATATAATTTTGTTATTGCATTCATATCTATCGCATATCCGTTTGTTGCATCAACATCCTGAAATGCACTTTTCTCGTACTTTTTCACCCCTCCATGACATCGCCATTCGGAAATAGCACTCTGATAAAAGCTTCCGCGATCCAAATAGTTTACCCCACCTTTCACATAAAAACTACCGACATCAGCGCAAGCAAAGGCCGAGATTCCAATTCTTTCAAGACTCCCCTTCACTTCAATCGCCCCAAACTCACTATTACGATAAAAGGCACCATCCGCAATCTCCGTCACACAGGATGGAATTGTCAATTGAGAATCTGCATTGTCATTTTTGAGTGCTTGGCAAAGAATGTGACCATCCCTCGTATATAAAATTTCGTTTTGCAACTGATATGACGTATTCTCCTTATCAATCTGGATCAATCTGATCGGTGCATAATACAAAAACAGCGTATCCGGATCTCCTTCTTCGCCATAATTGATCTTTCCGCGAAATGCTTTGCCAATGTAAAATGTTTTCAACTGCTCACAATTTCTAAATGTCTCCGGTGCAATATATTGTAAGTTTGACGGCATACGAAAACTCGTAATTCCTGTCCCTGCAAAAGTTCCATATCTCTTCAAATAGCCATCGAATTGTCCCTCATCATGATCTAACGCAAAATAGTCCACGCCATTCACATAGCGATCATAAGGATCTTCATTCTCCGAATCATAATAATGTATCACTCGCACATCAGACTTGTTGTAATAATCTGAAATTCGCTCCAGATGATTAAGTGTCTCCAAATTCACATCCTTAAGTAAAATACAATCAAAGAAACTTCCTTCTCCTAATTTGTGTAAGTTCTTCGGTAAGACAATTTTTTTCAAATAATAATTTCCCTTAAATGATAGTGGTGCTGTCTGACGAACAGTATCAGGAACAACGAAGGTTCGACCTTCCTTTCCCATCGGATAACAGATAAGTGTTGTCATTTTCTTATTATATAAAACACCATTTTGCGATCTGTACTTTGAGTTGTTAAAAGAGACTCGAATACTTGTAAGATAAATCTGTGCCCCAAATGCCCCTTCTTCAATTTTTGTCACACTTGCCGGAATATAGATTTCCCTTACCTGTATATCACCAAACATGTTGGCTGTAATCGTGGTGAATCCTTCCGGTAATTCCACATATAATTTTTCAGTTGCATCACCCAGACCTCTCCACACATCAAAACCCCAGCCGGGCTCATAATCATCAGATATTCCTCTTTCTTCTTCGGACGCATATTGAAGAACCGAAGAATCTTTGATTGCTGTAATCCCCTGTCGTATCACTAATTTTTTCACCTGAAAGTATCTGTTTTTACGGCTAAGTTGTTCATCTACACGAATGGTTTGCGACACAACTCCCCGTCCATAAAGTTCCAGCTTCTTCGACTTGCTGTCATAGCGGTATTTTGTCTCACCACCACAGCTTCCAGAGACTACTTTTGCCTGTACACTTTGTGCAAAAAACAATCCCCCTGCTACCATCCAAAATGCGATCATTAGTGTAATAATATAACCTGCTCTTTTCATAATCCCCCTCCTTGCAATCACTATTTTAACTGTACTTGATAAATTGCTACTTTGTAATCTGAAACTTTGCTCTCCCTTTTATCTACTGCTACATATAGACCTGTGCTTGTAACCGATATGCCTTATATTTTAATGTATCACCTTGTATACTGTCTGTCAAATAATCTGCATCCAATGATAGCCGCACCGCCGCAAATAAGAAACAAAATAACAAATCCCATATATTTTGAAGATTTTTGTCTATAGGGTAATGCATTCCCGGAAGTATCGGGATCTGCATTCAACAACAATTGTTCGTCAAACATGGTATTCATAAGACTCATAAATTCTTTTGTTGTATATACTTTTCCATTAACAAGTCCCTTTTTCCCAACTTTAGCATTAAACACATCCGGTGCATCTGCAAAAGGTATCATATAACTTTCTTTTGCACATTTTACATATATCATATTTAAATAATACAACTCATTTCTTAACAAACGAATATCTTTTATCGTATTCTTTGCGCTGATTACTTTAGTAACCACCGAAGCAACTTTGTCTTTATTTAAAACGGTTTGACCAATCTCCCCATCGTCTGACTCTGACATCCATTGATATTTGCCGTTCACTTTCTGCAACATTGTAATTCCTGCACGCCCTGATTTCGTTGTGTAGGGAACATACCATTCGTAAGTATCACCAAATAGTTTGTCGATATTTTTCCCCTTTTTCTTATACGCTGTAATCATCAGATCATCTACTAACTGTACCCGAAACGCTTTACTGTAATCGTACTGTTCTTTTCCCAAAGCACTTTCTTGTTCTTCAACCGTCTCTCCTTCTGTATCATTTTTCTGATACGATTTTGAGTGATTCGTAAGTTCTTTTTTTATTTGTTGTAACTCCTGTTTTTGTTCCTTTTCCTGCTTTGTCAATATATGCACTGTCTTTTGTTGCAAGTTGCTGTCCGCTTTTACTCCTGCAGCTGCCACCAAAAGAATACACATGGAAAATATTGCTGTCATTGTAACTTTTATATTTTTACTCATAATAATCCCCTTTTCTGTACGCAAATCCTTCATATATTGACCACCACGAATGCCACGGATCTCTCCGTTACCATCATCTCTTGCATTATAATACGTTATTACCACCAAACAATAAAAAACCGCCTGTTAGAGAAATTTAGTTCTTTTGCTCCATTTTAGAAATTATAGGAAACGAGAAGTTTTATTAATTTATTGCCTTTAACCAGTGTCTACTTTATAGGATTTGATTCCTTTTTCACATGTCCACTTAATAGGGGCATCCCCCTTTTCATCGTGTCCACCTTATAGGGTACATTATACTTTTCAATATTTATTTTTCCGAAAACTTAATTACGCTAACTCAGATATTACACGCTTAACCTCTTCTTCATTCAACTCTACAATGTCCGCAATAGATGCAATACTTTCACCCCGTTCATGTAGCTTTTGAATCGTTCTTTCTCGACCTTCCGCTCGTCCTTCTTCTCGTCCTTCTTCCTTTCCCTCTAGGTAGCGCTGACGGTATTCATATTCTAATGTCATATAATCCAACCTCCATCTCTCATTTTGGCGGGCCGAACGCACTGCTTCTTCCAACTCCTCTGTAAATTTGTCCGACGCACCTTTTCCATCAATATAATCTAAAATCCGTTTCATTTCGGGACTCACATCGTCCATTGTTCCCTTTGTACTTAAGATTATCTTAACTGCGTCATCGTCTAATGTCAATGCCTAGTTTCCGTTACAATCTATACGATAAAAACCAGCCATTTCTCACCACATCATCCGATATCTTCTCGGTGTCAATCCTTCTATCTTCTTAAATGCCCGATTAAAATAATTGGGATCCGATATCCCACACTTCTCCCCGATCATCTCCACTGACAGATCCGTAAATCGCAGCAGCTGCTTTGCACGCGTAATACGAATCTGCAGTAAATACGAATTCACCGTAACACCATAGGTCTGCTTAAACAGCTTCGTCAAATAATACTTATTGATATAAAAACGTTGCGACAGATCATCTAATGTCACCTTATCCTCATAATGCGATTCCAAATATTCTTTCACAAGATGAATACTTTCCTGCTTTGCTCCGCCAATCTCCTGCTCCGGCTGATATGTTTCCTCCATTAACAATGTCAAAAAATTCTGCAGATACCCATTAATCCGCATATCACGAATATAATCTTCCGAATCAGCTACGCGATATACCGCATCAATCACATCCATATATTGATCGATCCGTTTAGAAGGAAAAACATTTTCTCCGCCTCGGGATAAATACTTATCATAAATAGTGGCTGCCATACTGCCATTAAAATGCATCCATTTTAGAGACCATGGCTCATCCTTAGAACTTCTATGGTAATACGGATGTCTGCAATCAATAAACACACAGTCCCCCACAGAAAGCGAATATTTTTGTCCGCGAAACTGCAATTCTCCCCGACCATTCTTTACGACAAAAAACAAGAAAGAGTCCAGCGATTCTCTATGACTTTGATGTGGCTTCAATGCCTGCAGCGAACCAACCTCTTGCAAATATAACAGTGCTTCTTTTGCAAAAAGAGTCGGTGTATAGATAATGCGGTCTGAACGCACTGCACGATCCGTGAAATATCCCATTTCCTCTATGCTCATACCGCACCTTCTCTCTATCACATTGCAAGCTCCATAATTCTACAAATGCTTTAGTTCAGCACAACACCCTTGCGCAGCATAAAGTTGCCATATTGCCGTTCCTCGCCCGTCTGTATAATTGCGTAGGCTTTCTTGGCATGCTCATAAAATTCAAACCGCTCATATTCTCCGAGCTGCACCTCGAATCCCTCAATCTCACTGGAACGAGCACGAACCTCTTCCCACATCGTCGGTATCAGCATTCCTTTATCTATATCCGACTGCACCAGGCTCATCACCATGATCGGAGCCTTTACGTACGTGTCTAACGGCATAACTTTCACAATGGCTTCCACCATCTCCGGTGCACTAATACAAGGGTACTGAATAACACGCTTTCCCATCGCTTCTGCCGGAAAATGTGCATCTGCAATGACAATTTCGTCATCATGTCCCATCTCGCATAGTATTTTCAACATCTCCGGGGTCAGCACTTTCGGAATTCCTTTTAGCATCGTTTGACTCCTCCCTTATTCCCAGATAAACTCCGTATCCCAAACATCAACGCCACTATCCTGGAATATGCTATATAATCTCTGGTGTAGCTGTTCTCTCGTAACGCCCTTCTTCATGATCACCTGTAAGAAACCGCCACCACCGGCGCCGGAAATAAACTGTCCATCCACCAGATCTTCACAAGCAAGAAATATCTGATCAATGCACGTATTCGTCGATCCCGCATCAAGCTGCTTGCTAAGTTCCCAATGCTCATTCAAAAGTGCCGCAAACCGATCCACATTACCACGTTCCAACTCAAATTGCATCAATGCCGCTGTCCGCTGCATTTGATCCAACGCATCGATAGATTCCTTACGCCCACCGATATATCCACCAACAACATCCCGCAACAAATTTCTCGCCAAACGTCTCTGTCCGGTATAGATCAGCGCAAATCGCTCCTGCAGCTCCTTCTTGGTTGCCTCACTCAGTACCACATTTTCTACTTGAATCACCTGATTGATTCCAGGTTCTGTCGTAATCATCTTAACTCCCGCTGTCACACCACCGACTTGATCCTGCCAGCCGCCACCGGTACTCATGATCTGCTCCATGCAAAGCACAATATCATAAAGCTCTGCATCTTGTACTTCCTGTCCAAAAAATTCAAAGATCGCCTTCACACAAGCCCCCGATAGAATGGAACTTGTGCCAAGTCCAGACCCCTTAGGCACACCGATCACCTGCGTCGACAAATAAAATCCGCCGCCCAGCTTCTCCAATATATCCGTCAATTCATAATGACCTTCAATTGGAATAATGCCACATGCGATCAATGCTGCTTTATGAAGGGCAAAGAAATCATAGGGATTATGGCAATCCTGAATCTCCTCTACCGTCTTTGCAACACCACTTACACCAATGTCCTGACTCTCAAACTGTACCTCCAGCTCGGGAATTCGATGCATCGTCACCTGAATCGGATAATTGCCTTTCAGCTTAATCGCCGCATTTAATACAACACCACCCTTTTCGTTACAATGCGGTGGTGTATCCGTCCAACCGCCGCCCCAATTCACTCGAACCGGAAGCGAAACATGCACTTCCTCCTTCGCAATATGAAAATCATCAAAATCCGGAATCTTATCTTTGCCATTTTCGTAGATAACGCGCTGGATCTCATCAAAGCATTTGCTCTCTAACGCATCATACTGTGCTCCTGCAAAGCTTTGGCGATGATTTCTCATATATCTGGACAACGCATAATAAATGCGAATCTTCTCCGAAAATGCACTATGCTCTGCGCGCTCCATCAACAACTGATATTGCGCCTCGTTAATTCCTGCATCACCAAAGACACGCAATGCATCCTCGTAATACTCTCCCTGCATCAATCGATCCACGAAACAGGTCACAAGCACCTGGTTCTCAATGCTCCGTTTCCACGGAACAATAGCGCGTACATCCGCTGCATTAAAACTGCTGCACAAACTCAGTCTCTTTGACTCCAACCAACTCTTCACATCATCCGGCTTCGCTGTTCCTGCCACAATACGGCATAAACGCATCGCACTTGCAACACTGGCAGCACGATCTGCCTCTACCGTGTAGAGATCAGCAAACCACAAATAACGCTCCTGTCCATTCCATATTTGCTCCGGCAAAATGTCGTACGCCGCCAATATATTTTGTATTGGTATCCCCATCCATAGGCTATTCTTCTCATAGGTTCCCTTTGGATTATCCTCCGCACCATACACCCTCGTCACAAAAGTGCCATCCGAGAGTGCCAACGTGTGAAACACCATATTTTCCGGCAATGTCACATTCTCAATGCCGGCATTCGAAATGATCGTACCGGCTCCAACGACCGTATTCGGTCCAATATAACTATCCTCTATATAGGCTCCCTGTCCTATCACGGCATCTGACGCAATGTAGGCATTATTCGTCGCATATTCGTCCGCATCCTGCATATTCGTCAAAACACGCTTCTGCCAGCCAAGGAATTCATAATCATCCACGCCAACCGTCACAAGCTCTCTAAGCTCTCTCGTAGTTCCAAAATGAATAAACTCCGCCGGAGACAGACAGATCAGCTTCATTGAGAAAGCATGCAGTGCCTCCCAGATCTGATTACGACACTCTGTCAGTTCTTCGCAAAAGCTCCCCTCCGGAGTCTCCCGCTGAAAATCATCCAACGTCGCTTCGCCAGCTAACGGATACAAAAAGTCCGCATAGAAACTTACTCTCGCAGTCTCATTCACAAACTTATGAAACTTCTCTTCACAGACGACGCCATCTGTGCTGATCAGACCAAACAACGCATTCAGTAGTTCAGCATCTAACACCACTGCACCGGTATCAATATCAACCGCATCATTCTCATTCACCGCACCGGCTGCTCGAAGTGTCTCCACCGACTGTTTCTGCAGGCAGCGTGCTACATGATCGTGACCGTCATTTAAGAAAACACCGTGATTTTTGCCCGTCTCAACATCTTCCTTGATCGAAATCGCTGCCGCACCGTGATACTGTAGATCGATCTGCAGCGGGTTAAATAAAAGCAGCACATCTCCCGATAGAACAACCATTCCATCTGGGAAACGTCCTGCTAAAGAAGTCATCCCTATTATAAATTCATCAAACAATGTCGATGGTCTGCCATTGGGCAACTCCCGCGGCACCGGTGAAAACAACTTGCCACAAGCCGAATACTGTGGAACACGCTTGCTGTCTCCTCCGGAGTGGATCACCAAGATCCGCTTACCCCGGAAATGATTCTCCCTTGCATCTCCATCCTGCTCAGCAATATACTTCAATACATTAAAAGTTGCTCCACCAGACCCAACACGCTTACCATCCGGATCCGGTAACACCTTATAAACTGTCTTCTCCGGCAGTAAGCCTAACGCCAAGCGATCTAAAATCTGCTGCTCATAGGCTAACGCCTGCTCCTCATTGGAAGCCGTTAATATCACATAATCCCATGTGATATAACTGGATTTGCGCAAGCTGCGCTGATACTCGTCCCACGAGTCAAGGTAACTCTGGGCGAGGAATAGTTTTTTAAGTTTTCTTTTGGTCATTGGTATGTGCTCCTTGGGGTATTAATCTTTTTTATAATGCTTTTTTTTCTTAATCATGTTTTTATAAAAGTCTTCAACCCATTCATGTATCTGCACCATCTCTTCTTTATTTTTCTGTGCATCCTCTGACGTACAATTCGACATTAATTTTTCTCGCAAATATTCTCGCATACCTTGCTTAATATCTTCCGGATTCTGTTTGTATATTTTTTCTTTGTTTGCTTCACAATAAATGGCCAATAACTCTTCTACTCCTTGATAATCCATAATCACGTATTCTCCGGTTCTGGTTCTCCTTTTTTTCTTGTGGTTTCTAGTTCTTATTCTGAGGTTCTCTCCAAAATTCCCAGCTTTTCCAATAGTTCTATTCCAAGGTTCCGTGATAATTAGCCCCACGTTTAAGAGACGGGTCTTTGTAACGTTGTCATTATCGTTCTTATTCCATCTTCAAACTTCCATTGTGCATTCCATCCGATACCTTTTAACCTGCATATATCAGGGTTTACGTTTACAATCCCTGTTGCAGGGTATGGCACTGTTCCATAGTGCAACTCGCTTTTACTATGTGTAACAGCTATCATCTTTTCAATAAATACTTTTAATGGAGCCGAATATCCTGAGCCAAAATTATAAACTCCTTCGGCATTATCTGATTCTATAAGCATACAAAGAGCTTTAACTGCATCGTCGATATACAGGAAGTCCCACATTTGGATGCATTCCGTTAAATCACAAGGCTCGTTAGAAATCATTTTCCTCAATATAGAAATCACCAAAGTACCTGCATAATCATTGGGTCCATATAAGCTGAAAAACCTTGGTTCTACCAAAACACAATTATGATTCTGGCAGTAATCTTTTGCATACTCATAAAATGCTAACTTATATTTTCCGTATTCCGTGTTAGGCTGTGGATCAACATTCTCCGTTAACTTTTCCTGTTTAGTCCACAATCCATATTCAGCTTGAGACCCAGCTGTAATAAATTTGTTGCATTCAAGGTGTATCATTGCCTGTAAAAAATCGACATTATATTGCAGATTTGTCTTTTGGAGTTTCTGATTGCTCCGATCCTTCCCACGAGTTCCGTTCCATGCTGTTGCAACAGCGACATCAACTTTTCCATCTATCAAAATGTCCAACGTACGATAGTCACACATATCACACTTTACAATTGTAAGCAAATCACTTTTATTTAAGACACTTAATTTTTTGCAATCATTTCTGACAATTGCAATTACTTCGTGCCCCTGCCCTAATAATTCATTCGCAAGAGCCGACCCAATCATGCTAGTTGCTCCGGATATAGCAATTTTCATCCATCTATTCTCCCTTCAGCATTTTAATCATTTCCATTTTCAAACCTTCTGCATCAATACCAAAATAATGGTATAAATATCCTGCATGAGCCATTGCTACAAACTTATCAGGAACTCCACACACCTTGAATCTTGTGGATAAATTATTCTCGGCAATTACCAGCGATACCATACTACCAAGCCCTCCATAAATATTGTGATCCTGTGCAACAATAACGTTTCCCGTTTTTGTTGCTTCATAAATTGCATTTTTATCGATCGGCTTGATTGAATACATATCAATAACCCGAACTTTCTTTCCAGTTTCTTCACGAATGCGCTTTGAAGCGGCTACCGCATACTGAACTATAACACCCGAACAGAGGAAAGCTCCGTCATCGCCATCCATTACCAATGTGGAACCACCTGCACATACATCAACATCCTCATCATAAATATTTTCTGTCGGTTCTACACTACTACGAATATACATGGGACCATTATATTTCAACGAATAGTCCAATAAATTTTTAGCCTGATTGGCATCACTCACTTCAAATACCGCAATGTTAGGAATAGATGTCATAATACCGCAGTCCTCAATTGCCCAGTGCGTTGCACCTGAAATTCCTCCAGATACACCAGCATACACACCAATCATACGAACATTGTGATTTCCATAAGCCACATCGGTTCGGCATTGCTCACATGCACGCATAGTTAAGAATGGTGCCATTGAGAACACATAGGGAATAAATCCTTCGCATGCCAAACCAGTGCCAAAGGAAATCATATTCTGCTCTGCTATGCCCGTATTAAATGCCCTATGAGGATTTTCTTCGACAAAATTCTTATTTCTACAAGTTCCAGATAAATCTGCATTGACAACAACAACTTTGTCATTTTTCTTACCCAGTTTACTCATGTATTCGCCAATTATATTACGGAGAAAGCTTTTATTTTCACTCATATATTCCACCTTCTATCATATGCTTCATAAAGGGATTCAACAGATTCTTTTAGCTGTTCATCAGTAATTTTTCCAGCATGCCAACGCACTTCATTCTGCATATATTCAACACCGCACCCCTTAATTGTATGTGCAACAATTACTGTCGGCACATCAAAAGTTACTGGCGGAAGCTGATCAAAACACCTCTTAATTTCTGAAATGTTGTTCCCATCGATTTCAACCACATTCCATCCGAACGCTCTATACTTCGCGGCAATGTCTCCTAATCCGGTTACATCTTCAATCGAACCATCAGCTTCTAATCCATTAAAATCGACAATAGCAACTAAATTTCCCAAATTATATTTTACTGCATTTAACGCAGCCTCCCAAATGGATCCTTCCGACTGCTCTCCATCTCCCATAATCGTGTAAACACGGCTAGTATTATTTTCTTTAAGACGCAACCCTGCTGCAATTCCACAAGCTATGGGCATACCATGACCTAAGCTTCCAGTAGAAACCTCAACAAAGGGGTTCACTAGATTGCAGGAGTGCATCGAAAAACGCCCCTGATCTGTTGCATATTCGTTGATAACATCTTCAGCTGTAAAGCAGCCAATAGCAGCTTGATTAAAACTTGTAACAGCCGATGCATGTCCTTTCGATAATACAAAACGATCCCTGCTCTCATCCTGAGGATTTCGTGGATTATAATTCATCTGATATTGCCATAGAACAGTCATAATATCCGCAATAGATAAATCTCCACCAATATGAATTACTTCCTTGTTACACAGTTTCAATAGATTCACACGAATCTCCAAAGCAGCCTTTTCCATCTCTTGAATGGTTGTTATTCTCATGCTATCACCTCCTGTATGTTACGGTGAGCAATGCAAGGTTCAAGATGCCATGCGACACTCTGATAATTCTCTAAACTCTAAAAATCTCTTCCTAGTTCATGTCATTACTGATTCACTGCCTCAATGATTATCTTGGCCATATAGTCAATCATCTCATCAGTCATACCAGGATATACTCCAACCCAAAATGTATTATTCATAATGAAATCAGTGTTGGTTAAATCGCCAGAAACACGATACGCATCCGTACCACGAATCTGATCAAAGCATGGATGTTTAATGAGATTACCACTAAATAACAATCTTGTCTGCACATTATGATTTTCAACATAATGTGTTATCGCATTACGATTTAATCCACAATCTGGTTTTACAGAGATCAAAAAACCAAACCATGATGGATGACTGTTTTCTGCCGGTTCAGGAAGAATCAACTTATCTGAAACAGGTTCCAATGCAGCACGTAAACGATCCCAATTATGACGACGGCGTTCAATAAATGATGGGAACTTCTTTAATTGTTCACAACCAATCGCTGCCTGCATATCCGTAACTTTCAAATTATATCCGAAATGGCTATATACATATTTATGATCGTATCCTTTCGGAAGCTCTCCATACTGTCCATCAAAACGATGTCCGCAAAAATTATCTTGACCAGACGGGCAAATACAATCACGTCCCCAATCTCTAAACGACAATATTAATCGATTTAATTTTGAATCATTCGTATATACGCAACCACCCTCACCCATTGTCATGTGGTGTGGCGGATAAAAACTGGATGTACCTATATCTCCCCATGTACCTGTAAAACGCGTCTCACCATTAATAGTATACTTTGTTCCTAATGCATCACAGTTATCTTCAACAAGCCATAAATTATGTTCATCACAAAATGCTTTAACTGCCGACAAATCGAAAGGATTACCAAGTGTATGTGCAATCATAACAGCTTTTGTCTTTGGAGATAATGCTTCTTCCAATTTAGTAACATCAATATTATATTGTGGCACTGTAACATCGACAAACACAGGAACCGCACCATACTGAATTGCAGGAGTAACCGTAGTCGGAAATCCACATGCAACTGTAATAATCTCATCACCTTTCTTAATCTGACGATCACCTAACTCCGGTGCTGTTAGTGCCATAAATGCAATGAGATTTGCAGAAGATCCACTATTAACAAGATGAGCATGTTTTACTCCGATCCATTCTGCAAATTCTCTTTCAAAGCGATCTGCAAATCGTCCGGTAGTCAACCAAAAATCAAGTGTTGCGTCTGTCAAGGCACACATTTCCTTTTCATCGAACACTCGAGCTGCATATGTTATTCTATCTCCTTCCTGAAAAGTCTTTTTATTTTCTTTAAAGTCATGATAATATTCTGTTACCAATGCCTTAATCTGCTCACGTGCTTCTTCTTCATTCTTCCAAGTAGCCATTTATCTCTCCTCCATAAATTCTTTTATTTCTTTGTTCATTTCCGCAGCTACATTTCCACTCGCCAACCATACCTTACTAAAACGACAGGTCATTTCCATACATTCTTCCATATGCCAGCAAGGCTTCCAGCCAAATGTCGACTTTACTTTACTGCAATCAAGTTTCAAGAAATTAGCCTCATGTGGTGCATTATCTTCCGCCTGATTTTCCCATTTTGCTTCTTGTCCCCAACATTTACAAAAAAGATCCACTAACTCACCTGTGGTAACACAATCACAATCATCCGGTCCCACATTGTAATAGCCCTGATACGTTATATCTTCATACTGTTTTTGAGCAATCATAAGATAAACAGCAAGAGGTTCTAACACATGCTGATATGGCCGAGTTGAATATGGATTTCGAACCCCTATCACCTGTCCTTTTTCCATTGCACGAACGCAGTCTGGAATGATTCGATCATTTGCAAAATCACCTCCACCAATAACATTTCCCGCACGTGCCGTAGATATTGCAACACTATTATCTGCAAAAAAACTATTCTTGTAACTATGTGTTACTAGCTCAGAACAACTTTTACTATTAGAATACGGATCAAATCCATCCAGCGGTTCATTCTCTCGGTATCCCCATTCCCATTCATTATTATGATACACTTTGTCCGTTGTGACATTTAACACACTCTTTACGGAATGCGATTGACGAACGCATTCTAAAATGTTTACAGTTCCCATAACATTTGTATCATATGTATATCGCGGATCTTTGTAACTATCGCGTACAATAGGCTGTGCCGCTAAATGAAAAACTATTTCTGGCTGTGCCTCGTCAAACGCTGCCTTAAGTGCGTCATAGTTTCTGATGTCACCAATTATTGAGTGAATTTCCTCTGAAATCCCGGATATATCAAATAATGAAGGGGTTGTTGGTGGATTTGTCGAATAACCGGTTACTATCGCCCCGGCATTTACTAAAATCTTACAAAGCCATGTACCCTTAAATCCTGTATGACCGGTAACAAACACCTTTTTTCCTTTATAAAAAGAAAAATCAATTCGTTTATTCATCAATCAATCCTCCCATTTTTTCCATGGTGCCACTCCCTTAGAGAGTAATTTTTCTAATTCATCCATCTCACGTTTATTATCCATACACTGCCAAAATCCTCTATGCATATAAGACATTAACTGACCTTCCCCGGCAAGTCTTTCTAAAGGCTCGCGTTCAAATACTGTCTGATCCCCCTCAATATAATTGAAAACTTCTGGTTCAAGAACCATGTATCCCGCATTGATTGGTGCCTCGTCAATCTGACTCTTTTCTCGAAACGATTTAACTGCATTGTCTCCACCAATATCAAGGATTCCTTTTTGTTGCTCCAACATAACTGCTGTTAATGTGGCAACCTTTTCATGTGCTTTATGAAACTCTACCAACTTCTTAATATCCACATCACATACACCATCACCATAAGTCATCATAAAAGTTTCATTTCCTATATATGGCTGAATACGTTTAATTCTTCCTCCTGTCATAGTATGAAGTCCTGTATCAACAACTGTCACCTTCCATGGCTCACAATGCTGTTGGTGAATCGTCATTTCATTCTTGCCATTTGTAAAATCAAATGTAATGTCACTATTATGAAGGAAGTAATCTGCAAACCACTCTTTAATCACATGCTGTTTATAGCCTGCACAAATTATAAATTCATTAAAGCCATAATAAGAATATTCCTTCATAATATGCCATAAGATTGGCTGTCCACCAATTTCTACCATCGGTTTTGGTTTAAACTGCGACTCTTCTGAAATTCGGGTTCCAAAACCACCAGCTAATAACACTACTTTCATTATATTCAGTCCTCCAAATTCATGATTAGATTATATAGCAATCCAGCTTTCCGGATAATAATTGCCGTTAATATAGTTTTCCTTTGTATTTTCGTCAACAAAATTTCTTGGGCATATCACCTTTTTATCGGAAGAATCATTCAAATATCCACCCCAAAAAGAAAATGTCGAATTAGCTATAATATTCCCACCAGAGCACTTTGTCATGAGATACATGTCAATTGCTGCTCTGTTACCGCCATCCATGTAAATCACATTTCTATTATTAAATAAACCCAATCCTTTTACCTTTTCTATGTCATCAGAAAAAACAAGATAAATGCAATTAGTATCATCAAAATAGCCTAATGCCTTTTTATAATAATCCAATTTCAAATTAAGAGAAGAAAGCACCAAATAATCAGTAAGCCTAAAGTGAACACTTACCGGCTGTAATCCCTTAAGATCCAATCTTCTAAAAATTGAGTCACCGTCATTTACTATTCCCTGTCTAAACGAGAATTCTGCTTTGACCCTATTTTCCACACTTTTCCAATCCTGATATGTTCCAAAACCATCTATCACATCGTAATTATTTGAGTCCTTAAGTATCAATAATGTTTTATCACAATGTACCGCACCGGAAAGGTCCTTAAATTGCTTAAAATTATAATAGCTTTTCTTTATAAATTCATATACTATTCTGTCTTTATAATATTTGAATTTAGAAAAATATGTCATTTTCATGCTATTTTTCCAATTAGAAGAATCTATTCGTTTGATACGTTTTGTCAAGGCTCGGATAAGTGAATTTCTACTCTCAATTAATTTAATTCCAGAACAGTTAAAGACATCTAAAAATTGGTAACCTCTTCTGAAATTTTTTAATTCGTTATAAAAGACCAATTCTTGATCATTTACTTCCGATAAATACATGAGATTCGCCAATGTTGTCATCTGCGCTCCTAGCTGGTCACCATGTGCAATTCTACTGTTTGTTAACATTTAGGTTCTCCTTTTACTAATGATTTTTACAAAAACTTCTTGGATAGTTTCTTCTCTTAAAATTACCAGTATTGCAATATAAACGACAGCACCAACTGCAATTTTTACTGCTAAAGTAACAAATAAATGTGTAAAATTTAACCTATATATAGTAATAAACATTATTATTGCTGCAATAGTTGCTTTCCAGTCCATTTGTATAATATTCCTTAAGCTAATTATTTCCCGGCTGAACATTAAAACTACCCAAAATAAAACACCAGAAGAAACAACCGAAGCTACAGATACCCCCACTGATTGAAACCTCTCAACCATAAAAAAATTTAGTATAACATTCAAGAGCGCGCCTACACTAATTGCTATATTATACTGATTCTGTTTAGCATTAGATATTAGGCATTGTTGTCCAATATAATTAGCCAAAATACTCATCAAAACGTTAAAAGCTAAAATTTTTAGTAAGACAGCACTTTTTTCATATCCCAAACCAAAAAACACGGGGACAAATTCATCTGATATGCAAATAATGCCCACTGTCACTGCAATTGCAACAACTGATGCATAACGCAACGTTTTAAACATAATTTTTTTTGATTTATCTTTGCTAGCATTATTATTCAAATATGTAACTCTTGGCAATACAACGTTGCTGATTGAATTAATCACGGACCCACATAAAGTGCATATTTTTGATGCCTGTTCATATACACCGACTTCATAACTATTGGCAAATGCCCCCAATACCGTCTTATCAGCCGAAGTAAATATTGTATTTACAATTCCTGGAACAAAATAAATAAAGGATTTTATTGTATGTTTTAATATATTCTTAAAAGACACCTTAGATGAAATAATATATTTTTTTACTATTGGTAAAACTACGATATAGCTTATAACATTCGAAGCTTGCATAATGACAGCATAAATCAGAAAATCTTTTTCTGATTTAACTAAGAAAATAATCAAAAAAACATTTACTAATCTAACTGCAATATTCCTTAATGCGGTGGCCTTAAAATTCTCCATTCCCGTTAGAAACCATGTCGAGTCTATTCCTGTGGAAATAATATTTAAAATCATAATTGCACACAAAATCTTATTATCACTGGAAAGCCACACAAATGATATTGTATAAGCAATAATACATATTACCATAAGAAAAATCTTCGCAATCATTATTTCCTTAAATATAGTACTTATATAGTTTTTATCGCCTCTATTTGCGGATACCTGTAGCATTCCATAAAGAGAAAATCCTAACGCCTCTATTAAAACAAAATAGGAACTATTTGCCAAAGCATATGAATAGTCTCCAACAAGTTCTGCCGATAATACACGTGCAACATATGGCGATAATATCAGGGGAACAATAAACGAGACGATCTGATTTAATATATTATAAAAAATATTAATAGAAATCTTTTTCTCCTGCATTAGCTAATCTCCTATAATTATATCTGCCATACGATTTACATACGAGTCGATTGAAAAATTGCTTTTATATAAATCACTTTGCAAATATCTGTTTATATTGCTAATAATTTCTTTATATCTAATCTCATCCATACTATGTAAATATAAATATAATTCATCCAATGAATCAAATTTTCTGTAATCAATAAAGGTATTCTCTGGGATAAATCTTGATATATCTTCTGCACCATAATAAACAGGAACACAACCTGAAAAAAAAGCATCAAAAATTTTTTCAGTTATATATCCAGACTTACTTTTCATATTTTCAAAACAGATTGAAAATTTATATTTCGCCATTGTGTAAAGCTTATCCTCTACTTTTCCGCGATAACTTGTCCGGTCTGACTTATTCCAACCAAATCCATATAAGTCAAATTCTATATTGTTTTGTTCAAAATATTGTATTATATTTAACCTCTCAGAATATAGTTCATTTCTATCGGTACTATGTTTATTTCCACATATCATTGTTATAAATTTCTTATTGTCATAAGGAGTATCCCATAATTTTTTAGGCATTACCTGCGGATAAAAAAATTGAAAGTACCTTTTATTATCGACCATTCTTTCATCCCATGTCATAATTTTATTGAACCATTTATGATTCTTTTTGTCGTAAGATGCCCTAAAAACTGTTGGCGGCTCTTGGATAATCAAAATTGCTTTGCATTTTCTGTTCAATTTGCTGTATTTATAAAAATAATCCTGCTCCCATTTTTTCTTAAATATATATTTCAACCAATCCGTTAATCTATTCATGGTCAACCTGGACGCATTATTCAAATCTTGGAACAACCAAACATCAATTTCCTCTTTATTATCATACATATCCACTGTATGATATTCATGTCCCAATTCTTCTAAACGCTCTTTTAATTTTATTCCCGGTAACAATAAATTTTGACCTATGCTACACATAGCAGGATCAAATAATTTATCGTTTGAATATGCCTCACCATATGGAGTTACAATTGCAATCTTCATCTATTTCTTCACCTTTTTTGTCAATTTATAAGCTAAACTTGCTGGCACTGAAAATATATCTGCAATTCGAAGCATCCTTTCGTATTTGATAGTACTAATTTTTGATACTTTCAATTCTTGATGCATTTTTTCAAGATATCTTACAGCTTTTTTATAACTAATACATTTTGAAGTTTGTCTTGCTAACAATCGTCTAAAATACCATTTAAAATATTTTGTTCTTCCTAGCTCATCTTCTGTTAAAAGATTTCCGTAGTATTCATCATTCGACAAAAAATGAATCAACTTAATCAACATTTCTTCTAAGTTTGATGAACTATCCTGACTTTTGTAAATTCTATAGTCTAATAATGTTTTTGGTATTTCAGCTATTGTTCCACCTTTTTTTTCTAACTCCATATATATAACAACATCGATACACGGACCAGGTGTCGACAATATGGTAATGTTATTATTTTTTATGAATTCTGTTCTATATACAGTTGCCGGAAAAGTAAAACTCTTTTGCTTATTTAAATACTCATGAAAAAATTGCTCATGACAAAATATACGCTCATCATATTTTTCTTCATTTATAATTTTGGTATATTCACCATTCTCGTCAATATTATTAGCGAGACACGAAACTGCCATACAATCTTCATGATTTTCTAAATAAGCAACTTCTTCTTTTAAGAGATTATCATGTAAAATATCATCATCATGAAAAACTGCAAAATAATCACCAGCACAATTCTTGAATGCATAGGATATATTTCCAATTCCACCAAGGTTATGTTCATGCCTAATATAATTAACTCTCTTATCTTCGATAGACTTAACATACTCTTCTGTTCCGTCGTTCGAACAATTATCCAAAACATTAAGTATGAAATCTGAATATGTCTGATTCAGAATGCTTTCCAGAGCAGATTTAAGATAATTTACTCTATTGTATGTTAGCACAAAAATTACTACTTTAGTTTGCATTTTTACCCTCTTATCTAAATAATATGCTTTCAATAACAAAAACACACAATAATCTCATTACTGTGAACCTTCAGCTTTATCCACTTATTTATTCTACTCAATATAATGAGATTACTATGATATTCATTTGCGATTTTGTGTTTGTGATTTTATTTCATACGCTAAAATAATATTTGCAGCAAGCATCATACCACTCTGTCCATAAAACAATACATGACCTGCTCCAAAACTTAATGCTAATGACCATATAATAATGGCGACACCCCATAAATTTTTATGGAAAACACTTACCAATTGCTTTCCATAAAAATATAATATATAGAATAAGCCGAATATTCCAGTTTGGAATAGCAAATCTAGAAAATCCATCTCCATATTGGGATAGCCAAAATCACTTCCACCAAATCCCCATCCAAACAAGTAATGCATCTCCTTTGTGAAAAGTGTAATTGCTTTATTCAATCTTCTTAATCGCATGCTAAATAAAAAATCTGTTGTCGAATAACTGTGTTTTCTCAAATATCTCCAACGTTCAAAAATCAAACTAGTACTTTGAATAATTTGATCCTTATAATATATGATAACAAAAACTAAGAAACATATTAATATTAAAATTTTTAAGCTTTGCTTTTGATTTTCATTACGCATAAATGCAAAAATAAATAATATTAAAAAAACAAAAACAGTTGCGTATCCCATCTTTGTTCCCATTAAAGCCACACAAAGGCAATTAAAAGCCAAAACAAAAAGTGAATACATATTAGATTTAAAATTTAGTCTCCAAAACATATACGCAACTAAACTAGATAAAATGAATGATATTTCATTAACAGCATAGAAGAAACCTTTCCATCCAATTTCTCCTTCATATGCTGAAATTCCAATTCCCATTAGTCCAGGCACTAATATTAACACTGGATACGCTATGCTCCAAAAATCCATTAGATTAAATATATCTAATTTATATTTCTTTTCCTTTTGAAGAGTTTGAATTAAAGAAACAAGTATAATGGGTGTAAAAAGTTTAATTACACCTTGCAGTGAATCTTTAATATAATTACTGCTAACAATACTTTGAATTAACAAAAATACCATAAACGGAAAAAGAACATTTATAAATGTTCTTTTCGACACAGTCATAAGTAAAGTTAACATGTAAAAAAATAAAACGAGTCGATATATCTGTCCAATTGGCAGTTCATCATGAAATGCTCCACTAACAGAGTCAACAAAAGGCATAATATATAACAATACCATTAAAAAAGAATATTTATTAATTTTTGTGCCCGCAAGTAAATTTTTTTTTATTTTAACCTTAAATACCATTATATATCTCCTAGCATCTCTCTGTATAAAGATGCAACATTACGTGCCATAACAGAATCAAAAAATTCTGTTGCGCATTTTTGTTTGCCACAAATCGCTTTTTCCCTTATTTCATCTCTATTATTATAACAATATATAATTTGTGCTGCCAATACATCAGGATCAGAGCAATCTATTAAATATCCTGTCTTATTATCAATAATTTCTTTAATTCCACCAACAGAATTTGCCAATACACAGCAACCTGCATTCATCGCCTCCAAAATAGATATTCCAAACGATTCATATTTAGAAGGATGTATATACAAACTATATCTATTCAATGTACTTCTTACATCTTTATCATATCCCTTTAGTTGAACATCTATTTTTTTTTCCATGATATACTTCTCCAAGACTCTTCTTTCATATCCCTCTCCAAATATATCACAATGTATTTTTACATTCATTTTTTTATCATTAATAATAGATAGTGCTCTTAAAATGGTCATCTGATTCTTTATCGGTAACAAATTACCCACATTACACATTTGCAATACTTCAGATTCATAATCTGGCAGAGAATCATATTGGTATGGTTCGATTGCATTGTGTATTATTTTTATCTTATCTTCTTTTACACCACGATTACAGAGAATGTTTTTCATTGATTCTGATACCGCAATGCATTTGTTACAAGAGTGATTAATTAAAAAGGTTTCAAGAAGAGAATACATCGCCACTATAAATTTTCCCTTTTTCATTTGGTCAACCTTGACATCACCATGAATAACCGCTAATTTTTTTGTATATCTGTTTGAAGCTATTGCCACACTCACTAATAATCCATTATTACTGTTAATATGTAATAGATTTATTTTATTCTTCTTAACATATAGCTTTAATTTAATTATGTCTTGAATTAGATGTATACCCAATTCAAGACATATTTTATTGTTACTGTCTAATTGAGAATTCAACCAACTATTTTTACGAACCGCATAATAAACTTCATAATTCATTCTCCTTAAAGCTTTTCCCAAACTTATTGTATAATTCTCTATTCCACCAGCCATTTTCCCTACACTTACAATCAACACTTTCATTCGTTACCTCTTTTTTACCCGATAATCATATAGTTATATACAATACCAAATAGTTGTCAGCAGTCTATATATTGCCTTATTGTATCTATAACTTGATTTCTACACGAACTATAATTTGAAAAATGTTTTGTTGTTGCATCAACTATAAGTTGTTCCATATTATTATCCTCATCTGAATACATCAAAACATAATTTAATTTTGAGAAAGACTGTGCAATTTGCGTTTGATGATCATCAATATGTTCACCATATTTTGATAATCTTGGAACAACGATTATTTTCCTTCTATATTTTAAACCAGTCATTATAGTTCCAACCCCACTATGAGATACCAATATATCACAGTTTTTTATGTATTCTTCATAATCATTATTACTCAAAAAGTTACAATACTCATAATATTGGGGTAAATAATCCGAATTACCAATCTGTGCAAATACTCTTTCATGGATTTTTTTATTCTCAATCAAATCATCCATCATTCTTAACAATCTATTAAATTGAAACTTTTGTGTTCCTAGTGTTACAAATATCATATTTAAAACCCTCCTTTCTCTAGAAGGCAGTTATATTTTCTTATTCTCTGTTGTATATGTAAAATCTGTACGTCGTTACAACGGCAAATTATATCATGAGTTCTTTCCAACTTATTTGCTTTAATTTTGATTCTCAAAAAATACCACCAACATATTTTGCTTTTGGATAAAACCTTAGCATTGTTTCCCATTGAACTAAAAATAAATCAGCCAAAGGATATACCAATTTTCCAGTCAAGGAACAATTTTCTATTCTTGCAAAAGATTCTATATATATTACCTTTATTTTAAATATTTTGGATAATACACAAAATGGATATGCAATCAATGCACCAGTCGTAATAATATAATCTGGTTTTTCCTTCCTAAGGATTTTGACTGATTCAATAAATAATTTTATAAAATGTATTATAAAAGCTTTCTCGCGTCGATTGATTTGCTTCAATATATATATATTCTGTAAATTTGTATCCTTTGCTTGTCCACCTTCTTCAGTTACGAAAAAGCTATTGTATGTTTTAGCAATTTCTTTTAAGCACATAAGTTCCTCCCAATGTCCCCCTGACGAAGCAATAAATCCTATTTTACAACTGCCATGATTATTCCCCATCATTATTCACCTCTATTACAATAATGTGATCAATTAAACATCCTATTTTAGTCTATCTCACCCCACAACCACAACTTCCTCAACCCCCAGCACTACTTCCGTCTCCCGTTCAAACAACTGGATCTTCGCTTTTACCTCCTGTCGTTTGGTATCCACGCTAACGAATGTGCCCTCTATGCCTTCAAACGTACCGCTTGTAATTTGAACGGTATCTCCTGCTTTCCAGCTTTCCATGTTTTTTTGAAATTGTTGTTGCTCTTGTTGCTTTGTAATATCACGTTGTTGTTCTTGCTTTAGTTTTTCTTCACGTAAGTTTTCTTCGGTTGTTTTGCCAATGACTTCGAGTGCGACTTTTGCTTTTGTGTATCTGCCAAAGAGTTCGACTTCGATCTCTGCGACACGCTTATGGCGATCGACGTAGCAGATCTTGGCATGTCCATAGCGAAGTGGACCGCTTAGGATTTCAACGTGCTCACCAACTTGGTAACCGACCGATGGTCGTACGATGTCTTCGTCATCCATCATTTCCCGCAGATATGTCTGCTCTAACTCATGGATCGGCGTAAAGTTCTCGGCGCTGCGAAGTACTTTCGTCACTTCCGGAATCGCATAGCAGGCACGGATAATGTCTGTAATGCGATTCTCGTCGGTATCAATAAAGATATAGCCGGGAAAGAGCGTCTGGATCAGTTCTTTCCACTCGCCACGACGTTTCTTAAGTGTTACGCATTTCGGCAGGAAGATCCGTTCATACTTCTTGGTATTGATCACCTGCTCGCACAACTTTATGATCATTTCTTCATTACCCGTCTGCACCTGCATCACATACCACATACGAATCCTCCATTCATTTATATACGAAAAAAGCACAAATCATGTTCTGATCTGTGCTGTCGCATTTCACATATTGAAGAATTGGTACGGTTCCGGTATTATGTACCGAAAAAAGGGTATGCTTCGCCACTTCCTATCAAATACTCAAAAAAAATAAGCAATCAATAGAAAATCATCAGCAAATATAACCATCCTACTCTCATAACGCGACAATGCGACGATTACTCAATCAGATTTTTGTAACTTACGTATACGCTACTTGCGAAAGATAATTCCCCGCAGCAATTGCGCTTAGATACTTTGAGAGTGTACCTCGGGAAAGGCACACTTCTCAAAACACAACGTATAATATTTATATCATGAAGCGGCTGCTTTCACAAGCCGCACCATAACCATATTTACATCGCACCTTCACGATGCAGCACGACTAACACCGTCTTGAACAGGATCTTAATATCAAGTCCAATGCTCCAGTCATTGATGTACTTCGTATCGAGTGCCACAACTTCTTCGAAGTCGGTGATATCACTTCGTCCACTGACCTGCCACATTCCGGTGATTCCCGGTTTGGTTGCAAGCCTTGCACGGTGATGGATTTCGTATTTTCCCCATTCGTCCATTGTTGGTGGACGTGTTCCAACGATGCTCATATCACCTTTGAGTACGTTGAAGAACTGTGGAAATTCATCGAGACTCCAGTCTCTGATATAGTTACCGACCCCTTTCTTGATCGTGCCATCAGCACGCTTCTTGCAGCCGATGATACGAGGGTCGAACTCCAGCTTAAACATCATGCCGTCTTCTACACGGTTTTGCTCCATAAGCTCCTGCTTGCGCTCCTCTGCATCGAGGTACATACTGCGAAACTTATAGATCTTGAATCGCTTACCGTTCTTACCAACTCTCTCCTGTGAGAAGAAGATCGGTCCCGGCGACTGAATATAGATTAACGGTGCCAGGATTACAAATAAGATTCCGGTAATGATACATCCAACAATTCCTCCGCAAATGTCGATCAATCGCTTGAGGAACAAATCTCTGCCGGATGCATAGTTTAAGGTTGTCGTTAGCACAGTATAACCGCCCATATGCTCTACCATCTGACGATTAAGAATGAGTTCCTTGTTTTCAAACAAGTTTTCGTGCACGACGATGCCCATATCGACGAACTGTGCCACCAACTCCCTGCGCGTTTTATAATTATGAGGACACGCCATAAATAATTCATCCACCCAACCCCTGCAGACATACTCTATGACGGTGCTTTCTGACGCTACGACCGGAATACCTTTGATCTGCTTGCCGATCATATCTTTATCTAATATAACGATACCGCGCACCGTATATAGCTGATAATATGTGTCCCCCATCGTTTTCAACGTCTCGTATATGGCATCCGACGTCGATACGATAAGTAATGCCGGTTTATCACCACTGCGATGCATCTTGTTGACCGCTTCTTTCATAATAAGCCTTGTCACATAAGAAATCGGCATGTAAAATGCGGCACACAGAAACAGCACGATTCGCGAGAATGGCTGTGCGTTTTGCACTGCAAACAAATATAGAGTAAACGCCAAAATGACGTACACATCATGTTTGACGGTTGCATACAGTTCCTGAAGCATTCCGCGCTTTAATACATTTTTGCATGTATTGCATACAAAGAGCAATACAAAATCAATAAATCCAAGCACGATCGCTGCACTACGATATAGTTGAAAATGATACGGATTCACCGCACCATGACGAATAACATATGCAATTAAGAATGAGAGTTCCAAACAGATTATGTCTAATATTATAAAGTCGATATGTTTATACCAGCCTTTTGCTTTACGTCTGTACATTCTCTCACCTTCCTTTTATCTGTAGCGATACGCTTATGTTCCCCACGCCTTACCATTCGTTGTCATCTATACTACATATAAACTATAGGTTATTTCCTACAGAATTATTTTCAATTTCATTCTCTTGCAGTTGAATTTATCATAAACTGCTATCATTATACCCACTGATGTGACTTTTTTGTTCTTATTAATGTTCAGATATCTATTGTCTTATACGCCCCTGTCACCAGTGCAGTTAACCATTATCATGGTCTGCAACATGAATAACCTCTTATTTTGAAAAAAAGCAAATTGCTTACAAATCAGATTTCTCCGATTTGCAAACAACCTGCCCCGACACTCACCTTAGACGGTACGATAAATTATTTTACCTTACCCTTGAAGCCTGCCTTCTTGAGAGCCTTCTTGAACTTCTTGAGAGCCTTCTTGCTCATCTTAGGAGCCTTAATAGTGATCTTCTTTGTGTTAAGACCAGCAAAAGCACCCTTCTTGATGGTAACCTTCTTGTTAGCTAAAGTGATAGTCTTGAGCTTCTTGCAGCCCTTGAATGCATTCTTGCCGATGGTCTTAACGTTCTTTCCTACGGAAATCTTCTTAACCTTCTTGCAGTTCTTGAATGCATTTGCGCCGATAGCAGTAACCTTGTATGTTACACCCTTAACCTTGATAGTTGCTGCAACCTTAACTGTAGCCTTTTTAGACTTAACAGCTGTAACAGTTGCTGTACCCTTCTTGGAAGTCTTAACAGTAACACCCTTAACGGTAGCCTTTCCATTAATAGCCTTTGGAGCCTTTACTGGAGATGTAGCTGCACCTGCAGGAGCTGCTGCTGTAACTACTAATGCTGCTGCTAAAGCACTTACTAATACTTTCTTCATTGCCTTCATTGTCATTTTCCCTCCTTTCGTATTCGGAATCATCTATGAGTAAACCGTTCCCCCAAAATAGGAACAGTAGACCCAGCATAGTCATATGAACCGATTGGTTCACTCTCTGCTGTCATATCATTGAGGTGTCAATAACACCAATGCTGACAGCCCATAATTACTTGGAGGCGTAATAATATTCATTACCCTTGCTGTTACTGCCATAATAGCCGTAACCATATCCATAACCGTATTTCTTGCCGCCATACTTTTTGTAGTAATAGCTTCCTCGGTTACCACCGACACGGTTAAGTACGATACCAAGTACCGGACAGCCTGCTCTTTCCAGCTGTCGAATGGAGTTGCGCACCATTTTCTTCTGTGTAAACCCACCACGTACTACGAGAATCGCTCCATCACAGAGGGAACCGATCTTCTCGCCATCGGATACGAGGTTGAGTGGAGGTGCATCGATGAATACGTAGCGGTACATATCAGCCATAGTATTCAACATATTTTCAAACTGTTTGCTCTCCATCAACATGGATGGATTGACAACGTTTTTGACATTCGGCAGAATATCTCCACCGGATATCTGTGTATGTAACACAGCATCCTGAATTGGGATGTCATGTGCCAATATATAAGAAGTACCCCAGACTTCACTGCCATCATTCATTGTAATGTCATATTTGTCTGTCATGACGGACTTACGAAGGTCGGCATCTAACAGGATCGACGGTGTTCCGGATTCTGCCATCTGACGCCAAAGCTGCATCGTTACAAACGATTTTCCCTCGTCTGGCATAGTACTAATTACCATAATCTTTTTAATATCGCTTCCCAGGAAACTGATGTTGATACGCAGTCTGTTGACCGCTTCCTCTACTGCATATGGCAGCGTCGGCATATTTCCTATGGTTACTTCATTCATCTCGCACTCTCCTTTGTGTTTTCGTGCTGTCTAACGGTTTGTTTCGTTTTTATTGACTGCATAAGCGCTGTGCTTTCTGCATTATTTGTTTTGTTCTTGCTTCTGATCGTCTTTTTTCTTTTGCTTTCTGGCTTTCTTGCGCTCTTTGTGAGCTTTCTTCTTCTCCTTAGCGATCTCTTCCTCTCTTTTATCGGAGATTTCTGCAATATCACCCTCAGGTATAACGGTAAGCGGCATTACACCAAAGGCTTTCTCAACCTCTTCTGCAGATCGCATCGTATCGTCCATCAGGAATAATACAGTAAGCACTGCCATAACAAGCACTAACATTCCAATAGCACCGATTGCGGTATTCGTAACCAGATTCGGCGAACATGGTCCTTCCGGAAGCACTGCCTTTTCAGCAATGTTCGGAGCCGTTGTCTCCATCAGCTTCGGCAGATACGTTACCGCTGTCGCTGCTACGCTGTTTGCGATCGTCATTGCCTCTTTTGCTGAGGTGCTCTCTACCGTGATCGCCAAAATACGAGTCTCACCCACCGGTGCGATCGTCAGCATTTCAAGCAGCTCCTCATATTCGTAGTCAAGGTTGCAATCCTTAATAACATCCTCTAAGATTGGACGGATCTTGATCAACTCAGTATAATCCTCCGAAAGAGAGGTACCGATGTTCAAGTCATTCAAATCAACGATCTTGTTATTGGATGCTGATACTACATATAACTTTGATGTTGCCTGATACTTTGGTGTGATCAGGAAGTGCGTGATTGCTCCTGCAGCAACACCACCGACTAACAATGCAATGATCAATATTAAAATTTGTGAGCGAAAATATTGAAATAACTCCAATAAGTCAATTTCCACTTCTTCGCTGTCTTGGTCCTGGATTTGAATCTTGTCCCTTAACTTACTCATTTAAGCTCCCCTTATCAACATGCTCTGTGTATATCTCTGATCTCCCATAATATGCCATTATTACCTCAGCACTATTTCTTGAACTCTGTATGGCAGATTAGAATGTTATTTATTTGTCTTAGGCTGTTCCATCAGCGGATATAATTTTTTGACTATTTGCTCAATTGATGCTGCATCCGCATAAAATTCTCTGTGTTCTAAGCCATCTCCTAACGCCTTGCCCAGCTTTAATTTGCCATCTATCGTAAGCATTCCCTGGGATTGGTACTCATTAATTGTGTCTAAATAATGCATCAAATCATTTTGATTAATTTCAGATATTGCATATGAGTCTAATGCATTGAGTAATGTTGCTGCGAACTGATTATCTTCAGCAATCTTCTGCTTTGCCTTGTCCGCAAATGCACTCATATACTGTCTTTGTCTTCTCATTCGTGATGTGTTTTCTTCATCTCCAACTCCATAACGGTCGTGAATATAGTGAAACGCTTGTGAATCTGATAATGTGATTGTCTTGCCCTTCACCATTGCCGCATCCACGCTTGAAAAGTCGTCTTCCAACGTTACGGTAACACCACCAACCTGTTTATTAAGGACCGGTATCGCTTTCATTGGAAGTTCATAATAACCATCAATCGGTACGCCACCAAGCAAATGAGACACTGCGGTGATCGTGTTTTCACATCCCTGCTGTCTATTGCCTCCATACCAGTGTGCTGTACACAACTGAATATCTGCTGTTGCCTCGCCTTCACCTTTGTTGTCCAATAGATGAATTTCCGTCATGGTATCACGGTTAAGCTGTAACATTCCATAGGAATGATTCTCCTCATCAAATACGACCAATAACATGAAATCTGCCATGGCACCCTGATAATCCTCGCCGATGCCATCTTGATTGCCACTGACATCTGTTCCGATGATCAACCATGAAGTTACTTTATGTAATAATCCGTATTTATGATGGTTAAGTTTGACTTTCTGAAGGGAATCCCAATCAATTGGCTGCTCCGTTTGCTCTGCTGTGTGGTTCTTCGAGCCTTTTTGTTTCCGGTTTGTATTGCCAGAACGATATTCCATTAAGAATAAACCCGTCAGACCGATACATAACAGTACAATAACCGTAATGCATATCGCCTTCGATCGATTACTCTTCCCTACACGCTTATCTTCCATTATGGTAAGATCCTTTCTCCCAGTGCATCAATTTCTTGCAAATACTGTGCACCAAGCTTGCAGGCTATGACGTTTCTGCCCTCCTGCAGATTAGGCAGCCTCGTTTTCATGTTATGGCAATCCGATCCAAGTATTACCTCATAGTCACCGGATTTCAAAAACCCAAGCACCCTGTGTCTGGTTCGCCATGACAGGAAACTCTCTGTATTGATCTGCGTATACACCGGAAGATCAAATACGGCTTCCCAATATTTTTTGTCTTTTTGAAATGGATAATAACGCTCAATGTGTGCAATGATCAAGGTAAGCTTTCGCTTCTGTACAAGAAACTTTACGTCCTCAACCACTCCTTTATCCCACTGTGCAAACGGCATTTCTAATAAGAGAATATTCGTTCCTTCGATACAAAGCTCCAGAACCATCTCCGCTTTGCCCATGCCTGCGAAATAATACACCTCAGCACCCTTGTAAAATACTGGAGGCTCGATGCCCTTCTCTTCCATTCGGAACAGCAAGCGTTGATATGATTTCTCACGCCGATCCAGAAAATTTTCTACCGAATCCTTCCCCGCATAAAAATGTGGTGTAAAAACGATTCGATCAACTCCCTGCTCTTTCTCATGAGCCAAAAGTTCTAAAGATTCCTGTGAGCTGCCGCTCCCATCGTCAATACGTGGCAAGATGTGTGTGTGAAAATCTATCAAGTCGTCATCTCCCTCCGGCAGTCTGCCTGCGTCACAACATGTGCTTGTTTTCGTCATTATGCAAAACCTTTTGTCATTCTGTTTCGAAATGACATATTATGTATTTTTTCGACATACAAAACACATTTTGTTCACATTTCAATCAGCCGTGTTTTATTTTAATACGTAACTTTTGTGTTGTCAACTATAAAATCTGTCATGTTATTTTCCCGTTTTTTTCCATTTTTAAAAATTCATGTTGGTATCCATACATTTTATCCAACAAATAATGTTTTAATCGGCTGATTTTGTATAAATCATACAATAAAACAGGTGCTTTGTTTCTTAAATTATTTCCAAAATTTTATCGAAGTAATTCTGCCGATTTTTTTTATTAATAATTTGTTTTTTTGTGCAAAATAACTTCGTTAAAATCATCTGTTTGACACGCACAAAAAAAGAAAAGATTTCATCCACTTTTTACAATATTCAATTCAATACTATCGTAATTCATTAATACAAATTACTTACTTTGAATTTACGTTCTGCCTCACGCCGTTGATCTTTCTTGGCAATATCCTGTCGTTTGTCATACAATTTCTTACCTTTTGCTAAGCCAATTTCGACTTTGACTAGGCTGCCGCTAAAATACACGCTTAGCGGCACGATCGTATAACCCTTCTGCGTAATATGTCCTTGGATCTTGCGGATTTCCTGGCGATGCAGCAATAATTTACGCACGCGCAGTGGATCTTTGTTAAAGATATTTCCTTTTTCATAAGGACTGATGTGCATATTGTACACAAATACCTCATCGTGTTCGATGCGAATGAATGCTTCTTTTATACTGCATCTGCCCATACGCAGAGATTTCACTTCTGTTCCGGCAAGAGATATCCCTGCTTCATATTTTTCCTCGATAAAATAATCATGATATGCTTTTTTATTATTTGCGATCAGTTTCTTCGCCATGTTCGTTTTCGTCCTCCTCATTCAATTCGAAGTCGATCGTGCGAAGCAGCTTGTCTACTGCCGACACGGTCACGCGCACTTTCTGGCCAAGCTTATATATTTTGCCTGTCTTCTCTCCAACCATTTGATAGCGCTCTTCCTCAAAATAATAATAGTCTCCCGGAATGTCTGCAACACGCACCATACCCTCGATCGTATTCGGCAGTTCCACATACATACCCCAGCTCGTCACGCCGGAAATCACACCGTCGAATGTCTCACCGATAAATTGCTCCATATATTCCGCTTTTTTCATTTTTTCAACTTCACGCTCCGCATCATCTGCCCGTCGCTCCAGTCTGCTTGCCTCTGCCGTCACCTCCGGCAGTATCTGTTCATAATGACTGATCCGCTTGTCTGTCAAGGCACCGTGTAGATTTTCTTTGATGATACGATGGATCTGCAGATCCGGATATCGGCGGATCGGCGACGTAAAGTGGCAATAATATTTCATTGCCAGCCCGAAGTGACCTTCACATCCTGTCGTATATTTTGCCTGTTTCATAGAACGCAGCGTCAGTCGACTGATGAGTCCCTCCTCTGGCGTTCCTTCCACTTTGGAGATCAACTTTTGCAGTTCCTTTGGATGTATTTCATCCTCCGCACCAGTCTTAATGGTATATCCAAAATTATTGATAAATATGCCGAGCTGTAATATCTTTTCGCTGTCAGGTGCTTCGTGTGTACGATACACAAAAGGAAGTTCCTGCCAATAGTAATCTTCCGCAACGGTCTGATTTGCCGCCAACATAAATTCTTCAATAATACGATGTGCATTATTGCGCTCGTATTCTGCTACATCGATCGGTTTTCCTTTGGAATCCAATGTGATCTTGCTTTCCGGAAAATCAAAATTTATAGATCCACGTTTATCACGACGCTTGCGCAAAATGGATGCCAGCTCATACATCAATTCAAACATCGGTATCAGTTCTTCATATTCTTTGCGCTCCTCAGGATCCTGCAATTCAACAATCGCATGAACACTTGTGTAGGACATTCGACGATCGACGTTGATCACAGTTTCCTCTATGCGGTGTTTTATGATCTCTCCTTTGGCATTGATGTCCATCATACAGGATAAAGCAAGACGATCTGTTCCCTGATTTAGTGAACATATTCCGTTTGACAGCTTATGGGGCAGCATAGGAATAACGCGATCGACCAAATATACACTGGTTCCTCGTTTAAGGGCTTCCTTATCTAATGCAGAGGACTCTGTTACATACTGACTGACGTCCGCAATATGCACACCCAGATGATATATGTCTCTTTCTTTGGTCAAGGTTATTGCATCATCAAGATCTTTGGCATCTTCACCGTCAATCGTTACCGTCTGCAAAGAGCGATAATCTACGCGTCCTTTCTTTTGTTCTTCCGGTACTTCGTCATCAATCCCCGCAACTTGATCCATCACTGCATCCGGATACTCTTCCGGCAGACCATACGCTTTGATCACAGATAAAATATCAACACCGGGATCATTGATATGACCTATAATTTCCAATATTCTGCCTTCCGGGTTGTGATTTTCACTGCCATAGTCCGTAATTTCTACAACAACTTTATGACCGGTGACAGCACCTTTGCTTTCTGCCTTTGGAATATAAATATCTTTGGTGAACTTATGGTTGTCAGCAACGACAAAACCGAAGCTTTTACTTTTGGAATACGTTCCCACTAAGATTGTTGAGGCTCTCTCTAATACGCTCACAACCGTTGCTTCTTTACGTTTGCCACGTTGCTTGTCGTCTACGGAAATGCGCACAGTATCTCCGTCGAGTGCATTCATCACCTGATGCGCCGGGATGAAGTAGTCCTCCTCTTCTCCCTCAACACGGACAAATCCAAACCCTTTCTGTGTTGCCATAAAGCGGCCGGTAAGCAGATTGTCGGCCAGTGGCCGCACTTTTCCACGCTGACTGATATGGATCTTGCCTTCCTCGCACAATGCCTCGACCACGCGGCGCAGGTCTTTCTTTTCTGCGGCAGGCACCTGTAATACCATCGCCATTTCCTTTACAGACATCGGCTTATATTCTTTGTCTGTAACAAAATCATATACTAATTTCTTTTTATTATCGAACTCTTCTTTTTTCATACAGATCCTCCATTTTGAAAAAAGGGATTGCCAATCGGCAATCCCTGTAATAATGCATTTGTTTACAACGGCGAAACTGTCATCGCTTTAGTAACATATTCCACCAAAACAACAACCATACTGCCATCGCTTTAGCAGCACGCTCTCTCAAAACAACAACCATACTGTTATCGCTCCATTGTCATGCTCTACTGAAATATCTTCAGATTGAGAATTAATGAAAGCACTACAAACACAACAGCAAGAATCCTTGTTGCAAGCTCTAATCCACCTTCCATGGAACGACCCTTGTTCTTACCCCAGTATGTCTCAGCGGCGCCGCTGATCGCTCCGGTAAGTCCTGCCTGCTTGCCCTCCTGCATCAGTACGATTACTGTCAAAACGCAACATACAAGAATATATACCAACAATAAAATAGTATGCAGTGTATGAATCATTGAAAACTTCCTCCATTCTGTGTTTTACGGTTATCTGCTACCCGCAGTTCGCCGTCTGAAAATCTCTTTTTGAAACTGTCTATACGCAGTTTCCAGCAGATACTATCATAGCATATTGTCTATGAAATAGCAAGCTGATTCTTATTTTTTAAGAAGAAGAGACTCGCCAGTCATCTCAGCCGGCTGTGGCAATCCCATGATCTCAAGCAAAGTAGGCGCAATATCTGCCAAACGGCCACCCTCGCGAAGCGTGTATGCTTCATCATAATTAACAAGCACAAAAGGAACCGGATTGGTTGTGTGTGCTGTATGAGGCTCTCCTGTCTCATAATCGATCATCTTCTCTGCGTTTCCGTGGTCTGCACAGATAAACAATACTCCGTCTGCTTTTTTAATTGCTTCTACTGCAGTACCTACGCACTGGTCAACTGCTTCAACTGCTTTCACTGCTGCCGGGATCACTCCTGTGTGTCCGACCATATCCGGATTTGCAAAGTTGATCACGATCACATCATATTTATCGGATGCAATTGCCTCATTAAGACGTTTGCTGACTTCCGGAGCACTCATCTCAGGCTGCAGATCATAAGTAGCAACTGCAGGAGATTTTACCAAGGAACGCTCTTCATCTTTATTTGGCTCTTCTACACCACCGTTAAAGAAAAATGTAACATGCGCATATTTCTCAGTCTCTGCAAGACGAAGCTGTTTCTTGCCATTCGCTGCAAGATACTCGCCAAATGTATCTACGATGTTTTCTTTTTCAAAGGCGATAAGCTTGTTGGCAATCGTCTCATCGTAATCCTTGAAGCACACAAAAGTAAGTGGCATAAATCCATTGGCACGCTCAAAATGATCAAACTGCTCATCACAAAATGCATGCGTCATCTCACGAGCTCGATCCGGACGGAAATTGAAAAAGATCACTGAATCATTTGGTTTGATCGTTGCGACCGGTTTGCCGTCTTTCTCAACAACGGTAGGAACAACAAACTCATCTGTTACGTCCGCTGCATAAGAATCTGCAACTGCCTGCACTCCATCGGCTGCTTTATTGCCAACACCTTCAACCAATGCTTTATAGGCTTTTTCTACACGATCCCAGTTGTTGTCACGGTCCATTGCATAATAACGTCCATGAACACTTGCGATCTGACCTACTCCGATCTCATCCATTTTAGCCTGCAACTCAGCAACATAATCTTTGCCGGATGCCGGTGGTGTGTCTCTACCATCTAAGAAGCAGTGAACATATACATTTTTTACATCGTTTTTCTTAGCAAGCTCTAACAATGCATACAGATGTGTGTTGTGGCTGTGCACGCCACCATCGGAAAGAAGTCCGAATAAATGCAGATCGGAACCGTTCTTTTTCACATTTTCTACTGCCTGCAGTAATACTTTATTTTCAAAGAAATCACCATCTTCAATTGCTTTGGTGATACGAGTCAGATCCTGATAAATAATGCGTCCGGCACCGATATTCATATGACCTACCTCGGAGTTACCCATCTGACCATCCGGCAGACCAACTGCAAGACCGCTGGCAAGACCCGGCTGCCAAGGGCATTCTGCCATCAGCTTGTCCATTACCGGCGTATTTGCCATGGCAATCGCATTGCCTTCCGTCTTGTCATTCAAACCATATCCATCAAGAATCATCAAAACAACTGGTTTTTTACTCATTTTTGACCTCCATTAATCGTTTATGTCCGCTTATGCCGCAAAGGCATCAGACATCTTTGTTCTTTATCATCTTACCCAAAATTAGATTATATAATAATCGCTGCATTTATGCAAGATATATACAGTTGCAGCTCTTATTACTCTCCCGCTTTCAATCCAACGAGATTAACTTTTATTGCTCTCCCATTTTCAATCCAACGAGATTAACTTTTATTGCTCTCCCACTTTCAGTACAACGAGATTAGCTTTTATTGCTCTCCCACTTTCTCTTCATAGATTTTGTGATATACTTCATCAATCTTGGCTTCGTCTAACTTTGTGTCCAAGAAAAACTCTACCGCATACAACGCCTGTGCTACAAGCATTTCCAATCCATTAACGCCAGTCATTCCAAGCTCTCTTGCCTGAGCAACTAACTTTGTCTCCAATGGATTATAAATAACATCAACTACTGCTTCACATTCCGGGAAACGTGTTAGATCAACCGGACTGGCATCACAGTTTGGATACATACCAACCGGACTTGTATTTGCAATAAATTCAGCATCTGTATGTTTCGCAAAGCATTCTTCATAAGTGATCGCAGATGCTGTCTTGATAATGTCAACAATAACAACTTTTTTGGCTTCCATCTTTTTTAATACAGCAACGACTGCTTTAGAAGCACCTCCATCTCCTAGAACAACACATTTCTTTCCTTTTACGGAAATGTTATGTTTCTTTAACATATACATAAAACCGGAGAAATCTGTATTGTGGCCTTCCAAACGACCATCTTTATTTACGATCGTATTGACTGCACCGATAGCCTTTGCATTGTCATCTAAGCTGTCCAGGTAAGGAATAACATCCTGTTTGTAAGGAATGGTGACATTGATTGCCCGGAATGCATGCTGCTCCATGAAAGGCACAAATTCCTCTTTTGTCAAAGGACATAGATCATATGTATAATCTGCCAACATCTCGTGAATATCTTTGGAATAACTGTGTCCCAGCTTTCCACCAATCAAACCGTAATCCATTTTGATTAGCCTCCTGTATAATTTATTTCTTATAGCAGTTTACTTCATTAAGTAAAGAATTACAAGTACAACCTCACTAACTAAAACTCCCCATGCCCTGGCTCACCGTCACTGCATCTCAGGGTAGACTTTCTCCCTCTCAGCGTAACATAATGGTCGTCATTTTATCTTCTATATGGTTGCCTGTAGCAGCTTATCACAAAGCTTTTCCAGTTGTTCATACGTCTCAATAAAGTTTGCTTCTCTGCGAATTGCTGCCGAATGCGGATAGCCTGTCGTATACCATGCTATGTGCTTTCGCATCTCCCGCATCCCCATTGTTTCGCCTTTGTATTCCACCTGCATTCTGCCATGACGGCGTATCATTTCAACCACCTCTGAAAGCTGTGGTTTCGAGATTTGTATCTCTTCTCCGGCAGCGTACTGCATAAGTGCCTGTTTGATCTCAGCAAACAGCCACGGATTACCTCGAACACCACGAGCCAACATGAGTCCATCACATTTTGTCTGCTCCAAACATTTGATTGCATCTTCTGCTGAAAAAATATCTCCACTGGCTATCACCGGGATTGTTACTGCTTCTTTAACCTGCGCAATGATATCCCAATCTGCTTTTCCGCTATAATACTGTTCTCTGGTGCGTCCATGTACCGCAATGGCTGCTGCACCATTCTGTTCTGCCATCTTGGCAAATTCGACTGCATTGACGGTATCCTCGGTAAAGCCTTTGCGAAATTTAACGGTCAAAGGCTTTGAACTTGCCTGTGATACTTTGCGAATGATCTTAGCTGCCAGCTCCGGAGTTTTCATCAACGCTGAACCCTCGCCATTGTTAACCACTTTCGGCACCGGGCACCCCATATTAATATCTAAAATATCAAAATTACGGTGATCAATTTTACGTGCCATTTCTGCCATCAGATCCGGATCTGAGCCAAACAACTGCAATGCTGCCGGATGCTCTTCATCCGCGATTTCCCATAGCTTTTCTGTATTTTTGTTATTGTAATATATTCCTTTTGCACTGATCATCTCCGTGTAGACAAGATCAGCTCCCTGCTCCTTGCATAACAAACGAAATGGCAGATCTGTTACACCTGCCATTGGTCCTAATATTAAATTGCCGGGAATCAATACATTTCCTATCTTAAAACTACGCATAACACTCCAATTTTATTATTTCTTCTGCTTATCATAGATAATCTGTAGGCCTCGAAGTGTCAGATCGCTGTCATACACCTGTATCTCGTCCGTATGCTCTGAAATGATCTTCCCAAGTCCTCCGGTTGCGACAACTTTCGCATCCAAGAAGCCTGACTCTTCTTTGATCTTTCGAATAATGTACTCCGACTGACCGATCGTGCCAAAAAACAGTCCTGCCTGCATTGATGTGATCGTATCCTTTGCAATAGAAACCCCCGGGCATTTGATCTCAATTTCCGGCAAATTCGCTGTATTATTCCACAACGCGTTCGCAGAAATGCGTATTCCGGGACTGATCACACCACCTAGAAATGCCCCCTCTGCAGTAACAATATCATATGTTGTCGCTGTTCCAAAATCAACAACAATAATCGGTCCGCCATACTGTTCGTAGGCACTGACTGCATCTACTATACGATCCGGTCCGATTTCTTTTGGGTTGGCAGTTTCTATACGTATTCCGGTCTTTATTCCGGCTCCGACTACCAGCGGATGACAATGCAGATACTTGATGATGCCACTTGTAAAAGAGTACATGATCTTCGGCACAACAGATGCAATGATCACTTCATTTACATCTTCCGGAGAGTATCCTTTCTGCTGCAGTATCGCACAGATCAACTCGCCATACTCGTCCGAGCTGCGCGGTACTTTTACTGTGACTCGAAATCTCGTGATCAATTCACTCTCACGAAACAATCCAAATGTAATATCTGTATTTCCAACATCTACTGCTAATAACATAGCTGTCCTCCATTAGTCGAAATCGACCTTTTCACCAAGTATTTTTATTCTATAATATAATTCAAGAGCCTCTAACAACTCCTGTTTATCTGCCTGATACTGCTTGATCTTGAGCACGCTGCCGATCTCATCAAACAGAAAATCATCATCCGCAGAAGTCACCTGAAACTGTAAATTGCCATCTTCGTCAAACTGCAGTGTCAAAATGCCGCCAACATCTGCCGTATACAACACACACATAACTTGCAATTCCTCTTTGACTGCTGTAGGTAATCCGCTAAACGCTTCGTTCAGGTAATATTTTTGTTCATAAGAACTCGCTGCACATAAGACAACCGGTTCCTTTTCAGACATATCCCTGTACCCCCCTTATCGATACTTCTCCGGACATGACCGGTGTGACGCTGCCATCGATCTCAACTAACAGTGCTCCGTCTTTATCAATGCCACGTGCAATTCCCCGTGATATTTTGTCCGGCGTGGCATCCTCAACCATGCCATGGTAGATGATCACTTCTTTGTCTTTATTGGCAAGCAATTCATCATACTCTTCCACAAACGCAGACAGATCTCCGTCCTGCATATATCGTCTGTAATAACCACCAAACGCATCTGCAAAAGCCGCTGTAAACTTAGCTCTGTTTACTTTTTTGCCTGTTGACAGATAAATGCTGGTCGCCTTGTCCTTTAATGTCTCATCGAATTTTTCTTTGTTAGCATTGATTCCGATACCCATTACGGCATAATGCACATACTGAACTTCTGAACTCATTTCCGTCAGAATACCACATATCTTTTTGCCATCAATGATGACATCGTTGGGCCATTTGATCTGTGGAAGCACATCGCATTCCTGATAAGTTGCTTCACACATTGCCAATGCTGCCAATAATGTGATCCCTGACACATGTGCCGGCTGAACTGTCGGTCTTAATACGTAAGTCATATAAATACCAACACCGGATTCAGAAATCCAATTGCGGCCTCTGCGTCCGCGTCCCGCTGTCTGCCGATCGGCTACGATCAATGTTCCCTCAGCTTCTCCCAATTCTGCAAGTTGTTTGCCTCGGATGTTTGTCGAGTCAATGCTATCATGACATTCGACTTTTTGACAGAAACTTTCCTCTTCCAAATATGCCTCAATCTCAGGACCATACAATATATCCGGTTTACTTATTAAGCGATAGCCTTTATTAGTAACCGATTCAATGTCATAGCCAAGTTCTTTCAAACAGCAAATGTTTTTCCAAACTGCCTGTCTGCTCACGCCAAACGTTTTACATAATTTCTGTCCGGACACAAATGTGTCCGAATGATCCATCAGTTCCCGTAATATCTTCGATCTCATAAAGATCACGCCTCTCCTAATGTTGCAACCATCACCGCTTTGATCGTATGCATGCGATTTTCTGCTTCGTCAAATACTACCGATTGCTTGGATTCAAATACTTCATCTGTAACTTCAAGTTCTTTTAATCCAAATTTTTCATATACTTCTTTGCCAATTTTGGTCTTTAAGTCATGGAAAGCTGGAAGACAATGCATAAATAGCGCCTGTTCTCCGGCATTCTGCATAACCTTTGCGTTTACCTGATATGGTGACAATGCCAAGGTACGCTCTTTCCAAACTTCGTCCGGCTCACCCATAGACACCCAGACATCCGTATAGATAACATCCGCATCTTTTGTTCCGGTCATTGTATCCTCTGTCAGCGTGATGGAACCACCGGATTCACTGGCGTACTGTTCACACTGTTCTACCAATGCCTGATTTGGGAAATATTCCTTTGCAGTACATGCCGTAAAATGCATTCCCATTTTAGCACAAGCGATCATCAGTGAATTACCCATATTATATCTGGCATCGCCCATATATACCAGCTTAACGCCTTCCAAACGTCCTAAATGCTCTTTGATCGTCAGAAGATCTGCTAACATTTGCGTTGGATGGTATTCATTTGTCAAGCCATTCCACACCGGTACTCCTGCATATTTTGCAAGATCCTCTACGATCTCCTGCTCAAAGCCGCGATACTCAATACCATCAAACATTCTGCCAAGAACACGTGCTGTGTCCGCAATGCTCTCTTTCTTACCGATCTGAGAGCCCTGTGGATCTAGATACGTAACACCCATTCCCATATCATGTGCTGCCACTTCAAAGGAGCAGCGGGTACGCGTACTGGTTTTTTCAAAGATCAATGCAATATTTTTGCCAATATAATGATTAACCAATTCTCCATTTTTCTTCTTGGCTTTAAGGTCAGCAGACAGATCCAACAGATAGCTGATCTCTTCTTTCGTAAAATCCTTTAATGTCAGAAAATTTCTTCCTTTCAAATTAACGCTCATAATTTCTCCTCTTTTCTCTCTGCCCGAGGCCGTAACCCTTTGCAGAATGCTATCGTATACAGATGACCTAACATCATTTAATTATCTTTGATCACTTCGGAAAAAGATTTAGCAAGACCTGCCATTCCCTGAATTTCAGATGGAATGATGATCTTGGTTGCTTTTCCATCGGCAGCTTTGCTAAAGGCTTCCAAACTCTTAAGCTGCAATACTTCTTTGCTCGCCTGTGCATCATTCAACATGCGAATACCATCTGCACTTGCCTGCTGTACCGTCTTGATCGCCTCTGCCTGACCTTCCGCTTCGCGGATCATCGACTCTCTCTTAGCTTCTGCGCGAAGGATCGCTGCCTGTTTTTCTGCTTCTGCATCCAAAATAGCCGCTTCTTTTTTACCCTGTGCTACCAAGATAGCCGATTCCTTTTCACCCTGTGAACGAAGGATCGATTCTCTCTTTTCACGCTCTGCTTTCATCTGACGCTCCATTGCATCCTGAATTTCTGCCGGAGGAATGATGTTTTTGAGCTCGACACGGTTCACCTTGATTCCCCATGGATCTGTTGCGGAATCAAGAGATGCCCTCATCTTCGTATTGATCGTCTCGCGGGAAGTCAGCGTCTCGTCTAACTCCAGATCTCCGATAATATTACGCAGAGTAGTTGCTGTTAAGTTCTCAATCGCAACGATCGGATTATCAACACCATATGCAAACAGCTTTGGATCCGTGATCTGATAAAAGATAACAGTATCAATACGCATTGTTACATTATCCTTGGTGATAACCGGCTGCGGCGGGAAATCAACAACCTGCTCTTTGAGCAGAATACGTTTTGCAATGCGGTCAATAAACGGAACTTTGAAATGGATTCCTACATCCCAAGTTGCCTGATAACCACCTAATCGCTCTACAACATACGCATGAGCCTGCGGCACTACATTGACGCAGGATATCATGACAATCACTACAACAACTAATAACACAATTAAATATGGCATATTAATGATCTCCTTTCACTTTCACAAACACGCGGACACCTTCCACGCGAGTAACGACAATACGCTCTCCCGTCTCAATGACCACATCCTCCTCGTCACTTCGCGCTGTCCATTCGATTCCATCGATCAAAACAGCACCAGTTTGATTAAAGTTATCAATCGTAACGATTACTTTTCCCTCTCTGCCGATAATTCCACCGACATTGGTTTGCTCTCTGCTGTTATTAAAATAACGCTCTGCTACCGGCCTTGTAAATACGATCAATACAATAGAAACGACCAAAAACAGCACAATCTGTATCGGTAACGGCACATGCAGCACCGCTGCCAGAAATCCAACCAATGCACCTCCGGCCAGCCAGATTGTTGTCAGCCCCAATGTGATGATCTCAATCACAAGAAAGATTGCAAGCAATATCAGCCAATATAATGGTTCCATATAACTCCTACATTCCTTTCTCATTTTTCGAACTATAAGTTTCCAGTGTGTTTATAATGTCAGCATTATAGAACATTTCCCTCTTTTTTTCAACTATATCTGCACTGACCACCATTTTCTGCTTTTTCAACGATGTCTGCGCTGGCGCTGCATTTCATACATGACAATTGCTGCCGATACTGCTGCATTCAAAGATTCCAAACTTCCCTCCATCGGAATACGGATTCGGTCTGTGATCGCTGCAAACATCGCATCCGACATACCATTGGCTTCATTGCCGATCACCATAGCCGCCCCCGTGGTATAATCCGGTTCATCATACACAACGCTGCCTTCCATAGCTGTTCCATATACTGCGATCCCCTGCTCTCGCAGTTTTTCTGCAAGCGCCGGCAGATCTTCCACATAGCAGTATGGCATTCGAAAGATGGCTCCCATTGTCGCACGGACTACTTTCGGATTAAACAGATCAACTGTCCCTTTGCTCATGAGCACTGCTGCCATACCGGCCCCCTCTGCTGTTCGCATAATGGTTCCCAAGTTGCCGGGGTCACGCAGATCATCTAACAATAAAAACTGTTGATTGTTCGCGTTCAAAATTTCCTCCATCGTATATTTGGGCATCTGCACCAATCCCAAAACGCCCTGCGGTGTAACCGTATCCGTGATCTCCGCAAAGACTTCTTCAGATACAACTTCATATGGGAACTCCTCTAACAACGGCTGAATACGTTCCTCTTCTCTGCCTTGTGAACTTTCTGCAATATATATTTTTTGCAGTTTGCCATAATGTGCCGCCTCTGTGACAAGCTTTGCACCTTCTGCAACAAACATACCGCTTTTTTTGCGATATTTCGCTTGATTCTGCAGTTTGATCAACTCTTTGATCTGACGATTCGAATTACTACTAAGCATGAAATCTTGTGCCTTTCCGTTATCTACTTACTTTCTCTTACTTTTTGCGGTATTTCTTAACGATATATCTTCCCATTTTAGATAAATCGGACGTCTTAAATCCACTTGTTTTCTTGCAGGAACTTTTAAGCAGCGAAGCCGATTCCGGCTTGTTGCTAAGGCTCCAGCAGCAATAACTGATCTTATTACGATTCATCAGACTGATCCACTTATTTGCGGAAGAAAAATCATAATTGCCATTTCCGCTGGCATCACACGCACTAAATTCCGAACAAAACAGTGGCAATTTGATGCGAAGTGCTGCGTTTACTTTGGCGCGCAGATCATCGCCATGCGTCGCTGCATAAAAATGAAAGGCATACATAATGTTTTTTCCTTTGAGCGGAGATTTTGCCGCCATATCAACATCCTGACTCCAGGTCGGCGTACCGACAATGACTACCGCGTTTTTATCCGCTTTGCGGATCACCTTGATCACGGATTTTGCATACGATTTGATAGTCTTCCACTGTACACCGCCATTCGGTTCATTGCAGATTTCATAAAATACATGTTTTTCTTTTCGATATTTATTCGACATTTTCTTAAAAAATGCCTTAGCCTTAGACTGATTTTTCTTCGGATTACCATCGCTTAAAATATGCCAGTCAATGATGACATACATGCCAAGCTTTCTGCCGGCTTTTACGGCTGTATCGATCTTTGCCAAAAGCTTCTTGCGGCTTGCCGTATCTGTCACGCAGTATCCATTGTAATCCTCGGTATACATTGCAACACGAAAACAATTGACGCCCCATTCATCCCGCAGATTTCGCAAAGCTTTCTCATTAACAAACGGTTCTCCAACATCCCAGTTGATGCCATGACTGGATATTCCGCGAAGCTGTACCGCTTTGCCTTTTTTATCCACCAGCTTAGTGCCTTTGACACGTAATCTGCCATGTTTTCCAACAAAAGTGTTTCGATAAGCAACCTTTTTGGTCTTACCGGTCAGCTTCACTGCTGCTGACGCTTTCGGTGCCTGCAGGCTTCCCGGTGCTGCCGATATAAGCAGACTCCCCGCTACCGCCATTGCCATTACGCCACGCAACCATTTCTTTTTTCCCATAACCATTCTCCCCCCATTAATTTTCGTTTAACTTCGCTAATTTCGCTGTCTGATCTGCCGCAATAATGTTCTGCAACAGTTCATTGATATCTCCATCTAATATTTCTCCCAGACGATGGCTGGTAAATTTGATTCGGTGATCTGTCACACGTCCCTGTGGGAAATTATAAGTACGGATCTTTTCGGAACGATCACCGGTTCCAACCTGGCTGCGCCGCTCAGCTGCCTGTTCGCTATTCGCCTTCTCCTGCTCCATATCATAGATGCGGGAACGAAGTACTCTCATCGCCTTGTCTTTATTTTTGAGCTGAGATTTCTCATCCTGACAGGTAACCACAATACCCGTAGGGATATGCGTAATACGAACAGCAGAATCTGTTGTGTTGACGCACTGTCCGCCATTACCGGACGCACGGTATACATCAATCTTGCAATCGTTCGGATCTACATGTACTTCAACATCTTCTACCTCTGGCATGATCGCAACCGTTGCCGTCGATGTATGAATACGTCCGCCGGATTCTGTCGTTGGGATTCTCTGAACACGATGCACACCGCTTTCATATTTTAACTTGGAATACGCTCCATGACCGAGCACCATAAAGACAATTTCCTTAAAACCACCAATGCCGTTTTCATTGGCACTCATCACTTCTACTTTCCAACGGTTTGCCTCTGCAAATTTAGAATACATACGGAACAGATCTGCTGCAAATAATGCCGCCTCATCTCCACCGGCACCGCCGCGGATCTCTACGATAACGTTCTTATCATCATTCGGATCTTTCGGTAACATCAAAATCTTCAATTCCTGTTCACAGGATTCTACTTTAGCTTTGCAATCTGCCAACTCCTCTTTGGCAAGCTCACGCATTTCCTCATCGTTCTCTTCCTCTAAAATGGCAAGACTATCTTCCACACCATCTTTTGCCGCACGATACTCCTGATATTTCTCAACGATCGGCGTCAACTCATTCTGCTCTTTCATAAGCTGGCGGTATTTATCCTGATTACTGATAACATCAGGATCCGTAAGCTCAATATTAAGCTCTTCCAATCTACGCACCAAATCTTCTAATTTATCAAACATGATTCTTCCTCCATTCTATTTCATACGATACATTGTACAATACGATCTTTACCGGCAAGATCCTGAAACACCTGCACTTCCCGATATCCCTGTTTTTGCAATATTTCCGCTACAGCAGCAGCCTGTTCACATCCGATCTCCAAAAACAGTCTTCCGTTTGGCGCCAGTCGTGTGACCGCCTGTCCTGCAATCCTCCGGTAAAATTCCAGCCCATCCTGTCCACCGTCCAGTGCAAGCATCGGTTCGTGCAATCGTACTTCCGGCATCAATCCCTCTATCACTGACGGTGAGATATACGGCGGATTCGATACGATCACATCGTATTGCCCATCCATCCTTGTCATAAGATCCCCCGCAAACAGTTCTACAGAAGCGTTAAGTTCTGTTGCATTCTGTCTGGCAACTGCAAGTGCTTCCTCGGAGATGTCTACTCCGTGCACGATGAACGGTTTACCAAGTTTGGCAATCGCTATCGCAATACATCCGGAACCGGTACACACATCTAACACTCGTTTGCCGTCTACATATGGCAGAACCCGTTCCACAAGACATTCGGTATCCTGTCTCGGGATCAGTACATGTTCATTCACATGAAAATCCAGCCCCATAAACTCCTGCTCACCGGTCAAATGCTGTAATGGAATGCGTTCCCCACGTTTTGTAACCAGGTCGCGGTATCGAATCATATCCGGCTCCGCCATCGGTTCATCTCCATGCAGGAAAAATGCCGCACGGTCAAGTCCGGTCACATAGGAAAGCAAATACCATGCATCAATGTCGGCATCCGGCACTTCCATCTGCTGCAATTTGTCCACGGCTTTCGCCAAAGCTTCCTTTAGCGTAAGGATTTCCTCTTTCATCCGTTTTCCACCTCATCCACGGAAGGCTTTGATTCCATATCTGATTTTGTACCATCCGGATCATCAAAGAAACGATCTAAGGAGGAAAGTTCATCCTCTGTCATTTCTTCCTGTGCTTGTGCAAGTGCTTGACGTTCTTCCTTACGTTTGGATACTTCATCCATTACCTTCGCGATCTCATCCTCACGCTTTTGCATTTCTTCCATATATTTCTTGCGCTCATCGGCACGTTTCTTATACTCCTGCTCACGTTTTTTGATCTCAGAAGCAAGTTCTGTTCCACTCTTTTTCTTAGCATTCGCCGGATCCACGATCGGCAGCGGTGCTGTCATGCCGCTTTTACGCATCTCTTCTGCCACTTTTTTGCGTTTTGTACTCTTCTTAACCGCCTGCAATCTGCTCTGGTACTCTTTCCAGTCAAAAACTGCTTCTACTGAGGCAATGGCAACCTCGATCATGCTGTCATCCGGTTCTCTCGTTGTCAATCCCTGTAAAAACATTCCCGGTTTGCTTAAGATATTGATAATCTTTGCATCACTGTTGCCCGCAAGACGGATAAATTCATACGAAATACCTGCCACAACCGGCACCAGCAGCAAACGGCTCAACAAACGAAGCCATACACTGTCAAAATGTAAAAACATAAACAGTACGATACTGATCAACATAACAATAAAGAGGAAACTGGTTCCACAACGCTTGTGATATCTGGAATGCTTACGCACATTCAATACCGTCAGATCATCACCACTTTCCACGCAATTGATCGCCTTGTGTTCTGCACCATGATACATGAATACCCGGTTAATATCCTGCATAAAGGAAATGACATACACATAACCGATAAACAGTCCCAGTCGGATCAGTCCCTCGATCAGTGCTAATACAGCCTGCGATCGAATATGATCTTTTAGCAGCAAAGATAATCCAAACGGAAGTGCAACAAACACCGCCAGCGCCAGTACAATAGACAACATTACTGTCATCGCCATCTCCAGCTGTTCACGTTTTTCTGCTTTTTTCGCCAATGATGCTGAACTTTCTGCTTCGGAGCCTTCTTTTGTTTGTTTCTCGCCACTCTTCTCATCCGTACGATCTGCCTTGTTCCCATCCGCAGCTGAAGCTTCCTGCGCTTCTTCCTCTTCGTAAAAGCTGGCAGAATATGTCAATGTCTTCATTCCTAACACCAAAGAGTCCACAAATGCAACAACACCTCGGATCAATGGAAGTCTGAAAAACAGCTTGCGGTCCCCTTCACTTGTGCAGGTATCTACCTTTATATCAATCTCGCCATCGGGTTTGCGTACTGCTACTGCATACTTGGACTTATTGCGCATCATTACGCCTTCTAATACTGCCTGTCCACCTATTCCTGATGATTTCATTTTTATAACCATGCCCTTCCACGCATCTGTTTTATTCTACAACAGATACAATTTTCGCACTGCAAATCTGTTTTATTCTACAACAGATACAATTTTTGCACTACAAATTTACTTCACTTTCTCTCCATTTGTGTATAACACAAACGGTCACAGCACTTGTTAAGCACAAATACTGTGACCGTTCATAAGGCCGGACGCACTCCGACCATTTATTTTGCTAGTTTGCCTGAATACCATAACGGCGATTGAACTTATCAATGGCACCACGAGCTTTGACAGCCTTCTGCTGACCTGTATAGAATGGATGACATTTGGAGCAGATTTCTACGTGGATTTCCTCCTTAGTAGAACCAGTCACAAACTCATTTCCACAGTTGCATACAACCTTTGCCTGATAGTAGTTTGGATGAATTCCTTCTCTCATCGCTTTATCCTCCATTTCCATTCCGCCGCTTCTCAGCAGTCGGTTACTATTGCGAAGAAAACTTTGAAAAAAGCTTTCTCGATTCTCATTTTTACACAACTTCTTCAGTATAGCATAGTCAAAAGCGGATTGCAAGCACTTTTATACAATTTTTGTCTTGCGAATCGTTTGGATAAATTCCTGATTACTCTTAGTACGACGGAACATTTCAATGATCCGTTCAACAGCCTCTTCGGATTTCATTCCGGTAAGTGCTTTACGCATCAGGAAATTAGCTTCCATCTCCTCCTGTGTCAGAAGAAGATCATCTCTGCGCGTACTGGAACGAGGAAGATCGATCGCCGGGAATACACGCTTCTCGGAAAGCTTGCGGTCAAGAACAAGCTCCATATTACCGGTTCCCTTAAATTCCTCAAATACAACATCGTCCATCTTACTTCCGGTATCCACAAGTGCAGTTGCAAGGATTGTCAAACTTCCGCCCTCACGCATATTGCGTGCTGCACCAAAGAAACGTTTTGGCATATGCAATGCAGCCGGATCTAAACCGCCGGACAAAGTACGGCCGCTTGGCTGTACTGTCAGGTTGTAGGCTCTTGCAAGACGAGTAATGCTGTCTAACAGGATCATAACTTCTTCGCCCTGCTCTACAAGACGCTTAGCGCGCTCAATAACCATCTCCGATACACGCTTGTGATTTTCCGGAAGTTCATCGAACGTGGAGAAGATCACTTCTACGTTATGTCCTAAGATAGACTCTTTGATATCTGTCACTTCCTCCGGACGCTCATCGATCAACAATACGATCAAATGCATCTTCGGATGATTTGTCTTAACAGCCTTGGCAACCTGTTTTAATAATGTCGTCTTACCTGTCTTAGGCTGAGATACGATCATTCCTCTCTGTCCTTTACCAATTGGTGCGATCAGATCCATCATACGCATGGATATCGGACAGCCCGGTGTCTCTAAGCGAAGTCTCTCATCCGGAAATACCGGTGTCAACTGCTCAAACTTTGGACGATTTATCATCTCTTCCGGATCACTGCCATTGATTTCTTTGATATATAATAATGCGGCAAATTTCTCATTCTGATTACGAATACGAATATTACCATTTAGGATATCTCCGGTACGCAGATGGTACTTACGGATCAACTGCGGTGAGACATACAGATCTCTCTCTCCAGGGAGATAATTGTCGCATCGAATAAATCCATATCCCTCCGGGAGTACTTCCAAAATACCCTCACGTGATACACCACTATCCAACTCAGCGATCTCCGTTGGTGTCAACTCGTGCTGTGGTGCCCGGTGCATCTGCGGACGAAGATCCGCATGATAGCCTCTGTTATCATTGCGTACATATCCGCCACGATCCATATTATCATTACGATAACCATCGTTTCGATAGCCTTCGTTACGGGAATAATTGCTACGATTCATACTCTCACTGCGGCTGTATACACCACGTCCCATATTATCGCGGTTCATGTATCCTCCGCGGTTCATATTATCGCTGCGATTCATGTATCCTCCGCGACCCATATTATCGTTACGGGAGTATCCTCCGCGACTCATATTATCATTGCGGGTGTATCCTCCACGGCTCATTCCCTCGTTACGGGAGTATCCTCCACGAGCCATTCCCATCTCAGGATCCCTCATATAACCGGATGTTCTCATAGGTTCTCTATCACTGACATAGCCACGATTCATATCTCGTCCACTTTCCTCCATACGGGAATTGTCTGATTCACTCGCATATCTGGATCTTGGCATCGGACTGTCGACAGCCTCTCCTGTGCTCTCTACAACATGATCTACACTCTGAATATCGTCCGTCTCAGGTGTCGCGTCTGTAGATTCCATTGTTGCTGCAACTTCTTTCACTTTTGCAAGCAGCTCTAACTTTTTGTAACTGGTAACACTTTTGATGCCCATCTTCTTCGCTACAATTCGTAATTCAACCAATGATAACTTATCGTATTCTGTCATAAAAATATCCCTTTCCAATAAAAAAAATTTCAACTTGTGCTAACATGATTCTTTCTGCAATTATTAGGTCGGATTATAATGAATAATAAATCGATCACGACGATATTGTCTCGCCTATGTATCTATGACCTACTGTATTAGAGTAATTACATGCACTAAATAATATAAAGCATTTTAACAGCGTTGTAAATGACTTTTTCAAAAATTTTCGCAAAATCCTATGAATATTATTGTTTTTTCGACATCGTTCGTCTTTTTTCGCACAAAACATCTTTTGTCGGACGAAGTTTTTCGGCTTTATTGTTTTCCAATTCGATGTATGCTATGATATAGTGTGCGATTGCTATTACAAATAATTCTACAGAAAATGGAGGTTAAGTCGAATGACAAATGCAGAAAAAGCTCTACAATTACATAAAGAATGGAATGGCAAACTGGATGTAACTCCCAAGTGTCAGGTAAAATCCCGCGAGGATCTGGCTGTTGCCTACACACCAGGTGTTGCTGAACCATGTAAGGTCATTGCAGAAAATAAAGAAGCAGCTTATCAATATACCATCAAATCCAATACCGTTGCTGTTGTTTCTGACGGAAGTGCCGTCCTCGGCCTTGGTAACATCGGTCCGGAAGCTGCTATGCCGGTTATGGAAGGCAAAGCAGTCCTCTTTAAGGAATTTGGCGGTGTCAATGCCTTCCCGATCTGCTTAGATACGCAGGATACTGAGGAAATCATCAAAACCGTGATCAACATTGCACCGGCTTTTGGCGGTATCAACTTAGAAGATATTTCTGCGCCACGCTGCTTTGAGATCGAAAGTCGTCTAAAAGAAGCCTTAGATATACCGGTATTTCACGATGATCAGCACGGTACTGCGATCGTTGTTCTCGCCGGCATTATTAACGCTTTGAAGGTGGTTGGCAAAGAGAAAGAACATTGCAAAGTTGTTGTAAACGGTGCCGGATCCGCCGGCGTTGCTATTACAAAATTATTACTCCGCTATGGATTTATCGACGTAACAATGTGTGATATCAGCGGTATCTTATCTAAAAAGAGCGAGGGCTTAAACTGGATGCAGAAGGAAATGATGGAAGTAACAAATCTGTCCGGCAAAACCGGAACACTGGCTGACGCACTTTGTGGTGCCGATATTTTCGTTGGTGTCTCCGCTCCTAATATTGTATCCGCAGAAATGGTTCAATCCATGAATTCCGATGCGATACTGTTTGCCATGGCAAATCCTGTTCCGGAGATCATGCCTGATGTTGCAAAAGCTGCCGGTGCACGCGTTGTCGGAACCGGTCGATCTGATTTTCCAAATCAGGTCAATAATGTTGTTGCTTTCCCTGGCATCTTTAAGGGTGCATTAGACGGCAGAGCGACCGACATTACAGAAGAAATGAAGCTCGCTGCTGCTCTTGCACTTGCCGGACTCGTTTCTGACGAAGAATTAAACGACGAACATATTTTACCGGAAGCGTTTGACCCACGCGCAGCTCAGGTGGTGGCCGATGCAGTCAAATCACACATCCGTTAGATCTCGTTGGGGTGAAAAGCCCTACTATTCCTTAGACTATTATCTCAAAGAAACGTTTGGACAAAAGGTCTATAAAATTGCATTAGATGCGGGAATGACCTGTCCAAACCGAGATGGAACACTGGACACGAGAGGCTGTATTTTTTGCAGCGAGGGCGGTTCCGGTGATTTTGCCACGACGAACCGATCTATCACGGCTGCGATCAATGAGGCGATCTGTCGCCTAAACGGCAGCGCCAAGGAAACCGGTCAGAAATACATTGCGTATTTCCAATCGTTTTCCAACACATATGCTCCCATCGACATATTACGTCCGATGTATCTGGAAGCGCTGGCGCATCCGGATATCGTCGGACTTTCTATCGCTACCAGACCGGATTGCTTTTCCCCGGAGATTTTTTCCCTGCTCGATGAATGCAGGCAGATAAAACCGACATGGATCGAGCTCGGTCTGCAAACGGTGCACGAGCATACGGCTCGTTTCATTCGCCGTGGATATCCTCTGCATGTTTTTGAGCAGACTGCGCACACGCTGCATACACTCAATATTCCGGTGATCGTCCACGTGATCCTTGGACTTCCGGGCGAAACCGAAGCAGACATTCTTGAAACGATCCAATATCTGAACACACAACATATTCAGGGGATCAAATTGCAGCTATTGCATGTATTAAAAGGAACGGATCTGGCAGTTTATCTCGAAGAACATCCTTGGCATATCCTGACTCAGGAAGAGTATGTAGATCTGGTCATCCGATGCATCGGTAATCTCTCTCCAGAGATTGTGATCCACCGCCTGACCGGAGATGGTCCAAAAGATCTCCTGATCGCACCACGCTGGAGCTGCAACAAACGGGCTGTTCTTAACCATATTGCACACTCTCTCAAAACAGAGCAGGTCTATCAGGGGAAATATTACAGCAAGCAGAAAGGAAACCTATGACACCAGACACACTGCGTTTGTATAAATTAATTATTTTATATGCGTTAAGCCGCACAAAACAGGGACTACCTAATGCTTTTTTGTGCGATTTCATTTTAGGGCATGGCTATACAGACTTTTTTTCAATTCAGGAAACATTAGCACTTCTGACAGAAGATGCCCTGATCGAGGAAGAGGCAACTCGTAAAACGACATATTACAAGATCACACAAAAGGGATCGCAGATGTTAGAATACTTCTCTTCCATGCTTCCCAAAGACACGATACGACAGATTGATGAATATCTGCGAGACAATAAAGTTGATATTTTAGAAGCTACCACAGTCCACACCGACTATTCGGTAACTCCTTCCGGAGACTATCTGGCATCTGCTTTAGTACAGGAACGCGGCAACACATTATTCTCGCTTTCCTTTGCCGTTCCCTCCGAGGAAGCAGCTCGTAGGGCGTGCCAAAAATTCAAAGAAAATCAGACTGAAATATATCAATGTTTATTAAAAAAACTGGGAGAATAATTCTCCCAGCCTTTTTTCATGGAATTAAATTTAGTCACAAAGCACCTTCATAAATTTCTTTTTACCACGTTTTACAACAATGCCTTCTGCACTGATCTGCTCTTTCGTAAGTGTCATGCGAACATCGGTCACTTTCTCACCATCGATCGTAACACCGCCCTGCTCGACATTTCTTCTTGCCTCTCCATTAGATGTTGCAAGACCGGCTTTAACCATTAATTTCAAGATGCCGATCTTACCATCTTCAAAATCTTCATCGACCAGCTTTGTCTCCGGCATCTGTGCTGCGTTTCCGCTGGAAAAGAGTGCACGCGCTCCTTCCTGTGCTTTAACAGCTTCTTCCTCACCATGTACTAACTTGGTAAGCTCAAATGCCAAGATTTCTTTTGCCTCATTTAGCTTGCTGCCTTCCCAGGCATCCATCTCTTCGATCTGCTCTAACGGAAGGAATGTGAGCATGCGCAGACACTTAAGCACATCACCATCTCCCACGTTTCTCCAATATTGATAAAAATCAAACGGGCTGGTCTTGTTCGGATCAAGCCATACAGCGCCAGACTGTGTTTTACCCATCTTTTTGCCTTCGGAATTGAGCAGCAGATTGATCGTCATTGCATAAGCATTTTTGCCCAGCTTACGACGGATCAATTCCGTTCCACCAAGCATGTTGCTCCACTGATCATCTCCTCCAAACTGCATGTTACATCCGTACTTCTGGAACAAGGCATAAAAATCATAGCTCTGCATGATCATGTAGTTGAACTCCAGGAAACTAAGTCCTTTCTCCATGCGCTGTTTATAGCACTCTGCCGTTAACATACGATTTACGCTGAAATGGGCACCAACTTCACGCAGCACTTCTACGTAATTCAGATCCAACAGCCATTCTGCATTGTTGACTAACAATGCCTTATCATCTGAGAAATCAATAAAACGGCTCATCTGCTTTTTGAAGCAGTCTACATTATGTGCAATCGTCTCTTTGGTCATCATCTGACGCATATCGGTACGCCCGCTTGGATCACCGATCATAGCTGTTCCGCCACCGATCAATGCGATTGGCTTATTGCCTGCCATCTGCAAGCGTTTCATCAGACAAAGAGCCATAAAATGTCCTACATGAAGGCTGTCTGCCGTCGGATCAAATCCAATATAAAAAACCGCCTTACCTTCATTGATCATCTCTTTGATCTCTTTTTCGTCCGTCACCTGTGCGATCAAGCCACGGGCAACCAATTCATCATACACTGTCATCTTTTCGCTCATGTTGTTCTCTCCTTTTTTATTCCTTTATGACTTTTTTATGCAAAGAAAAAAGTCCTTTTGTCAACGACAAAAGGACGATGAAATCGTGTTACCACCTTTTTTTACAATATGCTCACACATACTGCCTTAGCAGGATACCTCTATATCCCTGCACGATAACGGGTGCATCACCGGCTAAATCTACCAAAAGGATCAAAATCCTCTCTTCAATCCGCTACTCCAAGATGTATTCATACAGGCTTCTATCCTAACGCCTCTCAGCAACCGGCTATTCTCTGTAGGTCTCCCCCATGTACTACTTCTTCTTTTCTTCGCATCTTTTGACATCATAGCAAAGATTATTTTGCTTGTCAATCCATTCTTCCAATGTCAGCGGATAATAATCCGAAAATCCCGCAAAACAATTGATCAGATTGCAAGGCAAATGCCGCTCTTCTCCCACAGAAGCCCCGCGCCCTTTCGCATGGTAGGTGATTTCTGTGGACTCTCTCTGAAAACGCAGCACATTTTTATAATCCGGCGTATCATGAACATGCCCGTACAACATATATGTAGAATCACCATGATACTGCCCGTTATAACAGATGATCGGATAATGGCAGAGTACCAGCTTGCGCCCATTATCTTTAAGCTCTGCATAGGGCTTGACCCATTCTAAAAGAGACGGATCAAACTTTTTGTCCCGCAAAAACAACCGGTCATGATTCCCTGTCACCAAATACTTTTTACCATTCAGTTTATGCAGCAGCTCATTCACCTGCTCTCCTTTACCCAAACAAAGGTCTCCTAAGATCACCACTTCATCTTTCTTCTTCCGGACACGCTCGTTCCACCGAACGATCATCGCCTCATCCATCTCCTCAACAGACGCAAACGGACGACCGTCTAACAGCCTTACCTTGTCATGTCCAAAATGGCAGTCTGCAATATAAAATCTCATTCTTATCTCTCATTCTTCACGTTCTCTTTCGCCACAGACGTAAGGCTGCCGGCATGTTCTTTATATAACAGTCTGTACTTTGATCATATTGGTCGTTCCGGAAATTCCCACAGGCACTCCGGAAGTACATACAACCGTATCACCACTGTCGACTAACCCCATACGACGTGATACACACGTACCATGTTCAAACAATTCAAATACGTCTTTTTTCTCCTGCAGAAGTACCGGAGTGACGCCCCAGGATAAATTTAACTGACGATACACTTTGTCCGTGATCGCACAGCCAATGATATCACAAGCCGGACGGTACTTGGAAATCATTCGTGCCGAACGACCCGATTTGGTAACGGTAATGATCGCTTTGGCATTAATATCATGTGCTGTTGTACAGGTTGCGTGACAGATTGCATCTGTTACATCCGGATCTGCTTTGCGCGATCTTTGGAAAAAGCGTTTACGGTAATCAATATCGCTCTCTGTACGATTGGCGATCCTCACCATCATCTGTAATGCCTGCACCGGATACAAACCGGCTGCCGTCTCGCCCGATAACATGATCGCACTGGTACCATCATAGATCGCATTGGCAACATCGGTCGCCTCCGCTCTTGTCGGACGCGGATTGTGGATCATGGAATCAAGCATCTGTGTTGCCGTGATCACCTGCTTACCGGCTTCATATACTTTTTTTATGATCATTTTTTGAATGACAGGCACTTCCTCTGTCGGAATCTCCACGCCCATGTCTCCTCGTGCGATCATGATCGCATCAGAAACCTCGATGATCTCATCAATGCAGTTCACGCCTTCTCTATTCTCAATTTTGGCAATGATCTTAATCTGTTCCCCACCATTTTCTTGGAGTAATTTACGGATCTGCTGTACATCTTCTGCAGTACGCACAAAAGATGCTGCCACATAATCTACATCTTCTTCTATACCGAACAACAGATCGGATTTATCCACTTCACTAATATAAGGCAGACTCAAATGAATGCCCGGAACGTTGATTCCTTTATGATTTGATACTTTGCCGCCATTATTGACATCACAGATAATATCTGTATCTGTCAACTCTTTCACTGTCATCTCGATCAAACCGTCATCGATCAAAATACGCTGTCCGACTTTGACATCACCAACCAACTCAGGATACGTAATAGTTACAATATGTTCATCACCCTCTACTTCTCGTCCGGTCAACACAAACTCGTCGCCCTTTTGCAATGTGATCGCACCATCTTTAAAATCCCTTACACGAATCTCCGGGCCTTTAGTATCCAACAATGTCGCAACCGGTCTGCCGTAACGCTCACGCAGCAGACGCAATTTTGTGAGACGTTTCTTCTGCTCCTCATGCGTCCCATGAGAAAAATTAAATCTTGCAACATCCATGCCTTCCTGAATCAATCGTTCTAACACTGCATCACTATCCGATGCCGGTCCTAATGTACAAATAATTTTTGTTTTTCTCATTTTAACCCTCCATTATCCTTATGCCTCTTATTTTATACACCGAAAGTATACCACAATTTCCCGGTGATAACACATTAAACTTCGTTTTTTACAAATTTTTCTGCAACCCTTTGCAAACCATTTACGTATGATTTGCACGACCCTCGCACTCTGTCATGTTCGTATTCATATTCCCTCCGGTCCTGCCATACATTTATATTGATATCATGATCCTATTTCAAAAACAGAACAGAAAGCAGGACTATTATGACCAAATTTATGTCAAAATCAAATAATTGCAATCAGTCTGCGATCATCTTTCGAATTATCCTGTGCAGCGGGATCAGCTTGGTGCTTGGTGCGGTACTCGGGCATCTGCTGCGCACGGAATTGTTTGCCGATATTAATGCTGAATTTGAACAAATACTGCTTGCTTTGGATACAAAATCCATCCACTATCCCTCCTTATTCCGGCTATGTACCTCAACACAGTTCAAACAGCTCTTCCTTTTGTGCTTTTTTTCACTGACCAATGCATGGGTTTTCTATTTGACGTTCTATTGTCTCTATACCGGCTTTCGCTGCGGACTTTTGCTCTCATTTTGCCTAACTCATAATGTCCACAGTGGATTTTTTGATTTTCTCTGCTTTCTGCTGCCTCACTGCCTGTTGTATATACCGGCGTATCTGCTGCTCATCAATACGCTGCAGCAGATCAGGGATCAGAAAGCAAAAAAGCAGTCCCTCTTACAAGGACTGCCCATTCTTTTACTCTCTATCTGCCTGCTGTTTGCCGGTTGTCTGTGTGAAGCCTTTATCAACCCTTCGCTAATGCAGTGGTATCAAGGGTTGTAAGCAACGCATCCAGTGCCCGCTCCAGATCTTCTTTTGTTCCATCATTTGGAACAATGCGCTGTACCTTCTCCCGCAGCAATGTTTCCGAAATCTGGCTTTGGATGATCGCCTTTGATTTCTGTTCAGAATAACCGCGGTCCGATGCCAAACGCCGGATCCGCTCCTCCTCCGGTACATAAACAAGCCATACCTCATCACACAAACTGTCACATCCGGTCTCATACATTAATGCTGTCTCTATCAGCAAAATACCGGAACGGGTACGATTTTGACGTATCGTATCCCGAATATATTCGATCACCGCCGGATGAATCACCTGGTTAAGCCAGTCACGAGCTCTCGCATCCGAAAAAACAATCTCTGCCAATGCTGCCCGGTCGATCGAGCCGTCCGATGAGACGATATTTTGTCCAAAATGCTCTACGATCTGACAATAAGCACTTCTTCCCGGTTCCATAACAACATGCCCCAATTCATCGGCAATCAGCAGTGTTGCTCCCAGTTTTTCCTGCAAACGATGCGCAGCATACGATTTCCCGCTTCCCACACCCCCTGTAATTCCAATTACGTACATATCTAACCCTCTTCCCGAATATCAATGTGCCTCGTACCAATTTTTTCCTTCTTCTACATCAATAGACAACGGCACCTGCAACTGTGCGGCAAGCGGCATCTCTTCTTCTAAGATCCTCTTCACCTGCTCCTTTTCCTCGATCTTCGTTTCTACCAGCAGTTCATCATGCACCTGCAGCACAATGCGGGATTCTAACTGTTCCTCCTGCAAACGCTCTGCAACACGGATCATCGCAATCTTGATAATATCTGCTGCCGTCCCCTGTATCGGCGAATTCATGGCAACGCGTTCCCCAAAAGAACGCTGCATGAAATTACTGGATTTAAGCTCTGGCACGGGTCTGCGTCTGCCAAACATTGTCTGTGCATATCCGGTATCCTTTGCTTTTGCGACCAATTCGTCCAAAAATGTCTTGATCGCCGGATAACTCTCAAAGTATTTATGAATGATCTCATCCGCCTCTTTGCGCGAGATGGAAAGGTCCTGACTAAGACCAAACGCGCTGATACCATACACGATACCAAAGTTTACTGCCTTGGCATTACGGCGCTGCAGATCCGTCACCTCCTCAAACGGCGTATGAAACACTTTGGAGGCCGTAGCACGGTGAATATCCTGCCCCTGTCTATACGCCTCGATCAAATGCTCATCGCCCGACATATGCGCTAACACACGCAGTTCGATCTGTGAATAATCCGCATCCAAAAACAGGAATCCGGACTTTGGTTCAAAGACTTTACGAAGCTGTTTGCCGAGCTCCATACGGATCGGAATGTTCTGCAGGTTCGGGTCTGTACTGCTGATACGGCCGGTTGCGGTGATCGTCTGGTTAAATTTGCCATGGATACGATGATCTTCCTCTATAAATACCGGCAATCCATCTGCATACGTAGACTTCAATTTACTGACCTGACGATACTCTAAAATCTTATCGATGATCGGATCTTCCGTACGAAGTTTTTCCAAAATATCTGCCGAAGTTGAATAGCCGGTCTTGGTCTTTTTGGCAAACGGAAGCTTTAGCTTTTCAAATAGGATCACGCCAAGCTGCTTGGGTGAATTGATATTAAATTCTTCTCCGGCAAGATCGTAAATATCTGTCTCCAATGCCAAAACACGGCGTTCCAACAGTTCAGACATTTCTTTCAAGACCTCTGCATTTGCCTGCACACCGAGTCGTTCCATTTCAAACAGATAGTATACCGTCGGCATTTCGATTTCTTCCATCAAGCCTAACATTCCCTCTGCCGCTAACTGCTTTTTCATCTCTGCCCACGCCATCAATGGAATGCAGGACAAATAGCCGAAATAGGATTTGAGGCGTTTTGCCGTCTCTTCCTCATCTATCCGCGCAAGCTGCGCAGCTAACGTCTCTTTGCCAAACAATTCCTGATAGGATGGCAATGTCATATGAAGATAATCACGCGCAATATCATCTGCCTGATACGTATCCTTCAGCGGATTTAACAAATACGCTCCGATACCCAGGTCGCGCAGACTGGCAAACGTTTTTTTGCGTTCCTGTTTCGTATCCAGCGCAAATCCATGCTGCTTTGCCGGCTCAATCCCATATGTCCGCACCTCCACCGGTTTCGTCAGGTGTAATGCATTTTTCCAATCTAATAATAAAATTTCAGAATCCTTTTTCTCAAGCCGATGATAGCCATCTAATATATCATTTCCGGTCACTTCTTCAGAAACGAGAATATAACCGGTATGACAATCTTCTCCCTCATAATAAGACAACGAAAAGCCAATGAAACCATATTCCTCGCCGTCTTCCTGTTCCATCCCGAGTTCTACGCTGTCTTCCGTAAAGACCAGGCTCATCTGTCCGCCGCCTTTTTTGCTCTGACGTTTGCGGGCCGCTCCGGCACCTATCCAAGGATCTCCTAAAAACGCCACGCCGACAGCCTCCGGTGCAAGGTTGCATACATGATCTACAGCAGCATTCCATTCTTTCTTCGTGGTCCATTGTGTAAACTGCTCAAAATCAGGCACAACACTTTGTACTGTCTCACTGTCAAAACGAGAAAATAACGATTTTAACTCCAAACGTTTGATCCACTCAAATGCCTCCGACGTAAAGAGATTTTCCAGTTTTGCGTCCTCCAATGTGACATCGATCTCACAATCTGTTTTGATCGTGGCAAGTTGCTTGCTTAGCTTGGCAAGTTCCGGATTTGCACGAAGCAATTCTCTTGCACGCTTTGGCTCAACTTCTTCCAAATGCTCATAGGCCGCTTCCACTGTCGGAAAAGCTGTCAGAATCTTGACAGCAGTTTTCTCTCCGATACCCGGTACACCCGGAATATTATCTGCAGAATCTCCCATCAGACCTTTCATATCAATAATCTGCTCCGGCTTTAGTCCGTATTTATCGATCACGTCCTGCGTATGATAATTTTCAATCTCCGTTCCCCCCCGCTTCGTCTTTGGAATACGGATCATAATACGATCCGACGCAAGCTGCAGCAGGTCACGATCTCCCGACACGAGCGACACATCCATATCTTTGCTCTCCGCTCTGCGGGCCAAAGTCCCTAACAGATCATCTGCCTCATACCCTTTCTGCATCACGAGCGGAACATGCATAGCACGAAGCACATCCTGGATCACCGGCACCTGTTCTCTTAACTCGTCAGGCATCCCCTTTCTGGTGCCCTTATACTCCTGATACATTTCATGGCGAAACGTCGGATGTTTCACATCAAAAGCAACAATAAAATAATCCGGTTTCTCCTCTTCCAGGATCTTGAGCATAATATTCAAAAAACCATAAACGGCGTTCGTATGCATTCCTTCCGAATTGGTGAGATCCGGAAGTCCGTAAAACGCCCTGTTTAATATACTGTGTCCATCGATCAATACTAATTTTTCACGCATAAGCTTTCTCCATCATCTACAATTGCAAGATCATGCCAACGCACAACAACACAAAGCACAGGATCTTTGCAATAAATTTAATCTTATATTTATACAGGTAGTCCTCAGCAGACAGCAGTTTCTGCTCGGAATCCATTTTCAACGCACTCATATTATCGCTTTCCAAAAAACGCATTCCCATCAACATCGTATAGTATACGTCATACTCTTCCTTGCAATCCGGACAATGCTCCATATGATACAAAAAAGCATCCAGATCCGATATGCTCAACTGATCATCAATAAAAGGGATGACATGCTTCTGCGTTTCCATACAGCTCCACATTTTTCTTTTCATACTGTTTGCCTCCCGCAGGTATTGAAAAGTTTATACTGCCTATCAGCAATTTTCTATAAATTAACAAAAAAAGGAAGCCATCGGCTTCCTTTTCATAAATATATGCATCAGGAGGGATTTGAACCCTCACGAGGTCACCCCCGACGGATTTTGAGTCCGTTGCGTCTGCCGTTCCGCCACTAATGCGTCTTGTGTTGTCACAACGATATAGATAATATCATGCTTTTTCGTATTCGTCAAGTGTTTTTTGTGAACTTTTCAAAAAAATCAGTTTGGTACTAAAATAGTTCACGATGGATAACGTCAAACAAACCACAACCTTTGCCTGCAATCCTTTTACGCCAAGCAATGCACCATCTATTCCCATCTGGTACAACTGCGGCTGCAAAAAGATCTCTAACAAACCTGTCACGCCTCTCGCTGTTGCAAATGCACAAAATTCGCGCAACACACGTCTCATTCCCCAAGATCTGCTCTCAAATACGTATATTTTGTTGGTTACATACGCAAATATAAGCGTCATTGCAAAGGAACCCGCATTCGCTAATTCCATTGGCAAAAATGTAACCAGTAAAGAATATATCCCCCAATTAAATACTGTAGCACTGACCCCCATCACTACATACATCAGCGATTCTTTATGCTGCATAATTACCTCATTTCTAACATTTAATCGTTACACAACTTTCCCTATTATACAGAATTCACGAAAAAATGCAATCTTTTTCGACAAAATCATTGCCTCAAACTTCCCATACCTCAAATCCTCCACAACCACATATTGCTTATTATGTCAA
>OLVR01000257.1_pt1 | contig 78464 bp, 92 predicted proteins | sample 1673261 | NCBI WGS metagenome assembly OLVR01 (sample SAMEA3178938, study PRJEB25190) | human gut metagenome | biome: human gut; feature: human-associated habitat; material: faeces | place: Austria | collected 2013 | reverse complement strand
ACCAGATCAGCCACGCAAGCTGCATCCTGCTCAGCCGCACCCAGACCGCCAGCGAAGAGAAGATCGCCGCTGCGGTCGCCATGCTGCGCGAGAAGAACCCCACCGCTACCATCGTGACCACCGCATGGGACGAGCTGACCGGTGAGCAGATCCTGAAGGCCATGTCCACCAAGGACGACTTCAAGGCAGAGCTGATCGCCATGGCTGCAAAGGCCAATGAGGAGCACGCCCACGAGGACGAGGAAGAAGAGCATCACCACCATCATCACCACGATGACGAGAACGGTGTGTGCAGCTGCGGCCATCATCACGACCACGATGATGACGACGAGGACGAGCACGAGCATCACCACGATCACGATGAAGATGATGATCACGATGAGCATGAGCACCATCATCACGATCATGACGACCATGACCATTGCTGCTGCGGCCACCATCACGACCACGATGACGACGATGACGAGGACGAGCACGAGCATCATCATGACCATGACGGCCACTGCTGCTGCGGTCATCACCATCATCATGACCACGACGCCGACGAGGTGTTCACCAGCTGGGGCGTCGAGACGGCCCGCAAATTCACCAAGGCAGAAGTGGAGCACGCCCTCACCGAGCTGGATACCGGCAATTACGGCATGATCCTGCGCAGCAAGGGCATCGTGAACGGCGGCGCAGACGGCTGGCTGGAGTTCGACTATGTGCCCGGCGAATGGGAAGTGCGTGCCCGCGGTGCAGATGTGGGCGGCAAGCTGGTCGTGATCGGCTCCAAGCTGAACGAAAAGGCCATTGCAGAGCTGTTCGGCTGCTGAACTCCTTCAGGCAAACCCTAACGGGTTTGCCAGCTCCCTCAGAGAGGGAGCCTGATTGGATAATGATTTTTTAAGGAGAAACCATTCCTATGGCAAAAGAAATTCCGGTCTACCTGTTTGTGGGCTTTCTGGAAAGCGGCAAAACCAAATTCATTCAGGAGACCTTTGAAGACCCCAACTTCGACTCCGGCGACAAGACCCTGCTGCTGATCTGCGAGGAGGGCGAAGAAGAGTATAATCCCAAAAAGTTCGCCTTTCCCGGCGTGACCGTCAAGGTGCTGGAGGACAAGGCCGAGCTGAACCCGCAGAACCTGACAAAGCTGGAAAAGGAATCCGGTGCAGGCCGTGTGGTCATTGAGTACAACGGCATGTGGCTGCTGCAGGATCTGGCCGAAGCTCTGCCCGAGAGCTGGATCGTGTACCAGTGCATCGCCACCGCTGACGGCACCACCGCCCTGACCTACGCCCGCGACAACTCCATGCGCAGCCTGCTGCTGGACAAGATCGCCCGCAGTGAGCTGATCGTGTTCAACCGCGCTGAGGCCGTGAACAACGATGCCGCCCGTCAGGAGCTGCACAAGCTGGTGCGTCAGGCTTCCCGCAAGTGCGATATCGCCTACGAGTTTGCCGACGGCAGCGTGGCCTACGACGATATCCCTGATCCGCTGCCCTTTGACATCAACGCGGACATCATCGACATTCCGGATGACGATTTCGGCATCTGGTACATGGACTGTCAGGACGAGCCCCAGAAGTATACCGGCAAAACGGTCAAATTCCTTGCACAGGTGTGTCAGACCAACCGTGCCGGCAAGAACAGCTTCGTGCCGGGCCGTTTTGCCATGACCTGCTGCGTGCAGGACATCCAGTTCGTGGGCTTCCCCTGCAGCTACGATGGCTACAAGGCGCTGGAGCAGCGCGCATGGGTGCGGGTGACCGCAAAGGTAGGCTACAAGTTCCATAACATCTACCGCGGCAAAGGCCCGGTGCTCACCGCCATTTCGGTGGAGCCTGCCGAAAAGCCGCTGAACGATGTGGTAACATTCTCTTGATCTGATCTTTCAAGGAGGTCCCGGCATGAAAACACTGTTTCGTATCCTTGGCACGGCCGCTGCGGTGGCCGTTACCGGTGCTGCCATTGTGGCACTGGACAAGATCCTGAACCAGAAAGACCCGCTCCATGTGGAGGAAGTAGAGTTCCCGGAGGACGCCGAGCAGAACGCTGAGGAAGCCGCCAAGACTGCCGAAGCCTACGCCGAAGCGGAAACCAAAGCCTCCGATGCTGCCAACGAAAAGGCTGCAGAAGAAGCTGCGCCGGAAGCTCCTGCCGAAGAAGCCTCTGCCCCGGCGGCACCCGCGGAGGGCGGTGAGAAGCCGGTGTTCGACCCGGAAGCTCCCAACCAGAACCCTGTGGAAGCAGGCCCCGCCGTTGCTCCCAAAGACGAGAGCGGAAAATTCGACCCCACCAAGATCGCCGAAGCCAGCGACTTTGGCGACTGGGAAGAACAGGGCTGCAAAGGATAATCTATGACCCAAAAAGGGACGATGTGATGTTCACATCGCCCCTTTTTTGTTATTGTCCTCTTGCCAGCTGCTGCAGCTTTTTCCTGTCCAGCACCTGCACGCCGCCCCGGAACAGCCGCACCCAGCCCTCCTGCGCAAAGTATTTCAGCATCCGGCTCACCACCTCGCGGGCAGACCCCATGTATTTTGCCATCTGGTCGTGGGTCATGCGCACCTCATCACCGCCGGTCTTGGCCAGCTCATCGGTAAGAAAAATGGCAAGCCTGCGGTCTGCGCTCATGAACAGCACCTGCTGCATGGTCCACATGCTGTCGGAAAAGCGCTCCGCCGTCATCTGATAGGCGTAGCAGCGCACATGCACGTTCTGCTGCATCAGCCTGCGGAAAACGCCCGCGCTGATGCAGTAGGCCTCGGTGTCCTCTTCGGCATCAATATACAGGTCGATGTTCACCGAGTCCATCACGCAGGAGGCCGACAGGATGCACACCTCCCCGCCGAACAGGCGGTAGAGCGTCACGTCCCGCCCGTCCTCCGAGAGCAGATAGGCCCGCAGCTGGCCCGAGCGCAGCAGCAGGATGCCCACGCAGCTTTCCAGCGGGCTGTGCACCCTTGCCCCCTTTGCGTAGTGCACCGGCCGGGTGTAGCGGCAGAGCATGTCCTGTTCGTCGGGTGTCAGGTCGTTCCAGAAGGGAAAACCTTTGGCCAGACAATCGCGGTGTTCCTTTGTTGTTTCCGACATTGCTTTTCATCCTTTCCGCAGGGCCTTGGCGGCTTCAGTGCCCGCCTGCGCGCCCTCATACACGGCCTTTGCCACCTGCAGAAGGCCCCCGGTGCAGTCGCCCGCCGCATACAGGCCGGGCACGGTGGTCTGCATTTTTTCGTCCACCACGATGCGGTTCCCGTCCACCTCTGCGCCGATCTTCCTAGCCAGTGCGGTGCTGCCCGCCACGCCCAGTGCCACAAATACACCGCTGACAGGCAGCTGCACACCGCCGGACAGCTGCACGCCGGTGACAACGGTTTCGCCCAGAACAGCCTCCACGGTCTGCGGATAGACTGTGACCTCCGGCGGGAAGTCCGCCGTCAGCGGTGCGCCGTTGGTCAGCAGGGCAACGCTTTTTGCCACCGGCAGCAGAGCCTGCACCTCGTGCAGGGCGTACTCGCCGCCGCCCAGCACCGCCACGTCCTTTCCACGGTAGAAAAAGGCGTCGCAGGCGGCACAATAGCTCACGCCGTGCCCCTCCAGCCCGGCAAGGCCCGGGATGCGCGGCACCGCCCGGGATGCACCCGTGGCAAGCATCACAGCGTCCGCCGGGTAATTTTTATCCACTGTTTCTACGGTGAGTTTATCCGTATAGGTCAGGCCCACGGCTTCGGCTGTGACGAATCTCACACCAAGGCGCTTTGCATTCTCGATGCTGCGGCGTTCCAGTTCCGCACCGGAGACCGGCTCGGCAAAGCCATAATAGTTTTCAATTTTTTCGGCGCGGTCCAGCGCACCGGGGCCTTTGGTGAGCACCGTGGTATCCACCCCGGCGCGGACAGCGTACAGCGCGGCGGAAATGCCTGCCGGGCCGGAACCTATAATGATGATGCTGGGCATGGGAAAACCCTCCTTCGGATGCATTTTTCTACAGTATACACCTTTTTTTGAAAAATTTCCGTGACCGGGTCGCAAAGCATCGGTTTTTCGGACGGTCCTGCTCCGGTTCGCTGTCAGCGGATCGTCCCATGCACAAACGCGCTGTCGTACAGGACTCTTCCTGCTCGGCAGCGCGCTTTTTTCTTTCAGAACACCAGCTGCACCAGCAGCACATAGCACAGCGTACCGCCCGCGACACTGAGCAGGGTCTCATGCTTCCACTTGTGCAGGCCCACCGTCACCAGCAGGGCGATGGCCTCCGGAATGCCGCGGCTGCCCGCAAAGGGGGTGACGCTTTTCAGGCAGTAGACGATCAGCATACCAAAGATGGCGGCGGGCAGCACCCGGCCCAGATACCGCACCACCTCCGGCGGCTGCTGATCCTTGGAAGAGAACACCACAAAGGGCAGAAAGCGGGTGAGCATGGTGGCGGCGGTGCACACTGCAATGGTCAGGCCCATCTGGACTGCGGTCATGCGCCCACCTCCTCGCCGCTTTTTTCTGCTTCGGTGCCTTCGGCCTTTTCGATCGGTTTACGCAGAGCCAGCAGCAGGATCAGAATGCATCCCATGGAGGGCAGCAAAAAGCTGCTGGAGCCAAAAACCACCAGACACGCCAATGGGGCGGCAAGGCCGATCAGGGCGCTGTAGTGCTGCCGGTCCTTTTCCCACTGGTTGAGGAAGATCACCGTGAACATGGCGGTCATCACAAAATCCACACCCTCGGTGCTGAAGGGCAGCACCGAACCCACCACCGCGCCAAGACCGGCGCTGAACACCCAGTAGCACTGATCCAGCAGGGTGATAAAGAACATGAACCAGCCCCTGTCCACCCCTTCCGGCGGCTCGGCCGAACAGGTGATGGAAAAGGTCTCATCGCTCATGGCAAAGATCATATAAAAGCTGCGCAGGCCGTAGCCCTTGTAGCGCTCCAGCATGGCAAGGCCGTAGAACAAATGCCGCGCCTGGATCATGAGCGCCATCAGAAACGCCGAAAGGGGTGAGAACGCGCTCAGCAGCAGGCTTGCCAGCACAAATTCCAGCGAACCGCCGTACACCACGGTGCCCATGAGCATGGGCATCCACACCGGCAGGCCCAGCGACTGCACATAAATGCCATAGCCCATCCCCAGCACAAAATAGCCCGCCAGCACCGGGATGGTCTGCGGTGCGGCGGCACGCAGTGCCCGCCATACGGTGCTCTGCCGCCTTGTCAATTGTTGTTCGGTTACGTGTTCCATTGGTCTTTCCCTCAAAATACGATGCCGGTTTCCTCTTTGGCCTCATTGCCGCCGATAAACCCATTCTCTCGATATGAATATGTCTGTATTATAACAGGTCTCACGGCTTTTGCAAAGGTGTATCCCCACTGCTTTTGGCAGAACGACAGATCTTTTCTTTAAATTTTATGCAATTTTTAACGGATACAAAGTGACTCGCGGTCAGTGCTTTATTATTTTAATGCAGTAAAGGTTCTTTGCAGGATCCTGTTCCTGAAATATCCCTAAAATGCCGGTTGCGCTTTCGTCATACTCGTTTGACAGATGCCGTCTTTTCCGGTATCCCGTCCGTATCGCAAGGACGGCTGGCCGAAAATACCCGCCTTTTTTCGTTCATTCTGTATTTAGCGGGAGGACATTTTATGGCAACCATGAAGGACATCATCCAGAGCCCGCTGCCGCCGGCCCTGTTCGGCTCCATGGCTCTGGGTCTGTTCGCCAGCTCTGCCAGCGGCAGCAAGGTGGTCAAGGGCGGCATCAAGGGCGTGCTGCCGGTGCTCATCATCATGACGGTGCTCTCCCTCGCCGCACGCCTTGCAGGCTACGGCTCCGTGCTGGGTGGCCTTGTGGGCATCTTCATCATCGTGATGCTGCCCATCGGCATCCTTACCTCCTATGTGCTGTGGAAGAAGGGCAAGATCCAGGTAGTAGATAAAGAGCAGAAGTAAGGGGAAACAAAAGAACTCCCGGACGGATGTCCGGGAGTTCTTTGTTGCTTATTCTGCCTTTTCGTCCTTCTTGAGCATATCCAACTCGGGCATCAGCTCGGTGCTCACAATGGTGAGCATCTCCTCCAGCTTTGCACAGTCCTCGGGGGAGAAGCGCTCTCTTGCGCGCTCCACCACAGTGTGCAGGTAGGAATAGCTGATGTTGTAGTAATCGATATACTTCTGGGTGGGGCGCAGGTGATACTCGCGCCGGTCGGTGGTGGACTGGATCTTTTCCACATAGCCCTTCTTCACCAGACTGCCGATCTTATACGCCGCGTTGGGGGTGGAGATCTGCATCATGCGGGAAAACTCCGCAATGGTGGGTTCGCCCATGGCCATGATGCCCTCCATGCAGAAGGACTCCACCGTGGTCAGCGTGGCTTCCCGGGTGGCAAAACGCTGAAAAATGTTCTGGTAGAAATGCAGCTTGAATTTGGTGTATACGTCCTGAAATGCCTGTTCCAGCATAGGTCGTGTGCCTCCGATAGTTCATTTTATTTAAAAATACCACGTTTTGGCCGCGGCGCAAAGCGAAACAGCTGAATTTTGGGCAGGAATTTATTCTGCCGCCTTTTTGTTCGTGCGCACACGGATCACGCTGAGCACCACCAGCTCTACGGCAATGGCAACGGCCAGCAGGATCAGCGAGGTGAACAGGCTGCCGTTGGCACCAAGGAAAGCCTGTGCAATGCCCGTGATCACATAGCACACTGCCGCGCAGGAAGCCGCCGTAATGGCGTAGGGCAGCTGGGTGGACACATGGTTCACATGGCTGCAGTGGGCACCGGCGGATGCCATAATGGTGGTGTCCGAGATGGGGGAGCAGTGGTCGCCGCAGACGGCACCGGACAGGCAGGCCGCAATGGAAATGACCAGCATCTCGCCCTCCGGGAAGGCATGGCACACGATGGGGATGAGGATGGAGAAGGTGCCCCAGCTCGTGCCGGTGGCAAAGGCAAGGAACACTGCCACAAGGAAGATGATGACCGGCAGCATGTACTGCAGCGCTGCAGCAGAGCCACTCAGCAGGTTGGCAACGTAATATTTTGCGCCCAGCAGGCCGGTCATGCCGGACAGGGTCCATGCGAGGGAGAGGATCAGCATGGGACTGACCATGGCCTTGAAGCCCTCGGGAATGCAGGCGGCAAAGTCCTGAAAGGTCATCACATTGCGCACGCGGTAGAACACAAAGGTGAACAGCAGGGCAATGCTGCTGCCCAGCACCAGACCTGCAGAAGCGTTGCAGTCCGCAAAGGCGGTAACGAAGTCCACGCCCTCAAAGAAGCCGCCGGTGTAGATCATGCCGAAGATGCAGGCCACGATCAGCACCAGCACCGGGGCGAGCAGATCTGCAACATGGCCGCAGGTATCAGTGCCATCGTCCACATCGTTGCCGTAGGGACGGTCGGCGGTGGTAAACAGGTCGCCGTTTTTGGCGTTGTCCTCGTTGAGCTTCATGGAGCCAAAGTCCGTGCCGGTGAAGATGAGGAACAGGCTCATCACGATGGTGAGCAGGGCATAGTAGTTATAAGGAATGGTGCGCAGGAACATGGTAAAGCCGTTGATGCCGGAGCCTTCCGGCACGCTGGAAGTGACCGCAGCTGCCCAGCTGGACACCGGCGCAATGATGCACACGGGTGCTGCGGTGGCATCGATCAGGTAGGCCAGCTTTGCGCGGGACACCTTCTGCCGGTCGGTGACGGGGCGCATGACAGAGCCCACGGTCAGGCAGTTGAAGTAGTCGTCCACAAAGATCATCACGCCCAGCAGCAGGGTGGCAAACTGCGCACCGGCCCGGGAGTGGATGTGGGTGGAGGCCCAGCGGCCAAAGGCGGCAGAGCCGCCGGCCTTGTTCATCAGGGCCACAAGGATGCCCAGCATGACAAGGAACACCAAAATGCCCACGTTGCTGCTATCCGAAAGCTTGGCCACCATGCCGCCGTCCTCATTGAAGAACAGGGTGTTGATGGCCAGCTCCAGATTGCCGTTGGCATATAGCAGTGCACCGGATGCGATGCCCACCAGCAGGGAGGTGTACACCTCCTTGGTGTTCAGCGCCAGCACAATGGCGATCACCGGCGGCAGCAGCGAAAAGATGGTGCTGTACACCGCACAGGTATAGGTGGACGGGTCCGCGATCTTGCCGGGCGTTGCCGCTGTGCACCACAGCAGCAGGGCAAACACCAGCAGAGCTGCGAACCATGAAAGGTTCTTGTTTTTCATAACGGATTCCTCTTTTTTCAAATTTCCAGAGATGCATACCCCTCTTTGCGCAGGAAAAACTATCCCCATCGAATGCAAAGGGAGGTGTGCACCGCGCCGGACTATAAAGCGATGTATTTTGAGCTGTTCCGCTCAAGTGTGCAGGCCGCCCAGCTCTTGCAGGACGCGCAGAAGCGTGCCGAGCAGCACCTGCTGGAAGCTGACCCGCCGCCGATCCGATTGGAGCAAACAGAGCAGACGGATGAAGAATAGTTTTCTTCGTCAGCGTCCTCGCCCTCTCAGTCACCTTCGGTGCCAGCTCTCCCAAGGGGAGAGCCTTTGGCAAAACCGGAAACTTTACCGTACTGCCAAAGCCTCCCTCATTGAGAAAGACTTCCCCCGGCCGGGGGGAAGATGTCGTGTAAGCGACAAAAAGGGGAACGGTGGCATCGCGCAGCGATGACGGAAGGAGTTTTACCCCTTCTTTGCCTCCGCCTTGGCTGCGAACTTGGCGTTGTTGATGACAAAACGCTCGTGGGTGCCGCCGCCTACAGGGCCTTTTTCGTCGTGCAGGGCCACCTTGAAGGTGAGCTTGCGGCCTTCTACCGCCACCAGCTCGCTCTCGCAGGTAACGGTCATGCCCACAGGGGTGGGGGCGGTGTGCTCCAGCTCAAGCTTGGTGCCCACCGAGCCATTGCCTTCGCCCAGCGCGTCGGCAACGCTCATCCAGCAGGTCTTTTCCGCCAGAGCCACAAGGGCCGGGGTGGCAAACACATCCAGCGTGCCGCTGCCCATGGTCTTTGCTGTATTGGCTGCGGTGACGAGCACGCTCTGTTCCCCGCGGATACCAGTTTCCAATGTCATATACTTTCCTCTCCTTTTGCGCGCCGTATGGCGCATTTTATTTTTGAACACCTTTATAAGATACCACATTTTGCACCAGAACGCACCCTATTTTGCACTTTTTTGTGAATTTCTCTTTTTCTTTTTGCGCAAACGGGCTGCCAAGTCCTCTCTCTTTGGGAGAGGTGGCACCGAAGGTGACGGAGAGGGCGAGGACACTGACCATGCGGCGACCTCTTTTTTGTTTTCGCCTTCCCTCCAATCCGCATCCTTATTGCGATTCAAAAACGCAAATTTTCTGCGTTTTAAGGCAAATTTCATCAATTTAGAGCAGACGCCGAAAATCTTTAAAAAAGCCTTGACAAGGAGCATTCCGCGTGATACTATGAACACATGAACAAGCGTTCATGTGAATCCACAACGAAGGGAGACGTCAACATGGCGGAAATAAAGGAAGCAATGCCCGCGCCGCAGCCGGAAGCCTTGGATATGCCGGACGACGAGGTGCTGTACGAGTTGGCCGACCTGTTCCGGGTGTTCGGCGACTCCACCCGCATCAAGATCCTGTATGCACTGCACGACAACGAGCTGTGTGTGCAGGACATTGCAAACGCCGTGCAGCTGAGCCAGTCGGCGGTGAGTCATCAGCTGCGGGTGCTCAAGGATTCCAAGCTCGTGCGGTTCCGGCGCGAGGGCAAAACCGTTTACTACGCACTGGACGATGACCATGTGCGCAGCATCCTCTCCATGGGGATGGATCATATCGAAGAATAACGAAAGGCTGGTATTACTTATGAAGAAGAGCTACAAGATCGAAGTGGACTGCGCAAACTGCGCTCAGAAGATGGAAGACGCTGCCAACACCGTTGCAGGCGTGGCAAATGCTACCGTCAGCTTTATGACCCAGAAGATGAAGGTGGAGTTCTCTGAAGGTGCAGACCCCCACGACACCATGGTGAACGTTCTGGCCGCCTGCAAGAAGGTGGAGGACGACTGCGAGATCTTTGACATCTGATGCGCGGCAGGTTGCTGCACACGATCAACAGCCTCGCCCTCTCCGTCACCTGCGGTGACACCTCTCCCTTTGGGAGAGCTGGCAAATCCAAAGGATTTGACTGAGAGGGCGAGCCCGCTAAAGAAAAAAGCATCTGCAGCAAGAATTCGTAGATTTTCTGAGAGCTCAAACGAATGTGCAGATGCTTTTTACTTTGTGTGCGATTGTGTTGTGCAATAACTTTTTCTGTTGAAAAATCAGACAGTTTTCAACAGTTTCCACTCAGTTTTCAACACCGTTTGCGGAAAAAACGTAAAATAAACGTGGAAAAGCGCTTTTACGACTGAAAAACTGTGTGGAAAACACGGGTAAAACCGTGGAATATCCATTTTTATGGGGAAAAGTTGTTGAAATCCCCGCCCGCCGCAGCGTGATGCGGCCCATGGATCCCGCAAAAAGGAGCGTTTTGTATGAACAAAAAGCAGAAAAAGAACCTGCAGCGCATCATCATTGCGCTGATTTTGGTGCTCATCCTCAAGCTTTTGCCCCAGTTCCCCACGCCGGTGGAGCTGGTACTGTACTGCATCCCGTATCTGGTGGTCGGCTGGGACGTGCTGCGCAAGGCACTGCTTGGCATCAAGAACCGTCAGCCCTTTGACGAGTGCTTCCTGATGGCCGTTGCCACTGTGGGTGCATTTGCACTGGGCGACTACGTGGAGGGCTGTGCCGTTATCATCTTCTACCAGATCGGCGAGCTGTTTCAGAGCGTGGCCGTAGGCAAGAGCCGGCAGAGCATTTCCAGCCTGATGGACATCCGCCCGGACTACGCCAACATTGAGGGCGAGGACGGCAGGCTGGAGCAGGTGGACCCGGACGATGTGGAGATCGGCACCGTGATCGTGGTCCAGCCCGGTGAGCGCGTGCCCATCGACGGCGTGATCGTGGAGGGCGCTTCTGCCCTGAACACCGCCGCCCTGACCGGCGAGAGCCTGCCCCGCGATGTGCAGACCGGCGATGAGGTCATCAGCGGCTGCGTGAACATGACCGGCCTGCTGAAGGTAAAGACCACCAAGGAATTCGGCGAATCCACCGTTTCCAAAATTCTCGATCTGGTGGAAAATTCCAGCATGAAGAAGGCCCGCGCCGAGAACTTCATCACCCGTTTTGCCCGCGTGTACACCCCCGCCGTGTGCTATGGCGCACTGGCTCTGGCCTTTATCCCGCCCATCGTGCTGCTGCTCATGGGCCAGCCCGCCCGCTTTGGTGACTGGGTCTACCGTGCCCTGACCTTCCTTGTTATCAGCTGCCCCTGCGCACTGGTCATCAGCATTCCCCTGAGCTTCTTCGGCGGCATCGGCGGTGCATCTGCCTGCGGCATTCTGGTCAAGGGTTCCACCTATCTGGAAGAGCTGGCCCGCACCGGCATCGTTGTGTTCGACAAGACCGGCACCCTGACCCAGGGCACCTTTAAAGTGACCGGCATCCACCCCGCAGAGGGCACCAGCGAGGAGCAGCTGGTGGAAGCTGCCGCGCTGGCCGAGAGCTGGTCCAAGCACCCCATCTCCCTCAGCATCAAGGCCGCTTACGGCAGGGAGATCGATCCGAACCGTGTCACCGATGTGCAGGAGCTTGGCGGCCACGGCGTGACCGCCAAGGTGGACGGCAGGACCGTTGCTGCCGGCAACGCCCGCCTGATGGAAAAGCTGGGCCTGAAGGCTCCCGCCGTCAGCGAGACCGGCACCATCGTGCATGTGGCCATCGAGGGCATGTACGCCGGTTATCTTCTGATCGCCGATGTGGTAAAGCCCCACAGCGCACAGGCCATCCGGGGCCTGAAGGATGCCGGTGTGCGCAAGACCGTGATGCTGACCGGCGATGCCGAGCCGGTTGCAAAGGCCGTTTCCGCAGAGCTTGGGCTGGATGAATACCATGCGGGCCTGCTGCCGGGCGACAAGGTAGACCAGATCGAAACGCTGCTCGCCGCAAAGCGGCCCAAAGAGAACCTTGCCTTTGTGGGCGACGGCATCAACGATGCCCCGGTGCTGTCCCGTGCCGATGTGGGCATTGCAATGGGCGCTCTTGGCTCTGACGCTGCCATTGAGGCCGCTGACGTGGTGCTGATGGACGACGACCCCGCCAAGATCGCACTGGCCATGCGCATTGCCCGCCGCACGTTACGCATCGTGTACCAGAACATCGTGTTTGCACTGGCCATCAAGTTTGCCTGCCTTGTGCTGGGCGCGATTGGCATGGCCAGCATGTGGACCGCCATCTTTGCCGATGTGGGCGTGATGGTGCTGGCTGTGCTCAACGCCACCCGTGCCCTGTACACCAAGGATCTGGCGAAAAAGAATGAACAGTAAAAAACAGTGCCGGACAGCCTGAAAACTGTCCGGCACTGTTTTTATATATGAGGTGCATATAGGCGTTCTATTTCATGCACAAGCTCCGGTTCTTTTTCGATATCAAATTTTCTGGCAAACATGCAGGGCGATGCTTTCAGCTGTTCCAGATCAGCGTATTTCCAGACCCACGGATTGCCTCTGTCCCAATCGATGGCACGGGCACTGGTATCACCCGGCCCCTGATAGATCTTATCCTGATACGGCGACTGCACGATCAGTGTCTGCACAAAGAACTCGTCCGAGCAAAAGGTCTTGTCCAGCACCTGCAGGACCCACTCTTCTTTTGTCAACAGATACCGTGCAAAGCCGTCCGTGCAGCTGAACCAGTTGCTGCCCTTTGTGAAGTGAACGTCCTGATTGCGCTTTATTTTCAGCAGCTTCTGGCCCGACAGCAGGATTCCATTGATCACGCCGAGCACCGGATGGCGGCGCAGATCGATATTCTGGAAAAAGTGCCGGTAATAAACGCGCTCATCGTTGAATGGGCTGAACGGGTGCGGGTCGAAATGGACAAATTCCCTGTCCGGGTTTGCCTCAAAAAATGCACGGATATCTTCTTGTGTTTGAATGGGCAGATCCACACCGGAGATCAGGTGGTAATGCTGATACGGGCCATGGGCCACTGCTGTTTTCAATAGCACAAGCTCCGCTTTTACCTGACTGACACCGCCCCACACAACACTGTGCCGTTTTGCGTGAAACACTTTCGCATATTTCATGCGGCACTCCACCGTTTCCGGCTGGTAGTCCGTATTTTTGCTGTCCATGTGGATGAATATATCATTCCACGGTACATCCAGCATCCGCAACAGGGTCAGAAGCATCTCATCACATTTATGTGCTTCTATCAGATACGCCTGTTTTTCTCTTGTTTCCATCGCTTTCTCCTCTTACTTCTGCACCGCATTTTTATTTTATTATAACAGAACCCTCTTTAAAAACAATCCCATCACCCCTTTTACAGCACAAAGCCGCTGCTTTCCCTTGCAGAGGGAGAGCGGCGGCTTTGTTTGGGTATGGAGAAAATGGAGGAGGTCTCAAAGTTTATCCGCGGAATGCGGCGGTATACACCGCCACCACCTCGTCGCGGGTGGGGGTGATCTGGTTGGTGGACATGCAGGTGTCGTGCAGGGCAAGCTCTGCCAGCGCGGCAAAATCTGCAGGGTCCACCTTGTTCAGCTGCGCAAGGTTTGCGGGGATGCCCACCCCTGCACTGAGCTGACGGACAAACCGGATCACTGCCGGTGCGGCAGTGTCCGGGGTAAAGGTGCCCTGCAGGCCCATGGCAGCGGCAATGGTCATGAACCGCTCCCGACACACCGGGCTGCGGCTGTTGAAGGCCAGCACGTAGGGCAGCAGCACCGCATTGCACACACCGTGGGGCAGGTTGTAGTGTCCGCCCAGCGCGTGTGCCATCGCATGCACCATGCCAAGGCCCGCGTTGGAGAAAGCCATGCCTGCCACATTTTCGGCGTAGGCCATCATGGTGCGGGCGGCTTCATCCTGACCGTTGGCAACGGCCCGGGGCAGGTTCTGCACGATCGCCTGCATGGCCCAGTAGGCATCCTTGTCCGTGAGCGGGTTGGCGTTTTTGGAAAGCGCCGCCTCGATGGCGTGGGTCAGCGCGTCCATGCCGGTGGCTGCGGTGAGCTTGGGCGGCATGGAGGACATGAAGTCGGTGTCGTTCACCGCGATGCTGACCATGCAGTTGGGGTCCACCATAGCCATTTTGCTGTGGCGGACAGGGTCGGTGACGATGTAGAAGGAGGTGCACTCGCTGCCGGTACCAGCGGTGGTGTTCACCGCCACGATGGGCAGGCCGGGCTTGGAGGACTTGTTCTCGCCCTCGTACTGCTCCACGGTACCGCCGCAGGCCACCACGATGCTGGCTGCCTTAGCGGTATCGATGGCGCTGCCGCCGCCCAGAGCCACCAGCAGCTGCACCTGCAGGGTACGGGCTGCGGCAATGCAGTCGTTCACCACCTGTACGGTGGGGTTGGGCTGCACATTGTAGTACACGGCGTACTCCACACCGGCATCGGACAGTACCTGACCGACCCGGGCAGCGGCACCGGAATCATAGAGAAAGCGGTCCGTCACCAGCAAAGCACGGCGGATGCCCATCTTCTGAAGCTCCGGTCCCAGAAGACGGATGGCACCCTTGCCAAAAAAGCTGGTCTTGACGGCGTTGATGCGTTCTGCCATGTGTTCACCCTCCGCTTACTGTGCCTGACCGCAGACGATCTGCACCGGGTCCCAAATGGAACAGGACGAGGAGGAATAGACGAAATCCACCTGACCCAGTGCTTCCACGGTCATGCCAGCGCGGATGGCAACGGCAATGGCGTTGATGCGGGCCGAAACATTCTTTTCTCCCCATGCCTGCGCACCCAGCACCTGACGGGTATTGGCCTCATACACCAGCTTGATGGTGATGCGGTGGGGGTTCGGGCAGATGCCCGGACGGTCGGTGCCGGTGGCCATTGCACTCTTGACCCGCAGACCGGCCTTGCGGGCCTCGGTCTCGGTCAGGCCGGTGCGGGCGATCTCCAGATCCGCCACCTTCAGGCTGCTGGTGCGCAGAGAGCCGTCGCGGCAGGCCGCGCAGTCGCCCACGGCATAGATATTGGGCACACTGGTGGCAAGGTCGGCACCAATGAGCACAGCGCCATTGGGTGCCAGCTGCGCCCCGGTACCGGCCAGCAGGCCGGTGTTGGGGGTAACGCCGATGGCTACCACGCAAAGGTCACAGGGGTAGGTGCCGCGGTTGGTCTGTACCTGCTCCACGAAGGTACGGCCCGGGAAGGAGCGCACCTGCTCGCCCAGATTGAACTGCACGCCCTGCGCTTCCAGCTCCTTCTGGATCAGCTTGCTCACCTCAGGATCAAACTGGGGCAAAAGCTGCTGCTCTTTTTCAATGATACGCACATTGCGGCCCAGCTTGAGGAAGGACTTTGCGATCTCCAAACCGGCCCAGCTGCCGCCCAGGATCACGATGTCCCGCACATAGGGGGTGCGGACGAACTCCTTGAGGAAGATCAGATCTTCCACGGTCTTGAGGGTCTGCACGCCCACGCGGTCACTGCCGGGCACCTGCGGCACACGGTTGGAAGAACCGGTGGCCAGCACCAGCTTGTCGTAGTGGTCTTCAAACACGCGTCCGGTGGCAAGATCACATACCGTCACCTTGCGGGCGGCTGCGTCGATGCCGCGCACCTCATGGCGCAGATGTGCGGTGATGCCCTGCGCGTTCAGCTCAGTCTCCTTGGCCTGAATGGCCTTGTTCAGGCTGTCCAGATCCTCGCACAGGTAATGGGGCAGGCCGCCGGTGCCGCAGGAGTAGAAGCCGCCTTTTTCGTAGACGGTGATCTGCGCTCCGCGCTGGGCGGCGGCAAGTCTGGCGGCGGCCGAAACCCCGGCGGCAATGCTGCCGATGATAATAATTTTCATTGTTTAAGCCTCACGATCCCGCCGGGAGGAAGCCCCTCTCTGCGGCAAAACTTGCAGGGTGTTACTTACTCAGGGTGGGAGGATTGTCCACGATGCCCACGATGAAAGCATCAATGGGCGACGGATGGTCCAGACCATGCTGGGTGGTCTCGTCGGTGGTGACCAGAACCATCTCGCCTACACCCGCGCCGATGTTGTCGCCCGCCACGATGGTATCCTTTTTGGAGCCGAACACCGGCTCCACCAGCAGGAACTTATAGCCTACAAGCTCCGGCATTTTGCGGGTGGCGACAACGGTCCCCTTGACGATCCCTAAAATCATAGCTTACTCCTCTTTGCCCAGCACGGTGACCAGCTGCCCCTGCTTGAGCAGGAAGGCATTGCCATCGTCCGTGTCGATGTGAAAATCCAGTGCACATTTGTCGTTTGCGCGGATCAGCACCCCGCCCATCACGCCCGGCTTGGGGCCGTTGATCTTTACCTGCACGCGGTCGCCGTCGGCAAGGCCGAAGGCCGCTGCCTGTGCGGGAGTCATGTGGATGTGGCGGTCGGCGATCATCACGCCCTCCGGCACAGTCAGGGTGCCATTGGGGCCGCGCAGGGTCACGCCCGGCGTGCCCTTTGTATCCCCGCTGGAACGCACCGGCGCTTTGATGCCGATGTTGCGGCAGTCGGTCTGCGCCAGCTCGATCTGAGTGGCACTGCGCTCCGGGCCAAGGATGCGGACATGCTTCAGTTCGCCCTTGGGGCCGATGATGTCCAGACATTCCTCGCAGGCAAACTGGCCGGGCTGGCTCAGCGCCTTTTTGGGGGTGAGCTGGTAGCCATAGCCGAACAGCTTGTCCACATCATCGCGGGTAAGGTGGATGTGCCGCACCGAGATGCCTACCGGCACCTGACGGCTGCGCTTTTGCAGCTCTGCCTGCACGGCCTGCGTGATCAGGAGCAGCAGCTGTTCCTGACTGATGTCATGGTAAACCAAGGCACAGCGCTCCTTTCTTATGCAGCGTCAGCGCAGTTCTCAGCGCAGCTCAGGCATGCACTCGGACACGCTTGCGTGCGGGCGGGGAATGACCAGTGCGCTGACCACTTCGCCAATGCGGGAAGCAGCGGTCTGGCCTGCCTCAACAGCAGCCTTCACAGCGCCAACGTCGCCCTGCACGAACACGGTAACAAGGCCTGCGCCGATCTTCTCCTGACCCACCAGAGAGACATCTGCGCTCTTCAGCATGGCATCGGCAGCCTCGATGGAAGCGGTCAGGCCGTTGGTCTCGATCATGCCCAGAGCGGCATCCAGCGGCACCTGCTCGCCTGCGGGCAGGCCGGACTTGCCGGTCGCGGGGCCCTTGGCAGGCATGATGCGGGCCAGATCTGCGTGAGGACGTGCAATGACGTTGACGCAGAACAGCTCACCCACGCGGGAAGCAGCCTCTTCGCCAGCCTCGGTAGCAGCCTTGACAGCGCCCACCTCGCCGGTAACGATCACGGTGGTCAGACCGGCACCGATGGTGTCGGAACCAATGAACTCAACGTCAGCAGCCTTCAGCATTGCATCGGTAGCGTCGATGTTGCCAACCAGACCCTTCGTCTCGATAAAACCCAGAGCTTTCATAAGTTGTTCCTCCTGTCAGAACACTGAAAAAATTGTATGTGATGGTTTCGTCCTTCAAAAACTCAGATGATGCGCAGCCCGCCCTCGGCCAGCATGCAGCGGCGGCGGCGGCAGAAACTCTTTGCGCAGGTGATGCCCTCGCCGGTGGGGCCGGCAATGGTCATGGTGCAGTGGCCCTCGCCGCCAATGCCAACACCGGCCTTGGTGGCGCTGTTCTTTACGTAGATGGTGGTCTCAATGACCCGGGCAAAGCGGGTCATGTGGTCCACATCCTTGGAGAAGATGGAAGCGGTGTGGCGGTTGCCGTGCTCGGCCACCACGGCATCTTCCACCGCCTGTTCAAAGCTCTGGCAGCGCACGATGGGCAGCACCGGCATCATCTGCTCCACCAGCACGAACGGATGGTCGGCAGACACCTCGCAGATGGCAAGGCGGCAAGTATCCGGCACATGCACGCCGATGGTCTCCAGAATGCGGGCGGCATCCTTGCCCACCCACTTTTTGTTCACCTCGTGGCCGCCGCCCTTCTTGGGCTGCAGCACGATGTTCACCAGCTGTTCGGTCTGGGCCTTGTTCAGCAGGTAGGCACCCTGCTTCTGCAGCTCGTGCAGCAGGCCGTCGTAGGCGGTGTTCACGGCGAACACTTCCTTCTCTGCAAAGCAGAGGATGTTGTTATCGAACGAAGCGCCTTCGTAGATCTTGCGGCCTGCCAGCTCGATGTCTGCGGTCTCGTCCACGATGACGGGCGGGTTGCCTGCACCGGCACCGATGCACTTTTTGCCGCTGCGCAGCAGGGCGTTCACCATGCCCATGCCGCCGGTGCCTGCCATCAGGCGGATCTTGGGGTTTGCGGCCATCTTGTCCACATTCTCCATGGTCGGCTCACGGGTCATGGTAATGAGGTTTGCAGGGCCGCCCGCCTCGATGATGGCGGTATTCAGCGCCTGCAGGCAGTCGGCAGACACCCGCTTTGCGCGGGGGTGCACGTTGAACACCACGGTGTTGCCGCCTGCGATCATGCTGATGGTGTTGTTGATGATGGTCTCGGTAGGGTTGGTGGTGGGGGTGATGGAGCAGATCACACCAAAGGGTGCGTACTCTTCCAGCATCAGGCCCGCGTCACCGCTCTTGGCTTCGGTGGTCAGGCATTCGGGGCCGGGGGTCTTGTTGATGACGGCCAGATGTTTTTCCACCTTGTCCTCATAGCGGCCCATGCCGGTCTCTTCCACGATCTTGTGGCACCACTCCTCCACATGTGCCCGGGCACAGCGGCGGATGGCTTCAATGATGCGCTGGCGGTCCTCGATCTTGTAGTTGGCCGCCCAGTCGCGCTGGGCTTTCCATGCAGCCTCCACTGCGTCGTCTACGTTCTCGAACACGCCGCGGTCGCCTGCTGCACCGCCGGGTGCAGCGGTATAGGCTGCAGGGGCGGCGCTTGTCTGTGCACCGCCCATACCGGCAAGCACCTGCTTGACGATCGCTTCAATTTCCTGCGAACTGATATCCATGGTTTTCGTTCCTTTCCGTAAAGGTCATATCCGTTGGATCAAACGAAACTTTTTGTTATTGAAAGCTCTTCAGCGTCCGGCGGATGACCTCGGCCATTGCGGCATCGCGGGCATTTGCGGACTTCGGTGCGGCCGGGGCCGCTTCCATTGCAGGGACTGCCGCAGGCTGTGCGGCGGGCACCGGGGCAGGGGCAGGAGCCGCCTGCTGTTTGGGCAGGGTGGGCAGCGCCATGCCCGGCTGGATCAGCCCGGTAACGCCCGGCAGGCTCACCGGCTGGGCAGGCTGTGCGGAGGGTACTGCCATTGCCACAGGCTGTGCAGCGGGCTGAGCCATGGGCTGCACGGCAGGTGCGCCGCACTTGCTGCAGCCGGTGCAGTGACCGCCGCAGCTGCCGCATTTGGAGCAGCCTGCGCAGCCCAGCTTTGCGGTGACGGCTGCGTAGTAATCCAGTGCTTCCACCAGATGGGCCGCATCTGCCGGGGTCTTGCCCCAGGTCAGGCAGCCGTCATTTTCCAGCAGGACAGCCTTATCGGTGCGGCACAACAGGCTGACAGCCTGTGCCTGTGCGTCCACGTTCTGGGCGGGCAGCAGCTGCACCCGTCCCAGCGCCCGCACTGCGGGGCTGAATGCTGCAGGCTGCACGGTCTGGCCCTGCATCCCCATCACAGCCGCGCAGGCCGGATAGGTGTGCATCACGCACTGGGCGTTCTCGTTTTCCTGATAGATTTTCAGATGGATGGGCAGGTCTTCGGGCAGGGGCTTGGGCTTTGCGCTGAGCATCGCCTTGCCATTCATATCCACGCGCACCAGCATATCCTGCGTGAGCGCGGCCTTGTCGGCACCGGCAACGGTCACCCACACGGCCTGCGGGCCGACGCGGACGCTCATGCTGCCGTCACCGGCCACCAGCCAGCCCTTGGCTTCCAGCCGACGTGCCATTTCCATGATGGCTTTTTTTGCCTCAAAGTCTGAGAGGTAAGTAACGCCTTGAATCACCATACGTTTCTTTCCTCCTTTTTAACGGCGCAGCGGCGGGATCTTGAGCATGGCGCGCACCTCGTCGGGAGTCATGGGCATCATGCCCTTGGACTTTACGATGTCCGACACCTTTGCGATCAGCGCTGCGTTGTTGTCCACATGGACACCCGGCGCGATCATGTCCGAATCCTCAAAGCCGATGCGCACGGTGGAAGCGCCCATATCCAGCGCAGTCTTGACCATTTCCCAGTCCTCGCGGTGGGCCTGCGTGTAGCCCCACAGGTAGTCGCCGTTGGGAAAATTCTCTTCCAGCGCCTGGATCATGTGGCGCAGGGCCGGCACCGTGGCAGGCATCTCGCCGCCATGGCCGAACACCAGTGCAAACAGGATGGGTTTTACAAAGTGGAACTTGTCGTTCAGTTCCCGCACGGTGTTGATCATGCCCAGCTCAAAGACCTCGGTCTCCGGGATCTTCTTGTTGTCCATGATGGTCTTGACGCAGTACTCCACATCCTTGATGGGGTTCTGGTACACCGAGGTACCCAGATTCACCGAGCCGACATTCAGGCTGTTGGCTTCCACCCAGGAGGGGTAGCAGGGCTGCACACGCTCCTCAATGGTCAGGTTGGACACGCCGCCGGTGGAGATCTCCACCACGATGTCGCACATCTCGCGGATGTAGGCCACCGTTTCTTCCAGCAGGCTCAGATCCGGGGTGAGGTTGCCGTTCAGGTCGCGGCAGTGCAGATGCACCATGGACGCGCCGTTTTTGTAGCACTCATACACATCCCGGGCAATGGCCCGCGGATTGATGAGAATGTCTGTGGCCGCAACGGGGGCCACGGAGATCATGATTTTTTTCATTGGATGAACACTCCTTGCATGTCGCATTGGAGAAGCTTAGCAAAGGATGCTAACGTCATTTTAGCACAAACATCCCATCTTATAAACTCACAGTCCCCTGCCCGCCTTTTACGGCAGGCAGGAGGCCTGTATGCTTACTTCTTCCAGAAGATGTAGTGATCCTGCACTGTAGCGGCGATCTCGTCCACCTGCCTGCGCTCGATCACGCTGAGCAGCTGGCGGTGCAGCTCTACGAACCGCTCGATCTCCTCTTCGCCCTTGGCCAGCACCTTGCGGGTGGTCTCCAGACGGCTGGGCAGCGTCAGCCGGGTGATATACTCGGTGATGGTGGCCAGCATGGGGTTCTGGGCCGCATTGGCGATCTGGGTGTGGAACCGGCTGTCCAGCTCCAGCACCTTGTCCACCGAAGGCTCCGGCGAGTGTATTTCGGCAGAAAGCTCGCCGAAGGTGCGGTACAGGTCCGGCAGAAAGGATGTGATATCATTGCGCTGAATGATAATATTCAGCGTACCGATATCGATGACGGAGCGCAGTTCCACAAATTCCTGCCAGCTGTTCTTCTGCAGGATGATGCTGTACAGCATCGGGTCCAGCATCTTCTGGTTGTAGTTTTCGCTCACAAAGGTGCCGTCGGCACGCTTGATGTACAGGATGCCGTAGGCCTGCAGCTTTTTCACAGCTTCCCGCACCGAGTTGCGGCCCGCGCCGAACTGCTTGCACAGTTCCATTTCGGTAGGCAGCTTGTCGCCCGGATGCAGGGTGCCGTCGATGATCTGGGAGATGATCCCATCCATGACCTGATCGACTACAGACTTTACCGCATTCTTCTGTTTTTCAGGATGTTCCATTGACATAGTTCCGCCTCCAAATCCGGTTCGGTGGATATTCGGGGTCGTTCAACGTGGAACGTTCTGGGGCAGAAAGCCTCCAAACATCACACGTTGAACTTTCACCACTATTTTACCATATCTGAAAAGCGGACACAACGGTTACGCCATCAAATAGGTGGGCAGCAGGATCAGCTGAGGGAAGGCGACCATCAGGGCAATGCAGACGAAGGTGGCCGCAATAAACGGCACCAATGTGGGGAACACTTCACCAACAGTCGTATCCATCAGGTCGCAGGCAACGTAGATACACATGCCCACCGGGGGAGTGACCAGACCAATGCCGATGACCACGGTGATCAGAACGCTGAGCACGATGGGGTTGATGCCCACGCCCAGAGCAATGGGATACAGGATGGGCATAAACAGGGTCAGCGTTGCGATGGACTCCATGAACATGGTGACGATGAAGAAGATCAGCAGGATCATGATGAGGATGACGGTGGGGTTGGTGGAGAAGCCCAGCATGGTCTTGGCCACCCACTTGTCAAAGCCTGCGGTAGTCAGCATAACAGTGTACAGCTTTGCTGCGCCGATGACGATGAAGATACGGCCGCTGGTGCGGACGGTCTCTGCAAAGGCAAACTTGATGTCTTCCCACTTGAGTTCGCGGTAGATGATGCCGCCGGCAAACAGACCGTAAACAACAGCGATCACGCCTGCCTCGGTGGGGCTGACGATACCCATGGTAATGGTGCCCACGATGATGATAGGCATGAGCAGGGCGGGCCAGCTCTCCCACAGGCCGTGCAGCACAGGGCCGATGGTGAAGTGACCGGGCTCCTTGGGCACGCCTTCTTTCTTAGCGAGGAAGTAGCTGACGATCATCTGTGCCAGACCGCACAGGATGCCGGGGATGATGCCGCCGAGGAACAGCTTACCGGTGGAGATGCCGCAGATACCGGCAATGACCACCATGGGGATGGACGGAGGAATGATGATGCCGATGGTGGAGGAAATGGCGGTAACGGCAACGGTAAAGTTCTTGGAGTAGCCCTTGCGGATCATTTCCGGCATGAACATGCCGGAAACACCAGCGGTATCGGCAACAGCGGAACCGGAGATGCCCGCAAAGATCATGCTGGAAAGCACGTTCACGTGAGCCAGACCGCCGTAGATGTGGCCGACGATGGAGTAGCAGAAGTCCATCAGGCGCTTGGAAATACCGCCCTTGGACATGGTGAAGCCGGCAAAGGTATACAGAGGGATGGCCAGCAGTGCAAAGCTGTTCATGCCCTCAAACATGCGCTGGGCAATGGTGACGGTGCTGCCGCCGCCCAGGAACAGGATGCCGCCCATGGCGGACAGGCCCAGACTCATGGCGATGGGCACACCCAGAAACAGCAGAACGAAGAATGAGATCAGCAGCCATGCGATCATTTGGATTCGCCTCCTTCAGGTTTCGTGGTAAGCTCAACCACCAGATTGAGAACGGCGGACAGGATGCACAGCACACCGGCAATGGGGAAGATGGTGTACACCTGACCCATGGTGAACTGCGGCATGGTGGAAACGGCCTGCTTTGCGCGGGTGCACAGCTGGTAGCCGCCGTAGGTGACCATGACGTAGAACAGGATGATGAACACATCACGGATGATGACAACGATCTTTTTGCCCAGCGGAGTCTTACCGAGGATGGAATCCACCACCTCCACGCGGAGGTTGGTGCCCATGGCGTTGATGCCAATGCAGGCAATGAGCATGGACCAGACGTTCAGATACTGGCTGCTCTCCATGTACCACTTGAAGCCGCCGATGCCGGGGATCAGGCGCAGCACAACGTTTGCGAACAGAATTACCATCATAGCCGCGCACAGAATGGCGGAAATGAGGGTGGTGATCTTGTCCAGAGTGGTTTGCAGTTTTTTCACAGTACAAACTCCTTTCCAAGTGCGATTCAGATAAAATGCAAAGGGACGAAGGGCACGCCCCTCGTCCCTTTGCTTCGGTTTTATTTCAAGGTTTTCTGGTCAGTGATCTCAGCGGGCTTCTTTCCATGCCTTCAGCTGATCCAGCAGGTCGCCGTAGGTATCAGCGTTGTCGGTCAGGACTTTTTCGGTCGCAGCTGCAAACGGAGCCAGTTCCGGGCTGTTGATCTTCATGCCCTTCTCTTCCAGAGCGGAGACCAAGTCGTTGGTCTGCTGCTCGTTCAGCTCACGGTCGTAATCGGCAGATGCCTTTGCAGCGTCGGAAACGATCTGCTGCTGGTCAGCGCTCAGCTTGTTCCAGCTGCTCTCGGCAATGGTAAAGCACATGCCGGAGTAGATGTGGTTGGTGATGCTCAGGTACTCCTGAACCTCGAACAGGTTGTTGTTGTAGATAACGGGGATGGGGTTCTCCTGTGCATCGTAGGTCTTCTGCTGCAGAGCCTGATACAGCTCAGAGAAGCTCAGCGGCTGGGGGTTGGCACCCAGAGCGGTCATGGTAGCCATGATGACGGGGTTCTCGGGGGTGCGGATCAGCAGACCGTTCATGTCGGCAGGGCTGTTGATGGGGCCCTTGGAGTTGGTCACGCAGCGGAAGCCGTTGCAGTAGTGGGCCAGCACACGCATATTCTGGCTCAGCAGGCCTTCCTCAGCGGCAGCCTCGATGTCGCTGTCCATGAATGCCCATGCATCGTCGAAGGTCTCGAACTGGAACGGCAGTGCGGAAATGCCCATCTTTGCATCGTAGGTGGCAAAGTTGGAAGCGTCGGTGATGATGATATCCACCGTGCCGGAATCCAGAGCGATAGAGTTGATCAGGTCAGCATCGCCGCCCAGCTGGCCGGAGGGGTACAGCTGAACTTCCACAGCGCCGCCGGTCTTTTCGGCAACTTCTTCTGCAAACTGCTTTGCGCCCTTTGCACGGGGGTCTTCTTCGTTGGTGGAGAAGCCCAGCTTCAGGGTGACAGCCGAGCCGGAAGCGGCAGCGGAAGAACCGGTGGAAGCTGCAGTAGAGGCAGTGGAAGCAGCAGTGCTGGTGCCGGAGCCGCCGCAGGCAGCCAGACCCAGAGCAGCAGCGGAAATGCCAGCCACCTTCAGAAAGTCACGACGGGAAATCATCTTTTTCATAAGAATTCTCCTTCAAAAAAATATCTTCTCCTGAGCCGGTCTCGTGCTCCGGCTCTTGTTCCTTTTTTAAATGGTGCCTTTCTTTTCCAGCGCCTTTTTCAGCTCGGCTGCACCAAAGCGGGGGCTGCTGAGGACCACCTTGCCAAACTTATCGGCGATATACTGTTCGCAGTAGGCCATGCTGCCCTGTGCAAACACGATCACATCCACCTTGTCGGCAATGGTACCGGCCATCTCGGTCATGCGGGCCTTGAACTGGTCCTGATCCAGACCGAATGCACCGTCCACCAGACAGTCCACCAGCTCCACGTGTCTGTTGCACTCGCGGGCCATGCGCAGGATGGTGCCCTTGGTGGGTTCCAGCGTGGTGGGCAGGGTAGCCATCACGCCGATGCGCTGGCCCTTGCGGACAGCCTCGCGGCACATCTCCTCGTCCACGCGGACGATAGGCACACCAATGTACTTTGCCACGTCCTGTGCGCTGTCGGCAACTTCGCCCACGCTGCTGCACAGGTTCAGCATGGCATCCACGCCTTCCTCAGCAGCTTTCATGTACATGCCGATCAGGCGTGCTGCCGGTGCAGTGGTCACATAGCCTGCCGCGCGAACATCTGCCAGAATGCTGGGGTCCTGCAGGCTGTACAGCTCCACATCATCGCCCAGCTGCTTTTTGACCTCCTGCTCCACCAGTTCGATCAGTTCCGGGGTGGTGCTGGTATAGATCAGACCTACCTTCATAACGGAAAAGCCTCCTTTTGTTTTTCGTGTTCTCGTGCCGGACAAGCCCGCAGCAAAGGCTCTTTGCTACATCCTACCTTTAGTTCAATCTCAACAGCTTGTCCGTCTTTACATCCTACCATTAGATTACTCTTCGGTCCGCAAAAAGTAAATTGGCGAATAGCCGATATTTCGGGCCGGTTTTGGTCGTTCTGCACAAATGTGGGATGCAATCGGTGAAAAATCCACTTCTTTCTGGACATCATCCCATCTTGCGGCGTATAATACCCTTAAAGAAAAAGACAGGGAAGGAGCCACCGGAACATGAATCCGTTTCAAAGTGATAACATCTGGAAAAAGAAGGCCCGGCAGGGCAAGGCGCAGCAGCATCCGCTCACGCCGCAGCAGGAGTGGCAAAAGCAGGTGAGCAGCAGCAGCCTGTGGCTGGGCGGCGGCGTGGTGCTGCTGGCACTGTATCTGGCCGCTGTCCGCGCCGGCACCGTGGCGCTGGACGCAAGCGCCGTCGTGCTGATCGTGGTGGTGGGCTGCTTCTGCGTATACACTGCCGCATCCCTCGGCAGGCTGATGAAGAACAAGCCGGAGGAAAAGGCAGCAAAGAAGAAAAAGAAAGCCAAAAAAGAGTGATCGTTCATTTAAAATGGCTCCGCGTGCGCTGCGCCATAAACAGCGGAATTATTATTTTTGTATATTGCAAAGCCGGAATGACTGCGGTCATTCCGGCTTTGCTTTTTCACGGGAAGGGGTCGTAACAGGTAGTGGCATTTGCTTCGCAAACCGGTCTGCGGCTCAAAAGTCCCACTGGGGCTTTCATGCCCTGCGGGCACCGCCGTCCTTTCTGGTTCTCTTTTGGCGCGCAAAAGAGAACGTATCCGGCGGCAATGCATTTTATAAAAGCCATACAAACCTGCCCCACACGAATACCCACTGCACAAGAAGCAGCTTATCTTCGTGAAAAAGCAAAACAGCCAGACCCGCGGAACTTGTCGGGGCAAGGCCCCTCCATCTTGCTCCCGCAAGAACGTTCTGCCGCTTGAAAGCCCCACTGGGGCTTTCATTGCTGCGCAACCGCGGTCTGGCTGTTTTGCAATCATTAAAAATAATTTTTCCGCTGAATATGCCCAGAGCGAAGCGGAGGGCATTCTAAATCATCAGAGTGTCAGCCCAGCAAAATTTCCACCGCTTCCCGCAGGGTGGACACTTCGCCCACATTGCCCGGGAAGATGATGTACGGAGTGCCGGGGAACAGGCTTTCGGCACCGGTCTGCCATACCGGGATGCCCGGCCGGATCTGGCCCAGCACCTTGGCGCATTTCACGCGCAGGGCCTTCACGCCCACGTCGCTGCTGGTGATGCCGCCCTTTGCCACTACAAAAGCCGGGGAAGCGGTCAGCCTGCCCACGCAGCTCTGCAGTGCATCGCTGATGGCAACGCTGCGCACGAGGGCTGCTTCCGGGGTGTCGTCCGGCAGGGTGAGCACCACGCGCTTTGTGGACACGCAGCAGGTGATGCCCTTTGCGATCTGCTGTGAGCAGTGGGCCACGATGGCGGCTGCTTCCTTTTCCAGCTCGCCCGGCACCAGCACCTTGTCGCTGTCCATCTCAATAAACTCGATGCCCTGTACTTTTTTCAGTTCTTCCAGCTGGGCAGTGGTCTTTTTGGTGTGGCTGCCCACCACGATGATGCCGCCTGCCTTGCTTTCCTGCGTGACCATCTTTTCCCGGGTGAGCAGCGGCTGGTCGGAAATATTGCCGATGGCCTTGACCAGTGCGGCCGCACTGCGGATGGTGAAGTGACGGCCCTTTGCCATGGCGCGGTACAGTGCCACTGCAAACACCTTCACATCGCAGTCCGCCACTGCGTTCACGATCACATGGCCGTAATCGTGCACCGCCAGCAGCTGGGCCTCGATGCCGTCAAAGTCCATGGCGCGCAGGCTTTCCAGCGAGATGCAGGTCACGTCTCCTGCACGGACTTTGCCGCTGGTTTTTTCCTCAATGTATTCGCACAGGTTGCTGGCGTGGTAGCCAAAGGTCTCGTCCTTGGCAAATTCGGTCTGGCCGCAGGGCACAAGCTCTGCGCCGTAGCGCACATAATGCACATTGTCCAGTGTAAAGCGTCCGCCCTCGCGGAAGTAGGGGCACAGGATGTCGCCATCCATTTTGTAACCGTTCTCAGCCTCCGTCACCTCGCGCAGCAGGTCGGTCTCCAGCGGGTAGTGGCCGCGCAGGGTGGAGTCGCCGCGGCTGATGATAAGGTAGTCCATGCCGAACTCGCGGGCCACCTTGGCGGTGTTCTCCGCGATCTCGCGGTGGGCCTTGGTGGTCTCGGCCACGGTAAAGCCGCGGCTGTTGGTCAGAATAAAGAAGAGCTTTTCCGGCGCAGCAAAGCCCTTGCGCAGGCTTTCTACCGTCCAATTTGTATAAACATAGATATCATGTACCGTCTGTACACCGGTAGGATCGTCGTCCAGCACAATGATCTTGCGGTTGCTGGCGGCAGCTTCGGCGGCAAGGGCGGCGTTCAGTTTTTCCTCATCCACCTGCGGAAAATTGGCCAGAACATCGGCACTGCGGATCTGTTCCATCTGAAGCTCCTCCTTTATTCGTACAGCACCTGTGCGATCAGCACCAGCGGCTCGTCGCCCAGGCAGGCGATCTGGTGGGTGTCGCCGGGCATGGCGGCAATGATGTCGCCCTTCTCCAAGATCTGCTCCTCGCCGTTGATGATGTGGACAGCGCGGCCGGAGACGATGACCATGCTTTCCATCTCGTGCTCATGCGTGTGCCTGCCAATGGTCACGCCCGGTGCCAGCGTGTGGCGCACGTAGGCGCGGCCCTTGCCCAGCATTTCGGCAGGCGCATCCAGCAGGCGTTCCATCATCACGGTGCCCTCGCCGCCCATGCAATGGGGGATCGGAGTGGGTTTCATCTCAGAAGCTTTCTTATACAACATCCCATGTTCCACCTTTCAAGTCATCTGCAGCAGCATACGGCAGAGTGTTTTTAAACATCCTACCTTTCAAGTCAAATCCATTATACATGAGCGCAAGCGGAATAGCAAGATTTTTTCCTGAAAAGCTGTTCAATTTTGTGCAATGCGTTTTGTGCAATCTGGCTGATATCCCGCCGTTCCTGCCCCGCAGGCATACAAAAAAGCTTCCCCGCCGCAGGCGCGCAGCCCACGAAAAGGGAAGCTTTTGTCTGATTCAATTTCGGGTGCATCTGACGGAAGTAGTACACCGCAGCATAACACTCCGCTTTCCTTTTTTCGGATCCCGAAATAAATTGGAACTCTGCACATGTTCAAGCTGCAGTTTTTGTGTTTTTTTCAGAGAATCCGTTTTTTGTTGCCGGAGCAGCGTTTCTTTTGTATAATGGCAGTGATGGAAGGCCGATGCCTTTTGCAGGTTTTTAATCACGACGTTTCAAAAGCGAGGTGTACTGATTATGGAATGGGCAAAATTGCTGTCAACTGAAAAGCTTTCTTCTGAACCTCCTGAGCCCGATTCGTTCAAGGAGTATCCCATCAATGCATTTGAAAAGGACTACAGCCGGATCGTTTCCAGCGCTGCATTCCGCAGGCTGCAGGATAAAACGCAGGTGTTTCCTCTGGATAAGAGCGATTTCATCCGAACCCGCCTGACGCACTCGATCGAAGTCTCCACGATCGCCCGGCAGCTTGGCATCATGATCTCCAAAAACACAACACCGTACAAGCCAACTGATATTGCTGTGCCGGAGGATGCCGAAGCCATCGCATCGGTCCTGCTCTGCGCCGGCCTTTTGCACGACCTCGGCAATCCGCCCTTCGGGCATTTCGGCGAGACCGTGATCGGCGACTGGTTCAAAGAGAACCTCGACCATGTAAAATACAAAGGACAGCCCCTTCGCAGCTGGTTATCCGCGCAGATGATCGCTGATCTGGAAAATTTTGAGGGCAATGCACAGGCGCTGCGGATCCTGCTGAAAGCAAAACACGGTTCCAGCCTCAATCTGTCCAAAGCGATCATCAGCACGCTGGTAAAATACCCCACCGACTCCTGCTCCGTTGATAAAGGCAGTGCGGATATCCGAAAGCACAAACTCGGCTTCTTCGCTGCAGAACAGGAGACTTTTGAGCAGATCTCGGAAGCGGTTGGGACCACCACTCCCGACAAAGGCATCGTGCGCCATCCGCTGACCTACCTGCTGGAAGCGGCCGACGACATTGCATACTCTACTGCCGATCTGGAAGATGCCTTTAAAAAGGGCCTGTTCACCCTTGACCAGTTCATTGAATATTACACAAATTCTTATGACCATTCAAAGATCGTTCCCCACAGAAGCCCTGAGTACTTCTCCGATGAGCGGATCCAAGAACTTTCCGCGCTGCGCGGTGCAGACCACACCCCAGAAAACGACAGCACTGCATTTAAAAAATGGCTCACCCAAACGCGTCAGTGGCTGATGTATGTAGCCATCTACCGTTTTTCCTGCAAATATAAAGAGATCATGGCCGGAACCTACTGCGGTGATCTGTTTGAAGGAACCAATCACGCCATCACCATTGACATCCTGAAAGGGGCCATGCGGAAATTCGCCTTCGATACGCCCGGCATCCTGAAACTGGAGCTGTCCGGACAGGTCATTCTCGATTTTCTGCTGGATCATTTTGTTCCCGCCGTGCTGTACTATGACTCTGCATACTGCACCGACGGGCAGGCACCTTCCAAGGCCGACAAAAAGCTTCTCGCCATTTTCTCCGGCAATTACAAGCAGGATTACCAAAACACCCGAACCGGCACGGAATCTTTTGACTTGTACCTCCGGCTGCTGATGGTCACCGACTATATCAGCGGCATGACAGATTCCTATGCCCGCACGCTGTACCGCGAGCTTAGCGGTATTGAATAACGCTGCCCTGTTCAGATCCCACGTGCCCGGTTCGTCTGCCGCTTATGGGCTACGGCATGATCGTTCAAAAACTGCTGATACATCACTCTGGAAGCCTCGCACAACTTCAAATCAGGTGCCAGCTTTTTTACGAAGACACTGCTTGCGAATGCGAACGCCTTTTGAATTGCAAAATGATTTTTCGGTTGCTATACTGGGCTTATCAAATTTTTTCGGGAGGATGTCGCAGTGACCGCACAGACAATGCAAATCGGGAACAGACCTTGCCGCATTTACGGTGAAGCCCATGCAGAATACCTACTGCTCCAAATGACAGGCGAACATGAGCTGCAAAGCATGGAAAGCGAGATTGCCGCTATTGCACAGAGTGCGCACCACTTTCTGTTTGCGGCCATCCCGGTGGAAAGCTGGAACGATGCACTTTCCCCGTGGGAAGCCCCTGCCGTGTGGGGAAAACAAGGCTTCGGCGGTAAGGCCGCGGACGCCCTGTGCTTTCTGACAGAACAGGTCATTCCCACACTGAAGCAGCAGTATCCTCTCCCGGAAAATGTCAAAATCATTCTGGGCGGCTACTCGCTGGCCGGGTTGTTTGCATTGTGGGCATCCACCCAGACTGATCTGTTCTATGGTATCGCCGCCGCATCTCCCTCGGTGTGGTTTCCGGGCTGGATGAAGTTTGAACAGCAGCACCCGATACAGGCACAGCACATTTATCTGAGCCTTGGCAACAAGGAAGAGCATACGAAAAACGCTGTCATGGCTGCGGTAGGTGATAACATCCGCACCCTGCACAGTCGGCTTGCAGAGCGTGGCGCAGACTGCACCCTTGAATGGAACAGCGGCGGGCACTTTAAGGACGCTGATTTGCGTACCGCGAAAGCCTTTCGGTGGACGATGGAGGAAAGCCGATGAATATTTTGATCGATGCCGACGGCTGCCCGGTGGTGGACCTGACATTGCAAATTGCAAAACAGTTCGGCGTTCCGGTCATCATCCTGTGCGACACCGCCCACCAAATCGAGCGGGAAGGTGCGCAGACGCTGGTGTTCGATAAAGGGGCAGACAGCGTAGATTTTGCTCTCGTCAACCGGGTAAAGCCGGGGGATATTGTCGTAACACAGGACTACGGCCTTGCGAGTATGTGCCTTGCCAAGTGCGCCCGGGTGCTGAACCAGAACGGTCTGGAATACACCGCCGACAACATGGAAGCTCTCATGCTGCGGAGGTATGAAAACAAAAAGCTCCTCCGTGCCGGAAAGCACCCCAAGGGGAGTGCAAAGCGGACGAAGGAGCAGGATGAAGCATTTGTCGCCACACTGACAGATATTTTAGCGAGCATCTGATTTTCTGAACGGAACACCGGCGAATTTTTTTCGCGTCACATTCTCTGTAAGTGAAACCCGTCAGAACAAAGCACCTCTCCACTGCATGAAATCATTGAGATACCGCCGCTTTATCCTCTGGCCACGATCTTCTGAGCGCCGCATAGGAAATAAGGAAGTTTGCAAGCCAACCTGCCGGGACTGCAAGCCAAACAAAAGCAATGCCAAAACGCGGTGCACAAATCAAAGCAACAGACAAGCGGATTGCAAGGTTTACCATATTTGCAATAAGAAACGGCCGCATGATTCCAAGTCCGCGAAGAACGCCATCCGTTGCCATCTTGATGCCCATGAAGATGAAAAAGTAACCAAGCCATCTCATATAATCACCGGACACCTGATAGGCCAACGCGGTTCCGTCTTTTCCCAAGAACAACGAGGAAATCTGTGTGTGCAGTGTTTCAATGACCACGAAAGCAAGAACTGCAAAGCATAGATCCAACACCAGTGCAGCATGATACCCTTTTTTGATACGCTCAATTTTCTTTGCGCCAAAATTCTGGGATACAAACGGCGAAACTGCATTACCGATGGATACGAAGATCAGCGAAAAAACATTTTCTACCCGCATCGTTGCCGCATACCCGGCAAGTGCCTGTGTGCCGAAGGGATTTACCACTGCCTGCACGATCATCATACCGATAGACACTGTGGACTGCTGCAAAACCGATGGTACCGCAATGCGAAGCGTGGAATACAGCTCCTGCCGGTCGAACCTGCTAAAGGAGCTCTTGTATTGCCGCATCCGAGACAGAAAGATCAAAAACGAAAACACGGCAGAAATTCCTTGTGCGATCAAGGTCGCAAGGGCTGCACCAAACACCCCCAGACCAAGACCAGCCACCATCCAGAGATCCATAAAAATATTCAGGATAGATGAGAATATCAGCAGTCCCAACGGAATTTTGGATTCACCGATGGAAGTGAACATGGTGGAAAGAATGTTGTACATGAATAGAAATGGGAAACCCACAAAGTAGACACGCAGATACAATACTGCTTCTTCCAATATATCGGCAGGGGTCTGTAATCCGCTCATCATGAAATGGGAAAAGCAAAAGCCAAAGACACCAAGGACAACGCTTAAGATCAAAAAGCTGATCAGGGACGTTGACACAATGGTTTTCATTTTACCATAAATCAGGGGTGTTTGCTATCCCCCGAAACGCCTATATTTTCAAGGTTGTTCAATATATAATGCTATGCAAAACCTCGAAAATACGGGGCAATTAGTAACAAATAAGTAACACAAAAATTAGCCCATCAGGGCGTTTACTGCTGCCTGAACTGCGCTGTAATCATACCCCGCCGCAATCAGCTTTTTCTTGCGTTCCTCACCGTTGCCCCACTTCCCGGCAACCACTTCACGGGCGATTTCCTGAACGGATTTCTTCACCGTGACCGCTGTTCCCTGTTCCGTGGTAATGAAGGTATCAAACCCGGCTGCTTTCAGCTTTGCTGCCATAGCAACCGCATTTTCCTTCTTACTGTATGCACCAACCTGAATTTTGTAATAGCCGCCCGCCTGAACCATGTAGGTATCAAAGCCCGCCGCCTTTACCTTTTCAAGCTGTGCATCAGCGTTTGCTTTCTTTGTATATGCCCCGGTCTGCACACGGTACAGAGTGCCGGAAGGATTGGAAGCCGTACCGCCTAACTTTGCCGTTACCTTTGCGGCAAGATCGCCCAAACGGTTATACAGCCAATCGCCCGGACAACTCTTGTTTGCAAACCATCTATGCACGGTGATAATCATTTCATCCGCTGCCGGGTTGTATGCAAGGGTTTTTTCCTTATCGGCAAACCAAAGCAGTTTAGTTTTCCCGTAACGCTTGCAAATATCAGTGCAAAGGTCAATCAGGCTTGCATATACCGCATCCGTCATTGCATACGGTTCAGTTTTATCAGAAGCGCATTCAATCGTGATTGCCCGCTGATCGTTGGCATTGCTGGAAGAACACCAAGAACGGTTGTCCTCGTCAACGCAAAGGGCAATACGCCCATCCTTGCCAATGCCATAATTGCAGCTTGCGCCCCTTCCTGCTGGGAAGCAGTCACAAATAGTTTCACAAGAAAGCTGACCTACAACGCAATGGGGCGTGATACGGTCAACGCTGTGTGTACGCTGCCCGCTGTGGTTCGGGCTAAGTTTCGTGTACGAAATCAAACTTGAATTACTCATTTTCTTTATCCTCACTTTCTGCCTTTTTCTTCAAAACTTCAATCGCCTTGACAATAACGGACGGGATAGGCACACCCATAAGCCCCGCATTTTCAACAATGCTGATTGTTTCGTTCGCAATGAAAGCGATAACCACCGCATCACGAATGAAATTTGAACCCATTACCAAATCAAGGCGGCAACCAACAAGTACAATCAGAAGGGTAACGCCCTTTCTGCAAAGCCCCTTCCACCCGGCAAGGCTTTCAAGACTGCCGTTTTCTGTCTTGTTGGAATTATGGAACACCCCGGCAACGATAAGCCCGGTGAAGTAGTCGATACCCATAAAAATCACAAGGGTAATCAGGGCGGCATCCCACCCGCCAAAAAGGGAAGCAATGAAGCCACCCACAACGCCAATTCCAGCGCAAAAACCTTCTTTCATTTTCGGATTCTTCCTTTCTGTGTGAACTGAACAAGAAAACCGCTATACAGGGCTTCATATACGCCCCATATAGCGGTTTTTACCTTGTCCGTGATAGTTTCCTTGCCCTCGACTTATTCAGCCAGTTCAGGGCAATCAAGGTCAATCAGTACTTCCTTCACTTTGTCCTGAATTTTGACAGGAACATCAGCGAAAGTTTTCTTGCCCTTGATAATCAGGGTTGCATAGATAACAGCCATTTCTTCAATCTCCTTTCTGAAAAGTATTTTTATGATAAGATTGAAAATCAATCTGTATCACCGTCCAAAATCTTCTGAACAGCTTCTTTCAGCTTGTCAGGAACATCTTCAAGGGTTTTCAACCCCTTCTTGATAAGTGCCGCATAAATAGCCGCCATACTGATTCACCGCCTTTCCTTACGCCATCATTTCATAAACTTCCGTCAAGGCAATCTGTGTCTGCGTGATCTGTTCGGACAGTTCCGCATTTTCCTTTGCCTGTTTCAAAATGAATTCGTTCTTGTCATACTGAACCATGTTGAACTCATAGCCCACGAATTCATTTTCTTCACCCACATTTTCGGAAACTTCCTGAATGTTGGTGTGCTGCCAAACGCTGAATTCATCAATCACAATTTCATCAGGTTTGACGGTGCTTCTAACCTTTCCGTAATCAACCATGTTTACGCCACCTTTCTTTTTACTACTTCCCGATAATATCTATCGGTGTCCGACTGGATAGGTTCTATATATTTCTTCTGCAAACGGTAACTATCGCAATGCTTCAACCAACCTTTATAGGAATTCACGCTGCACCATTCGGAATAGTTCATCATCTGTCCGTTTGCGGTTTTCTTTCGGATTTTAACCATTTTCGCCTTGAAGTTCTTGCAACTGCTCTTGCGAAGAAGGGTGTAATTCAAAAATGTTCGATAACCCACAAAGTCAACGCCCCGCACATAAGACGGAAAGATTTGCCAATTTCCTTTTATAGTCAACCGTAATTCCGTTTTGAAATACAAAGCAATTTCCTTCCGCAACTTGTGAAGTTCTTCCTTGCTGCTTCCGAAAATTACAACATCATCCATGTATCGGAATGTGTGCTTCACTCGCTTTTCTTCATTCAACCAGTGATCGAATGAAGAAAGATAGAAGTTTCCGCAATATTGGGAAAGATAATTTCCGATTGGTATTCCCGTTTCCGGGTCAACATCTTCATCCAGTAGCCAAATATTACGCAAATCTTCAATGTTTGCGGTGCAAATGCTGTCTATGATTTCATCCAACAACCAAAGCAATTCAGCATCTTTGAACAATCTTCTGAACTTTGCCTTCAAAATGTCGTGATTTATGGACGGGTAATAATGCCTTACATCAAGTTTCAAACAGTGTTGGCAATTCGGAACATCCTTCCACATTGCTTCTTGAACATCGTGCAATGCCTTGTGAATTCCTCTTTTCGGTAATGCTGAATAGGTGTTCTTTGTCATGTGTCGCATTAAATACGGCTCAATCACTTGCAGAATAGCCCATTGGCAAATACGATCCGGGAAATATGGAAGTTTGAAAATTTCTCGTTCCTTTCCGTTTTCCTTCTTGATGAATTTTTCATAATTGGAAGTGTGGTAAGTATGATTGATAAGCATTTCTTGAAGCTGTTTCAAGTACACTTCAATGTTTGCATCAACTTCCTTTACTTCTTCATACCAGCCTTTTCCCTTCCGTGCGTTCTTGTGTGCTTTTCGTAGGTTATCCATAGAATAAATTTGTTCGTATAGATTACCGTAACGCTTCATTGCTGAATGTCCTTTTTGTATGCACATTAAGCCGAACTTTCAACTTTTGAAAATAAACTTTCAAATTTACTAATACAGCCCAATTTTATTTTTAACTTCCCCCTTGTGGGGGCTGTCTTTTTCGCCAAGCGGCGGGGTAATTCAGGAATACAGAGAATATATTGAACAGGCGGGGATTTGGATTTTCCCCGCCTGTTGCGTGCATTTACTAACTGCCTGCTGATATTCCGATTACGATTAGAAGTAGCATTATTCAGATTCCAATAGAAAGTACCTGCATTAGCACTGTTATTCCATTTACTGCCTAATTTAGTAACCTTTTTATGGTTTCTATTTTTGCTCTTGTGTTTAATCGGGTTTGTAAACAACAATACTCCCTGAACTACCCAATATATTTCAGTGCTTACGCTGCCTTTTTGGAAGGTACATACACCAACCGCCCGCCGATACTCCGAGTACGATTAGAAGCAGCATAAGGCAGACTCCAATAGAAAGCACCCGCACTAGCACCGCTATCCCATCTACCGCCCAAACTAGGAACCCGCCAGCCGGGATTAGCGTTCCAACAGTAATCACCAACGGGAAGGCTGCTGTTGCCGTTCTTTTCGGCTGGAATGAACAGCCAATCAAATTCATCCGACCAACCGAAAGCGGAAACATAACCGCCACCGTAGCACGGGTGAATTCCAGTGTTCTTATAAGGGCTTGCGGAAGAATCATCAGCAAAGCCATGATCCGCAACGAACAGCGTTCCGAAATCACCTTCTGCGAAAGTGGAAGGGTTCTGTTCGTTCATGCCGTCAACCCACCACCAAATGTTTCCCCAAAAGTTTTCTTCACCTCGATAGGAAACAATCTGAATACCGTTTGCATTAGTGACTGCGCCGGAAGCGTTACCCAAAGAAACGGTTGCACCGCTGTTTTCCGTCATGGAAGTTGTACCATCATCGGTTTTGCTTACTGCACCGTTGCCAATCACCGATTGAACATTGAAGGTTGCATATTCAACCAGCATAAGAAGCTGGGAAGCTGCTGCCGTAGCTGCATAGCCCTGTTCCCAACCTAAACCACGCTTCTGTGCCAGCTTTCGGGTATTAGAACGGGTAAGGTTCTGATTTAAGCCGGAAGCGGGTTTTGCGTTTGCGATACTGCAAAGCATATCATTTGCGAAATCTGCCACCTGTGCATCATCCAAAATGTAAGCACTTGCGGAAGCATCCCAAAGCGAACCTTCAAAGGCTGCAAGGTAAATCTTTTCATTCTCGTTGCCGTTCTCAATGAACGCCGGGTGAAGTTTGAACCCTGCTTTGGGTGTTGCGGAAACATAGTAACGGGCTTTGCGGATTTTAGAACCTAAAGCGTTATGTTCCACAAGCAGCGGAACAACCTTGTAATAAAATTTCGGCTGTTCAACCATTGTCTGAACAATCGTTCCCGCCGCATAAGTACCAGCGTTTTCACCCTCTGCAATAGTGATTGCCTGTGTCAGCTTGCCCGTGGTGGTAAATCCGGCTTCACCGTAATAGGCTACAACCTTACCGTCATTTGTCAGGTTGCAACGCTTTCTGCCGCCGAAAGGTGCAATGTTATCAAAACCAGCACCAGCGGAACGGTTCACCGCACCCGCAAGACGGGTGAACTTCTTGTTCACGAAGTCAACTTCCACGCCGTAAATATCGGAAGCAGTATAACCGACATAGGCTTCAAGGTCTGCAATTTCCTTCTGCAATTCCTGAATATCACCGATAGTTGCAACGGCGGCTGCATCCACTTCAAGGGAAACATTGTCCGCATTGCCTACCGTGGTGACAAGCTGCACATAAGCACCCGAAACGGTAACACCATTGTAAGGGGGCATATAGCAGTTCCCGGAATTTTCGATTGTCACGGCGTACAGGATTTCACCCGCATCGGGATCAATCGCATACAGTCCAAGGGTACGCATATAATACCCGGCTGTCAGGTCATTGTTCGTGAACGCCGTTTCAACCTTGATTGCAACCTCGTTTGTGCGGGTTACTTTGGAAATAAGGCTTGTCTGCTTGATATTGGAAAGGGAAGTCAGGGCTTCAAGCTGCGCCAGCGTGTAGGTGGTACTGGAAGCGCAAATCTTTGTGAAGTCAATGTTACCCTTTCCGGCAATCATCTTTGCAATCAAAGCCTGTCCTTTGTTGGTGATAACCAACTTTGAAAATTCTGCCATAGTGTTTCAATCCTTTCTTTTACTGATTTGTTCCAATGAATTCGGACACAACCACACCTGAACCAGCGTTGTTTTCGCCGTTTATGTTGAACTGTTCATTGAAATCATTGGTGATAACCACGGTTGCGGTATTGACTGCCCCGCCACCATGAACCGCCGCACCATTTACAGCAATGTTTTCTTTGCTGTCATTGGTAATGAAATAGTGGGCTTCTTCCACCATGCCACCACCAAACGCCGCCTTGCTGTTGACCGTGTAGCTTTCCCGGAAATCGTTGGTGATAAAGAAATCCTGCACAAAGCAAATTCCACCACTGAACAGGGCAAAACCGCTTGCCTTGCACGGAATTTCATTCCGGGAAATAACAATCATGTTGCACGGGATCATGCTTTCAATGATATAGTCCAGTTCGTCCACCTGTCCGAACATTTTAAGGTCAACAATGATTGTAATGGTGTAGTTGTCATATTCCTTGATGATTGTGAAATCGTTATCACCGCAAAGGGCTTCCAATTTCGCAATCAGGGCTTTCAAGGTGTACGGAATTGTATTGAACCACCGTGCGAATACTCTTGAACGGCGGCTTTCAAGGGTATCTTCCTTTGAAGGAAGAATGTTCAAGATTTTTTCAAACCTTGAAATTCCGTATTCGTCAGCCGTTTCAATGAATTCATTTTGCAAAACCCTGTCAGCAGCTTTCCAAACAAGCACAAATTCCGGGTTTTCTGCATCCAGCGTAACGGCAATTTCCTTGAATTCTGCCATGAATGGGGGTAAGTAGGAAAGAAGGTCAACTTCTCTTGCAACTCTTATCATGCGCTTGCACCCCCAAACACGGGAACTTCATATTTCCCCAATGTCAGGTTGTCAGTAGAACCGTTGATTTTGGTGTTTTCAATATCCACAATGCCCTTGATTGAAAGAAGCCTTGTTTCAATTTGGCTGATACGAACCACCAAATAAGCGGTGTCAGCCCACCCCTTACGCAATTCTAAAAGATAGTCCTGAACGGCTGTATCAATCGAATTCTGCAAATTCGACCAACTGTAACCTGTATCAAAAGTGATTTTGGTTTTCAGGGTAACGGTGACTTTCTTTGCACTCTTGACCGATACCACATGACCGATAGGGGCAAGCCCATAACCTTCACCCGCATTTTCGGCGGGGTCAATGGTGTTCTGCACGGTCTGAATCAGGGTATCAGAAGCAACGCCATAATCAGAATTCAGGATTGTGAGCAGCACTGTTCCCCCAGTTGTCAGCTTCTTTTCTGCTGCCGCCATATAGACATTTGAAAGCCAAAGGGCAACTTCCTGATCCAGCGTTCCAATGATACCTTCATACCATGTTTTCACCTTTGCCGTTGGTATCATGTCAGCGGGGCGAATGTCACCATTCCAAACCCTTGTTACTTTGGTGCTTCCAACACCCGGAATAGCGTTCGTTTTTTCAAGATAATCCTGAACATTGCCGCCGAACGCCTTTTCATTGAAGGAATCGAAATAACGCTTTCGCAAATCTTCCGTATCTTCTTCATCCTCACCCGGAATCAGAACGCCCGTAAGTTCCGCTGTTTCCAACCCTTCAATATATTCAATCGGGATCATTGTTCCCAACTGCTGATTTCCGACAATGCCGGGGGTTTCACACTGTACCTGATATTCACCATCAGCGATTTTTTCAAGCACAATGAAATTCAATGAACTAATATTGAACCGCTGTCCTGTAACATCAATGTTTTTCGGTGTGAATTCGCCTTTCAGAATTGCCTTTGTTGCTTCATACGGGGTGATACCTCGTTCCTTGCAACGCCTGATAAGAAATTCCCTTGAAGCACTATCGCCGTAGGCTTCCGCAATCAGGGTGTTCAGCTCCACATACAGAAGTTGAAGTTCAATCGCTGTTGGGGAATGGGTGTCAAAAATAACCGAACCTTCCCGCTTGTCGAACTTGTCAGATACCCTTGCAAGCATTCGTTCAAGAATTTCTTCATAGGTCACATCATACATTAAAAATTCACCACCTTTTCAGCGGCTACATCACCGAAAATTGTATGTGCGGTGAATGTAACCAAAACTTCACCCTTTTTTGAAGTGTCGAATTCAAAGTTATCAACGCTTTCAATTCGTTCATCCCATGTAAGGGCTTCTGTGATACGGCGTTCCAATTCCGGGCAAACATAGGAAACGGGTTCGCCGTACAGGTCAATCAGTTCAATCCCATAGTTCCAAGAATACATAACATATTGGTATCGTTCCGTGGAAAGGATTTTGAAAATAGCCTGTTTCATCGCTTCCTGTCCGTCCGTATATCCACGGATCAGGTTGCTTTCCAACTCCATTTTATAGGTGTTGGTTGGCTGTGTTTCAATTTCAAAGTCCTGTTCAAGAAATCCTGTAACAGAAGGAATCATTTATACCCACTCTCCTTCCGTTTTCGGGATTGGCTTGATACGGTCAATCACAATATATTTTTGCCCGCCCTGTTCCCGGATAAGGACAACAGCATCGCCGTTCTGCAAAGCATTGTGAACCGTGATTTTCTTCTTGCCCTTATATTGGTGTCTATGGGAAGTAGCGGTTGCCGTGCCGCCACTTGTTACGGGGTGGGTGTGTTTTGTTTCCGCTACCGTCCAATGACTAACGGAAATATCCATTTCGTAATCAATCACATTTCGGGTAAGAACAAGCTGCCCTTCACCCAAAGTAAGTTTCTGATCCACAAGGATTTTCAGTGGGGAAGTGCCTGTCACCTTGCCGTAACAAACTTGAACAGGCTTTGTTGCTTCAACAGCTTCCACCGCTGCTTTTTTCAAAGTTTTCAAAAGTTCAACTGCATCAGGCAACAAATTCACCCCCTCTAAGTGTTAAATCCATGAAGTGTTGATCCAGTTTGAAGGTGTGCTTCACTTTCTCAACCAACATGAAATTTTTCAAATTCATATCGCCCAAAGCAAGATTGATAACAACCATGCTTCCGGCTCTAACCCGTGTATCACCCAAAGCATTCACAATTTTCAGGTTACGGGTTTTCTTGTTGTAAAGCTGCAACAGGGCATCCGCTTTTGCCTGTCCGTTCTCACCTTTGGAAAGGGTATCGAAATACTGCAAAACGCCCCATTCGTTTATATGGATTCCGTCCTGTGCGATATAAACTTCACGCTTTCCCGTGCTTTCATTGTCATAGGTCAGCTTGATTTTGTTGTATGTGTCGCTGTCAATGCTGGAAGTGTATTCAAAATTTTCCCCGGTTTCTTCATCAATCATCAGGTATGCCCCCGGTTCGCCAACATACATTGAACCAAGGTTCTTCAATGTCAGCTTGCCGAAATCGTCATACAGGACAAACATTTCTTTGGTGTTCTGCAAAGTCAGGTCAAGGGCGTTTTCAATCATATCAAACAGGGAAGTGTTATCTTCCACTCGTGAAGCGATTTTGAACCCGGTATCTTCCAGCGTACCAACATTCAAAGAAAAGTCCGCTGCCACCATCTGAATGAATTCGGAAGCGGTCTTGTTCTCATAAACATAGGTATCTTTGTTTTGAAGGTATCGCAACTGATCGTAAGCGGTGACAGTGATAATTTGGTCTTTATCCCGCTTCTTACTGAATACGAACCCGAAAAAAACGGGCTTACCGTCCACCTTTAGGCGAACGGCTGCACCCTCTTGAAAATTGATTATGCTGTCTTTTACGATTTTGAAGGTTAGCTTGCCGGGTGTGCTTCTTCTTTCCGTACTCCATTCAATTCCTTCTTCCGTGATTGGCAAATACGCCTTTTCGCCGGAAGGGTCAGCAATTAAAAGTTCTACATCCAAATCAGCACCCCCTTAATCAAATGTTCCTTCATCCACCCAACCATAGACATTTGAACTTGAATCCGCGTGTATCAAGTGCCACGGGTGGGCTTTGCCTGAACCGTTCGCAATGGTAATTCTTGCTTTTCCGGCTCTTGCTGAATAACCTTTCGCCCCCGGATAAGAACTGTAATAGTGTGTTCCACCGTGGAAATTCACAATGTCACCCACCTTATAGCTTTTACTTTCCGGCTTTGATTCTGTTGACCTTGTGGGCTGCACAACGGCTTTCGGTTTGGAAGCGGCGATTTTGATATTCACCGTTTTTGTACTGTATTCCCGGTACTGCTTCAACTTGATTTTCACAATCAAATCAAAACCTTCCTTTGCCTGTTCCGTGATTTTGTAATCTTCCATTGATACCTTCAAATTCGTTGCAAAAAGAATTCCACCGCTTGGCTTCATTCTTGAAACAATAAACTGGAAGGGCTTCTTACTCGTTTTCAAATTTTCAAAATAAGAAAGGAAGAAAGAAGCCCCTAAAAATCCAGCTTTATATTTTGCAAACGGATATTTGGTTTGTGGAATCCTGCATTCAAATTCAACATCCGTCAATTCAGCCTTTTTTAGAATGTTAATCTGCCCTTCATCAATCAGGGTAAGGGCTGAATTGGCATTGTTGATTTTCACGGTCAACTTGTCGGGGGTGATTGGTAACAAGCACAATCCAAGATAAAAGTCATATCCGTTTTTACTCATTATTCATGCACCCCTTCCGTGATAATATCAACCGCTTCATTCACCGCATCGGTCAGCCCGGAAACAACACCGTCCAAGTCCATAGAACCCGAAACATTGTTGTTATTGGTCTGTTCAATGGTGATTTCAGCCGTTGTAAATCTGTTGATTGCTTCCTGTTCAGCAATATCACGAAGATATTTCAAATCTTCTTCCGTAATGTCCAGCGAATCCTTGATAGAACCCGTGTTGTCGGCAATATCGCCCACACCGTCACCGATAGAACCCGTGTAATTGCTCAAATCGGCATAATCGCTTGCGGAAGGAATATTTGTGTTGAACAGGCTGGACGGGTCAAAGTTGGAAATGGTATCTTCAATACCTTCACCGAAACTATACCCGGCATCCCACGCCCCGGAATATTCAAAGCGGTCAAGGTGATAATCAGAAGCGTTGACTTTCGCCATGACTTCCGTTCCCTTGCCAAAGGTGGAATCCACCCAACCACCAAGGGAATCCCGCCACCCGGAAACAGCACCCGCAAGATTTGAACCGAAAATTGTATCAATCGCACTTGCCAAAGACTGCAACAGGGAAAGGATTGTGTCAACCAAATCAAAGAACAACCGGGCGATTGCTCCCACGGGGTCATTGAACACATTTGCAAAGAAGTTCGCAAATGCCGCAATGAAGTTCCAAAGAACAACGAAAATATCAATCACAAAGTTAATCAGGGTAACGAACAGGTTTCCAATGAACGCACCCGCTACCGCAAACACTCCGCAAATGATACCCGTTGCAGAAACGGAAGTTCCCGCAAATTTGTTCACCGCCGCAACTGCCGCATAGAACAACGCAATAAGGGCGATAATTAGAACGATGATCCACACGATAGGGCAAGCGTACAGGGCGGCATTCAAACCGTTCTGCGCTGCAATTTCCGCTGCCGTAGCTGCGGTCAATGCTTCTGTTGCTGCCGCATGAATCATTTGTGCAACTGCCATTGCAACATGAATTCCCTTGCTGATAGCATTTATCATGTTCACCGCAAGCTGCCAACCGTAATATACGGCAAGTGCGGCGGCTACACCGTAAATGATAGGGGATAGCCACGACCAATTATCAGCAACAGCACCCGCAACGCTTACCAGCAAATCAAAGATTTCAAGGGTAATACCTGCCACAACGGAAAGCCCATCAATAGCATTGTTCACAAACTGCTGGAAAGCATTACTGTTTGCAATTTCGTTCAATCTGTTCAAAACAGGCTGAAACGCCATCAAAGCGGTGTTCTGAAACGAAGTCCAAATCTGTGAAAATGTTTTCGGCATACTCGCAAATTTTTCATTAGTTTCGTCAGCCGCCGCAAACATAGCCGCTTTCACAATGTCAGCCGTGATTGCACCGTCTGCCGCCATATCTTTCAACTGACCTTTGGGAACTTCCATATAATCAGCGATAGCCTGAATAATATTCGGGGCTTGCTCCAAAATGGAATTGTATTCTTCACCACGAAGAACACCCGAACCCATAGCCTGTGTAAGCTGCAACATAGCGGCATCAATGCCCGCCGCTTCCGTTCCGGCAATGGTGAACTGCTTGTTGATTTGTTCCATGAACGCAACGATTTCTTCCGAACTGCCGAAAGCATCGCCCGCCATAAGTCCAAGTTTGGAAACAGCATCAGCCGTTGCCTGATAAGAACCCCTTGCCCGTTCAGCGGACAAATAAATCATGTTCTGCAAGTCCTGTGTGGTCTGCAATCCATCATTCATCAGGTTCAAACGGGAGGTTGTTGAAGTCAGCGTGTCAGACAGGTCAAGGGCTTTTCCCACGGTCTGAACCGTAGCGTAAGCCGCAACAGCACCTTTAATTGTGTTCATCAGGTTGTCGGCGTTCACAACACCTTCATTGATTTCCTGATTGAAACGCCCCTGTTCGTCCACATTGTCACGGATATAGTGTTCAGTGTTGCCGATTGTTTGCGACAACCGCAAATAGGCTTCATTCGCCGCCTGAACATCCATATCAGCAACAGCACGGTTCAAATTCTCCTGTTCCTGAACCGCCTGATCCAACTGCCCCCTCAACCGTTCCAGTTCCGCATTTGCGGTTTCCGTTCCAATATTCAGGGGATTGTTTTCTATTTGCTGAATACGCTGCTGGATAGCCTGTAAACGGCTTCCCATTCTCCCCATATCAGCAACAGCATTTTCCGGGAACAGGTTGGTTTGTGCTGCTGTGCTTACAATGCGTTCCTGTGTGGCGTTCAAAGTGTTCAACATATTATTTGCACTTTGAACTTCCTGTTGAAATCTATCTACACCCGTAGAAGTAAAAACTTCCAAACTGTCCGTTTTCCAAACAACAGGGATTTCAACAGGCGGCGTTGGAATGTCCACGGGGGCGGTAGGTGTTGGAATCGTGGGGGCTTCTACACCCTGCATAGCTGCATCCAATTCCTGAACTGCAATCGTAGCCTGATTGATAGAATCCCGTGCGGCTTCAATGGAAGAAGTGTCAACCTGTGCGTTCATGCTTTGGTGTAAATCTTCCATAGCGGAAAGCCCAAGATTTACGGAATTGATAACCTGATACAGAACACTTGTGAAATTGTCCTGCAATTCAATAGCGGTTCTGATTGTAGCCATGTGGATCACCTACCTTTCTTTTTAGATTTTCGCTTTGCCTCCTTTTCTTTTTCCTTGTCATTTTTGATTTTGACCTTTACCGCCGCTACAACAAAGGCTTTTTCCTGTTCATCCATAGCAAGGAAAACGGAAGGTAGAATGTGCAATTTCAGAAGGGCATAGTAAGCATAATTCGCTTCCCAATCCCCTTCTTCTATTAGTTTTTTGCTTCTTCAACCTTATCCTCAAAGGAAACATTGAAGCCCTGAAACTTCTGCACATAGGCGGCAAGGTCATTGTATTCACCCGGATCATCAACCATAGCAAGCAGAAGTTCCTCCGGGGTCTTTACGCCGTAGCTGTCCTGAAGCTCTGCATCGTACAGATCAGGGGTAACAACGGAAGCCGCAATCATGCGCTGAATGTAAAGGCTGGACTTCATCTTCTGACGGTACATACCCGGCTTGCCAGTAACGGGAATTTCAATGGTGCAACTCTCCCTGATTTCCTCGTTTTCTTTGGAAGTGATATGCTTGAATTCCCAATTAAGGGGGTTGCCCTGTTCATCACAAAGGGATTTGGTGACAGGGTGCATTTCGTTAGCCTTTACCTTCTTATTGGCTTTCATAAATTTGCTAAATTTAGACATTTTATATTCTTCCTTTCTTATTTATCAAGGGCAATATAAAACCCCTTATATGAGCCTATATAAAGCCAACATAAGGGGTTATTACCCGCCGTGTCAGTGATTAGTTAGTAAGAAAACCGTCCAAGTCCTTGAACGCTTCCGGCATCTTGAAGTCCTCAAAGGTGAAATCCATATCTTCATCAAGATATTCACCATCTGCATCAAACTTTGCAAGAATGCCGCCGTCAATGTTGCAGTCAATCAGGATCATGGTCTGTCTGCCAGCCCCGGAAGTAGGATCTTCATTGGAAATCTGAATTTCAAAATAAATATCCTCGCCCGTGTCCTTGTACTGAATCATCATCTGACGGAAGATAGAAGTGTTATAGTGGAAGGTTGCCGAACCCGTACCCTTCCAACCGGAAGCCTTGTTACCCTTGCCAGTCTTGCCAAGAATGGGAACTTCCGTTTTCGTCTTTTCAAACTTTGCTTCCAAATTGATTGCCTGCATAAAGTTATAACGGCGTGTGCCGATAGTAACAAAGCATTCAGCCAAAGCCGCAAAGACGGTATCTTTCGCTTTCATAGTCACATTCTGAATCATGCCTTTTCACCCCTTTCCTTACGCAACGGTGACGGTCATATACAGTTTAGACATTGCATTCACAACGGTAACTGCATCCGTCACAACAACAGATTTCTTTGTGTTGCCCTGTTCCACAACAACATCAGAATCAGCGAAATCTTCAATCGCTCTGATTTCTTCAAGCTGTTCATGGTGCTGGACAATATCCGACCAAAGGGAAGTTCTGCCCGCCGCATCGTTGGGAACAACGCCCAAATATTTGGTGTTGAACAGAACCGCAATATCATTTGCAATCTGATCGATCACACGCACGGTCTGATTGTCCTTGAATACATCGCCCTGCGTGTCGGAAGTAGTAACCATAGTGTTAATATCTTCAAGCACACGCACATCAGAACCGACCTTGTGAAGCATGAACTCACCCGCATCAATCGCTTTCTGCAAGTCAGTCTGCGTATAGTCAGTATCAACGGTAAATTCGCCGTTATACTTCTTGTTCTGATTGGACTTGTTCACCTCGCAACCAGCGGAAACGCCAGTCACCCAATAAACAAGGGCTGCTTCACTCCAACCATCATCAAGAACCTTGTTCTTAACGCTGATTGTGCCGTAATAGTCAGCGGAAGCGTACTGATAAAGCACAAGCTGAAACTTGATACCCATTTCATCACGCAAACGCTTCACAAAGGAATTGAACAGCCCCCTTGTGGTATCGTCCGTAACCACAACGCCCATAGTGTTGTAGGTGTAGGATTCAATCTTATCAAGATACTTCTGATAAGCCGTGCCGTTCACCGTGCCGTTCGTACCGCCCGCAAGCGGGGTTGCTGCCGTAACCGCCAGCGTTGCGGAAGTCTTGAACTTCACGAAATCATTTGCGACAAGTTCAGCCGCCTTTTCAACGGTCTGTTCGTCCACAATGTCACCGTCAAGCACCGTTTTCACATCAAACATCTTTTCATTGTCAGCGTTCTTCTGAATAACGATTTTCACATCATTGCCACGAACGCCGGAATAAAGGGCTTCTGCGAAAGTATTGCTTGCCTTTGTACCCCCGGAAGTCAGCTTGTACGCATAAAGGGTTTTGGTGTTCTGAAACAGATCACGAAGCCCCTTCATCTTCTCATGTGTATAGCCGTAACCAAAAATTTTCAGGGTGTTCTTCTGAAAATCGCCGTTGGTTACTTCAAAAATTTCACCATCCACACCCCAATCAAGTTCAAGGGGCATCGTTGCGATACCTCTTTCAGAAAGGGTTGCAGAAGCGGAAGCTGCCGAAACAAAGTTGATATATGCACCCGGCAACTTTTTGTTCTGAACCACGAAAGTTCCACCGCCTAAAGCCATATTATTTCACCTGTCCTTTCATGTAGTTTTCAATCATTTCTTCCACGGCATTCACCGTGAAAGTGGCTGTGTCAGGGTATTTCATCAGAAGGGCGTTCACAATGTCCTTTCTGCCCTGAAAACGCTTTGCGGAAAGCAACTGTTCTTTTGAAAATTTACTTTCAACAACAGCCGCTTCACCGTCAGCGGGTTTTGCGCTTTTTCGTGCTGCCATTATTTCACCTATCCTTTCACGGAAACGCTTTCCGAAAGTTCTTCCATAGGAACGGTATCTTCCTTCTTGTAAACAAAGAAATCATAGTTCACAAAGAAGTTCAAAACTCCGTCCACCATTTCAGCATTCATTTTTGTTCCCCGTGCCAAATCCCCGGAAACGGTGATATATTCAAGACAATCAAACAGCCGTTCCGAAACGGCGTTGCATTCCTCTTTCTTGCGGTCTTTGTCAACCGGGAAATACTGAATGCACATTTGATTGGTCTTGAAATACCGCTTCCTAAGGAAAACACGGTTTGTCGGGTTGATACAGAACACAAAAAAACAAGGCTCTTTCAAACCTTGTTCAACGCTTTCTGTATATGTGGTGTAGTTATCACCAAATTCAGCATTTAAGGAAATGCTGATACCTTCAATTATAGAATTTATCATTTCATGCACTCCCCTAAAAACTTCTTGATTTTGCTTTCAAGCACTTTCGGGGCTATGTTCTGAATTTCCTGTTCCGAAATCGTAAGCATGAACCGACCTTGAACCCACCCTTGATGATTGGCTGTCCTGTGTCCGTATTCCACATAACTTGCATACTCAACAGGGTTGACAATCTCAATCACAACGGTATTTCCAAAGTGATTTATTTTCAGGGAATCAGCGTATGCTTTCGCATTGCCTTTTCCGCTGCCGCTTGCGGCTTCTTCATGGGTTGCGGAAGTCCAGCCCCGGCGAAGTGTACCGCCTTTTTTACCTGAACTTTTCGGGTACTGCCCGACAGGTGTTCGCTTGATAACTTTGGCAAGTAGGCGGGCGGCAAGTTCCTTTGCACAAGCATCAATGAACGCTTCAACATTGCCCTGCTGAATTTTGTTCAACTGCTTTTGAAGTTTTTTCAAATCTGCCGCCGTAAAACCGCCCATCTTACCCAATCAAGCCCACCCCTTAAACAGTTCAAGCGTGATTTCTTGATGACTGGAATAAACGGCGGGTTCACCACTTGCGGAATATTCGGCTTTTCTTCCGTCCTGTTCCACTATGATTTTTGAACCCCCATTTACCACGATTTCCGGCGATATGAATAACTTTGTACTTTGGGAAATTGCCGCCGCTGCATCTGTTTGAACAACGGCGTTCAACTTTTCAAAGGATAATTTGCAAGGCTGATTTTCAATCACGGTTACTTCTGATTTGCGGGTGATTTTGGTTACTTCATCCCGCATATCACGGCGTTCAACAATGGTGCAAACACCTTCATAGGTGCTTTCAATCGCTTTCCGTGCCGCTTTTCGGGCGGCTGCAACTGTTTTCACCATTTGATTTTCCTATAGCAAGAAAACTGATCCCTGCCGTAAATCAGAAGATAATTCAGGAAATTGTTCAATCGCTGTTCAGCGGTCAAACTTCCTTCCCCGGTTGCAAATACTGTGTTGGTGTCACCCGTCTGTATCTGCTTTACCGCAAAATCCAAATCAAGCCTTGCAATGCTATCCGGCGAAAAGGTTTTCTTTGCCGTTAAAAATTCACCTACCGCCATATCAACAGCGATATTCACCAATCCGTCAGGTATAGAAGATACATTGCAATCATTCTTGATAGTGTTTTCCACTTTCTGTATAGAAAAATTCAGGATGATTTCATCACCATCCTGAATTTCATATCCGAAAGACTGCAAGCGTTCCTTTACCATATCCAGCATTGGGAATCACCGCCTTACTTAACCACGGGAAATAATGCGGGCAATCGGAATTGCCTTGTGTGCAATACAATCCGTGCCGTTGCTTACCAGCGACCAGTTCTTTCCGTTTTCCAGTTCGGCATTAGTCGGGCTGTTGGTTGCCTGACTTGCTTTCAGGTAGGAAATACCAGCCACGGAAACGGCGTTACGCTTACGGGAAATAAGGGTATCTTCACCGCCACGGGTCTTTGCATCACGAACCATTTCGTAAGGCACTTTTGCGCCGACAGGCTCAAAGCCGATTGCACCTTCACCAAGAATATAGGTGGTGTAAAGGGAAACATCACCGCCCGTAGAACCCACATTCTTGACCTCAACAGGCATAGAATCATCAATCAGAACCAGTCTGCCGTTCCAAGTTGCCATACCAAGATCACGCTCAACGCCTTCTGCATCCGTGTATTTCAGGTATGCAATCAGCTTCATGTTTTCAAGGTTGGTTGCAACAGTGGAATGACAAATAACAAGGCTGAACTTCTGCTTGTTATCGCCGCAAGCCTGCTGAATTGCACTGTTCAGCGTGGTTGCACTTACCTTCATAGCGTCCGTAGTGACCGCATCCGTAGAAGGTGCGGAAATATCGTAAGTATGGGCAGAAACAAAGGCGGCGTTTGCGGTCTTTACATTGCCCGTACCAGTGGAAGCCATAGCGAAGATACCTTTCAGAATAGAAAGAATGGTATCCTGATCTCTGTCATTCCAATAGCGGTTAATCTGATTACGGACATTCGCCATAAAATCAACGCCGCCCGTCACATCATAGGAGAAATCCGCTTCCGTCCAACCCATCATTCGACCATAAGTGAAAACACCCTGTTCAAAGGTATCAGTCTTTTCCGGGGTAAGGTTGGAAACACCGTCATAGTTCTGTGCATCGCCGCCAATCAGCCCAAAATAGGGAAGAACGGCGTAAACAGTACCCGTCTGACCGTTGTTGACAAAGGTTTCACGCAAACGCTGATCCGCAACGATTGCCCTACTCTCTTTCAGCTTATTCAGCTTCACATTCGGGATAGCAGACATATACTTCCCGAAAGCTCTTTCATTAAAACTTTTCGCATCAAATTTTGCCATCGTTATTCAATCCTTTCTTGAACTTTTTTGAATTTTGTTATTCAGCATCAGGGTTGTTTTCGATATAGTTCGCCAGTTCCTCATAGGTCATTTTGGACATATCGACTTTCGTTCCCGGCTTTACTCCACCGGAAGCACCCGGCTGAAATCCCTTGAAGGTCTGCTTGCCCTGCTGCTTTGCTTCAAACAGGTAAGAATCCGACTTCTGAACGGCGGTAACCTGTTCATCCCACCCGGTCAGCTTGCCATCTTCACCAAGTTTGACTTTGGAAGTGTCAAGCAACGCCTTAACTGCCTTTGCGTTCTTTGCTCCGGCTGCGGTCAGGGCGGCATCAATGGCGTTATCCAGCTTCAACTGTGCCATTTCCGCATCGTGGGCTTTCTTCTGATCGGCGTTCTGCTGCTGCAAGGTTTCAATCTGCTTTTTCAGTTCGGCATTGTCACCGCTGGACTTCTTCAAATCCTCAAGCTGCTTATCTCTATCAGCAACAGACTGTTTCAGGGTCTTGTTTTCCTCGTTGACCTCATTAAAACGGGCTTTGGTAACAAAATTCCCGTCAAGGGAATCCATAACCTTCTTTGCCTGTTCCTCTGTCAGCCCCATTGCAATCAAATCTTCTTTTTTCATAGTTTTGTACCATCCTTTCATTTCCGTTGTTTACCGTGGGTGACGAACCACGCAATGAACCTTGTTCTTTACCGTCTGCAATACGAAAAAGACGATTTGCGGGGGTTACTGGATTTCGTGAACTGCTGCTTCAATCATGGCATCCAGCTTATCGGCATCAATCGTGATACCTTGCTTGTTCAGCCAGTCCAAAACATAGGCTTTCTTTTCCTCGCCACGGTCAGAACCCTTGTAAAGCTGTTCTGCTGCCGCAACAGCGATTTTCACCCAACCCATGATTTCCTTCTGCTGCTGAACGGTGGTGTTCTTCTTCACGCACGGAACGATTACGGTTGTAATCACCGCACCAAAAAGGACAAGTGCCGCCTGTGCAACGGTTGTCAAATCAATCATATCTGTTACCCCCTTTCTGAAAAATCGACCTCATATAATCAGCATATACCGTTGTTTTCAAGGTCTTTGATATAGCTGTTACCTGAAAAATGGCATGAAAAAAGCACCTTTGAAAATAAACTTTCAAAAGTGCTTATTTCTTCCGCTTTTCCTGTTCGTAATACTCACAATTTGCGGTGTTGTTGTAAACCTCATTCGGTTTATCACCGGGTTCAACCGGGGTGTATGGAAATACCAGTTCACCGCTTGAATATTTCAACCGGGAAGCGGTACTTCTTCCGTAAATGTGGCACACGGCTTTTTGCCATCCACATTCTTCACCGCTTACGGTGGTTTTGTCACGGAAAACACATCCCTTACACTGTGAATAGTGGTTCAAGGCGGTGTTGTCGGTAAGGACTTCATCCGCATAGCGTTCAGATAATGTTTTCTTTTCCATGTAACCACCTTCTTTCTGTTATCATTGCGGGGTCTGTTCAATCACTTCAAGGTCAATGTAAATCATACCGGGTGTTTTTTCAACCTTTGTTACACGGAACTTTGTTCCCTGCTGCAATATGATTTCCGATTCTTGACCGAAAGAACCTTGCTTTGCAATACCATCCCAATTCTTACCCCCGCCATTTCCGAAAGCCGAAAACGGTTCAACATACATCATTTGTGTGCCGGAAGGGGCGTAAATATTCAGGATAATATCACCGCTGAATCCTTTGCCTTTGGCAACACCACAAGAACAAAAGCCGTATTCAGTCGGTGTTGTATTCAAAAGCAACTGTTCCAACTCTGCCTGTGTTGCACTCTGCAAGCGATCCATAGGAACATTGAAGAATTTGTCCATGCCCTTAAATCTACAACCACGCTGCAACCAAAAATCTTCCTTGTATGTCGATTTGGAAATAATGTCGGTCATAGCGTTTATTTCTTTCCGCATCTGACCGGGCTTCCAGCCCTGATAGGAAACGCCGATTTGGTCTAAATCCACATTTCCAACACCTAAGAACTTTTCGCTGCCGTATTCGATACCACGCAACGGTTCGTTGAACTTGTGGTAACTTTGGGTGTAGTCATAGATTGCATTTTTCTGAATCGGTGAGGAAGTGCGCCAAACCTCACCGCAAGTATCACGCAAAACATCGTCCGCTTCTTTGGTTGTTTTCGCCCAAATAGCGGCATCCTTGCGTTCCTGCGAAAAGGCATCGTCCACCGAATCAATTATACCACCTTGTTCAAGTTTTTTCAAATCCGTTTGAACTTTGGTGATTTGGCTTTGAATTTGTTTCAACTCTTTCTGAATGTCAGCGTAGGCTTTGCCCTCTGTATCAAGTTCTTCCAACTGCTTGTATAAATCCTGATACTTCTGCATCAAATCGGGGTCAGTTTCGGTAATAAACTTCCCTTCATAATACTTCTTCTTACCCTCGATATTCAGCCCCGCCCAATCAGCGGTTGTCACATCCTTGTTGTACCAAATGCCGGAATAGGTCTTGACCTCGAAATCATCAAGCTGTTGCTGAACAGCGGCTTTCTGTGCTTCAAGTTCCACCTGCTGTTTCGCAAGGGCTTTCTTCTGCTCTGCAATCAGCTTTTCATTCAACTTCTGCTGCCACTCTGCTTTTTGGGTTTCAATGGCTTCTACCTGTGAATGAAGGTCTTTCAGCTTTGCAAGATCATCCCCATCCGTGAAATCTTCAAGGCTTCCAAAGTCCTTCAAAACTTCATCGAATGTCCAACCCCCGGAAACGCCCTTGAATTGGGCTTCCAAATCTTCAAGCTGAACATCCGCATCAGCAATTTTCGCTTGCAGCTTTTTCTTTGTCAGATATTCCTTCTTTGGTTTCGGCGGTTCAGGTTCTTCATGGTGGGTGTAGTGAAGGGCTGAACCATCGTCCAGCACATCAAACCCGGACTTGTCACCGCCATCAACAAAGGTTTCCTTCCATTCCTGATAATTCATATCATCTGGAATATAGTAGGTTTTCCCGGTTGCTTCATCCCTTGCCGCCCGTTCCCCAATGTCAAACTGTTCATCGAAATATGGAACGGTCGTTGAACGGCAATAAACATGAAACGGCGGGGCGGTCACTCCCGGCTGATAGTCCTTCATGGGAAAATGCTTCCCGTCAAGGCTTCTGCAAATGTCGGAAGTATGGGAATCCAGCGTTGCAACAATTTCATACTGTTCAACGCCCAAACTCTCAAAGCAATCCTTCTGTGCGGCTGAACTGAAATAGGCTTCTTCCGTCATTACAAGCCTTCCGGCGTTGTTTTTGGAAGTGTTCATTTTCTTTGCAAGGGAATCAATAGTCTTTTGCGGGTCAGCACCCAACATGATATTCCGGGAAAGTTCGTTGTGGACTTCCGAAATCAGCTTGTTCTTGTTTCCCCAAATTCTTTCAGAAAAATTGTACCCATCAGCCGCCCACGGTTTAGCAAGCACCTTTTCAATCTGTGCCTGATCCAGTCCGGCAATATCCCAACCAACATTGAACCCGTGTTGAAGTTCATACGCTGTGTGATAGTACCCGCTTTCAAAGGCATCCGACAAAGCCCCGTGCATAGTGCCGAACTGCTTTGCATACATGACTTCAAGGCTGTGCTGTGTCTGTACTTTCAGGGCTTCCAGCTTTGAAATGTGATACTTTGCAGAAGCATTTTCAAGTTCTTTCATCCAACCGCTGTTTAAGGCGTTGTCCTGTCCGTACTTGATATATTCCTGCACATCCCACTTAAATTCTTTCAGGTCTGCACCCTTCAAATACTGCCGTGCTTCCGCAAGGGAAATTCCGTTGTTGGTTGCAAAACGCTGATACCAGCGGGCAATCTGCCCTTCAAGTTGCTTTTGGGCTTCCTTATACTGCCGTTCAATATCAGCATAGGCTTTCACGCCCTTTTGGTTCTGCGCCTGTTCAAGCTGTTCAAACCGCAACTTCCAGTATTCAGCGTTATTCATTCACCGTACCCCCTTCATCAGGCGGGGCGTTGCCCTTCTGCTGCTGTGGTGCAAACGGGTTGAACTGCTGGGCTTCAAATTCTGCCTGCTGTTCCTCTTTCTGCTTCTTCAAGCGGTCAAGTTCAAGCTGCGGATCATCAACCCACGGGTGCATACCAACAATAGTTTCATCGGAAAGAATACCAACGGACTTCTGACAATTATCTATTGCTTCACTCTCGTTGATAAGAATGTCCCGGTTGAAGATAATGTTGACTTCCTCACCGTCAAAGTTGCCCTGCCCGGTATTGGCAAGGTGGGCGTTCACAAACCAAAGGATTTCTTCAAAAGCTGCTTGCAGCTCTGTTTCCATGTCATTAGCATCCAAATCAATGTCTGAATACATGGATTGAATATTCATTTGGTTGGGGTTGCCGGAAAGCCTATCATCCTTTGCATCGTAGCCCATGCCGTTCTCAATAATGGCTTTCTTGAAGATTTCAATGATAGCCTTATAGTTTTCAGCATTGACTTTGATTTCAAGGGTTTCAACGCCGCCTTTGGTTTCCCCATCATAGCGAACCTTTACCGCACCGTATGTTGCAAGGTTCTTTCGGAATTCCCCTAAATTCGTTCCGTCATAGTTCTTCAATACAAGAATGGTGTTTCGTGCGTCCTCTTGCATATTGTTTTCAAAGTCGGACAGCATAACATTGATACCGTCTTGAAGGGTTTTCACCTTCTTCAAAAGCGGAATTTCGCATTCATTGTATTTCAGCGGGATCAGGGGAACTTTCGCCCAATTCAGGGAAAGGGCGTTCCCGTCCTCACCCGTGGTTGTGGTGTATGGGGAAGTGTTATCATCAACACCCTGTAAATCAGGAATAAGGGTTGAACCGTCCAAAATGAAGCGGTGAACACCGTTCAAATCGTAGATTTCAACCTTTTCAATCAGCACGGGCGTTGTACCCTGATACCCAACCACCAAATACAAGCGGACAGCCGCTTCAAGAATGGTGTGTTCCGTGTCCTTCCAAAAAGGAAGCACTTCATAGCCGGGGAACATTCGGAAGGAAAATTCGCCCGTTTCGGTGTAATAAGGGTACAACCAACAGATACCGTTGTTCAGCATTGCCTTTCCTGCTGCTTTCAGGGTTTTCATAAAACGCTTGTTGAACACCTTTTTCAAAAGTTCAACATACTGCTGATTTTCGCCCTCAATGGCAAAGGGTTGACCTAAAAGGTAGTTTGCTTTTTGGTTCACCAGCTTTGCATACTGATTATCAATCAGGCGGTTGTTGGGTAGGTTATCCACTTCTTCCAGCTTGCCGCCCTCACCGATCATCATTCGCTTTCGGTGCAAAATATCGTGTTCATTGTCATAGTACAAATGCCCTTTGATTTGCATGATACGCTGCGGGCTGTTCTTCCACTTCTGAATTTCCCGTTCAAAGAACTGCTTATCGCTCATATCTGCACCCTGCAAAATCAGGTTCGATACTTTGACCGCCAATGTGTCAATCAGGCTCACCCTTTTCACCTTCTTTCTATCGCATAATAAAGACAAAAGCCCCGAAATACTATGATTTCAAGGCTTTTTGTTACTAATGTGTTATTTTTAGTCGAAACTGAACGCTTCACCGCAACCAACCTTTTCAGCTATGCCCGTTGTTGCATCGGGGGCATCGTCATGTGCGTTCTTTCCCTCTTTTTGGTATCGGCTCATAGCTGTGTAGTAGTCATGGAAGCGGTCAGCCCAATTTTGCGGAAAATATATGTGTTCCATAACCCATGTACTGTTGGACAGTATGCGGGATTGTTTGTTTTTTGACTGGAAGAACGGGTGTATAACCGTTCTGTTGCTGTGATACTTGCTTTGAAGAATAGAACCAACATTCCGGGCAAAACCACGCCCGCCGTTATTCGATTCTATATCAGCAACATTCACCTTATCGTCATACAGCATTTTTGCAACGGCGGGTTCGGTGATTTCCATACCGTCCTTTGTGTAAATGACATTGATAACATAGGCTTCCTTGTTGTACTCAACATAATTGATACTACAAAGAAAATCGTCACCTGTATCTGCTGTATCAGTGTAGTTCTTAACAGCAGAACAAAGCAAATGCCCGGAACTGTCTTTCGGAAGTTCAGTGTAAGTTTTGAACCTTCCGTACAGTCTGCCCTTAATGTCAATCGGGTTCTGTTGGTAGTTCGCTTCTGCAATCTCAACGCCCATAGCTTTTCTTTTGGTTTCGTAAGACTTCCGGGAAAGAATTTCCGGGCAAAGCATTGAACCATCATCCTGAACCGCTTTGTATTGAACAACCTTGACCTTATCGCCGTATTCGTCAATGATCCGTCCGGCTAAGTCTAAGCTGTGCCACCGGGTCATAACGATTATGATTTTGCCGCCTTCTTCCAATCTTGAAAGCATTGTATCAGTAAACCATGACCAATGTTTTTCAAGGGTATCAGCGTTGTTCGCTTCAAGGGAAGATTTGATTAAATCGTCAATAATCATCAGGGTTGCGCCAAAACCTGTTGCTGTACCTGTTGGAGAAGTAGCCAAATAGTTATTATAGCCATTTTCCAACGACCACATATTCATAGCACCATCGCCCCATTTGATTTTTACACCGGGGAAAATGTCTGAATATATGATTTTATCCTTATCAGCCTTTACTTCCTGAATGGTGTTTCGCACACCCTTTGAAAAGTTGGTTGAAAGAATTTCGTTATATGAACCCGTCATAATCTTTTGGGTTTGATCGTTACCAAGCACCCATTCAACAAAGTTTCCTATGGTTCGTGATTTGCCATGACGGGGCGGCATATTCACAACCAAGATTTCATGTTCATCACTTTGAAGGAAGGTTTGAAGGTCTGTGCAAAACTCAACAAGGAAGGTTCTGTCTTTCTTGTAAAAGTCAGGTGCTTTTGTGTTGCAATATACAAAAAAATCCCGTTTAGAAAGTTCAATGCGGGCGAATTTTTGAAGATCATTCATTGTCAATAATCTTTCTTAATTCTTCCGTTGTCAAACCTTCAAACGGGTTGTTTGTATTCAAAGTACCTTCAACAGCAACATCCCTTTTATCACGCCAATCTTCCGGCTTCCTGTTCTTCAACCAAAAGATTTGTGCTGTGGTATCAGGAACAACTTCCTTTGTGACCTCTTTTGTAACTTCCATGTGTGAACCGATTGGAACGCCCGTTGTTTTGTCATAATCAATGACCTGTTCACGGGTTGTTTCAACATAGGAATAACCCAATGCCCTTTTCAACAAAGCATTTTCAACCTGAATGTCAACAACTGCCTTCCCCCTTTTTAGGGTGTCTTGAATGTCTTGATACTTTGATTTCCAAGTCTGCAATGTGGAATATCCAATTCCCATATTGGAAGCAATCTGTTCATCCGTCAAGCCGTTCCTTGCCCACGCTTCCAGTTGAAGCAAACCTTCTTCTGTCAACCAGTGTTCATATTTTCCTTTTGCCATATTGAAAGTTCACTTCCTTTCTGTGTGATTTTGGCAATAAAAAAGATTTTCCCGGTGGGTAGGAGTTCACCGACCTGTCTTTCATTCGGCTATGAGTACCCCACCGGGAAAACGAAAAAATCAGCAAGGAACTATGTTCCCGCTGATTTTTCACTTTATCATTATATCAGGGTTCGTCATTGGAATTCAATAGGTTTTCATGGGTAAGCTGGAATTCCTTCAACGCTGTACCGTGCAATTCGACAATGTATTGATATGTAAAGTTCATTTCAACGGCAACGATTTCAAGCCGTTTGAATTCAACATAGTGCTTATACAGAATATCAATGTGTTTCGGGTTCTGCAAAGCCTGAATCTGATTGATGATTTCATGCTTTTCATCAACAAAGCGGTCAATCTCTGTATTGATTTCCTGTTCAAGCTCAATCATACGCAAAACAGGCTTCACAAATGGGGCATCCCCGGAAGGGCTGGACTGCACACGCTCTTTTGAATAATCAATGCCGCCGACACTCTGCGACATCAGGCGTAAATCACCTAATTCTTTGATTTTCTGATTTATCATCGTATCTAATCGCTGCAACTGCTGCAAATATTCTTTCGCTTTCATGGAAGCACCGCCTTTCTAACTTGAATGTGAAAGTGGAATGAAGAAAAAGTCTGTATTCATGCGGATTTTCAAATCAGCACCGGGGAATTCATTCAACTTCAACTTGTTGTTTCTTATTACTCTATTTTTAGAAAAACACTGTAAAAAATGATATTGATTTTTTTCTAATTTATAAAGAACTCAAAAACAAGTTGAAGAAGTTGAATGAATTGAATGAAAATCCCCGTATAGCAAGCGTTTCCCTTCATTCCAGTTCCCACAACTACAACTTGAATGTAACTGGAATGAAAACTTGAATGTTTTTCAGTTTTGAAAATTAACTTTCAAATTTATCACATAACTCCTTGATCCAGTCTTTCCGGGGAATCTGTGCAATCCATTCATCAGGAATGCCGCTTTCACCACCGCAACCGTAATAAATCCCGGCAAGCCCACCGGCAACCGCCGCTACTGTGTCGGTGTCGCTGCCTAAGTTCACCGCCAGCAAAACACATTCCCGATAGCTGCATGAATTCAGGAAACACCAAACAGCAGCTTCCAGCGTGTCCACCACATAGCCGGAACTTTTGATTTCGTCACGGTCAAACTTATCAATTTCAGCAAGGAAACGGAATTCCTGCCACATTTCAGTTTCACCATAAACCCCGCCCACAACCTGAATTGCATTGGAAAGGGCTGAACGCTTATCAACATTGTTCATCAGATTTTCAACCATGAACGCATAAATGAAGCAAGCGATATGTGAAATTGGGTGGTTGTGGGTAAGCCCTGCAATGCTTTTCACCGTCACCATTTTGTCATGTGGATCAGTTTCCGCAAGCATAGCCACGGGAAGAATACGCATCAACGCACCGTTCCCGTTGTCCATGCGGGTTTTACCGCCGCATTTCACCGGGTCAGTTCCGTTCGCATATCGCACGATTGCCCGCCTTGTAGCACCACCCACATCAAACACCTTGCCCCACGGGGTAAATTTATCATTCTGCAACCACTGATAGAAATTGTTCATAATATCGGCGGCATCAAACGAACCAATGCGCCCCATACTTTCAAGGGTTGCAAGGGTCATTGAACTATCGTCCGACCATGTACCGGGCTTCTGATTGTAAGTTCCAAAGCCCATCATATCAGTTACTTCATAGGAATCCCGTTCTTTGAATTCCACGGGAACACCCAACGCATCCCCGACAACAAGCCCCATAATTCCATTATAGATTTTATTCATACCTGTTTACCGTCCTTTCTTGAAAAGTTCAATCAGCCAATGAAACGCCATTCGGAAATGATATTTGATTTTCCGTTTCGCAATCTGCTTATGGGCTTCACGCTGTTTCTTCTGCTGCACCCATGCTCTTATGTATTCAAGCTGTTCCTTATCATCGTTGTTCATGCTCATACCCCCAAAATCCGGGCGGCTACCATATCGGCGGTGTGGGTGTAAAGCACATTCGGGAAGTTGGTTACCGCCCGCCCGTAGCTGTTCCAATTCTCTTTATCATCGAACGCCCCCATGTGCCACCTGATACAATAAAGTTCTTCATCCGTAAGTTGAATGTGCTGCTGCAACATCATAACGGATTTATCACTATGCCCCGGAAGAAGGGTTGCATTGTTATATTCCCAACTGTCACCTTCCAGCAACGGGGAAAGGGCGGGCTTTTTCGTGCAAGTGTAGTTGTCCACCTTGCAAAGATCGTGAAACATACCCACAATGTAGGGGCTGCGTTCAAGCTGCCATTTCAGTTCAAGACGTTCCGTAAAGGAAAGAAGGGCTTTGGTTACTGCAAAGCTATGATCGAACAACGCCCCGGAATAAGCCCCATGGTGGTGAATGGAAGCCGGGGCTGTGAAGAAGCCGCTTTCAATCAACCATTCCTTGAATTCTTCCGAAACATAAGGGTTCATCAGGTTTGAAAACTGTTCAATGCGTTCATCCGTAGTAAAATTATTCATTTGCCCCACCCTCATAAATTGCAAGTGACATATCAACCCGGTAAGGCTTGCCACCAATAAACCGTTCTCTAAGTGTTCCATCTTCAATACTGATAATCAGCGTACAATTATTGAATACGGTGACAAATTCATCACCTTCTTCAAGTTTCGCATTTTCTCCGAATTCTTTCTTGAATTCTTCAAACGCTGCCAATACTGCATTCTGAATCTGTTCCATTATTTGAACTCCTTTCCCGTCTTTGTGTCCTTGATTTTCACCCGTTCAATTAGTTCAAAACCGCATGAACGAATAATGAACTTCAAAACTTTTATCAATTCATTTGCCCGCCGTTCTGTTTCTGCTTCTTCCTTCACAATCTGCTTTGTTCCGTAAAATGCAGTAGGGTCAGCGTACCCTTCATTGTTATAATAAGGATTATTTTTGTTCATCTTGCGCCCCTTTCAATTTATCCATTTGATGATTGGATCACCTTGAAAGCCCTTTTCCCACACAAACCACGCATAGGCAACAGCACTTGAAGGGTACTTTGAAAATTCCCCGTTCATTGCACATATCAGGCGGGAAGAACTTACATAAACCACTTTCGGCGGGTTATGTAAGAAAAACTGTTTCCTGCTTTTCCCTTCAAGGAATTGCAGTTTCAGGAACATTGCAACTTTTCTTCCCGGCTGCACACTGTTCAACGCCTGTTCGACAAATTCAAGGGCGTATTTGTACGGCGGATTTGTGATAATATCCCCTTCAAAATCTTCAAGGGATTCTTTCAGGAAGTCCAGCGGTTCAGGATCACCGAATCCCCGGTAAATTAAATCCGTGCTGATAACCTCAAATCCGTGCTGTTCAAGCACTTTTGACAAATGCCCTTCACCGCAAGCACATTCCCAAATGACCGGGGAAAACTGTTCTTCTGCAAGCAGAAGTTCCATTGCTTTCGGTTCGGTTGCATAATAATCATGCTGCTGCCGTTCCTTGTCGGTATGATTGGAAGCCCCCAAGGTGGTGTAAATACTGTTTTGATTGCCTATCCAGTCTTTACTTTCTGTTCTCTCTCTCTCTCTCTGTTCATTCAAAATGCACACCTTCCTTTACTCATTTTTAATGAAAATACGGTGTTTTTTACCGTTCAGCCATTTGTTTTCAACACGCATATTCAAAATACGGTTGACCTGCTTTGAAAATTCAATATTGCTCATAGGCTGCAAACTGTTTGCAAGGCAATATTCCTGATAACGCTTATAAACAACATTGGTTGGTTCGTTCTCGATTTGGAATTCTTCATCTTCACATTCCCGGAAAAACCCAATGATAGGATTGTTGTTTTCCTCGTATTCGTCCATTGCTTTTTGAACTTTAGTCGAACCCGTAAACTTGCGGTTTAGAAGAACCCGCTTCAATCCGGCAATACCCAAATTTATCAGGTATTCCATGACTTCATCAGTTTTCAACAAGTGCTTGATATACGGGTTGAAATCAGGATCATCAGCAGAAAACCTTGCATCAAACGGAATGATTGTCAAACGCCGCTGCACCGCACCCGTTTTATCTTTGATACGGGGAATGTTGTTTGCGGAAAAAAGCAGCTTTGAATAGTTATTGAATTCAAACGGGTTCTGCCCCTTGCGTTCGGCTGAAACTCTTTCACCTGTAACCAACTTTTTGAAAATTGCCGGGTTCGCTATGAATTCGTCACCAATATCATCACCAATATTCGCCAACTTTCCGAACATTTCAGCGGTCTTGAACCTATCGCCCAATTCTTTCAAGTCAAGGGAACTGATATTTTCATCCCCTAAAAGGCACTGAACCATTGAAAGGAAGGTACTTTTACCGTTGGATTTGTCACCCGTCAAAATGAAGGCTTTTCCAAGCTCATTCCTGCGATAGAAGCAATACCCGATTGCTTCTTCAAGCAACGCCCTGATTTGCGGATCATTGCAAGCAATCTTGTTCAATGTCTTGTCCGCAAGTTCGGAATAGGCTTCCGGGTTATATTTCCACCTGATTTTGTTTGTGATAATGTGTTCCGGGGTAAACTCCACAAAGGAATCATCCACGATATTGTAAAGCCCATTTTCAAACGCAATCAGGTTTGCATCTTCCGCTTTGGAATTCTCACGGATCAGAATATCAAGGTAAGCAAGAACTTCCGTTCTTTTCGCCCTGTTCAGCCCCGGAATGTGCTGTATCATTTCCGCTTCAATCTCTGCCAGCCCGGAAATATAGATACCGTTCTTGTAGATATGTAGCTGATTGTTAATTTTGATAATATGGTTGTTGTTCTTCAAGAAGGTTGCGAACTTGTCAAAAAGGAAAGTCGAACCCATGAAGAAAACAGGCTTCTTGAACGCATCATCCCGAAGGACGGTTTCAATTTCATCATCGGAAAGCGGAACTTTCAGAACAAACTTGTTGATGATCCTGATTGTTTCCCGTGCTTCTTCCACGCTGAAATCATTGCTTTGCAGCGTAAGAATGTAATTGAAAAGCCCTTGATTTCTACCATCCCCGGTTTCCATGTTCAAAAACTCCATTTTGGATTTCACCGGGAACAACCAACGGGGAAGCTGCTGGGCTTCCTCATTTTCAGCGGTATCATAAAGAATTTCCCTGTTCTGATTGTCATATTTCAGAACTTCATAGGAATTTCTTGTACCGATTTTAATATCAGCGGTCAAACCTATTGCCAGTTTGCAGCCTGTCTTGTTGGTTGGTACTCCGCTGTTCTTGAACAGAAAATGCTTGCCCCTGCTTGTGCGGTACACTCGACAGGTCAACGCATATTCTTTTACAACCTTGAACAGTATTTCGGACGCTTCAAAATCATCCACATCAATCAGAATTGTTTCCGCTGCCAAAATTCCAGCGTATTCCGGCAATGACTGAACCTGTTCAAAGGTCTTGAAGTCTGTTCTTCCTTTGAATTTCTCTATGCACTTCTTGTTTTTGGTTTCAACAAAACCCCTGAAGAACAATTCAACTCACCGCCTTTACATAGATTCTAAGTATTTTTCAAACCGTTCTTTGAACCGTTTATTACTCTTTGCATCCGAAAGTGCCTGTTTATAAGCTGCTGTGTAGGCTCTAAAATCAGCCCTTGCTTCTTTCAATTCATCCTTTGAAAGCGGCAACCCGTTCGGGTGCTTTCGGCTGTCAATAATTGCTTTGGTACTTGCCGCCTTTTCCTTGCTGTCATAGTAAAGTTTACTGTTTTCTTTCCACAAGGCTGTTAAATCGGCAATTCTTTTTTGAAAGTGAACTTTCAAATTCTCTTTCAATTCCGCTTCATGCTGCCAATCAAGTTCAATGATTTTCAGCAGCTTATTGAAACGAACCTGTGAACACGGGAAGAAATAATCTAAATGAATAAGCATTTCTCCGTTCCCGTGGTTGTAAGTAATATGTAAATCGTCCATCACACCACCCCGAAATCTGATAATCTTTTATTTGCAAAATCAATGTACCATTGACGATCCAGCTTATCAGGGACGGGAACACTCTTCACATCGTCATTGAAAATGAAGCAATGTTCCGGGGAATTTGTCAGCTTTGCGGTGGTTTTTCTTACCGCATGAACCTTCTTCACACCCGGATCAGCGGGATTGTTGGAAGCAAACACCCTGATACACTTTTCTTTGATAGGCTTATCGCCGTAAAGAATGTGTGTGTATTTGCTGCTGATACGGGAAACAAGCTGAAATTCCCGCAAGTCCTGACATTCCATGATAGTTCGGCGCACTGGAATTCCGTGAATCATATAATCAACCAAGGCTTTGTTGATGATTGGCAAGTCATAGCTTAAATCATTCAGCTTCATAACATAGCCACCCTTTGCCTTGACTGCCCCTGTTTTTCGGTCAATCAGAAGGTAATTATTCACATCCTTCTGATAGATTGTTCCGATATAGGTATCAAAATCCATTTTCATTCCTGTTCGCTGTTCCCATTCATAAACAACATCGTCCAGCACATCGAAATCATGTTCATAGTCTTTCAGCTTTACAATGATACCGTCCGTGTTGTTCTGTATAAGTTCACAATACGGTTCAATGTGTTCAACCAAATCCAGCAATAAAAGCTGTCCATTGATACAAATGCTGTTGTTGCTCATTGGGTCATACAAAGCGGAAGATTTCTGTTTCATCTGCCCGCTGATTGCATTATCCATAATTTTGAAGGGCTGTCTTGCTTTCTTATCGCCCTTCCGCTTGTAGGCAATATTGGAATCGTGGATAAACTCAAAGTTTTCAGGGTGGTTCATCACACGATACCCAAAATGATATTTCTTTTGTAATGAAGGGTAATAGGCGGTAACATCAATGATAAGGAATACCCCATCAGCGGAATATTTTGCCCTTGCCCCGTGACCGCCACCCCATGCAAAGGTATGTTCAACCCCTGCCACAATCTGTTTATCCTGTTTCTTGCTGTAATCGTGGTTCTCAGGATTTGCGTACCATTCCGCAATGTGCTTATATTTGTTCAGGTGCAAGCAATCAAGAATAGGGAACTGAAATTCATCGTCAAAATCTGCCCCCTTGCGATTGCCGCCTAAAATCTCCGCTGCAAGCTGCGCTTTGGTTTTGGAAATGTAGTCCATACTAAGCCCGAAATGCTTAATGAAATACATCATGGTATTGAATTCTTCCGTTCGTTTCAAAAAAACCTGAACCGTCTGTTCAACATCGTGCTTGCAGTATTTCACCGTTTCGGCAATTTCTTCCGGCGTAAGTTTGCGGTCAATATTGAAGGGAACGGAAGTTTCCTTTATGTCATTTCCCATGAACCCCTCAAAGGACTTCAAACCCACATCGGTATTCAGCATCACATCATAATTCCAAAGGGGGAACTGCCGGAATAAGCTGCTGAACTTCCAACCGGGATTTCCCTTTGTGATTATGTAATCATTCACCTTTTTAGGATCAAACCCGCAAAGTATAGCTTTCAAAATGTACTGATCGTAGTGGCGGCTGTTAAAACCAACCCAAATTTCTTTTATATTTGCCTTATATAAGGCTTCAAGTTCTTCCGGGGAATTGATTATCACATGGGTTTTCTTTGCGGTCATATCCATTACCACAACCAACCAATCATACTTGAAAACCTCAAAATCATAAAACAGCAATCCATTCACCCCTTTCTGCTGTTTTCCCACCAACCCACCCGCCTGTTTGACTTGTCAGGTCACAAGTTGTATCACTTAATCTTCAAGAACATAAACTTCCTGAATCTCAAATGCGTTATAACCCTTGTTCTCGTAGTAACGAACCTTGTATTCAAAGTTGTTATCAATGGCTTCCATAATGTCCATAATCATGTTGCCATACTGCGAATAGGTCTTGAACTGGACTTCAACAGGGGTTTCCATCTCCTGAACCAACGCACGCATGAACTCGTTTGTAATGTGAATCTGAAATCCCTGCGTTACCACCTGATTCATAAAAATCAAGCTGCCCTTGTACTCGCCCTCAACAATCTTCATCCAGCAAGTGACCATCGGATCACCCTTCTTGCTCTTTGTCAGCTCCAGCTTGTTGATTTCCACCTCATAGGTATCATGCGGAACTTCACGGCGACCGCCGTTTTCTGCTGCTTCCTCAACATCCTTTGCCAAACCTTCCGTGTCAATGCTCTTATCGAATTCTTCCCAAATGTTAGCCATAATTTTTCACCTGTTTAACCTTTCTGTAATTAGTTTTTCTTTGCGGTCAAGATACCCTTAACCAGTTCAAAAGCCTGTTCCTGCGTGAAGCCCACTTCCTGATACGCCTTATACAAAGCCATAGACACGGAAGCAGATTTCTTTGCTTCCTCTGCAACATTGAATTCCACCTTCTGAATGAAAGGGTTCTGAATGTTGGCATTGTTACCGGGGCGGGTCTTACCCTGTGCCTTCAAAATGGAAGCAACCATCCCTTCAAATACATCATCAGGAATACCAAACGGATTGTTCATACTATGTACCTACCTTTCTTAATCTCTTGCTTTACGCTTACGGCGGGGCTTTTCTTCCTCTGCCGGGGCTTCCGGGGGATTCATAACGCCATCAACCGGGGCTGCTGTGTCCTGCTGCTCTGCTGCCTGTTCAGGCTGCTTTTCCTCTGCCTTATCTGCGGCTTCCTGCGGGGTTTCCTGCTCAGGGGTATTGTTTACCGCCTGTTCCTCTGCGGGCTTGTCCTGCGGCTTATCTGCGGTTGTGGCGGGTGCTTCTTCTGCTTTCTTGCGGGTGCTGCGCCCGGTCTTTCCTGTGGAAGCGGCTGCTGTCACAACGCCGGAAGCAGCGTTCTTGTTGGCTTCATCGTAAACCGCAAACAGGGCGTTCACATCAAGCGGAATATCCTTTGCGTTTACCTTCAAACGCCCGCCGCCGAAAATAACTTCATTGCTCTTGAAGCTGAATGTGCGGGTGTCACCGTCTGCCACGATACGGGCAACCACATCCACCATTCCGGCAACCTTGTTTGCAACCTTATCCTGCAAGTTAGGCTTGATCGCCGTGATCTTATCGCCGCCCTTTTTGGTAATGTCCTTGCTTGTGTCCTCATGGGAAATCAGGATAATGTTTTCATAGTCAAGGTTCATAAGGCGTTTCAGGGTGTTCAAAAATTCGCCCCTAACCTTATCCCACGCACGGAAGGAATCATCGGATTCATGGGTAATACCCATCTGCTGATACATATACAGGCGGCAATGCTCATACAAATCTTCCAACAGGTCAACAACAATCGTCTTGAAGGTGTTGTCCTTCTTTTCCAGTTCGGAAATGGTATCCTTGAACACATCCCACGCAAGGGTTCTTTTCGTCATGCGCCCCTCAACCTTGATTTCGTCCTTAATGCGGATATACGGGGCATCAACGAACTTGATATTGCCATCCGTGTTCAGCATCAGCGGATCAGGGAAGCTATTTGCAAAGGTGGTCTTTCCGCAAAACGGAACACCATAAATCCAAAGCACACGCTTTTCAACGGCTTCAATGTTTCTTCTCTTGTTTTCAGGTAACTTCATAAAATAGTTCCATCCTTTCTCACAATTTTCTTGATACTCGCAAAAACGGCACAAATAGCTTTTGTTTTGCGGGAAATCCTTTTCTTCTTTGATAGCTTTTATTCCAAACAGGAATTCAATGACCTTTTCAGGATTGAACCCAATTTGAACGGTTTTGACCTCTGCCCCGGCAAGTTCTTCTTTCAAACGCTGCCGGAAGTCAAGCAAAGTTTCGGTTTTCTTCTGCCGAATTGATACCTTTGGGATAAACAGGAAATACATATTTCGGATTTTCTTTCCGGGGTTGTTCCGTTCCCAAAAGTATTTATAAAGGTGAAGCTGATTTGACTGCTTATAGCCTGATACATTGTTTGAATACTTAAAATCGTACAAATCAAAGTACCCATCACCCACGGGAACAAGGTAATCAATGAACCCGTGGAAATCGCTGTCTGCAATTTCAACTTCAAATGCCCCACCGAGCGGGATTGCCGCCCTTGCAAGCGGGATCACTGTTTCAAACTTGATTATTTCGTTGATATGTTCATCGGTAATAATCGGATAGCTGAAACTGTATTCTTTGATTGCTTCTTCAAGGCTTTTTTCAATGCCCGTGTGAACCGTCTGCCCCATAATCAGGGCATTATCAGGTTCAGCCGGTGGAATAGTGGTTATCCCGTGTATGTAACGCATTTCGTACTTGTGTTTGCACTTTTCAAAGCAATCAACGCTGGAATGTGAATACCGCAATTTATCACCCCTTTCAAAAGTTCTTTGAACTGTTCAAACCCTTCCGGGTAAAGGAAAACTGCAACGCCGCCTGATTTGTTGATACGGCTGATATTTAACTTTTGCAGTTCGGAAGGTCTACCATTGGAAGCCTTGACTTCCACCGCCAGCATTACCCCGTTCACACAACAGATAATGTCAGGAATGCCGGACTTCTGAAAACCGCCGCCCCAAATTTTGGTGTACCACCCCACCATAGGGGCGTTCATTCTGTCCGTTGGATAGCCCGCCGGGTAGATACCGACAGAATGAAAGTATTTCTTGATTTGCCCTTCAAAAAGTTTTTCTTCTGCCATTGCATCACCCCAACAATAATTTGATAAGTGAATGAATTCCCCGCAAACGGTCATATCCAAGGATTTTCCCCGTTCCAGCCCAAAACTGAAACAGCTTATCATCTGACTTTCTTCTACAATGGAAATGCCCGCTTTGCTCATTTTTCAAGGTGAATTCAATGTTGTTCAACTCAAATTGCTTGATTGCGTAGTCAATCCGTTCAGAATTTTTTGCAACTCGTTCCTTATGCTTTTCCTTTGCATAAAGGTGATAGCCCCCGTCAAAGGATTCACCCGGATCAGCTTCCCTTTCTACTCTCGTCATAACATCCACCTTCTTTCTTCATATTTCTAACCCAATATTCCGTTCCACTTTGGGAACTCTTTACATGGCAAACATGGTGTTTGCAAGATACTTTCCTGCACGGTTGGTGTTTTCTGCGTGACTGCGAACAAACCACTTCACCATGTTCAGAAGTTCCTTTTGTGTCAAAGTACCCACCCATTTACTTCACCGTGATTTTGACGGAAGCGGAAACTTTGGAAATTTTGGAATACTTTGCAGCTACATCCGGCAAATCCTTTTTCAGTTTCGTGCTGTCAATGCTTGTGCGGGTAGTAGGTGCAACATAGGTGAATTTGATTTCCGGGGTTTCAAAGGATTTCACCCCGTATTTCTCCATTGCTTCACGCAACTTTTCACGCATTGCCTTTTCCTGATCCTCAATCTGCTTCTTCTGCAAGGTCAGGTCTGCAATAACCTTGATAACAGCCGCCGCTTCCTGCTTCATCGTGGCAAGGGCGGTTTCCTCTGTCACCGCATCCCCACAATCCGGGGATAAATCGGAACAAACATCCTTACAGGTTTCCTTTTCCTCGCACTCCAAACAGCAGCAGTCTTTTCCGCAAGCGGAATTTTCCATTGCCTGTTTACACTTAATCATTTGAACTCCTTCCCAATTCAGCGTTCATTTCCTGCTGAATTTGCAATACTGATTTTGAATAGTTAGTTTCAAAAATTCCCTGTTCCCAAAGAATTCCTGCGCCTGTTTCCCCCATGTTGTACGCCATAAGCACCTTTTCAGGGGTTTCATATTTTTCAAACAGCTTACGCAAGATGAACATTCCAGCCCGCACATTTTCGTAAGGGTCAAGAAAATTCGTTATACCAAGCGTTTCTGTTATGTACGGGTGGTTTACCTCGTTGATCTGCATCAAGCCGTAATCATTGGATTTGCTCACCGCATCGGGGTTGTATTGGCTTTCCTGCTGAATAACCGCCATAACGAAAGTGAAATCCATGTTGTAGCCAGCGGACAGGTAGAAAATAAATTCCTGCAAGCCTTTGTCCAGCGGAACATCAAGGGGAATGAAATTCAAATCACCTTCACCCCAATCCATAGACATTTCGCCTTCAAAAACCCGTCCGTCAACGGTCTGCCCGTAAATGGTGGTTTCTGCTTTGTCGGGTTCACTGTGCTTTGAAGTGATTGAACCGATAATGAACCCGACAAGGGAAAAGAACACCGCCACAACCAACCATGAAATGATAATTCTGTTAGCAATCGAACGCTTCTTGATACTTTTTGAATAGTTCATCCGTGTAGTCCTTTCTCATTTCCAAGGTGTGAAGAATATCTTCTTCCACCGTACCGGGGCAAATCATTTGATAGTAAAAGCAAGGCTGTGTCTGCCCGATCCTGTGAATTCGCTTTTTGGACTGTTCAAACAATTCGCTTCTGTCCGTCATTGAAAAGTAAATAATTTTGTTCGCTTTCTGCAAATTCAAGCCCATTGCACCCGCTTGATATTGCAGAAATGTGATTGAATCGTCCGCTTCTTCATAGGCGGTCAAGTCCTTAAAGCTGCCATTTACGATTGAAACGGGGCGTTCCAGTTCTTCAATAGCTGATTGCATAGTGTTCAATTCTTCATTGAAGTTATAGAACACAATCAATCTATCTTCCGTGGACTGAACCAAATCTTTGAAGGCTGCAACCCGTTCTTTATTCAAGTAGCTGCACATCATCCGGGCGTAAATTCGTTTTGAAAGAATGGTGTCACCGATGAATTCCAGCCCGTCAATGGTGATAACGGCATCCCGCATAAATTTGCGGTATTCCTTTGTTGGTTTGGAATGAACGGGAATCACAATCTGTTCAGGCAAATCAAAAACTTCTTCCGACTTCATAAAAATTGCACCATGTTCAGCAAGTTTCATTTTCAGTCGGTCAACATTCTTGTAACCTACAATGTGGGGGATTTTGAACCCGCTGCTGTGATCCTCAATCCATTCCATTTCAACATACTGCTTATAGAACAGGTCTTTGCTGATATTCCAGCCAAGCAAACGAAGCTGCGACCATAGCTTTTCATATTTCCCGGCTGTTGGTGTGCCGGAAAGAAGAATTACATTTTCCGGCTTCATTTTCAGAATGAATTTTGACCGTTTCGCCGTTTCATTCTGAATGTTGGAACTCTCGTCAAGCATCAAAGTAAATCCGCTTATATAAGCGAAATATGAACGCCTGAAAACCAAATCATAGTTGATAACTCCAACGCATTTCCCGATTGTTCCCGTGAATTCTTCAAGCTGCTTTTTGTTCGTCAGGTCAAACACGGTGAAGGAATAATGTTCACGAAAATGGTTCACCCAATCGTCAATTTTCGACTTTTGACAAACCAGCACGATTTTTTCAGGGTAGGAATTTGCTTTTTCGCTTCCAACGAAAGTTTTCCCTAAACCCATATCAAGGTAATAAGCAACCCTGTTGAAATGGGCGGTTTTCTCTAAGGCGGTCTGTTGGTGGGGATATAGCTGCATAAGTGCACCCCCTTAATCTGCATCAACATCAATCCCGGTGATCTCCTTGAAGATTGCCTTGTCAAAGTTCGGAATTGCCATGATTACATTTTTCTGACGCTGATCCAGTGAACGCCACCAAATAACGGCGCATTCGGAATTGTCCAGTTCTTTCAGATAACCACCCGTTGTTTCAGTTTCCGGGTGTGCTGCCTTTTCTTCATCGGTCATATCCGACAGGTAAACCCATTCAAGAATATCCCCCTGAATCTGATTCATCAGGTAACGGGCTTCACTATTCAGCCAATCACGATATGTCCAGCTTGACGGCTTATTGAACAGGTGAATGGTAGGTTCAACAGTATTAAAACAACCGTTGGAAAAGTTGGTATTGTTCCAATCGCCGCTGTTCCAATCGCCGCTGTTCCAATCGCCGCTGTTCCAATCGCCGCTGTTCCGATTGCCGCTGTTCCGATTGCCGCTGTTCCGATTGCCGCTGTTCCAATCGCCGCTGTTGCAAAGTCCGGCGCAACCTTTCCCGGTATTCACCATTTCAAGCAGTTCAGCCCACGGAATTTCACGGATGATTTCCAGCTTATTAGTGGCGCACTTATCGCCTTCTTCAACAACCGTTCCGTATGCTGCTACTTCCGCAACATGGTTATCCGGGTTGAAATCGTAATAATTGAAGCAGTCAGCCGCCGCTTTGCAGAAGTGCATTCCCTGTCCGCACCGAACCGGGGTAACATCTTCTTCAAATTTGCCGGGGCAAGTGTACTGTTTCGTGTTCCCGTTAGGGCTGCAAGTCCAATCAGGATTGAACACCTTGAACCCTTTGATAATTTCGTTCATACTCTTAAACCGCCTTTCCTAAGTCATTCACGGGAATTTCAATCCCGGTATATTCAGTGAATTTCACGGAAGAAATGAAGTAACTCCAATTCTTCATTTTTACCGCATAGCCCCACGGGAAAACCCCATCACGCAACCCCTGCATTACAAATTCCTTTGATTTCCCCATCAGGCGGGCAATAAGGGGAACGGGAACATTGATTGCCGAACCATGCTGAACCGTTGCAGCGGGTTCAAACTGTTCAAAGTAATCGTCCTGAACGCCCAAGGTACGGGCAATTTCCTTCTTGCGGTCTTTGGAAGGTTCGTTCTTCCCGGAAAGATACTGACTGATAGAAGATTTACCAATCCCGGTCAGGTCTGAAAGTTTGGACTGCGACAAACCCAATTCAGACATAAGATTTTTCAATTTCTCTGAAAATGTCATTTCACTTCATCCTTTCTTTGCTGTATTACCCGGAAATCATCGGGCTTTTGTTGTACTGCTCCTGAACCCTGATACGGTACTTGCCGTTCACGGCTTCCCGGTTCACAATGCGGAATGCGGTTTTCTTGTTCCGTAAGGCTTCAAGGTATTCAGCCGCTTCTTCCTGTGTGTCGAATTCAAGAATTCGATCAATACAGGCTTCAATAATTTTCTTCATCCTGTTCACCGCCTTTCTATATCAAGTTCAATTATCTTGAACTTTCAAAGTAAAAAAATATGCCTGAATGTCCGATTCAGTAAGTCCAAGAATCGGAAGTGCTTTCTGAATTTCGGGCTGCTTAAATGCAACCTTGTTATTCAGCTTCAACGAAATGGTTCTTTCAGAAAGCCCCATTCTTTCAGCAAATACCGCCTGTGTACCGCACTTTTCAACGATTTTACCATTCAGCTTTGCATAATCGTATGCCATTAGTTTTCACCTTCTTCCTTTAGCACTCCAAATGATTCATAATGTCACGGATCATTGCCGTTCCCGAATCACAAGCAACATTGATTGTTCTGCTTCCACCCTCAAAAACCGCTGTTACAATTTCAGAATCGGGGTTGAAATCAAGGCTTTTCAAATCGGAAGCCCCACGGGTAAGCTGCAACACCTTACAAAGCAGCTTACAAATTTTATCCTTATCTTCTTCATCAGAAGCGGCAACCAGTTCATAATCATCCAGCAGAACCGGGGAAATCGGCTTTTCATATTCGATAAATCCCCACGCTTCACGCCCGATTTTTGCAACATAGGAACGGTCGTTGAAATTTTCAATGTTCAGCACCGTGTTTCCCTGCGGCTTCGGGAACGAACCCGGCATTACCGGGCGTTCCGTACTGTAATATTTATAACTCATACTGTCCTTCCTTTCTTCTCAAACTGGAAGAAGCTGTTTAGCTTTCTTCCTCAAATTCGACTTCACAATCACCGCAAACAACATGAACTTCTTTCGTTGCTCTGATAATCGTTCCGCACATCGGGCAAACATATTTGCGGGTGGACTGCTTTGTTTTGGCTGCACCGGGGATTTTCGGAAAATTCTTGCGGTGTAACTCAAACTTCTTATCCTGAAAACTTGCAACAAAGGCTTTCGCTTCATCGTTCAGGGTGGTTACTGTCCAGCCGTATTTTGCATCTTTGCCAACGGTCAAACCGTGCTGTTCGGCGGCTTCTTTGTATTTCTTATTGTGATAAGTACCACCCCGGCTTGTGTCCTGAACCCCAATCTGTAAATTGTAAAGGTGAACCATTTCGTGAAGCAGCGTTTCCGCAACCTGTTCAAAAGGTCTTGCAAGGTGTTCCGCGCAAATATTGATTTCGTAGAACCCTTCATCCTTTTTCAGATTTTCCAAATCTTCCTTGCTCATTGCCGCAAGGTCAGTCGTCTTTTTCTGTTCCGGCTGCTTGTTGCTCCACGCTTTCCAAGCAGTACACCAACCATAAGCACCCTTTGTTGTGTCGGGGCTTACCGTAATAATCGGGGTTTGAAGTTCACCGTTATAGAACTTCTCATTGAACTTTGAAAATAAATTTTCAAGTTTTTCAATTACAGGTTTCAAACTCGTTTCGCTCATGCTTTCGCCGCCTTTCTGATGAAAGCCATATACAAGGGCTTCAATTCTTTCTTTGTCATGTACCGCATTGCTGTTTGGTAAGCTTTAATAAATCTTTCCTCATCGGAAGCGGCAACTGCCGCTTCCATTTCGGTTTTCAGTTCCTTTGCCCGTTTCTTGCAATAGGCTTTTTCCTGTTCCCAATTCATATTGCTTACCACGCTTTCACAATCTGTACCGTTCTGTATTCAAGGTTGCGTTTCCAATCATCGAACCCAAACGAATGAACACCGCATTCATATTCAAGCTTTACGCCCATCACATCCGCAAGCCCCTTCATGTATTCTTCAATGCGGTTCATGTTCCCCCTGTTCCATTGAAGCGTTCCTTCATCACACTTTCCTTCTTTCTTCTGTGCGTAATTCAAAGCAACCAGTTCAGAATAGTCGTTAAAATCTTTAACCAGTTTTTCAAGCATCGCTTTCATCGTTACATTCATAATCACTTCATCCTTCCTACCGTTGCAGCGATTTTGTTCAATTCCTTTGAACTTGTATTCATTATAGCAAGGGCGTTTCCCTTTGTCAATAGGTTTTTTCAAAAATATTGAACTTTTTTTCATGTCCCTCTTGAACTTTTCTTCAAGGGCGTATATAATAAGGTTACAGTCCTTAAAGGAAAGGGGTGAACAACAAAATGAAGGAACTGACTACTGCTGACAGATTAAAACAAATAATGTCAGAGCGTGGTTTGAAACAGGTTGATATATTAGAAGCCTGCAAGCCTTACTGTGAAAGATATGGTGTTCAATTAAAGAAAAACGATTTAAGCCAATATGTTTCAGGTAAGGTAGAACCAAAACAGGACAAACTCTCTATTTTAGGAATGGCTCTCAATGTAAATGAAGTTTGGCTTATGGGCTACAATGTTCCAGCGGGAAGAAAAGAGCTGGAAAAATTAGAACAGCAGCTTCAAAGTGAAGTTACTGCCTGTGAACTATTTGAAAAGTGCTATGGTAAAGAAACCTTTGAAGCTGTAAAACTGTTTGTCCAGCTTGATACTTTGGATCAGGGAAAAGTGATTGGAAAAATGGAACTCATGCTTGAAGATGAAAAGTATTCTGCAAAAGAAGGATCATCAAGCGAACAGGCAATGTAATTTTTGTTGACTTCCAATCTTCAAGGTAAATTCAAAATACATTCAACTTTTCATTCAACTTGATTTTCATTGCAATCACTGTGTTCTTCAACTTATTCAAGTTGTTTCTTCCGTTCTTATATAAGAAGATTTTTATTTCATCGTAAATTTATAGTGTTGCTGAAAATATGAAAGTATATAAAACATTATGTTGAAGTTGAATATCTTGAAGAATTGAAAAGTTTATTTCAAGAAAGGGTGATTTTATGGGTGCAAAAAATCGTGTTATAAATGGTGACTATGCGGGAAGTTTAGTTGTTGGCGGTGGTTCTTCTAACGCTGGGATTTCTTTAGGATTTTTGAAGCAGTTGCGTTTGAATAGTACCACCGTTGAAAGTTATGAAGTTTTAGGTGGTACTGCCGGGGCAATGTCCAAGAATGGCTATCAAGTAAAAATCCTGTTCAAAGATGGAAAGAAAAGCCTTTTGGAAGTAGATGATAAGTTGTATAAGGCTATTGTTCAGGCTTGCTTCTAAAAACAAAAAATCCCCCGTCAGTGCTGCAACACCAACGGGGGAAGTGACCGAAAATCAGGATGAAGTGATTTTTCAGGCGGTCTATATTATTATACCGCCTGAATGTGCAATTTTCAAGAATAAGGCGGTGAATGTTATTGAAAAATCCGAATGGTTACGGAACAGTAACGAAGCTGTCAGGGAATAGAAGAAAACCGTGGGTTGTTAAAGAAGGTAAGTCCGGGAAGCAAAAACCCATAGGCTACACCACAACACGGGAAGAAGGTTTGATTATGCTTGCAAAGTACAACAATGATCCGTGGGATATTGAAACGGACAAAATCACCTTGCAAGAACTCTATGATTTGTGGCTTGAAAAGCGGGCTGTGAAATTGGGTTCATCAAATCAAAGTTCCCTGAAATCTGCATACAAGCATTGTTCCAAATTGGGAAAGGTTCGGTATAACCAAATCAAATCATACCAAATGCAAGATTGCATTGACGAATGCGGGAAGGGGTATTCCACCCAAGGGGCGATTAAAAACCTTTGGGGGCATCTTGACCGTTTCGCAATGGAACTTGATATAATTTCAAAACAGTGTTCAAGTCTGTTGACCTCTGATCCAATCCCGGAAACAACGAAGGAAATCTTCACGGATGAAGAAGTTTCCCGCCTTTGGGAAAATCAAAATTTGGAATGGGTTGATTCAGTTCTGTTTTTCCTTTACACCGGGTTTAGAATTTCGGAAATGATAGCCTTGAAAACTTCCAATGTTGACTTGAAAGAACTGACAATAACCGGGGGAACGAAAACGGCGGCGGGTAAAAATCGTATTGTTCCAATTCATTCAAAAATTCAAAGCATAGTTCAGAAACACTTTGAACAGTCCAAAAGCGGCTATCTGTTTGAGTACAACGGAAAGAAGCTAAATCAAAGTCAGTACCGGGAATTTTGGGCTGACATTATGGACAAGCTGCAAATGGAACACACCCCGCACGAATGCCGCCACACCTTCCGTTCACGGTTGGATTCAGCGGGTGCAAACAAGGTGTGTATTGATAGGCTCATGGGTCACAAATCGAAGGGAACAGGTGAAAGGGTCTACACTCATAAAAATATAGAAGAACTGCGATTGAACATTGAACTAATAACGAATTAGTAACAAGAAAAGCGGCAACCCCTGAAAAATCAAGGGTTCCCGCTTCATCTGTTTTTATTTTACCATAATTTTTTGCACCAAAATAGCGGCTTACAAGCACACCTGCGCCCACACCAGCACCAAGCGCCACACAAATAAAAACATTGGTCAGTGCAGCACAAGCACCAACAGCCGCAAGTGCCGAGGAGCCAACAAATTGACCAACTATTATGGAATCGGCCATATTGTATACTTGTTGAAAAAAGCTACCAAGGATCATCGGCATCGCAAAAACAGTCAGCGCTTTAAGGGGTGGATCTGTGATCAAATATTCATCTTTCGACATGATTATATTCCTTCCAAAAATCGTTTATCGCAAATTTTATCGCAAGTCAAGAAATTAGTGCAACATTCAAACGGCATCTTTGCGATATGCAATTCACCGCTGTTGCATTAAAAAGTTGAATTGCTATAGTATTGGAATCTATCCAATATAAGTATATTCCCCCCTGTCTCAAAATGCAATCTGCGACTTCTGGCGGAGATGGTGGATATTCTCCCGCGGGCTAAGCAACAGCCCGCAGGGCTGGTTGCTTGCGGCCTGCGGGCCGCCGCCCTGTTCTCATCCGCACCATCTAGCCGCAAAAAAGGCACCAGCCTGAGCTGATGCCTTTTGTTGGCGGAGATGGTGGATATTCTCCCGCGGGCTAAGCAACAGCCCGCAGGGCTGATTGCTTGCGGTCTGCGGACCGCCGCCCTGTTCTCATCCGCACCATCTAGCCGCAAAAAAGGCACCAGCCTGAG
>OLVR01000222.1_pt1 | contig 86690 bp, 93 predicted proteins | sample 1673261 | NCBI WGS metagenome assembly OLVR01 (sample SAMEA3178938, study PRJEB25190) | human gut metagenome | biome: human gut; feature: human-associated habitat; material: faeces | place: Austria | collected 2013 | reverse complement strand
TTTTTACCTACCCCCAGTTGAACTGGGGGTTTTGTCACACCTATTCGGCGTACAACAAAGAATCACAGAGGACGTCCAAAGTTCTCTGTGATTCTCCAATTCATTTACTGCTTTAGGCGCATTTAGTTATGCCCGTTTCTCTCTAATCAAACCAATGAGGAAAATCAGTGCAAAAATCAGGCACAAACTTCCCCAAACGATCAAATCCTGGAAAATGCCATGTGCAGTCAGTCCCAAAACACCTGCCAAAGCATAGGCAATGATACAGAATAAGCTGCCTCCGCGGCTATTTCTTGCCGCAATGGCTACAATACCTGCCACCAGCATCAGCAGTGCCACAGCCATTCCCACACCACCGCTGGTTCCTCCTTCATTTGCCAACGCATCCCCCACCGTGGCCGCGCAAGATTGGAATAAAACCACCATGGTCAGTACAATACTGAGGATCCCAATGACCAATTTTGCTGTTTTCATGTTACTTCCTCCCTTTTTCCATTTGTTTTCCGCAAATAACCTCTCACAAAAAGGAAGGCAAACTCATTCTTGATCGCCTCTTGGAACCACATATCTGGATAATTTCATTCCTTTACTGATTTCAGAAACATAACCGGACTGGATTCCAGAGAGCTCCACAATATGTTTGATGGTACAGCCACTGTTTTTCAGTTCTTCTGCATAAAGAATACCAAAAAGATTGACCTGGCACACCGCTTCATTCCGTCTGGCATTGTTGTACATACCGCGCAGAATTTCTGCCAATTCCATATCATTCATAGGCTCCCTCCTTTTGCTTTTTGCTATTCGCTATTTGCAAATTCAGTATAAAGGAAAAGCCTCTTGATTTTTCCCCCGATTTAGGGGAGTTTTAATCTGCGCTTCTGGTCAGTTCTGTTTCTCCATATTCCCGCAGCCAGCTATTGACCGTATCCACAGAGGAAATCCCCTCATTGAAAGCAATGATGAAAATAGCATCTCTCCGTTTTTTAGGATATAGCCCCGGCATTCCATATAATGCCAATGCACGCTGCACTTCCTTCAAGTTCATTCCCATGGCAATAAAAATCCGCAGCAATTTATCCCGATCTTTGGTATGACTTTCCCCATTGAGCAATTTATATCCATACTTCTGGGGCATATCCGCTTTTTGAAAAATATCCTGCCGCTTCAGATTCCTTTGCTCAATCAACCGATCCATATAGGTAATGAAGCTATGCGATTGCACCGTCAAATCATCTTGAAGTGCCGCCAATTCCGTTTTCTTGGTATGTTTCAAAATCTCCATCAACTTCGATGTACTTTTTTCTTCCATATTCCCACTCCTGTTTACAAAAGCCTGTCCATTGTAGTAAAATTATACTGCATTTCACATTTTGAAACAATAGTGATTCATTTTGAGGTGAACTTATGGAATTACAAACCCGCCTTCGTTTATCATTCTATAAAGAAATTGCTGAAATTGACACAGCACACAACATTCGTCTGGTACAGCACACGGTAACCGGGAAAATTTTTGTGAAAAAAGCGCTGTCCATATATGATCTTCAGGTTTTTCAGTATCTGATGACCCAAAAAATTCCGGGTACACCCAAGATTGAAGAGCTGATTGAAGAAAACACCACCTTATATGTGATTGAAGAATATATTTCCGGTAATTCTCTGGAAGAAATTCTTGCCAAAGAAGGTACATTTTCAGAAGAAAAAGCAGCAGATTATATTCTGCGCATCTGCCGGATTTTACAGCCGCTGCACCAGCAGCATCCTCCCATGATTCATCGTGATTTGAAACCATCCAATCTGATTTTGACTTATGATGGCAGACTGATTCTGGTGGATTTTAATTCCGCAAAAACTTATCACCCTGAGCGTTCCCAAGATACTGTCCTCTTTGGTACAGCCGGATACGCCGCACCGGAACAATATGGCTTTTCCCCTTCCGCACCGGCAGCTGATATTTATGCGTTGGGTGTGCTGTTCCACAAAATGCTGACTGGTGACCTACCGGGAGAAGGAAACTATTCAGGGAAATTTTCCGGTGTCATTGCCAAATGCATCAAAATCGATCCGAAAAACCGTTATGATTCTGTTGCTTCGCTCCAAAAAGCTATTGAAAAAATACAGAAGCCTCTCCTCACATTGGAACAACTGCAAATTCCTGAAAAATACCAAGGATATGCTCTGCCGGGTTTTCGCAGCAGAAAAAAGGGATATATGATTGCAGCTTCTATCTGGTATTTCTGTCTTGTAATTGGCTGCCTATTTATGGAATCGGACAATGTAGTTGGCATTCGATTGATTCCTTACCAAATCATCAGCTTTCTGATGCTATTTTCCCTGACGCTTTGGCTGGGGAATTACAGAGGCATTTGGTACTATTTCCCCCTTTGCCGCCATCGCAATCCGGTGATCCGTTTTATCGCCATTGGGTTTTTCGCTTATGTGTGGATTTTCCTGATGATGATGATTCTGGCATTTATTCTGGATGCCTTTCCGGCTTAAAGCACAGACTCTTGCCGCCTTTTGGCGGCTTTTTCTTTTGTAATGATTATATTTTACATCCAATGAAATAAATCCTAACAAAAAAACCAGAAATGGTAATTTTTTCTATATAATTACAGAAGTATATTGCACACCTTTGAATTAACATGTAAAATATATGTATATTCCATTTATATTTGTTATTTTTTCCAAGCAATGCAACAAAAAGCAAATATCCGACCATGGTCATTCTGTATAAAAATCCAGAAGCCATCACCATGACACCATCACCAATCTGATGCACATGATAAAGGAGAGAAACTATGCACTGCCCTTACTGTAAGCATGAAATTTCTGAAAATGCAAACTTCTGTGAGCAATGTGGGAAAAAAATTCCCAAGTGTCCTACCTGTGGACATATCATTTGGAAAAAAGAAAATTTCTGTCCCATGGACGGAACCCCTTTGCCGTCGAAATTTTTTGCTGACTGGCCATTGGAAGAAGTTTCCCTTTCTGAAGAAATCACAGCACCGGAAGATCCTCAGCAGGAATCCACTTACAGCGAAATGGACACAGCTGAACCAGACATCACAGATGAGGACGATTATGATGAGGATTTTGATGAAGATTTTGATGACTTTGAAGATTACGATGATTACGATGAATCTGAAGAGTCTGAAAAAACCAATTGGAAACCAATTCTCATTGCAGCTGCCATTATTGGTGTGATCTGCGTCTTTGCCAGCTATATCGCGATTGTAACCGGGCCAGGCACTTTGAAAAAAGATCAGAACATCCATGTAGAAGCGTCCACAAAACAATCCGCATCACAAGAAGCAGATGCAGATGTGATTTTCAAGCATTCCAACTATACACTTTTGCTGCCTCAGAATGACACAATGCTCTGACAGCACAGAATTTATCTCTGAAAACGAACTGCCCCGTTTTGTAAAGACAATACAAATCGGGGCAGTAGTACTTTCTTCAGTTTTTTTCGCAGCTTATTACAATCAGCAACGCAGCCTATCAAGGCGCAGTTCCCTTTTCTCAGCCAGATGCAAAAACGCTCTTTAGACAAAGCCATTTGAGAAATAAATTTTATTGATACCAAATTCTTATTATACTCTTGTCTATTATGTTCTTACAATATCCTTTCCATTTCAAAGTCGAAATAAGCATGCTATCCATTTCCCCAGTGTATAAAAAATAACGAACAACCGTAAAAAATATTTTACATTTCTCTTGTACTTCCCCATATTTCGTTGTATAGTATAAGCAATAAAAGGAGGGAATTATCGTGCAAGCAAAACATAAAGTTTTTCTTCTAAGTTTTTGTACTGTATTGCTATGGGCATCCGCATTTCCTTTGACAAAGGTCGTGCAGGAACAGTTTACATCCAATCCTCTGGGATTTCTGCGCTGCAGTATTGCCGCTATTTTCTTAATCATCATTGGCAAATGCAGCCATATCCGTATCCCGGCAAAAAAGGATATCCCCTACTTCATACTAGCCGGTGCCATGGGCTTCACAGGCTATATGATCTTTTTCAACACAGGTATTCAAACACTGACCTCTGCAACATCCAGTATCATTGTGGCCCTCACCCCCATTTTGACAGCAATTGGCTGCGCAAAGGTTTATCATGAAAAAATCAAAACCATCGGCTGGATCTCCATTGCCACTGCCTTTATCGGCGTTTTGGTGCTTTTGCTTTGGGATGGTGTTTTCTCTATCAATGTAGGTTTAATCTGGACAATGGGCGCTGCCCTCGTATTCTTTGGCTATAATATGATGAGCCGTTTGCTTACAACAAAAGGCTATACGGCGTTGGAAATCGTTACTTACAGCATGATTTTCGGTGCCCTGCTTTTGGGCTTTTGGTCTGTGCAGGGATTCCAGCAATTGGCTGCTTCAGACATGTCCCATATTCTGGCGCTTGTATATTTGGGTGCTTTTCCCTGTGCAGCAGCTTACTTCCTTTGGGGCAAAGCAATGTCTTTTGCCAACCGTACCAGTGAAGTAACCAATTTCATGTTCGTTACCCCACTGCTTTCTACCATTTTGGGATTCCTGATTCTGCGGGAAATTCCCAACCTCGGTACATTCCTTGGGGGTGCCATCATCATTTGCAGTATTATCGTATTTAATTTAAAAGGCAAATAAAGCTTAGTCAATATAATAAAAGCTGGAATCTTGAAAAAAGATTCCAGCTTTTTTGTTTTCTGCTGAACCAGCACCTACTGCTGCTCTGCTATTTTACATCAAGTCATCACTGTCCGATGGACGTTGCCGGCGGAAGCTGATCCAAAGTCTGGAATACATACCCTTTCGCCTTCAAATCTTTCAACATCTGATCCAGCGCTTCTGTATTGGATTGAGAAACTGCATGGAGCAGCATGATAGACCCATTGTGATAATTGTTCATGACCATATCATAGGCAGCCTTTGTCCCTGGCTGATTCTTCGGATCCCAATCATTATAGGCAAAACTCCAGAAAATGGTTTTATATCCTGCTGCTTTTGTCTGTTCCAAAGAGCGAATGCTATAAACACCTTCTGGCGGACGGAAATATTTCGGCATTTCCTGACCTGTCAGTTCTTTATAATAAGCTGCACAGCCATTCAGCTCCGCCAAAATTTGTTCATTGCTCAAGTCGGACATATTGGGATGAGACACAGAATGGTTTCCCACAATATGCCCTTCCGCAACCATTCGTTTCACTAATTCAGGCTGATCTTCCATATAACTTTTTGTAACAAAAAATGCAGCCTTCACATCATTGGCTTTCAAAATATCCAAGATTTTAGAAGTATACCCATTTTCGTACCCTTCATCAAAAGTCAGATAAATGACTTTATGCTGGGTATCACCTAAATAATAAGCATCATAATTTCCAATGGCAATTTCATCCTGGGCAGAAGGCGGCAAATGATCGGCATTTCTGCGGAACCACCAGGATTTTTTGTCATTGTAACCCACATTCGCCGCATTCACCGTAGGCTGTTTCGGTGTTGCAACAGGATCATAAATGAGCTGTACTTCCGGCACTGCCGGTTCCTGTGTTTCCTGTTCTGCTGCAACAGCTGTCGGTTCCTGCTGCTGTACAGGCAAATCCGATGGTGGAACAGCACAAGTGGTCAAAGACGCATAAAGTGCTACGATAAAACTAAAAATTGAACCAGTATCCATAGAATTCCCCCTTATCGAATTCTCTTACGCTTCCATCTGCCATATCCATGGCAATTCCTTTCTGGCTTGATTATAGCATATCTTTCTGTTCAAAAAAAGGAAACAATTCCTGACAAAAATCTTATTTTTCTTTCTGGTAGTAATGATACAGTGCCTGCGTACCAAGGTTCGCCATACCGGATTCTGCCAGTTTTTCATACATTTCCAAAACAGAATTCAGCATCTTCAGATCCAGCTGTACCTGTTCACTTTCTTCCACCGCAATTCGCATATCTTTGATGTAATGCTTGATATAAAATCCGGGCGCATCATCGCCTTTTAAAATCCTTGGTGCCATATTGGTCATCTGCCAGCTGCCGGCAGCACCTGCGGAAATGCTGTCCAGCATGGTCTGCTGATCCAAACCAACTGCTTTCGCATAAGCCAACGCTTCGCATACACCGGAGATAGCACCGCCCAACGCAATCTGGTTTGCCATTTTGGTATGCTGACCACAGCTAGCCGGGCCTTCATAAATGATATTGGTGCCCATAGCGGCAAAAATATCGTGGCATGCATCGAAGGCTTCCCGATCACCACCAACCATAATAGACAAAGTACCATTTTTCGCACCAGTATCGCCGCCGCTGACAGGCGCATCCAATGCATACACATTTCTTTCCTTAGCCGCGTCATAAATCTTCACAGACAGTTTGGGACTGGTTGTGGTCATATCAATGAGATATGTGCCCTGTTCCGCTGCCGCAAAAATCCCTGTTTCTCCAAAATAAACTTCTTCTACATCATTGGGGAATCCAACCATGGTAATCACAGCATCCTGCCCTTTGGCACAGGCCGCAGCAGTATCACACCATTTCGCGCCTTTTTCCAGCAAAACTTCCGCTTTCTGCTTTGTTCTGGTGTAAACAGACACTTCATATCCTTTTTTCATCAAATTTGCTGCCATGGCACATCCCATAACACCAATACCGATAAACCCAATTTTTTTCATAGAAAATCTCCTCCTATCAAATGCAAAAAGCGGCCTTCTATGCAGAAGACCGCTCCATCTCAATATTTTTTAATCAGTTCTTTGACTTTGCCGATAAAAGCTTCTCTGTCTACATTTGTTACAACAAAAGCATTATGATCATCAAACTGTTTATCGCTGTAAAGGTCTGTCACTGTTTTGCCAACAGTCAGGGGCCCCTTTGTTTCTACGCGGACACCAGCTTCTTCAGCTGTGAACATTTCGGGATAAACGGTATAAAGTACCGCCGCAGGATCGTGGAGTGCAGCACCGGATTTACCCCAGCCAACATATTTTTCCAAGCCTTTCTGCAGGACATCATGGAACAGTTTTGCCTGTGGTGTACCAAATGCCGCAATTTCTTCCAGTTCTTCCGGTGTTATGTAAGCCTTCATGGTCACATCCAGACCACACATATGTACAGGAATCCCGCAGCAGAACATCATATCTGCCGCTTCGGGATCTACATAAATGTTGAATTCGGCTGCGGGAGTCACATTACCGCCAATGGCAGCGCCGCCCATGATAACAATCTTTTTGATGAGCTTAGGCAACTCTTTATATTTTGCCAAAGCGATACCCACATTGGTCATAGGGCCAACGGCAATGAGTACCAATTCCCCATTCAATTCTTTAGCAATGCGATAAATAGCATCCCATGCTTTTTCTTCCGGCAAAACATCGTCAGGAATGGGAAGTTCTACGCCGCCAAAACCATCTGCGCCATGGAATTCTGCTGCTGTATGCAGTTCACGGAACATGGGTTTATCTGCGCCGCAGTAAATAGGGAAATCCGCGCCGATGGCACGGCGTACACGTTTTGCGTTGGCTGTTGTTTTATCCAGTCCAACATTTCCGGCTACGGTTGTTACCGCACGAATATCCAATTCCGGCATCTGACATGCCAGCAGCAGTGCCGCGGTATCGTCCACGCCAGGATCACAGTCAATGATTACAGGTATCCGATTCATGCTTTTCCCTCCCCATAAGTCGCAATTGCTTCTACCAACAAGTCTACAAATGCCTGACGGTCAATACCCATCAATACTTTCGCATTGGGTGCTTTTCCAAGAGCACCGTTAAAGTCTGCCACAGTAGCGCCTTTACAGAAATCTCCGGCTGTTTCTACCTGCACATACAGATCCTGAGATTCCATGATTTCGGGACGCAGAAGGGCTGCTACTGCAACCGCATCATGTACGGGTGCGCCTTCGTAGCCCAGACTTCTATGGAACTGATAGAAGAATTCCAGCCAGTCTGCTACGATCACTGCCACACGATTGCCGAGGGCACGAATCCGTTCAAAGTCTTCCGGGAAGATCATTGCTTTTTCTGTAACATCCAGACCTGCCATAATGATAGGAATACCGGATTCAAACACAACAGCTGCCGCTTCGGGGTCAACCAGAATATTAAATTCTGCCGCAGGTGTCCAGTTACCATACTGCACGCCGCCGCCCATAAGGGAAATCCGTGCAATCTTTTCTTTCAGTTCGGGATATGCCATCAGCAACGCCGCAACGTTTGTCAAAGGGCCTGTGGGAACCAGTGTGATAGGTTCATCACTTTCCTGGATAAGTTTTGCCATAAGGGAAACTGCATCCATGTCTTCCAGTTCAAAATCGGGTTCAGGCAATGCGGGGCCATCCAGACCGCTTTCCCCATGCACAGTAGGTGCGATAATGGAGTCAGAAATCAGGGGTCTGAGCCGTCCCATAGCAGTAGGCACATGCAAATCGATCAATGTGCAGATACGCTGCGCATTGTATGTTGTTTTTTCGATGGTCTGATTGCCGCATACAGATGTAACACCGCGGATATCCAGCATGGGGCTTCCTTTTGCAAGAACCCATGCAATTGCGTCATCATGTCCCGGATCGCCATCCAGAATAATGGGAATTCTTTTCATAATTTTTCCTCCACAAATATTTTTTTCTTTTGAAAAAGCCGGAGCGTAAAACGTTCCGACTTTTTCCAGAAACAATGTCATTTTAAATTATTTTGCTTCTGCATTTTTCTTTTTACCGTTATTCTTTACACGTTTTACACGTCTTACCTGTGTTGCCGCATAGAGGATCAAACCGATAATGGTCGCAAGGTAAGGAATTGCGGATACCAGGAAGGAAGAGAAGCCCTGCATACCTTCCATCTTATTGCCAAGGGCACTGGCAAAACCAAAGAACAGGGATGCGAACATGGTTCCCAGAGGTTCCCCCTGACCCATCGCCTGTGCAGCCAAAGCAATGAAGCCACGACCAGCAACGATACCTGTATTCCAGCTCTGAGAGTAGTACATGGACATGTAAGCACCGCCCAGACCAGACAGAGCACCGGAAATACCCAGTGCGATATACTGGATTTTCAATACGCTGATACCAACGCTGTCTGCCGCATGGGAGTTTTCACCTACGGCACGGATCTGCAAGCCAATAGCTGTTTTATACAGCAGGATCCAAACCAGCAGTACCAGAATAAATGCCACATAAGTCAAAACGGAGTGACCAGAGAAAATAGGCCCCAAAATAGGGATGCTTTCCAAAATAGGAATATCAATCTTAGGTGTCAGCATGCCAGGTGTTGTCAGGCTGGCTGTATTCCCCTTCAGACCTGTGAACAGATACAGAAGGAAAATGGTACCGCCTGAACCAACCAAGTTGATGGCGATCCCGGCAAGGATAATATCTGTTTTCAGTTTCAAAGCAAAGACACCGATGATCAATGCCAAGATGATACCTACTACAACGGCACCAATTACGCCTACCCACCAATAGCTTGTCCAATAAGCGAACAATACGCCGAACAGCGCGGAAATCATCATGATACCTTCCAAACCGATGTTAGTAACACCAGCTTTTTCTGCTACTACTGCCGCAAGAGCCGCAAACAGAATGGGAGATGTAATACGAATGATAGAGTAACCAAAGCTTGTTGTGAAAATCATGCTAAAAATCTGTTCCAACATTATGCGTTACCCCCTTCCACTGCTGCTTCCTGCTGTTTTTTCGCAAGTTCTTCTTTTGTTTCTTTAACAACCATTTTCTGTCTTGTCTTAGACATGAACTGTTCAGCTGCGAAGAACAGGAAGATTACTGCCTGAATGATATCGATCATTTCTGCGGGTACACCTGCATAAATGGACATCAATTCACAGCCACGGTTCAGATATGCAATGAACAATGCCGCAAAAGGAATTGCCAGCGGATTGTTCTTTGCCAGGATGGCAACAGTGATACCTGTCCAACCATAGCCAGGCAGATCTTTCCACAGGAATGTGTTGTATCTGCCCAATACTTCGATGGCACCGCCCATACCACTCAGTACGCCCCCGATAACCTGAGAAAGGACGATTACGCCGCCTACTTTCATACCAGAGTATTTAGAGAAAGATTCGTTGATACCAATCATACGAATGGTGTAGCCCCAACGTGTACGATACATGAAGAAGCCTACCAGGATTGTTGCAATGATAGCAATTGCAAAACCCCATGTCAGTTCTGTACCGGGTACAATTTTTGCAACCTTTGCTGTTTCCAGGAAAGGATATGTCTGTGTGGAACCCTGGCTTCTGTCTGCAAATACATTGCTCAGGAAGTGCATGATTACATACAGTACCACATAGTTCAGCATCAGGGAGCAAACCATTTCACTAGCATTGAGTTTTACTTTGGCAATTGCGGGGATCAGCATCAGCAGACCACCTACAACAGCACCAACCAGAATACATACAACTGGATGCAGACCTGCTGCCATAGGTACATAAATTGCCAGCAGAGCTGCTACAAAGCCACCTGCCATAACAGTACCTTCACCAGCAAGGTTGAACTGGTTTGCAGAGAACATAACGCAAACCGCCAGACCGGTAAAGATAATGGGTGTCATACGTCCCAAAATAGTCAAAATAGAAGACATATTCAATGCGCCGTTGCTGATAATGGGACGAATCAGCAAACAGTTCAGCGCCTTTGCCGGATCATCCGCGCAAATGAAAATAAATATGAATGCAACGGCAATGGCGATAGCAATGGCCACAAAGCCGCGCATGAATTCAAACTTCAGCTTTTGTTTATTCCCCATGCTGAACCCTCCTTACTTCTTCATCGCTCTGCTGTTTCAAGCCCAGCATATATTCACCCATGACTGCGTCAGTCAAAGATGTTGTATCTTCAAAATATGCTGCGATACCGCCGTTATACATGATGATTAAGCTATCGGACAATTCCATAACTTCATTCAGGTCGGCAGATACCAGCAATACTGCTGCGCCTGCACGGCTCAGTTCCACCAGTTTCTTACGAATGAACTCCGTAGCGCCAACGTCGATGCCTCGTGTAGGCTGGTCAGCAATGATCAGTACAGGTTCTGCGGAGAATTCCCTTGCTACAACTACTTTCTGAATATTACCGCCGGACAGCATACCTACCTGCTGGTTTCTGCTCTTGCAAAGGACTTTATAGTCTTTGATGAGCTGGTCACTGTCTTCATGCATTTTCTTCATGTTAAACAAGGGGCCATTATTGTATTTTTTGTCTGCACAGCGGTCACTCATCAGGTTTTCCTCAATGGTAGCTGTTCCCGCCATACCGAATGTCATACGGTCTTCTGGAATCAAAGAAACGCCCAGATCACGGATTTTACGCTGAGGCTGACCAATGACACTATGGCCATTTACAGTGGCACTGCCGCTGTCAGGAATATTCAGATTGAACAGCATATCTACCAGTTCTCTCTGACCATTGCCTTCTACACCGGCAATCCCCAGAATCTCACCTTTGCGTACGTCAAAGGAAAGTTTGTTAAGCATTTTCTTATTCCATTCATTGGTATATTCCAAATCACGTACACGCAATACCACATCTGTGGGCTGTGCCTGATCTTTTTCTACTGTCAGAATAACATCACGACCAACCATCAGACGGGAGATTTCTTCTTTGGAAATATCCGCTGTCTGGTATACACCCATGGATTTCCCACTGCGCATGATAGTCAGGCGGTCTGTGATCTGCTTGATTTCATGCAGTTTATGAGAAATAAAGATCATGGTGTAGCCCTGTTCTTTTAAGTGAACCAATTCTTTAAACAGTTCTTCTGTTTCCTGAGTGGTCAGTACCGCTGTGGGTTCGTCCAAAATCAGGATTTTTGCACCACGCACCAGTGCTTTTAAGATTTCTACTTTCTGTTTCATCCCTACGGGGATATCTCTGACTTTCGCATTGGGATCTACATGCAGATTATATTTTTTCGCATATTCTTCTGTGATCTCAACAGCTTTTTTATAGTCCATAAACATACCTTTGTGTTTGGGTTCCATACCCAGAACCATATTTTCCGCTACTGTCAGATTGGGTACCAGCATAAAATGCTGATGTACCATACCGATTTCTTTAGAAATCGCCACAGTTGGTGATGTGAGAGAAACTTTTTCTCCGTTTACATAAATTTCACCTTCTGTGGGCTGTTCCAGACCGAACAGCATTTTCATCAGTGTGGATTTACCCGCACCGTTTTCGCCCATCAAAGCATGAATTTCTCCTCGTTTGACGTTAAAATCAACACCCTGATTGGCAGCAATACCATTGGGATAAACTTTGGTAATTCCCTTCATTTGCACAACATATTCATTGTCAGCCATTATCGGGTCCCCTCCTTCTATATCATTGGTAAAGATTCTGCACCTTCAAAAAGTCCTTTCTGCCCAAGCAACAAAAAGATTTTTTCAATCTGCAGAGGTACTATGAAAAAAAAGGGGGCTGTTCAGCCCCCTTAGATTTGTGATTACATTTCAGCGAACTTATTGATTCGTATGAAATTAAGGTCTTACAGATTCTCTCAGTTCTACAACTGCGTTTGTTGTATCGCCGATAGCGCTGGGAACTTCAACTTCGCCGTTTGTAACAGCTGCAACAGCATTGTCAACTGTTTCTTTTACGCTGTCAGGAGAAATCTTGTCATAGTTCTTATCTGTTACCAGGCCAACGCCGCCTTCGTTGATACCGATCAGGATCTGCTGGCCCCAGTATTCGTTGCCTGCATCCCATTCATCGAAGAACCATACCAGAGAGTCGCCGATGTTTTTCAGACCGGATGTCAGAGTGATGCCTGCCATTTCAGCGGAGAATGTGGATTCCTGGTCGGAGTCAACACCGATGAAATATGCTTTGCCTGTTTCCAGACATGCTTCTGCGGCACCGTTACCAGCATTACCAGCTACGCCCCAGATGATATCACAGTTGTTGTCGTTGATCATGGATTCAGCCAATTCTTTGCCTTTTGCGGGGTCAATGTAGTTACCAATGTATCTTGTATCTACTTTGATGTCAGGATTTACGGACTGTGCACCCAGAATGTAACCATACAGGAAGTCGTTGATTACGGGGCTGTCTACGCCGCCAACGAAACCGATAACTGCATCTTCGTTGATTTTTTCAACGTCTGTTGCAGTTGTCATAGCTGCTGCATAAGCACCAACCATGTAGCCCAGGTCGTTCTGTGCATAGCTCAGGTTTACTACGTTAGGCAGTGTGTATGTTGTGTCATCGTAAATCAGGTATTTCTGATCAGGGTATCTTTCGGATACGTTTTTCAGATATTCAGGCATCTGGAAAGTACCAACAACGATCAGGTCGTATTCGCCGGAAGCAGATACTTCGTCCAGATAGCTTTCCCATTTCGCTTCATCTTCGGTTGTACCGCCCATTTCAATGGTTGTGTAAGTAATTCTGCCGGCATCCTGCAGTTCTTTCAGGCCTGCTTCCGCAGAGTCAAAGAACGATTTGTCACCCAGGTTACCATTTACCAGGTTGCAGACATTGTAAACCTTTCCGTCACCAGTGTCTGCTGTTTCAGTGGTTGTTGTGTCGCCGCCGCTACCACAGCCTGCCAGCATAGTAACTGCCAGAGCGGAAGTCAGCAACAGAGAAAGCAATTTCTTCATAGTCGATCTCCCTTTCTTGTTATAAAATTGGACTAAACAGGAATAGTTGTGCCATGACATGGACAACATATCCGTTTTCAGTTTACAGTATCTATCCATTATTGTCAATAAAATAACCCGACTATACCCGCGTTTTGTCAACTATAAACAAAAAAATTGCATTATTTTTGAAAATTTGAATATTGTATTCATTCTGCAAAAACACAGATGTCGTCAGAACGCAAACAAAAAAGCAGATGTATCGCTTTTTCTTACAACACATCTGCTGATTTTTATTTTTCTGACTGTGCAAAAGCCATTAACCTCTTCTGAACAGACCCTTTTTCTTGGGCTTTTCTTCTTCAGGGGGAGCTTCGTTTGTCATGTTGGGTTCTCTCTTGCCATAAACTTCGCCTCTGGCAACAGGAACACGAACGCCTTTGTTCAGGCCAAATTCGATGATGAAGCAGTCATAAGTTGTGTCAACAACTTTGCCGTACATCCCTGCATTTGTTACAACCATATCGCCGATCTGAATTGCATTTCTCTGTTCTGCCAGAGCCTTTTCTCTTTTCTGAGTAGGTCTGAAAGACAGGAAATACATGATGATTACCAATGCTACGCAGTAGATGATAACCAATGTGAAACCATTCATGCCGCCAAACAGACCGCCGCCTGCTGCCTGCTGTGTACCCTGTGCTGCTGCCTCGCCGCTACCGGAAGAAACGGTAGTGCTGACGTCCAGCAAAAATGCTGTTAAGCTGTTCATTTCCTTCTCTCCTAACGTTGTTAAATTCTGAAAAACACAGTAAAAATATTATATCCGAGTTTTGAAAACACGTCAAGCCTTCTTACATACCGTTTCTGCGAAAGCCTTCCAGTTTTTCTTTTTTGTACTGAGGGAAACGGTCTTCGTCCATTGCCTGACGGATTTCTTCCATCATGGTGTTAAAGAAATGCAGATTATGCAGAACGCACAGACGCATTGCCAGCATTTCTTTTGCTTTGAACAAATGACGGATATAGGCTCTGGAGTATCTGGAACAAGCAGGACAAGTACATGTTTCGTCAATAGGTCTTTCGTCCAGCTCATATTTTGCATTCATCAGATTGAGTTTACCTGCGTTTGTATAAACGTGTGCATGTCTGCCGTTTCTGGAAGGCAGTACACAGTCAAAGAAGTCCACACCACGTTCTACCGCTTCCAGAATGTTTTCCGGTGTGCCAACGCCCATCAGATAAGTAGGTTTGTTCTGAGGCAGATAAGGTACCACTTCTTCAATGATACGATACATTTCCGCATGTGTTTCCCCAACAGCCAGACCGCCAATGGCATAGCCGTCCAGATCCATTTCCGCAATACGTTTTGCATGCTCAATACGAATATCTTCATAAGTCGCACCCTGGTTGATGCCGAACAGCATCTGCTGTTTATTGATGGTATCATCCAGACTATTCAGGCGTGCCATTTCTTTTTTGCAGCGTTCCAGCCAGCGTGTGGTACGGGCTACGGAATTTTCTACATAACTGCGTTCCGCAGGGATACCAATACATTCGTCGAATGCCATAGCAATGGTAGAACCCAGATTGGACTGAATACGCATACTTTCTTCGGGGCCCATGAAGATTTTTCTTCCATCCACATGAGAACTGAAATAAACGCCTTCTTCTGTAATCTTACGCAGTGTGGTCAGGGAAAACACCTGGAATCCGCCGGAGTCAGTCAGAATGGGCTTGTCCCAAACCATAAATTTATGAAGGCCACCCAGTTTTTTGATGATTTCATCACCGGGACGTACATGCAGATGATAAGTATTGGACAATTCCACCTGACATTTCACTCTTTCCAGATCTTCTGTGGAAAGAGCACCTTTGATGGCCGCAATGGTTCCTACGTTCATGAATACTGGTGTTTGAATAACACCATGAGGGGTATGGAACTCCCCTCTTTTGGCTCTGCCGCAAGTTTTCAATAATTTATACATATCTTACCTCATTTCCGCTCAAGTTTTGTCTGTACTATCATATCCTGTTTTTTATGGAAATTCAAGAATTTTTCCTGCAATCATACCTTTTTTCACGGAAAAGCCCACAGAGCCGCCCTTGACACACCCCTTTCCTGTGCCTTATCATAATAAGGTAAGAATATAATCAGGTATGGAACGGAGAATCACTATGTCTATCAATTTGATCGCAACAACCACATTTGGTCTGGAAGCCGTTGTAAAACGGGAATGTCAGGCCCTTGGATTTGAAAATATCAAAACATCTGATGGGAAAGTAGAGTTTACCGGCACAGAAGCCGACATCGTCAAAGCCAACATGTGGCTGCGGTGTGCAGGGCGTGTCTGGGTAAAAATGGGCACATTCAAAGCTGTTACCTTTACAGAGCTTTTCGATCAGACAAAAGCACTGCCCTGGGCCGACTGGATTCCTGAGGACGGCAAATTCACAGTCGTTGGCAAATCCGTAAAATCCACACTGTTCAGTGTATCCGACTGTCAGGCTATCGTCAAAAAAGCCGTTGTAGAAAAACTGAAACAGACTTATCACACTGACTGGTTTGATGAAACAGGCGCTTCCTACACCATCCAAGTAGGTATTTTGAAAGACGTTGTTACCCTTGCCATTGATACCAGCGGCTCCGGTCTGCACATGCGTGGATACCGTGCAAACGCACTGGATGCACCTTTGAAAGAAACACTGGCTTCTGCTATGATTCAGCTCAGCTATTGGCGGAAAAACCGTATTCTGCTGGATCCCTTCTGCGGTTCCGGTACCATTCCCATTGAAGCTGCCATGATCGCCCGGAACATTGCACCTGGCATTCACCGCAAATTTGCTTCTGAAGAATGGGAACGCATCGGCAAAGATCTCTGGAAAAAAGCCCGTGTGGAAGCATATCAGGCAATCAACTATGATGTCATGCCGGAAATCTACGGCAGCGATATTGATCCTGATGCCATTGAGCTGGCAAAAGCCAATGCAGAAAAAGCCGGTGTGGATGACTGCATCACCTTTGAAGTAAAACCTTGTCAGGAAATCGTATTGCCCGGGAAATATGGCGTCATGATTACCAATCCTCCTTACGGCGAACGTATCGGTGAACTGAAGGAAGTGGAAAACATGTACCGTGCTTTGGGCGGCATCATGAAGGAAAACCCTACTTGGTCTACTTACCTCATCACTTCCATGGAATATTTTGAATCTCTCTTTGGCAGAAAAGCCGACCGGAAACGGAAACTGTTCAATGGCCGTATCAAAACAGACTATTATCAGTTTGAAGGCCCTAGACCCCCGAAAGATCTGTAATATTCCTGCTATCCATATAACATAATGAATAAAGGCATTGTGATTTCTTTCCATAGAATCACAATGCCTTTTTGTTTTCAAAATGAAAAAGACCTCCGTTATATTCATGAGGTCTTTTTTCTTCATTATTATATTTCTTTATCCGTTACACAAATCAATGGTCAGATACAATACTTTGCCATCATTTGCAACACCAATCCCAGCTTGTGTCATGGTGCTGTCCATAATGCCATTGTGTTTTGCCGCTGTACGGAGCAGTTCCGTATAAAGCTGCACCACATCACCTCGTGTTGTTGCAATGACTTCTGAAGCAGTATGGAACTGCACATTGTTTTCCATCATACGCTGGAAAGGTGTCTTGCCGTCTTTGCTTTTGTAATCAAAATATTTTTCTTTGACCATTTCCGTACTATGGTCAGCCGCAGTCTGATCCAGACCTTGATTTTCTGTCAAAACTGCTAGGCCAGCTTCTTTTCTCTGGACATTGATGATTTCCAGCAGTTCTTTTTCAATATCAGTCTTTTGCGCACCGCTCAAAGAACCAGTCAACGCGTCTTTTGCAGCAAATTCCTTTGTCTGAAGCAGCAGACCACAAATCTGATTTTCATAATCCAGAGGAATTCTGGCGGAAGCATATTCTCCATTCAATACTGCACAATGATCCACATTGCTGATGCTGTCCACATGAGACGCATCATTCAGCACTCCTCCACCCTTGATTTCCTGATACTGGAACTTACTGGATGGTGTGAAAAATTCCACAGCAGCATCATTTTCAAATGTCACCCAGAAATATCCATCTCCTGTGTAAATATAGCGATCTAAGCCATATACTGTTTCGTCGATTCGTGTAGGAGCGCCGAATGTTCCTTTGACTTCTTCTGTTGTCTGTCCCAATGTCAGCTCCTTGCCGTTAATGGTAACTGTTTTTTCCATTACCGCGTCGCCTTTGGGTACAGAAGTGCCATTCTGCACGCCTTCATAAAATGTATAAGCGCTCAGAAACGCAGTGACTGCTTCCTGTACTTTCAATGTATTTTTGGGGGCAAATGTTCCGTTCTGATAACCGGAGATCAAACCAGCTCCATAAGCCTTATCAATGTAGGATACTGTCGTTGCGCTGATGTTTTTGGTGTCTGTAAATGGATTTTTCTTTGCATACAGAGACATATCAACGCCCACTTTTTCCAGTGTACGCACCAGCATAATTGCCATCTGTTCTCTTGTCAGAGGATTTTCCGGCGCGAATGTTCCCGGTTCCACACCAGCAATGATGCCCAATCCATATGCTTTCAGTGCTGCTTGTTCATTACAGTCGGAAAAAGGATTTTCTTCCGGCATAGGTGCTGTTGTTCCTGTTACTTTTTCATAAAAAGCCACCGCAATTTCGCTGAATTCCACTCTTGTCATGGTATCCTGCGCCTGCTGAAGCAAAGGTGCGGAAATAAGCTGCAAAGAATATGCCTGTTCCATATGAGGCACTGCCCAAGGGGAAGCATTGGTCGAAACTGCCCCGAAGGCTGTAAAACAAACACTGACAGACAGCAGTGCTGTTACGGCTACACCTACCAGCCGTTTCATACAATCATCTCCTTTACAAAATTGTGAAGAAATATTTACAAAATTATGAACCGTTTTATTATAACCATATTTCTGCCTTTTGGCAAGCAAAATCCCGAAAAAGGTGTTTTCTGAAGAAGATTTAACCTAAGAATACAGCGATTTTCTTTTTCATTGATTTCTGAAAGAGGAATTGTGATGGTGATTTTCAAAAAAACACCTACTATATATATTCCTAGTAAAATAAGAAAGCCGGAAACCTTTATTTATAAGGATTCCAGCTTTCACATTTTTGCTATGATTTATCCGATATTCTTTTTCATGCGTCTTTTCCATCACCTTGCCGCAATGGCATCCACCTTTTTTTGTTCCTTCATATAAACGACTGCCTTCAAAAGAATGGGCGTTATCAAAGTAGTAACAATTACCACCAATACAATGGCAGGAAACAGTGTTGATGAAATCAATCCTGCCTGCTCCCCTTTCTGTGCCACAATCAGCGCAACCTCACCACGGGAAATCATGCCCACGCCAATGGCAAGGGAATCCATATTGGAAAAACCACAGATTTTTGCTCCCAAACCGCACCCAACGATTTTAGAAAGGATAGCTACGATCAATAAAGCAAGTGTAAATAATATCAGTTCCTGTGACATCCCCGTAATTACTGTCTTAATCCCAATGCTTGCAAAAAAGATGGGGGTAAAGAACATATAGGAAGTGATATTGATTTTAGATGCAATATAGGATTTCGTTTCTGTAACATTACAAAGAATCAATCCTGCGAAATAAGCCCCTGTAATATCCGCAACTCCGAAATAAACTTCCGAAATATAGGACAGAAGCAAACAAAATACAACGGCATAGATCGCTACTCTTCTTTTTGTTCCATATACGATTTCCAACTTGCGGAACAGTCGAAATACAAAAAAGCCGCAAACAGCAATAAATACAAAGAACAAAAAGATCTTCAGCAAAACCACCATAATTTCTACCCCGGGAACTGTGAAACTGGTTATCACTGTTAATGCAATAATCCCCAGAATGTCATCGATAATAGCTGCTCCCAAAATGGATGTTCCCATTTTCCCTTTTAATTTTCCCATCTCACGGAGCGTTTCCACAGTAATGCTTACAGATGTTGCTGTTAAAACGATGCCCACAAAAGCACTTTCCAAGAAAATCATGGTATCAGGTCTTTCACCATGGAAAAATAGGAAATATGTCAAAAACCCACTTCCCAGAGGGATCAAAACCCCAACAAAAGCAATGATTACCGCAGACTTCCCTGTTGCCTTCAGATCATCAAAATCTGTATCTAAGCCTGCCAAAAACATCAAAAAGATTACGCCGATTTCTGCCGACTTTGTCAGAAAGTCCGTTTCATGCAATATATTCAGACAACTTGGCCCTAGTAACACCCCGACCAATAATGCGCCAACAACCTGCGGCATATTTACTTTTTGAGAGAGCAAGCTGAATATTTTAGTAGAAAGCAATATAATCGCAACAAATAACAAAAAATCATAAGATTCCATTACACAAACCTCCTCACTCTTTCAATTTCTTTGGACACACATGATAGGAAAAAGACTTTTGTATGAAACAAAAGTCTTTTTCTAAGTTGTATTCTATCAATAAATTCAATTTATTCTGCTTCTGCTACTGCACACACATTTTGCGCATTTTTCTTTTTGATATGCAGAATTTTCAGCGCTGCCAGTGTGCCAATCACCAGAACAACCGCCTGGAAGATGAACATATAAGTATATGCTTGTGTTCCTAAAGTATCCAGCCAATAGCCAAACAGTGTGAACTGGAACAGGTCAGGAGAAAAACCTACCGCTGCTGCAATACCGATTGTAGAAGCAGTTAAGTTTCTAGATACGCCTGCTTCTGTAATGGTAGCGTAATAAGCCCCGCGCCCGATGTATACTGCTGCGGACATGATCAATGTCAGCGCAATCAGCAGCTGCGCTGCTACACCTGCATCCGCAACCAGCAGATAACCTAAGCCTAAAATACCAATTGTATATACACCCAACAGTACTTTGGAAGGAGACCCCACTTTATCAGTCAGGATACCACCAATGGGTGCCCCCAGCAGAGTCATACCATGCTGTCTTAAAATCGCAACACCGCCGGAGAATGTAACTGCAACACCCAATACATCTGTGAAGTATGGTGTGAAGTAAGTCAATGTTGTCAGGAAGGAATAAACTGCGAAGATGGAGATAGCAACCAGCCAAGTTGCGGGCTGTTTCATAATCATCAAGAAGTCAGCAACCACATTGGTTTTCTTTGCTGCTTTTTCTTTTGCTTCCGCTGCTTTTTTCGCACGTTCTGCCGCAATTTTTTCTTTAGGATTATCCAATACGATCATAGCGATTGCTGTCAATACGAAGGAAAGTACCGCAATACTGATCATAGCTGCTTTCAGACCTGCAACGCCTTCCATAAATTTCATGTAGAAAACCATCATTACTGCATTGAAAACAATGTTGAAAATACCGATACATGTTTCATTCATACCGAAGATTCTACCCTAGTTTTCGTCTGTTGTTAAATCACGGATCATCTTGATATGTGTGGGATAGTTCATCAGCAGGCTGGCGATGGCAAAGCCAATCCACATCAATACTGCCATGAAATATGTAGGATACATTACAAAAATAAGAGTAAAAATACCGTTCAAAAGTACTGAACCTACATAAATATACTTGTAGTTGAATCGGTCTGCAATCCAGCCGCCAATAGGTGCTCCAAATACATTACCGAACCCATAGATTGTAATCAACAGCCCCATTTGTGTATTGGTGGCATTCATAAATTGCTGAAAAGGATCATACCAGATGTACTGGATAAATGGAATGATATATACAATGGACCAACATGCTCCCAGCACCAGCAGAGTAATTGGCAGCTTTAATGATTTCTTTTCCATACATACGCCTCCTCAAATCGTTTATTTTTCTTTTTTCACAGATAAATTGCTGCTTTTCAAAATCGTAATACCTGTAAAGCCAAAAATGATTGAAACCAATGGATTAATCAAATTCAAAAGACAGTAAGATAAATAATCCAGTGTACTAACGCCTAAATACGTACTCATGGCTACTGCACAAGTACACCAAGGAATCAATGGAGAAGTCAACGTACCGCCATCTTCCAGTGCTCTGGAAAGGTTCTGCGGTGCCAAACCTCTTTTTTCATATTCTTCCTGAAACATTTTGCCTGTAATCAATAAAGACAGATATTGTTCACCAGATGCAAGGTTCATAAAAACGCAGGTGCAGATGGTAGAGAAAATCAGAGAACCAACGCTTTTTGCAAATCTCAAGATGTTCTTTGCGATGGTTTCCAGCATGCCTGTCACACTCATAACCCCACCAAAACTCAAAGAACACAAAATCAGTGATAATGTCCACATCATAGACTGAAGACCGCCGCGGGTCAGCAATTCGTCTACCATGGCATTTCCAGTCTCACTGACATATCCATACTGCAAAACATATCCTACGCTGCTGATGTCGTGTCCCTGTACAAAGATGGCACAGAACACACCCATAAATACACTCAGCATCAACCCTGGAATCGCGGGAATTTTAAAAATCACCATAAAAATAATGAATACCAAAGGCAAAATCAAAAGCGGTGAAATCACAAAGGACATATCCAACACATCCAGCATATTTTGAATTTCTGCCGCATCCACTGTCTCAGCGGAATAATTTTTGTTTAAGATCATAAACCCAATCATAGCCAGTACATAACTTGTACCTGTTGTATATGCCATATGTCGAATATGATCAAACAATGTAGAGCCAGCAATGGCAGGTGCCAAATTTGTTGTTTCGGAAAATGGAGACATTTTATCCCCAAAGTAAGCACCGGAAATGACCGCACCCGCCACCATGGGTGCCGGAATCCCCAAACCGGTACCAACACCAACCAATGCCAGCCCGACAGTTCCTGCTGTTGTCCAGGAACTGCCGGTGGCTACACTTACCAAGGAACAAATCACCATGGAAGTAACCAGAAAGAAATCAGGTGATAACACTTTCAACCCATAATATACAATGGCTGGTACAATCCCGCCGGAAATCAAGCACCAATGATAAAACCAATGATCCCTGTAATCAAAATCGGCTGCGTTGCAGAGTAAATTGAATCGAAAATCCCCTTTTCAATTTCATGCCAAGGATATTTCAAATATAACACACCAATAAGTGCCCCTACAATCGTTCCCAACAACAAAGGAAAATGGATTTCAATGTTTAAAAACAGCTGACAGCACACCAGCAAAACAATGACAGTTATCAAAGGTGCAAAGGCAACCATGATATTTGGTTGTTTTCTCTTTCTAGTGTCACCCAATTCCATCTTGATTCCTCCTTATTGTTAACCGTACCTCAAAAAGACATCAAGCGTGTTTTTTCAATACATCTGCCAGCAAAACAATCCCTTTACGGATCTGTTCTTCTGATACTGTTGTGAAATTCAGGCGCATTGTGTTTTTCGCACCATCATTTGCATAGAAGAACTCACCGGGAATATATGCCACACCTACTTCCACAGCTTCATCCAAAATACCATCCGCGTCAAGACCTTCAGGCAGTTCTACCCAGATAAACATACCACCTTCGGGGCGTGTAAATTTCACGCTTGCAGGGAAGTTTTCTTCCATCAAGGACAGCATCAGATCACATTTTTCTTTATAGGCAGCCTGGATTTTACGAATATGTCCTTCCACATCGTAGTTTTTCATATATTCTACAACCTGAAGCTGTGCAAATTCGTTACACTGCAAGTCCAGACTTTCTTTCAGTCTTTCGTACATCACTGCGTGTTCCGGAGATGCGCAAATCCATGCTACGCGCAGACTGGGACAGAGAATTTTGGAGCAAGAACCAAGATAAATCACTTTACCCATGGTATCCATGGATTTCAGGCAAGGGATATGTTCCCCTTTGAAACGGATTTCACCATAAGGATTGTCTTCAACAACAACCACATCATAACAGTTGATAACTTCCATGAACTGTTTTCTTCTTTCCAGTGTCCATGCTCTGCCAGTAGGATTCTGGAAATTAGGGATGACATACAGCAGTTTTACTTTGGGATTTTCTGCCAGTACACGTTCCAAATCAGCAATCACGATACCATCTTCATCAGTATCTACGCCCAGGAAGCTGCATCCATAAGGACGGCAAGCATTGATACCACCCAGATAGCTGGGGTTTTCTGCTACAACGATGTCCCCTTCATCCAGGAACAGCATAGCTGCCATTGCCAGACCTTGCTGAGAACCAGTGGTCACAACAATGTTTTCAGGTTTCGCATCTACGCCTTCTTTTTTCTGCATTCTTTCTGCCAAAACCTGAAGCAGTTCCGGATTACCTTTGGAAAGACCATACTGGAAAGCCTGTTTACCTTTCTTTTCGATCATTTCCATTGTGGATTTTTTCAGATCGTCCATAGGGAACAGATCTGGATCCGGCAGACCCGCTGCAAAAGAAATAACACCCTGTTTGCTTGCGATTCTTTTCTGCACGCTTCTGATTGCGGAAGGTTTTACCCTGTCCATACGAATTGAATATCCCATAACATTACCTCCTAAATAAATGCTTTCCGCACAAAATTCTTCCTTATTATATACACGCAATATTATTTCGCAGCTGCCAGACATGCCAGCGCAATGGAATTGATCTTGATTTCCGGTGTATCGGAACGACTGCCCAAAATAACGGGTGCTGCTGCTCCCAGAACGATACCTGCCCATTTTGCACCATTAAACTGCAGCCAGGATTTCCCCACAATGTTGCCTGCTTCGATATTAGGGAAAATCAGCAGATCCACTTCTCCAGCGATCTTGCTGTCGATTCCTTTATGTTCTGCGGCATGTTTATCAAAAGCTACGTCAAAAGCAATGGGGCCTTCTGCGGTACATGCGGGAAGTTCACCATTCTTTACCATTTCTACCAGAGCCGCTGCGTCAACGGTAGAGATTACTTTTGGATCCACCATTTCGTTTGCTGTCAGAATCGCTACATTGGGATTTTCAAATCCAAGATTCTTCATGGCATTTAAAGCACTGCGCATGATCACTTTTTTCTGTTCCAAATCAGGTGCTACGTTGATGCCGCTGTCAGAGCAGTAAATCAGTTTGTGATACTGAGGCAGTTCATACACTGCCAGCAGACTCAGCAGATTGCCTGTACGCAGACCGTATTCTTTGTTCAGTACACCGCGCATATATACTGCTGTATTGACAATCCCTTTCATCAGGACATCTGCTGTTTTGTTTCTTACCAGTTCCACTGCTGTTTTCATTGCTTCCGCTTCATCAGGGCAATCCACCAATTCATAATCCGTAAAACCGATCTTTTCTCCAATCTCACGGATTTTTGCGCCATCCCCTACCAAAACAGGTTTGATAAAGCCGATTTTTGCCGCGTCACGAACTGCGGACATAACCGCTTCGTCCTGAGCAACCGCTACACTGACCGTTCTGGGTTCGATGGATTTTACTCTTTCCAGCAGATCCGTAAAGTTTTTCAGCATATTTTTACCGTCTTTCTTCCTATATAATAGCAATCAAATCAGAGATACTCTTTTGCTTCTTCTTCGCCACTAAGAACACGCAGGGCACCCAGCGCCAATGCTTCCATTTCCATTTCACCGGGAACAACAGCTTTGGGAGCCAGATAAGCAACTTTTTCATATACGTCATGGACGATTTTTTCGGAATAAGCAATGCCGCCTGTAAAGATCACACGGTCAACTTTTCCTTTCAGAGAAGCGCCATAGAGAGCAATTTCTTTTGCAACCTGATAAATGAAAGCATCCAGAATCAGTTTTGCTTTTTCATCACCGTTTGCCGCTCTTTCTTCTACTTCTCTTGCATCTTTGGTGCCAAGGTAATCATACATACCGCCTTCTGCGCTTACTTTCCGAACCATCTGTTCTCTTGTATACTTGCCGGAATAGCAAAGTTCGATGAGCTGATATGCCAACAAGCCGCCGCTGCGTTCCGGGGAGAAAGGCCCATCGGTTCTGCCGCCGCTGCCGTCAATCATTTTGCCTTTTTCATGGGCAACGATGGAAATACCGGAACCAAGGTGTGCCACAATGAAATTGAAATCTTCGTATTTGCCGCCCATATCTTCCGCAACTTTTCTGGAAACAGCCTTATGGTTCAGCGCATGGAACCAGCTGAATTTTTCCAGATCAGAAATACCAGTGATTCTTGCTTCGGGAATCATTTCATCTACGGAAACCGGATCAACAACAAAGGATGGTACACCGATTTCATCACCGATATTTCTTGCAATGACTGCGCCAAGGTTAGAAGCGTGTTCGCCATTGATGGCATTTTTCAAATCTTCTACCATTCTGTCATTTACGCGATAAGTGCCGCCCGGAATGGCTTTCATCAGGCCGCCTCTGCCAACAACACAGTCGAACTGATCCAAAGAAAAGCCTTCTTCTTTCAACACATCTACGATCATGTTCTTACGGTATTCATATTCATCAAATACATGGGGAAACTGTTTCAGATCTTCACCCGTATGCGTAATGTTCTTTTTCAAAACCTCTTTCTTATCTTCATAGACAGCAACTTTTGTTGATGTACCACCTGGATTGATCACCAGCAAATACATATCAGCACTTCCTTTCTTTGTTCTATTTTGTATGCGAATTGTATAACACTCACATTTTTTGCATATAAAAAATTGACAATTTATCCATAAATCTATCCGAATAACATGCAAATACCGGCTGTCTCATAGTTGTAAACTAGGCTTTTAACCCCGAAAATTCAAGGTTTTCATCTTGGGACAATAAAAAAGACTTCCCCAAAGGAAAGTCATTTTTATAAATAGATTCTCATTTTAACTTTTCAGATATTTCTCTTCCTACTTCCATCAATCGTTTGATTTTTGTTTCATAAGTACTGTCTTTGATTCTTGTTGTTGGCCCGGAAAGACTGATGGCTGCAATGGCCTGTTTTGTAGAACCCTTCATAATGGGAACCGCAATACAGGTCAAACCCAATTCTCGTTCTTCATCATCTACGGCATATCCCTGTCTGCGAACCTTTTCCAATTCTTTCTCCAAACCATCTATGGTGGTAATGGTTCTTTCTGTATATTGCTTCATGGGATGTTTTTCGTAAACGCTCAAATCAATCTGGTCTTTAAATGCCAGCAAGCATTTCCCTACCCCAGCGCAATAGCACTCATTTCTGGAGCCCAGATCAGAATTAAATCCAAGAATCTGCTTATTTTCTTCTTTGTAAATCATTACGCTATGATAAGCACCGCCATCACTGCGTTCCAACACAGATACATTGACTGCTTCATTGAACTCATCATGGAGACGCTGTGCATAGGGTTTGATGACCTTCTGCAAACCAATTTTCTCACCGATGCTGTTGCCGATGACAAAAAGCTTCATACCAAGGCCATACTTTTCGGTTTCCGGATTCTTTTCCACAAAATCCTTGCTTTCCAATGTTGCTAATGTCCGATAGACCGTACTCTTGTAAATATCCAAATCTTTGCTGATCTGTGTGATAGAGACTTCTTTTCCCTGTTCATAGAGATAATTCAAGATATCCAGCGCACGGTCTACGGAATTAATGATAACCGATGTCATGTAATCCCACCTTCCTGTTCTATTGATTAGAACTTGTTTTTCACATTACCATAAAATTCCATGAAAAACAAGAGGCTTTCCAACGGATTTTTATAGATACATATTGTGCATGTCGCACACATTTGCAAAAAAATAAATATTGGGAGTTGACTTGTATAAATTCCAGTGCTATGATTTAGGCGAATTATAGAACATTGTTTTATTTAATAGAACACAGGAGGTTCAATTCATGAAAGTATTGGTAAAACCGGAAAGATGCAAAGAATGTGGACTGTGTGATGCATTCTGTCCCAAAAAGGCAATCAGCCACGCTGATCATACCAACCTGGCTGGCTACCATCCGGTCGTAATCGATGATGAAAAGTGCATCGGCTGTGGTATCTGCTATACCACATGTCCCGATGGCGTATTCCATGTATTGGGAAAATAAATAAGGAGGATTAGAAAATGGCTGAAATGATGAAAGGCAATATCGCAATTGCAGAAGCTGCCGTACGGGCAGGGGTTCGCCTGTATGCCGGTTACCCCATTACCCCGTCCAGCAAAATTATGGAATATCTGTCCTGGCGTCTGCCCGAAGTTGGCGGTGCTTTTGTTCAGGCAGAAAGTGAACTTGCAGGTATCAATATGGTTTATGGCGGTTCCAGCTGCGGCGTCAGAGTTCTGACTGCTTCTTCCGGCCCCGGGATCAGCCTGAAACAGGAAGGGATCTCCGTTCTTTCTGACGAAGAACTGCCCGCACTGGTAATCAACGTCGTTCGTTACGGCAACGGCCTTGGTACACTGTTCTCCTCTCAGTGCGACTATTTAAGAGAAACTCGCGGCGGCGGCAACGGTGATTATAGATGTATCGTTCTGTGCCCTTCCAGCATTCAGGAAGCTGTGGACATGGTTTCTACCGCTTATGAACTTGGCGAAAAATACAGAGTTGTTGTAGTGATGATGACAGAAGGCGCTCTGGGTCAGATGATGGAACCCGTTACACTGCCTGATTTCCAGGAACCCAAACGGAATTACTGGGGCTTTGACGGCAAATACTCCTACAAGAAAATCGGTATTTTCGACAGAGATTCCAAAAAAGAAGCTGTTGAACTGAACAAAAAATACGCTGAAATCAAAGCAAACGAACAGCGTTGGGAAGAAGAAGGCATTGAAGATGCTGACTATGTATTTGTTGCTTATGGTGTTCCCGGCAGAAGCACACTGGGTGCCATTCGTGAACTGCGGGCAGAAGGCCACAAAGTTGGCTTGATCAGACCCATCACTGCATGGCCCTTCCCTGAAAAAGCCTTTGAACACATCAATAAGAACGTAAAAGGTATCATCACTGTTGAAGCCAACGCTACCGGCCAGCTGGTAGACGACGCGGCTCTCTTTACCAAAAAAGTTCTGCGCGCAGATATTCCCGTTTACGCACTGCCTTTCGTTTACGGCGTGCCTCCCATCCGTGAAATCAAAGCCAAATTCGCGCAGATCCTTGCAGGCGAAATAAAGGAGGTATATTAAGATGGCTGTTGAAAGAAAAGTACCCGCAATTATCGACAATCCCATGTCCTTTTGCCCCGGCTGCGGTCACGGTATCATTATCCGTCTGATCTGTGAATGTCTGGAAGAACTGGGACAGAATCAAAATATCATTTTCCCTATCGGTGTTAGCTGCTCCTCCAACCTGGGTGGTGGCCTGGTTACAGACCGTCTGCACTGTCCTCACGGCAGAGCCGGCGCTGTTGCAACCGGTATGAAACGTGTAAATCCCGATAACATCATCATCACTTATCAGGGTGACGGCGATGCTTACAACATCGGTATTGCTGAATCCATCAATGCCGCTTACAGAAATGAAAACATCACTGTTATCACTGTAAACAATACCAACTTCGGTATGACAGGCGGTCAGATGAGCGTTACCACTATGGAAGGTCAGAAAACATCCACTTCCACTCATGGCCGTGACTGCTCCATCACTGGGTTCCCTATGCGTTTCCCTGAACTGGTTGCATCTCAATTCCACATTGCATACGCTGCACGTGGTACTGTCAGCAGCCCTGCGCACATCAACCAGCTGAAAGGTTACATCAAAAATGAAATCGAAGCGCAGATGAACAAAGAAGGTAACTCCGTTGTTGAAGTACTTTCTCCCTGCCCCATCAACTGGAATCTGACACCCATCAAAGCTATGGAACGCATTGACAACGAATTGATTTCCTATTTCCCTCTGGGAGAATTTAAACAAAGGAGCGTGAAAGAAACATGAAAGAAATGGTTTTTGCTGGTTCCGGCGGTCAGGGTGTTCTGACCTGCGGCCTGATTATGTCTGATATCGCTGTTAGTAAAGGAATGAATGCCACATGGTCTCCTTCCTACGGTTCCGCAATGCGCGGCGGTACCGCTAACTGTACAGTAAAATATGGTAGTGATTACATCTACAACCCTCAGCAGGAACAGCCTGACGTACTGCTGGCTATGAACGAAGAATCTTTCCGTATGTTTATGCCAATCGTTGCACCCGGCGGTATTTGTGTCATCAGCGACATGGTTACCTGCGACACAAACATTCGTGACGATGTAACAGTTGTAAGAATCCCTTGCATGCAGATTGCAGATGAAATCGGCAATCCCAAAGGCGCAAACATTATTACGACAGGCGCTATCATTCATCTGGTAAAAGACTTTACCTAAGAAGAAGCCATTGAAGCTATGAACAATATGTTTGCGAAAAAAGGTAAAGCAAAATTTGCAGAATCCAATACCAGAGCACTGACTGCTGGCTATGATGCTGTAAAAGATTGATTCATATAACAACCATCCCCCAAATACACATTCCATAGAAAACACATCTCTCAAAAAAGACTCTCTAAACCACCAAACAGTGGTTCAGAGAGTCTTTTACAATTACACTTCAATATATAATCACAAAACCGTTTAAAAGTATTCCAGATTCATAAATGGTATAACCAGTTCTGTGATATTTTCATTTTGATCCATACCCCAATAGGCACTATAAATGCCATCGCCCATTCCGCTGGCAAACATCACCAGCCTTTTTCCGCTCTGGGGTAATTTCCATAACAGGAAATTACCAGCACCCACTTTTACAGCAAGATCACTCTTTGCGTTCTCCGCAAACAGGTAAGAAAAATAATCCTGATACAGATTTTCTTCCGGATGTTCCTGTTTCCATTCCTCCAGAAATACTTTGTATTCCTTTGCTGTGGACACATCCGCAAAACAAGCCAGGCCGGTATCTACCCCAAAAAAGGAAAACACACCTGGTTTTTGCAGATCTGTGGGTTCAAATCCTTTCGGCATGGCAATTTCATACCGCAAAGGAATCTCGTCAGTGATTTTGAGCCTTGCCGCCGCTACTCTTATACCTGCTAAAGCAGACCGCATAATAGAAAGCTCCACATCATAAGAGCCTTTCGGAATTTGTTTTTCCAAAACTGTCTGGTATTTCTCATTGCCCAAATAAGCCATCGGGTCTGCAAGAACCACACGACCTGTGGGCAAATCAACCTGTCCAACAGCCACTCTTTCTAACTTCTCCGTTTTACGAAACAGATTTTGGAAGAATACAGCATCATAGGTTTCTTGATTCAAAAACTTTAGATTTCTCTCAAAAGCTATTTGCAACGGATGTTTCACAGGTTCCCGAATTTCTTCACCTGTTCTGGTATCTACAAAATACTTTCCATCACTGATAAATTCCAAATCCGCACCTATGGGCATATAAAAAACATTACGCACCGCAGGTTCTATTTCCATCAACAAAGAAAAATCCACCACAGTCAGATTTTCCACCTGATTGATATATTCCTGGGTATCCGTATCCCCCAGAGCAACCCATCCTGTACCGATGCCGTTATTTTCCCGAAACATCCATTTCAGTCTGGATGTTCCGCTTAACAAAGATTTTGTGACGATACAGGCGCCCAATGGCTGATATGATTTCTGATTTGTTTTTTCTGTTTGTTTTTCCTGTTTTTCCGTATTGTTTTTCTTTTTGTCAAACAATCCCATAATGCCCTCCTTCCGCACTTCTGTGATACAGTATTTTAAAAAAGCCTGCAAATGCAGGCTAAAACATTTCTTATGAAACTGTATGGATATTCATTCTGCGATTTCTGTTTTTTATGACGCAATCAAAATTCCCTTTGCTTTCTGAATGAAATCCGCATCTTCCAGTATATACTCTGTTTGCTTCGATACAGGTTCATCCATCACCGCATCAAACATACTTTCCCTTCTTACTGCCGCAAACAGTTTTTCATCATAAAACACAAGAGAAATCTGACCTCCCACTGCATCAGCAAATTCCATGATTTTTTCCATACGCTGAGGTGTCAAGATATAATAAGCATTATGTTCATCATGAGGTTTCAGAAACCCCATGCCGGAACATCTATCAGGAGTTTTTTTACTCATTATTTTTGCCTATTGAAAGCCATTATTTTTTCAGCTCTGCCAATGCAGCTTTTCCTTCGTCGGTCAATCCATCCACAATATATTCCTCGCCGCAGCACATATCAATTTCATATGTAACCAGCCAGTTTTTCTCTTCCATTTCTTTTAACCGTTGCAGGATTTCTCCATGCTTCATACCTGTTTCCCAGGCCAAAGCAGCCGCATCTGTTTCACCATTTTTTTCTGTCAGTGCCACGATTTTTTCCATCAACAACAAATATGTTTCTTCCAACATGCTCATCCCCTTTTTTTGTATCAAGTATACCATGTATCACCTTTATGAACAATCATTAGTTTTATGCATAGCACCTGTATTCATATCCTTCAAAATCATTTATACAGGAAGAATCTCATTCATAAAATAAACCCTCTCATTGTTTTTGACAATACAATTTATTAATTTTATGAATTAATTTTTGCCAAAAAATGCTCTTGAAAAATAAATTTATATATTTTTTTAATTATTTATTTTTCATCAATATAAATAAAACCCTTAAAAATCAACACTTTTTATATTACATTGAAAAATAAGTCATAAATCTATTCAATAAATCTATTTGACTTTTTTATAATTCATTGATATATTTAATAAATAAAAATACACTTAGAATTTGGAAAGACAAGAAAGGACATATGTCTTTATAAATTCATTTTTCGACGAAAGGGTGATTCTATTGCTTACTTACAACAAGAAGAAAAATCTGCTGGAACTGTATAAATATCAGTATAGCCTGCAAGATGTTCAAGAACCAAACCTGTACCGCGACAACTTCAATTACGACGAAGTACCAAAAGTTACATTCAACTATCGACTGGTTCCTATGAACTGCCCTGATGAAATCTGGATCACTGATACAACTTTCCGTGACGGGCAGCAGGCACGTGCACCCTACACTGTTGATCAGATCGTAACATTATATAAAATGTTAAGCCGACTGGGCGGCCCCAAAGGCAAAATCAGAACCTGCGAATTCTTCCTTTACAGCGAAAATGACCGCAAAGCCATTCGCGCCTGTCAGGAACAGGGACTGAAATTTCCCGAAATCACTGGTTGGATTCGTGCCACCAAAGAAGACTTTAAACTGGTAAAAGATATGGATCTGGAAGAATGCGGCATTCTGGTAAGCTGCTCCGACTACCATATTTTCAATAAGTTACATAAAACAAGAAAACAGGCTATGGACGGCTATCTGGAAGTAGTAAAAGCCGCTTTGGACATGGGCATTCGCCCTCGCTGCCACTTTGAAGATGTTACCAGAGCCGATTTCTACGGCTTTGTCGTTCCCTTCGCACAGGAACTGCGTCACCTCATGGAAGAATATCAGATTCCTGTAAAAATCCGTTTCTGTGACACCATGGGTTATGGTGTTCCCTATCCTGGCGCTACTCTGCCCCGCAGTGTTCCCGGTATCATTTATGGTATCAATCACTTCGGTCAGTTCCCCAGTGAACTTATCGAATGGCACGGACACAACGACTTCTACAAGGCTGTTGTAAATGCCACTACCGCTTGGCTTTACGGCGCTTCTTCCGTTAACTGCTCTCTGCTGGGCATCGGCGAACGCACAGGCAACACACCTCTGGAAGCCATGGTCATGGAATACGCACAGATCCGCGGCACATTGGATGGTATGGATCCTACCGTTATCACAGAAATTGCCGAATATTATGAAAAAGAACTGGGCTACAAGATCCCCGAAAGAACACCTTTCGTTGGTTCAGACTTCAACGTAACCCGTGCAGGTATCCACGCTGACGGCGTTGCAAAGGATGAAGAAATTTACAACATCTTTAATACAGCAAAAATCCTGAACCGCCCTCTGGGTGTAGAAATCAACAAAAACTCCGGTTCTGCGGGCATCGCTTATTGGCTGAACCATAATCTGCAATTAGAAGGTAAAGAAAAAATCGACAAAAACGCTCCGGAAGTCGCACTGCTGAAAGATTGGGTAGATAAGCAGTACGAAGACGGCCGCGTTGCCTATATCAGTAAAGAAGAATTGATTTCTGCCATGCAGGAACTGACACCACACCTTATGGCATACGTCAAAGAATGAGAGACATTGAGGAGGCTTTCACATGAATATTACAGAAAAATTGATTAAATCTCATCTGGTCAGCGGCGAAATGATTCCCGGTAAGGAAATCGCCATCAAAATTGACCAGACCTTAACACAGGATTCCACTGGTACCATGGCTTATTTGCAGTTTGAAGCCATTGGCATTCCCAGAGTTAAAACAGAAAAATCTGTTGCATACATCGACCACAACACATTGCAGACCGGCTTCGAAAACGCTGACGACCACAAATACATCCAGACCGTAGCCAAAAAACATGGCATTTATTTCTCCAAACCTGGCAACGGCATCTGCCATCAGGTACATCTGGAACGTTTCGGCAAACCTGGCAAAACACTGCTGGGCTCTGACAGCCATACTCCTACCGGCGGCGGTATTGGTATGCTTGCCATCGGCGCAGGTGGGCTGGATGTAGCTGTTGCTATGGGCGGCGGCGCGTACTATTTGGCAATGCCTCGTGTTTGCCGTGTAGTACTGACTGGCAAACTGAGCCCTTGGGTAACCGCAAAAGACGTCATTCTGGAAGTGCTGCGCAGACTGTCCGTAAAAGGCGGCGTAGGCAAAGTTATGGAATACGCTGGTGAAGGTGTAAAAACACTGAGCGTTCCTCAGAGAGCAACCATCACAAACATGGGCGCAGAACTGGGCGCAACCACATCCGTATTCCCCAGTGACGAAGTGACAAGAGCATTCCTGAAAGCACAGGGTCGTGAAGAAGACTGGATCGAACTGAAAGCAGACGATGACGCTATCTATGACGAAGAAATCACCATCGCTTTGGATGAAATCGAACCTCTGGTAGCATGTCCTCACAGCCCTGACAACATCAAAAAAGTAAGTGAAATCAAAGATCTGGCTGTGGATCAGGTTGCCATCGGCAGCTGCACAAACTCCTCTTACACAGATATGATGACAGTTGCTGCCCTGCTGAAAGGCAAAACCGTTGACCCTAACGTAAGCCTTGTTATTGCTCCCGGTTCCAAACAGGTTATGAATATGCTGGCTGCCAACGGCGCACTGGCTGATATCATTTCCGCCGGCGCACGTATTCTGGAATGCGGCTGCGGCCCTTGTATCGGTATGGGTCAGGCACCTGCAACCAATGCGGTATCCCTGCGTACCATCAACAGAAACTTTGAAGGCAGAAGCGGCACAAAATCCGCTCAGGTTTACATCGTCAGCCCCGAAACAGCTGTTGCCAGCGCATTAAGCGGTAAACTGACAGACCCTCATACACTGGGTGAAGCACCTGTGATCTCCATGCCCGAAGAATTCATGGTAAATGATAACCTGATTATCCCTCCCGCTCCCGAAGGAGAATGTGTAAAAGTGGTAAGAGGCCCCAATATCCAGCCTTTCCCCAAAAACACAAAAGTGCCTAAGGAAATCAAAGGCGGTGCGCTGATCAAAGTGGATGACAACATCACCACAGACCACATCATGCCCTCCAACGCAAAACTCCTGCCTTTCCGCTCCAACGTGCCTTATCTGGCAGATTACTGCCTGACACCTTGTGATCCGGAATTCCCCGCAAGAGCAAAAAAAGCTGGTGGCGGCTTCATCATTGCCGGTCAGAACTATGGTCAGGGCAGCAGCCGTGAACATGCGGCACTGGCACCTCTTCAGCTGGGTGTAAAAGCGGTTATCGCCAAATCCTTCGCACGTATCCACATGGCAAACCTTATCAACAACGGTATCCTGCCTCTGGTATTCGTTAACGAATGGGATTATGACAACATCAAAATCGGTGATGAATTTGTCATCAAATACGCTGCTGACCAGATCAAAGGCGCTGCACAGGGTCAGATTGTCAATGTAACCTGTGTAAAAACTGGGGAAGAAATCCCTACTCGTCTGAACATCTCCGAACGTCAGAGAGATATTCTGCTGGCAGGCGGTCTGCTGAACTATACAAAAGAATCCAACTAATGAAATTTAAGGAGGAAAATTTCCATGTCATATAAAGTTACTTTGATCCCCGGTGACGGCAGCGGCCCGGAAGTCATTGCTGCCGCAAAAAGAGTTGTAGAAGCAACAGGCGTTGCCATCGAATGGGAACAGGCAGAAGCCGGCGCAGCCATGATCGAAAAATATGGCACTCCCCTGCCCGATGAAACCATCGAATCTATCCGCAGAAACGGCGTTGCGCTGAAAGGCCCTGTTACCACACCTGTTGGCACTGGTTTCCGCAGTGTCAACGTAGCGATGCGTAAAATTTTCGACCTGTATGCAAACGTACGCCCTGCCAAAACTTATCCCGGTGTCATCAGCCGCTATGATAACATTGATCTGGTAGTCGTTCGTGAAAACACCGAAGACCTGTACGCAGGCATTGAACATATGGTTGGCGAAGATGCGGCAGAAAGCATCAAACTCATCACCAGAAAAGGCTGCGAAAGAATCATCCGTTATGCTTTCGATTTTGCCGTCAGAGAAGGCAGAAAGAAAGTAACCGCTGTGCATAAAGCAAACATCATGAAATGCACAGACGGCATGTTCCTGGACATTGCAAGACAGATTGCAAAAGAATATCCTCAGATCGAATTCAACGACAGTATCGTAGACGCAATGTGCATGCGTCTGGTAATGCATCCCGAGGACTATGATGTGCTGGTATGCCCCAACCTTTACGGCGACATCGTTTCCGATCTGTGTGCAGGTCTGGTGGGCGGTCTGGGTTTGACACCCAGTGCAAACATCGGTGTCAGCGGCGCGATTTTCGAACCCATCCACGGTTCCGCTCCTGACATTGCCGGACAGCACAAAATCAACCCCACAGCGGCGATCCTCTCCGCTTCCCTGATGCTGGCGCATCTGGGTGAAGCAAAAGCTGCTGCGGACATTGAACAGGCTGTGACCAAAGTCATTTCCGAAGGTAAGACACTGACCCAGGATATGGGCGGCACCGCTTCCACAGAAGAATTTGCCGACGCAGTTATTGCGGCTCTGTAATATTGACGAAAAACACAAAAGCTGGAAATTCAAAATTTTGAACTTCCAGCTTTTCTTTTTATGCTTCTTTTTCTTTTTTACATGTTTTACAGCTTCCGCCGCATCCCAGTACAAAACCGGCAGAAATGGCATCTGTATGGCACACACTCTTGCACTGCCCACAGCGGATACATTCGGGGCTATTGATATTTTTCGTTACTTCCACGCCCATGGGACAGATTTTCTCACAAGCACCGCAATGGTCACAGCGTGAGGCATCCACTTCCATGTGATAAAAACTAAATTTTTGGAACAATCCATAGAAAGCACCCAAGGGGCAGACATATTTACAAAAAGGTCTGCAAATCAATATGGAAGAAATGATGGTCAATATCAGCAGAAACATTTTCCAGCTGAACAGCCATCCGGTCATTTCCCGCAGGCTTTCATTTTTCAGCATCAGGGGAATACCGCCTTCCAGCGTCCCTGCCGGACAGATATATTGGCAGAAGTACGGCGGCGCAATACCGAAAGGATTGGCAAGGAATATGGGCAATAATATGACCGGCACAGCCAGCATCACATATTTCAGATACCGCAGTCCCTTGTCCAGCTTTACAGGAACTTTTATTTTCGGACTTTTAATCTTATAGAGTAAGTCCTGCAAAAATCCAAAAGGACAAAGGAAACCACAAACCACCCTGCCCAACAATACGCTGACAAAGAGTAAAAAACCAAATACATAATAACTGAATTGGAATTTCCGGTCACCCAGAACCGCCTGCAAAGCGCCAATGGGACATGCCCCTACTGCACCGGGGCAGGAATAGCAGTTCAACCCCGGTACGCAGACGAATTTTTGCCCACCACTTTGTATTTCGCCCTGCATAAAGCCAACCAGATAGCCATTGGTCACAATTGTTGCGATCAACTGTATGATATGACGTCTTTTTTCTGTTTTTTTCATCAGCCTACTCCTATACATTCCAGGCAAATGGTGATTGCCTTTTTTAATACTGTCAGATGTTCCTGACGAATAAAACCAAAGGCCATCATGCCCATGGAAAAAAGAAGGAGCGGATATTTGATCCATCCGCCCCGATTATTATTCTGTTTACAATTCATCGAATCAACTCCAGACGCGCATTGATTTCTTCCAGATAAGCCGCATTGATTTCTCCTGATTTTCCAGGTACACCTACAACAGGATTGCCAATGACATTCCCTTCTTTATCAATGAAGAATGTGGTAGGAACGCTGGAAATATACTGGATTACGTTTGTCCGAAGGCTATCACTGGGCATCAGCACCGGATATTTTACGCCACAGTAATCCAGAATTTCCTGTGTGAAAGCTGTATCATCACTGCCGTCAATGCAAAGGGAAATAAAATTTACATTTTCAGGCAAAGCTTCATCCAACTGTGCCAGTTCCGGCATTTCGGAAATGCACGGATTGCACCATGTTGCCCACACATTGACAACTGTCATGTCATAGTCTGCGAAAACATCCTGTGTAACGGTTTCCCCAGTCAGGAGTGTCGTTTCAAAGTTTGTGAAGCTTCCGGCAAAATTGCTTTCCGGCACTTCAGATGCAGGGAAAATAAAGATTTTGTTTTTGAAGTTTTCCCGATCTTCAATAATCGCATTCAAGTTGCTTTTTTCTTCATCTGTCAGCACCAGAGAACTGTAATCATCATTATATCCCAGATAGTAATCACTGTCAAAAGCTGTTGCGATTTTTTCTACATTACTGTAAATGCTTGTAAATTCTGTGTAGACTTCTTCTGCCTTTTTATCATTTTTCGGCAAACGGCATACACCAGTGAAGAAGAAAATTTCATTGCTCAGTTCCGCAGACAGAGCTTCCTGCTCTTCTTCAGACAGGTTTTCCGCTTCCATCATTTTATTGGAAACATCTTTGGGGATATAGAATAATGTCACCGCATAAGGAGAAATGACACTTCCGCCTACTTCGCCGTTATTTAATCCCGCCAATACAGGCTCCGTATTGGTAATACCAAAGCCCATTTCAGACTGCGCGAACCAGTTATCATGATCACCCAAAAGAAATGTGGTGCCATCCAAGGTCGTCATAACCTCTGTGTTAAAGGCATCATTGACCTGTGCGCCATCATCTAAAGTAGAAACTGTGTGTTCTGACGTACTCTGCACTTCATCCGAAGCACATCCACTGAAGGCTGCCGTGCAAAGTGACAATGTCAAAAATACGCAAAGTAATTTTTTCATGATGGTGTTCCTCCGTATTCTCTTGAAGTTTCCGTGTCTTTATGAATACTACAAGGAATCCCCATTGATGTCAAGAGAAAGAATGGCGAAAATTAGTAAGATTTTGTTAAGAAAAGAAGACAGGCATATAGATGTTTCAAATCTAATAATCAAACATCTATTATCTGTAATCCGCCAGACAAACGCCTAAATCCGTTATGATTTTCCGCAATTCCTCCATCTCTTTTTCAGTGGGTGCAGCAAAGGTATCGTCTGGTGTTTCCATTCCTAATGCTTCATACTTCCCAAATCCAAATTTATGGTACGGCAATAATTCCATTTTTGCCTGAGGCAAATGGGTATGGACATATTCCGCACTTGCCGCAATATTTTCCACATCTGCATTGACGCCTTTGATCACTGGAATGCGGATGACAATTTCCGCCGGCAATTCTTTCAGGCGTTTGATGTTTTCCAATATCTTTTCATTGCCAACGCCTGTAAAATAGGCATGTTTTTCGGAATCCATATGTTTCAGATCCATAAAGATCAAATCCATCCGCTGCAAAACAGGCTTCAGCGCGTCAAAATCGAAATAGCCGCAGGTTTCCATGGCTAAATGAAATCCCATATCATATAAGGTTTCCGAAAGTTCATTTAAAAATTCCCGCTGCATGGTGGTTTCCCCGCCGGAAAAAGTAATGCCGCCCCCGGACTGCATATAAAACAGGCGATGTTTTTTCACTTCTTCCACAATTTCAGAAACCTCTTTTTCCACAACCATGCGTTTTTTCGCATTCTTCGGACAGACATCGGCGCACTTGCCACATCCATCACATTTTTCCCGCTGTTTCGGGTCATTGAGATTGATTCCGTTATGAACATGACAAACGGTAGTACAAAGTCCACAACCGATGCAAAGCTTTTCATAAAACGCCGTTTTGGGCTTTTGGTCAAAGCCCTCCGGATTGGAACACCATTTACACCGCAGAGGACAGCCTGCCATGAAAATGGTGGTTCGAATGCCTTCCCCATCATTAACGGAAAAAGGCTGTAACTGCATCACATATCCCTTCATTGATCCCATTCCTTTCTGCTATGAGAAGAACAGACCGGCAATGCCGGTCTGTCAGATTTCTTAGAATGTTTCGTGTGCGTTTCTGGCAATAATAGAATCCTGCATAGACTTGGACAGGTTGACAAACTGTGTGCTGTAACCTGCTACACGCACCAGCAGATCTTTATAGTCTTCTGGATGGGCCTGTGCCTTGCGGAGGGTTTCTGTGGAAACTGTATTGAACTGCACATGGAACGCACCCAGAGCAAAGTAAGACTGGATCATTGCGCCCAGATTTGCCTGACCACGTTTGGTTGCCACCAGATCCTGATTCAGACGGAGGTTCAGCAGCGTACCGCCGCTGTGGATATCCTGGTTCAGTTTGGCAGCGGAACGCATTGCAGCCAAAGGTGTGGAAGTATCTGTGCCTACATAAGGGGATACGCCTTCGGAAATGGGTTCTGTTGCCTTTCTGCCATCTGGTGTGGCACCCAATACCTTACCTGTGGGCAGATAGTTGGAAATGCCCATAAACGCGGACAGGAAGTGATTGCCATTGATGTCTTTATATTTATGAACTTCCTGATAGAAGAAGTTACCGATTTCTCTCGCAATATCATCTACATAGTCGTCGTCATTGCCGTATTTAGGAGCAGCCTGCACCCTTGCACGCAGTTCATCATAGCCTTCCCAGTTATTGTTGATGGCGTCGATGATTTCTGCCATGGTAACAGATTTTTCTTCAAATACCAGCTTTTTGATAGCTGCCAGGGAGTTTGCCACAACGGCAATACCGATACCTGTGATAACAGGGCCGATGTTGTATTTTGCGCCGCCTTTTGTCAGGTCTTTGCCGTTCTTCATGCAGTCCTCGATGCATGCGGACATGAAAGGTCTGGGAACCATTTCCACATGGAGGCGCTGGGCTGTAATCAAGCTGATAACAGCCTGTTTGATGAGGTAAGCAAACTGTTTATAGAAAGCTTCCTCCACTTCTTCATATGTAGAGAATGTTTTAGGATCTTTTTCATCCAAAGCGATTTTCTTGCCACTCAGACGGCTTTTGCCTTCATTTGTGGCAAATTCCAGAGCTGCCGCAAAGTTCAGGTTTGCTGCGGAAGTCCATTCCCCTGTTTTACGGAAATGAGGTACCACGCAGCCGCAGTTAGACCAGTCGCGGGCGTCTTCCGGTTCATAACCTGCATTCACCAGCATCTGATAACCTGCGTTATCGCTGTGGATTGCAGGGAAACCGGTGCCTTTGCTTACCAAATGGGTCACTGCTGCCATGAATTCATCAGGCGTATCAGGATGGATACGCACGCTCAATCCGGGCTGATGTGCCAGAGTATCTTCTGTTGCTTTCAAGCACATATAAGACAGTTCATTGGTAGCGTCTTTCCCATCTCTGGTTCTGCCGCCCACAGTCAAGTTCTGGAACTGGTTATAACCAGCGAAGAAATCAGCTGTGTTTGCAGAAATTGTCCAAACCCATTCTGAAAGTTTCAGCCACAGGCATTCGATCAGCTCCTGCGCTTCGTCTGCTGTGATGACGCCTGCTTCTTTTTCTGCTTTATAGTAAGGATACATATACTGGTCAAAACGGCCAGGGTTCCATGCCAGAGGGTTTTCGGACAGGATACCGCCCAGCTGTGTGAACCACATGAACTGCATGGCTTCCCGGAAGGATTTAGGAGGATTTTCGGGAACTACATCACAGATTTCCGCAATCTGAAGCAGTTCTGCTTTTCTGGTTTCGTCAGCTTCTTCCGCTGCCATTTCTCTTGCTTTTTCCCCATAACGGTTTGCCAGACGAATGATACCGTCACATACCAGTACGATGGAGCGATAGAATTCCATCTTTTCCGCACCTTCCAAAGAAGTTGCATCTAATTCAGCCAGATAAGCTTCCGCTTCTTTTTTGATACCGCCGAAGCCTTTTTTGAACAGCACATCCTGATAGTCCGCAGTGATTTCCCCTACTGCTTGACGCCATTTGGAGTCTGTATCCACAAAGCCTGTATCAACAGCTACCCGTTTGGTTTCTTCGGAAATCTGTGCCAAAAATGCTTCTTCCAAAGATTTATGTTCCCAATAAGGGAAAATTTCTTTTCTGACAAAAGCACGCTGTTCGTCTGTCATTTCGTAAGGGTCCTGGGCTCTGGTTGCAAAGGTATCCATTTCACGATCCACCCATGTCCAGGAGAATTCAGGTGTCAGGATGCCGCATTTGCGAAATTCACCGGTACAGCCGACGATGAGTTCATCAGGGAAAATATTGACACACAGCTCATTACAGGTGTCATAAAATGCCTGGGCACGGCGAATGGCAACAGGCTGCCCTTCCGTTCTTTTATGGGATTCTGTCCAGATGCGTGCTCTTTCATAAGAAATAGCAGGCTTGCTGTTTACATAGTTTAAACGGATTCGTTCTACTCTGTCGGTAATGCCCATTGCGTTCATCCTCTCTTTTTATGTACTATTTTTGATAATAAATCAGCATGCAGATGCGTGTATTGCCGTCACAGCCATTTTCATAAACGTGGGGTCGGTCTGCCTGAAAATGGATGGCGTTGCCGACTTCTACATAATGGCGTTTTCCGTCTGTTTCCAACACAAAACAGCCTTCATAGACCAATATGAATTCCTCCGTTCCCGGCTCATGGGCTTCGGAAATAGATCTGGAACCCGGATCCAGTTCAATATGCAGCATTTCAAATTTCCGTTCATGGTGATACGGAAAAAATGGGTACAAGCGGAAATGACCGCCGTCACTGAGAAGTGGATTCACTTCCTCCTTGGAAATGATTTCAGCTTCTTTTTCAGACTGCTCCAAAAGGCCTGTAAAAGAGATATGAAGTCCTGTGGCAATCTTCCACAGTGTTGAAATGGTCGGACTGGATTCCCCGCGTTCGATCTGTCCCAGCATACTTTTGCTGACACCTGTCATTTCCGATACAGCATCCAGACTCCATTTATTCTCTTTTCGTATCCTTTTTAGGTTTTCAGCGATAATACCGCTCATTGCATCCATATATGTTCCTCCCCCCACGAACAAACGTCTTTATAATAGAATAGCATTGGAAAAGAAACACGTCAATGAATTGGTGATACAGTATTTCGCATATACTACCCTTATATTGTACGTTATAACGCATCTATAAAAGAAGCGTATCACGGTGCCTTTCATTTGTCAACATACTCGAGCGTTTTTTAGGAATATTTGGACGTTTTATTGAACAAAACCAACATCTTCTCCTACAACAAAAAAGTCAAACAATAAAAAAGAGCTGAAAATTCAGCAAATACACTAAATTTTCAGCTCTTTAATTTACAATCGGAAAGACTCAGCCTTTCAGTTTCAGAATTTCATCCAGAATTTTGTGTGCCACTTCTTCTTTTGTCAGAAGTTCCAGCTGGATTTCTTCCTGCTTGGAGATCATGGTAACCACGTTGGTATCTGTACCAAAGCCGCTACCTGCTACTTTCAGGTTATTAGCAATGACCAGATCAATATTTTTCTTATCCAGTTTTACACGAGAGTTTTCCAGCATATTCTGGGTTTCCATGGAAAATCCGCAATAGAACTGACCTTCTCTGCGGTGTTCCCCCATGTATTTCAAAATATCATGGGTGCGATCCAGTTCAATGCTCATTTCACCGTCTTTTTTCTTCATTTTGTCATCAGCAACAGTTTTGGGTTTATAGTCCGCAACAGCCGCAGATTTGATGATGATATCATTATCCAGGAAACGTGCTTTCATTGCCTGGAACATATCTTCCGCGCTGACTACCTGCACATAATCCACAAACATGGGGCGTTCCAAAGCTGTGACACCACTAACCAGTGTAACTTCCGCACCACGGAGCATAGCTGCCTTTGCGATTTCATAACCCATTTTGCCTGTGGAATGATTTGTAATATAACGTACAGGGTCGATGCTTTCCTGAGTAGGCCCAGCAGTTACGATAACCTTCATACCTTTCAGATCTTTTTCGTAAGCGATTTCCCGCAGGATATAACCTACCAGAACTTCTTCCTTAGGCATTTTGCCATCACCTACATCACGACAAGCCAGCATGCCGCTGTCAGGCTGAATCACTTCATAATCATATGCCTGCAATTTTTTCAAATTATCCTGCACAATGGGGTTATGATACATATTGGTATTCATGGCAGGAGCAATGATCTTTTTGCAGGTGCAAGCCATAACGGTGGTGGTCAGCATATCGTCTGCAATGCCATTTGCCAGTTTGCCGATCACATTGGCAGATGCAGGGGCAATGAGTACAACATCCGCTTTTTTCGCCAGGGAAACATGTGCCACATGGAACTGGAAATTCCGGTCAAAAGTATCCACCAGGCATTTATTTCCTGTCAGTGTTTCAAAGGTAATGGGTGTAATGAAATGGGTTGCGTTTTCTGTCATAATGACATGTACGTCACATTCCATTTTCACCAGCATACTTGCTACATTTGCCATTTTGTAAGCGGCAATGCTGCCTGTTACGCCCAAAATGACGGTTTTTCCCTTTAACATACATCAACATCCTTTTCTTTTGCTTTTTGTATGATTTGACAATTTATTCACAGTATTGTCATTATAGCAAACTTTTCTGCCTTCGTATAGACCAATCAGGAAAATTTTATTTAAAAAGCAAGATAAGAAGCGCCTTCCAACGGGATCACAACCTGCAAGCCCACACGGTCATTCATATCGCCCACAACATAAATGGTATAGGCTTTGCCGCCCTTCAATGTCACCACAGGGTCTTCCAGCAGAACGGCGCCACTGAAGTATTCCCGCAGCTTCAAGTTATGCTCACCGGGAACCACTGCCATATAACGGCTGACTTCCTTATAATTCAAATCAGACAATACCAGACTGTCGTCCAGGTATACATCCATTCTGGGCGCATTGGCGGAAAGCTGCACAAACCGTACATAAGCCATATTCCCCTGGAGGAAACGACGGTTATCATTAATTATTTCCAGAGAAACGTTGCCTTCTGTGCCCGTCAAAGCCGCTGTATAAATACGGTATCCAATGAGGTTGATATAACTTACCGTAAGGGGATTTTCCGTCGTTCCGGCACGGAATACCGCCACACGGTAATAACCGGGGAATGCTTTCATATACTCCGTAAAATTACGATACAGCAAGTTGGATGCTACTTTTCTGCCGTTGACATAAATGTCAACACTGCCGGCGCCGGGATAAGCATTGAAAAAGCGAATGTAACTGAACATGGTAATGCCAGGAACGATAGGCAGCACCGTAATTTTCAGATTGCCGGGCAGCTGCACGCCGGGATACATGCTCTCCGCCGCGCCGTCAGCCACTTCCTGGGTCAAACTTTCCAGCGGAAGCTGCCGGATTCCCTCCTGTGTCAGCGGCAGCGGCATAATCATATCCGCACTGGTTTCCACACCTGCTTGTTTCCAAATGTCCGTCATTTTGGTCACCTGTCTTTTCAAAAGTTCTGTTATTATGTTATGTCAGAATTTTGAGAATGTGCATGGGAAATCCGGCGAATGGGCAAAAACCAGAATCGGCCATACAAATAACGGTACATTTTCTCACACTGGTTCAAAGTAAGCTGTTTCTGATAGCACAATACCTCCATGGGAACACCATACATATCCCATAGGATGCCTGTTTCCTGAAAACCACAGCGCAGATAGAATTTTTTTCTTCGTATTCTCTGGAGGGCATTGGACGCTTTCTCATTTTCCGGCTCAATCTCCAGAAAAATATATTGTTCAGGATAAATTTCTGCAAGCAGCTTTAAAGCCTGGCTGCCCACGCCCCTCCCCCGTTTGGAGGGCATCACCGCAAAATAATCAATCAGCACTATCTCTTCATAAACAGCGCATACAAAAAACCCCAGAAACTCTGTGTCCTCTTTGATGCCCCACATTTCCATTTTTCCTTTTCGGCAATTCCTGCAGATTCTGGAAAAGGGCTTTCTCTCCGTCCATGGAAAAGCAGCGCAATATAGCTGGTAAATCCGTTTATAATCCTGCTGACAGGCTTTTTCTATTAACATCCTATTCCTCCTGTAAAAAAACAGCCTGCAAAGCAGGCTGTTTTTCTTATTGTATTCCGAAATTCGGATCATCTACTGGATTGGTGGGCGTTGTGGTTTCTGTGGAACCACCGCCTGTTCCCGTAGAAGGATCGGTTGTAGTACCTTCACCATCTGTTCCAGGAGTTGTTTCCTCCGGTGTCGTAGGTTCTACAATATGGTCAGAAGTGCATTCCTGACTCACATCAATATCCAGTTTACCTTCTGGAATTTCACTTGGCTTGCCAAGGATTTTTCCATCTTTCACTGCCACAACCACATTGATGGGGTTCGGGCAATTAGGCCCTGCCAGTTTGCCTGTTTCGGAGCAAACCGTATAGGACTTATGAAGGCTACATACAGAATTATCAGACTGGAAGTCCGCAGCCGCCAAGTCCGAACGAGCTGAGTATCCATAATAGTCCTGACTGCACAGGCTGGATGGCTGGCCGCCGCTTGCCGCACAGACGGACAAGGTTACGATGCCATCTGGTCTTGTAAATTCTTTATTGGGCAGATCCGCATGAGTCTGACTCATAACATGTTTCCATATCTTCAGATGGGCACTGCCGGAGACATTTTTCATCTCTTTGGAAGTATCATAACCCATCCAGATACCCGCTGTATAATAAGGCGTATATCCGTAGAAAGTCAAGTCCACATTATCACTGGTTGTACCAGTTTTACCAGCAACATTCATACCGCTGATTTGTGCCGCAGTACCTGTACCGCTGGTGATAACATCTTCCATCATATCTGTCAGAAGGTATGAGGTTGTTTCTTTCAGTACACGTTTACCTTCTTTTTCTCTCTTATCCAGCAGTACATTGCCATTATGGTCATATACCACTGTATAATAGCTAGGCTCATAATATGTGCCGCCATTTGCGATACAAGCATATGCGCCTGTCATTTCCAGAACAGAAACACCCTGTGTCAGACCACCAAGAGCGGTTGTTGCTGCTTTATCTTCTTCTACCAAGTGTTCCAGACCCATATCCTTCATATACTGGTAAGATGTTTCCGCACCGACCATCATAAATGCTTTAACAGCCAGTACGTTCATGGAATCTCGGATACCTTCTCTGACAGTCAAAGGCCCGAAGAAACGACCCTGCCAGTTTTTAGGTGACCAAGAACCATATGTTACAGGCTCGTCCACGATGATGGAACCAGGCATCAGCAGACCCGTATCAATAGCAGGTGCGTAAGAAGCCAGTATCTTCATAGCGGAACCCTGCTGACGAAGACCCTGTGTTGCACGGTTGAATACGGAGTCACCAGGTTTCTGACCGCGTCCGCCTACCAGTGCTTTTACCTCGCCGTTGCTCTGATCCATGATGACCATTGCAGACTGCAAGGATTTGGATACAGTTACTTTATCCAGAACCAGCTGATGGGTATCATCCAGCAGTTCGTCTTTAACAGACTGTACAAAGGCATTTACTTCTTCTTCACTGGTAACGGTTGTTCTCCGTTCATAGTGAGACTGATTGGAAGTATCGTTGGGATCGCTGACAGGCTTGGAAGTATCCGCAACAGAAATCAGATATGTTACATCCAGTGTACCATCACTGGGCGGGAACATACTGTCATCTGTGAATGTTTCATCCAACAACGCCTGCATTTCTGTATTCATGGTCGTATGAATTTCCAGACCATTGTTATAAATCATCTTATATGCCTGAGCGGATGTATAACCCAGTTCTTCCTGAAGGTCTACTGCCAACTGGTCAATCATAGCTTCCACAAAGTAGTTGTGGTTGGCAACACCAGTGGATTCTTCCTGATTGGTACATACCAGATTTGCGTATACATCTTCCGCCAGAGCTTCATCATGCTCTTCCTGGGTGATATATCCCAGTTCCAGCATCTTATCCAGAACCAATGTCTGTCTCTTTTTATTGTTTTCCGGCTGAGAATCCGGCGCATACAAGCTTGGATTGTTGGTAATGGAAGCAATACATGCGCTTTCCGCCAACGTTAAGTCACCGACATGTTTTCCGAAATAATACTGAGAAGCCGATTCAACACCATTCAGACCGTGGCTCAAAGCAATGGTATTCAGATATAATTCCAAGATATAATCTTTTGCTGCTTTTTTTGAACCAAGCTGTTTTTCCAGTGTATCCTCCAGATTCAGTGCAAGGAACTGTTCCTTGACCTTTCTGGCAATGCTCTTTTCATTGGTAAGCACTTCGTTTTTGATCAGCTGCTGTGTAATGGTGCTGGCACCCTGACTGAAACTCATGGTCTTGATATTTTCAATCATCGCACGGAAAATACCTCGCATATCAATGCCGCCATGTTCATAAAATCGTTCATCTTCAATGGCAACCACAGCTTGCTGCATGTGTAATGGGATTTCTTCCAGATTCACATATTCCCTGTTTTCGTTGCCATGCAGTTTGTCCACTTCCGTTCCAGCATCATCATAAACAATGGAAGTGTAGGACTGGGGCATGACATCCGATGTATTGAGCATATCTGTACTTTGCAATATGCCAAATACGGTGCCAAGGCCAGCGCCTGCAACTGCAAAACCAACTAAGACTACCAGCACAATCAATATTTTAGAAATCTTTTTTCCTGTACCTCCTCTTTTCCGTTTCCTGCCGCGTCGGGCATTGGGATGCGGACGGGTACTTCTGCGTCTGCTACTGCTGCTGCCGTGATCAGACTCAGGACGACTGTGTGGGCGTCTTCTTCGTTGAGAATCACTCATCTTAAACCCTCCTTTATCCGTTGATTATAACAGATTTCCCATCAGAGATAAAGTAAAATTATATAGAAATTCAAATGCAATTCCTAAAATTATATTAAAAACGCATGATTTTGGCGTGAAAAACCCATTTTTTCATTGTTTTCAGACTAAATTCCACGTAACGCCATACAATAGAATCAGGGGGTGAATTCCATGGGTGTCAGACGCAGAAAAAAGCATTCCATTCCATGGGCAACGCTGATGCTGGTTATCACCATCGGCATGGGACTTGGCCTTGGACTGCGTTTTTTTGACTTACGTTTAACAGAAATCGCGGAAGAAATGTCCAAGCTGGAGTCGAAAACAGCTGCAAACCGCGTCATTGATACTGCATTGGAACGTACCCTTGCAGAACTTTCCATGGAAGCGGAAGATTTCTATTTCGCAAATGAGAGCAATCCTGACGGCATCTCCGCTGACACCATTGCCATCAATCGCTTCTGCACCACCCTCAGCAGCGAAATCACAAAGGAACTGGAACTGCTCAACAACGAGAAAATCCATGTTCCTCTGGGCAGTATCAGCGGCGTGGAACTGTTTGCAAACTGGGGGCCTGACATTCCCTTTTCCATGCAGCCCAAAGGCGCCGCAGAGGTAGATTATGAAACAAAAATGGAAAGCAAAGGCATCAATCAAATGCATTTTCAAATCTGGATCAATATTTCTCTGGAGATCCGCATTGTCAATCCCCTTCATGAAGAAAGCATTCCCATGACACGGAAAATCATGCTTGTAGACACTGTATTTGGCGGCGATGTACCGGAGGAATATTTTCAATGGGAAACGGCAGATTTGCCTATTGACAGAACGATAAAAATGCTATTAAATGTATAGAGAAGATGTCAAATTTTTAACGGAGGTAAGGCATATGATTCGTACTCTTAGAGATTTTTTGGAAGAAGTTGGCGGTCTTTCTTTTGATAATGGTGATTTCTGGGCTGTAAGAGATAAATTCAGAGATCAGGAAATACAGGAATTTGTAAAATGCTTCCTGCCCGGCACACAGATCCTGCGTGACGGCAAAAACGGCGCACCTGTTGCCATGAAAGGTCTGGCAGATGACAATAAAGGCGCTACCGGTGATGAAGAACTGGATTTCCACGGTCTTCAGCTGTATGATTTCTCCGACACTACCGGTGAATGGGTTGTAGTAACCTTCCCCGACCTGGAAAGTCTGGAAAAACATCTGCTCAGCGAAGCTGGTTATCTGAACTTTTACAGCACACAGATGCTGGTATTTGAAGATGGCCAGTATAAACCCTTCGAAATCATGTTCAACGGCGACAATGATACTGTCATCGGCATTGACAAAGATCAGTTTGATGCTCCACTTGATATTCAGCGTCTGCAAGGCAGAATCTGGGTACGTTGGATGGATCTGTCTGAAGTACAGCCTTTGACTGACGAAGATGTAGAAGCCTACAAACGTTCCATCGGTAAATAAGAAAAACCCATAAAACACAGATCCCCATTTCTCAGGCAAGCAAAATGCCAAAGAAATGGGGATTTTTTATCTTAGAAATCGTTTCAAAAAGAAAAGACAGGGGATTCCCCTGCCTTTTTTATATCATTATTTAGCGAATGACACGTCTTGCTGTCACATATGTATTTACACTGTAACTGCTGCTCATACTTGTAATGGTAACACCGTATGCAGCGCCGTCTGTGGAGTGGATATAGTTTCCATCGCCCATGTAAATGCCAACGTGGCTGATGGTGCTGTCGCCGCCGGTATTGAAGAATACCAGATCCCCAGCCTGCAAATCAGACTTGGAAACAGCTACACCATTGTTTGCCATGGAAGCGGAATTTCTGTTCAGAGAAATACCGAAATCACGGAAAACAGCATATACAAAGCCGGAACAATCCACACCTGTATTCAGGTTTGTGCCGCCCCATACATAAGGGGTACCGATAAACTGTTCCGCATAAGCAACAATTTCTTCACCTTTTGCGGAAGATGCGGAAAATGCGGAAGAAGATCCACGGGAAGGTTCTTCACCGCTGCGAATAGAAACATAATCCGCACTGACATAGCCTTTCTGGCCATCTTCTATGATGACACGCACCCACTCTGTGCCCTGACGGTCTACGTCTACCACTGTGCCATAAGGCAGAACTGTCAGAACAATGGAATTGGTAGATGCTTCTTTACGCAGTTTCAAACCGCTTTCTGCTGTTACCACAGCATATTTCACTTCTGCTGCCGCAGGTGTGATCTGAGGATCGGTATTGCCAATTACAGTCAGAGAAGAAAGGTAATCACCGGAAAGATAGTCTTTGCTGATGTATGCCTGCTGACCATTATATTCCACCTGATACCAGCCATCCACACGACCCACTGCTGTGAGTGTATCTCCTGCGTTCACACTGCCCAATACATTGGAATTGGTGCTTGCTTCTGCACGGATATTAACGCCGGAACCTGTTACAGTACCTTCTGTTTCTGTCAATTTAAAATAATCACTGGATACAAAACCATTCTGTCCATTATAAGAGATCTGATACCAGCTACCGCTTTTGCCTGTCACCTGATATTCTGATCCACTGCTGATCTGCCCCAGTACCGCCGCATTTGTTCCCGCTGCTTCACGGACATTGACATTGCTGCCAGTAGCCTGTCCCATATCTGCCGCAAAAACCGTTGCAGTACCGAGCATCACGCAGGCTGCTGTTACACAAACCTGGCGGATTGCTTTGGATAAATTCATACAAGCTTCCTCCATTTTGTCTTTTTCCCGAATTTATTACAAATCTGTTACAACTAGTATACGAAAGTTTAATAATCTTGTCAATGTTTTTTGCAGATAACTTTTCATAATCTTCCACATAATAACATAATAAAGCCCTATTTTTCGCCACTTTTCGTGTTTACAAAAAAGAATGCCCTCGTTTTTGTCATGTTAAAAGAAAATATATATCCACGTAAACAATTTTTAAGATTTTTAAAAGAAATAAATGTCAAAAATCAAAATTTCCCATATTGTTTTTTCAGGAAAGACAAAATTTTCAATTGCTTTCAAAATACACCAAATTGCTGCCGCCGCATACCATACCCAGTTTTGCGCCCTCTTCCTTTCGCAGCACAAATTCCTGCACATCTCTTTGGATATGATGCTTCGGCATCTGAGAGCCGTAAATCATTGCCGCATGTTCCACAGCTCCGCCACCGATGGTACCAGCCAGAATCTCATTGTCCTTTACCGCAATTCTTGCCCCTGCTTCTCTGGGAGCGGAACCACTTTTCGCAACAATCAGCGCCATGGTTGATCCTGCATCTTCACACAAAGCATCCAGCACAGCATCTTCAATGGTTTCCACAGGCACCTTATTTTTCTCTTGAATGATTTCCGCCGCAATGCAAACAGCGATTTCTTCTGGTGTTACGGCACCGATCTTCAGCCCAATGGGCGCATGGATAGCTTCCACTTCCGCAGGCCGAAAGCCAGATTTATAAAGAGCTTCTTTTGTTTTGGCAACTTTATTCTTACTGCCGATCATGCCCACATAGGCGTACTTTCTCCGCAAAATCTGACGAACGCATTGTTCATCCGCCTGATGCCCTCTAGTGACCACCACATAATAATTGGCAGGCAAATCAGGAATTTCTTCAAAAACCTGCGCAAAATCGCCGCAAAGCACGCAGTCCGCTTCCGGAAACCGCTGGAGGTTGGCAAACTCTCCCCGATCATCCACAACGGTCACATGAAAACCCAACAGTTTCCCCAATTTCACTAAGGAAAGGGAAATATGACCGCCGCCAAGAATCACCAGTCTGGGACTCATGCCAAAATGCTCCACAAACACATGATTCTCGCCAATTTCACAAGTGGTGCGGCTTTTCATTTCTCCAATGGTCAACAGCATTTTTTTTGCTGTTTCCATCTCTCCTTCCGGTGCCCAAAGGACACCTTCCTCCTGCCACAAAAACTGAAAGCCCTGCAAAGGGCCTTCATAAACAAGCCCACTGCCTACCCAATCCAATTCCTGCAAGTAGTGCCGGAGTTGTTTATATGCTTCTCTCATGGGAATCTCCCTCTTTTCTATGGTATTGTTTCTGCCGTAAGCTTCCCCAAAGGCAGGGCACAGAGAAATCCGCAGCAATTCTCTCCGCTCTGTCCCAGCCAACGACATCTGCCTGATTCAAAAAAACACAGCCTTGTATCTTATCCCAAAGGGTACCATAGCCTGCCTGCAAAATGGGGAAAATATCCCCTTCCGTCACTGTTTTTCCAGAAAACATGGAAGAAACCAACGCAAAGCTATGGCATGCCTGCTCCCACGGCTGTTCCAAAGCAGAAAGCCCTGCCACAGTCACCAGAAAATCACATTCTTCCGGCAAAACAGGCTCGTCCTGTCTTGGCATTTTCAGCGGCATTCTTTTAGAACCATCCGCCTCCACCAGAACCACATCTGCAAACGAAAAAACTTCATCAAAAACAGCTTTGGGCAAAGAACCCATTTTTTCTTCAGAAAAAACGCTTCCCGCCGCCGCAAAACCATCTCTTTCCAGTTTTTCTTTGATTTCCTTTGCCGTTCCATCCAGTACGCCGTCTTTTTCCGGCAGGTACATTTTCGTGGTGGTCGTCAATAGCACACGTTTTCCTTCTTGGCGGTATTCTTCTGCCAGTTCATACAGCAGACTTGTCTTGCCCCCTGCGCCCACAGCACAGATACAACGTGCAGAAGGCGGAATCTGCAATGCTTCTGTAAGCAACATCTTTCCGCCTCCTTTCAAATCATCAGTTCATATATATTTTCGTATTTCAGGTCGCATTTTGTCAATAGGCTTTTCATTTTTTCTTTCTCGCCTATGGGCATCCGCCATGCCAGACCACATCCCGCTGTGATCTGGGTGGGTATGGGAATGAGCCTGCCGGGCACATCGGCACTTCTTGCGGCTTCTTCCAATGCCAGCGCCTCTGTGGTGGTATGAAATGCCACCAGAAAACAAAGTTCTTTTGGTCTCATGTCCATGCCTCCGCAATTTCTTTTACTGCCAAAATGGCTTTTTCCACTTCTTCTTCCGTTATAAAATAGCAAAAACTGAACCGCACTGCTCCCTGCTCTACTGTTCCCAGCTGTTCATGCATCAAAGGGGCGCAATGAGCGCCGCCGCGGGTAGCAATGCCGTAACCCACCGCCAATTCATCACAAACATCCTCAGAGGGGTTATCCCCGATATTGAGAGAAACAATGGGTGCTCGTTCCCATGTGGAAAAGTCACCATAGACCGTCACCTGCGGAATCTTTCTGACGCCTTCGTAAAACTGACGCATCCGCTTCTGTTCTGTTTCCCGAATGGCAGTCAATCCCGTTTTGTTGATCCAGTCCAAAGCTGCCGAAAGCCCCGCAATGCCATGTCCGTTCAGCGTTCCTGCTTCCAGATGCGTAGGCATTTGTGCCGGATGGGTCTTGCTGTAACTCTGGACACCACTGCCGCCTACACAAAAACTAGGGATTTCCAGTCCTTTTCGTAGACACATCCCCCCTGTGCCCTGAGGACCCAAAAGGGATTTATGTCCTGTAAAACACAAAACATCTATACCCATTTCTTCCATATGAATGGGAAATACCCCTGCTGTCTGGGAAGCGTCCACCACAAACAAAATGCCTTTTTCCCTGGAAAATGTGCCGATTCGCTTGATGTCCACCAGATTTCCCGTCAGATTAGAACCATGGGTGCAGACAATCCCCTTTGTGTTGGGTTTCACCGCCTGTTCCAGCAAATCATAGCGGACAGTGCCTTTTTCATCACAAGGAATGATAGTCAGTTCCATGCCTTCTGCCTCCTTGCGGTACAAGGGGCGAAGAACGCTGTTATGCTCCATGGCAGTGGTAATGACGTGGTCACCTTTTCCAAAAAGCCCGCTGATGGCAATATTCAAACTTTGGGTAGAATTTGCCGTAAAAACCACCCGTGCAGGGTCATCCATGCCAAAAAGTACTGCCAGTTTTTTTCTGGTGCCGAATATGACACGGGAAGAAGTCAGAGAAATCTCATGACCGCTTCTGCCACTGTTTCCCATGTGCAAAATAGCGTCATATACCGCTTCTGCCACTTCTTGTGGCTTGTGAAAGCTGGTCGCCGCGCTGTCCAGATAAATCATAAGCTCCCTCCCTGTATCAACAATCTGCCCTCCGCTGTCTTTGGATGGGCAAAAATTTCTTTTGTGTCCCCGATTTCCGCAATTTTCCCTCGCTCCATGACCATACATTTCTGGGTCAGGCGAAAAATTTCTTCCTTATTATGGGATACCAGAATGGATACGCCGCCGAAACTCTGGAGCACCTGCTGGACTTCCCGTTCCATCTCCTGTCGCAGAAAACTATCCAATGCAGAAAAAGGTTCATCCAGCAAAATCACATCAGGTTTTGCAGCCAGCATTCTTGCCATGGCTGTTCGCTGCTGCTGACCGCCGGAAAGCACTGAGGGATACAGTTCTGCCACTTCCGTCAGATAAAACCGCTCCAAAAGTTCCTCCAGAAATTCCTTTTCTTTTTCTTTCCCAAAAGCAAAGGCGATATTTTCCCGCACCGTCATATTGGGAAACAGGGCGTAATTCTGGAACAGATACCCGATTTTTCGTTTCTGGGCTTTTTCAGAAATTTCTTTCTCACTGTCAAAGAGAATTTTATCATCCAACTGTATTTTCCCCTTGTCCGGCTGTAAAATTCCTGCCAGACACCGCAGGGTGACGCTTTTGCCGCAGCCGCTCCGCCCCAGAATACCCAACACTTCATTTTCCAAATCAAGGGAAATTTCAATGGTTTCTGTTTTTACTTTTTTTGTAAATTCTGCCTGTAATCTCAAAAACCCTCATCCTCTCCCTGATATTTTTTCTTTTCAAAATAATTGATGCCTACAATGGCAAGGGCAGACAAAATCACAATGACCAGTGACCACAGATAGGCCGTCTGCCGATTGCCGCTCTGAACTGCCGTATACACCGCCAGGGCCATGGTCTGGGTCTTGCCGGGGATATTGCCGGCAATCATAATGGTGGCGCCAAATTCCCCCATGGCACGGGCAAAGGCAAGAATCATCCCTGCCAAAAGCCCGCTGCGGCAGTTGGGCAGAATGATGCGGAAAAAGATTTTCTTTTCACTTGCGCCCAATGTCCGCGCCGCGTAGAGAAGCTGTTTATCCATAGATTCCATGGCACCCCTGACCGCTCGATACATCAGCGGAAAAGACACCACAAATGCCGCTGCCACTGCACCACGGAGGGAAAATATAAAAGGAAATCCGATTTCATTGAAAAAACGTCCCACAGGGCTGTTTTTGCCCAACAATATGAGCAGGAAAAAACCTGTTACCGTAGGCGGCAGCACCAAAGGCAATGTCAGCACCGCATCGGCAAAGGGGCGCAAACGGCGCAGTTTCATAACGCCATAAGCCGCAAGGGTGCCCAGCACTACGGAAAAAAATGTGGCGCAGGCTGCCACCCAAACAGAAAGCAAAAGAGGCGAAACATCCATCACGGAATTCTCCTTCCTTTATTCTGCTAAAAATGTAAAGCCATAAGAAGCAAATACTTCTCCCGCTTCTTCACTGGTGAGGAAATCCAAAAATGCCTGAGCACCTTCGGGATTCGCACAGTCTTTGATGATAGCCGCAGGATAGAGCACCTGAGGGCCGTCTGCCGGCGCACTGGAAACAACCTGCACCGCATCGCTAGTCTTTGCGTCGGTAGCATATACTACGCCGCAGTCAGCTTCTCCCGCTTCTACCCAAGCCAGCACTTCCCGCACATTAGACGCGAATACAGCATGACTCTTCACATCATCCCAGATACCGAGGTTTGTGAAAATTTCCTGGGCATATTTCCCAGCAGGAACGCTTTCCGCTTCCCCCAAAGCAATCTGGGGTTCACTATCCAGAATGGTTTCAAAAGGAGTCACTGCTGTTTCTCCCTGCGGGGCAATGAGAACGATTTCATTTTGCAGTACATCCTTTCTGGTGGCTGCATCAATGAGCCCTTCTTCTTCCAACGCATCCATATTGCTTTCTGCCGCAGAGAAGAACAAATCTACTGGTGCGCCTTCCTCAATCTGTGTCTGCAAAGCACCACTGCCGCCAAAAGTAAAGGAAACTTCTGTACCAGGATATTCTTCCTGGAATGTCTGCGCCAGTTCATTGAGGACATCTGTCAAGCTCGCCGCCGCGGAAACGGTGATTGCCCCTGTCACTGCATCCTGTCCATCACTGCTTTCTGCTGTCTGTTCACTGCCGCAGCCTGCCAGCATGCCTGCTGTCAAAATCATTGCCAATGCCATCATACCAAATTTCTTCTTCATATGATTTCCTCCTTACTGCCCGCATTCTCCCGCATTTGCCATTAAAATATCCAGTCCGTGTCCCAGAGCCGGCAAAATCACTTCCAGATTTTCCCGCACCGCTTTGGGGCTGCCCGGCAGATTGACGATAAGGGTCTGTTTCCGAATGACAGAAACCCCTCTGCTGAGCATGGCTCTGGGGGTAATTGCCAAAGACGCTGCCCGCATGGCTTCACTGAAGCCCGGCACCTGACGTTCCGCAATATCCAGTGTGGCTTCCGGTGTCCAATCTCTGGGGGAAAAACCTGTGCCGCCGGTGGTCAGAATTAAGTCCGCCGTTCCCTTATCGCAGATTTCCTTCATGGTTTCCGCAAGCAGCTGCCGTTCATCTGGCAGAATCCGCATATCCACCACAGTATAGCCTGCCTGTTCCATGATTTCTTTTGCCGCAGGGCCGCTCAGGTCTTCCCGTTTTCCTGCCGCTCCTTTATCACTTGCTGTCAGAATCGCTACTCGGTACAATTTCCAATTCATCTCCAATCTGAATCACGCCGCCATGGAGCACCCTTGCAAACACGCCTTCTCTTGGCATGATGCAGTCCCCTACTGCCTGATAAATCTCGCAATGGCTATGACATTCCTTGCCGATCTGTGTCATTTCCAGCAAAGCTTCACCGCAGCGGAATCTGGTTCCTACGGGCAGGGTTTTGAAATCAAAGCCTTCCACCAGCAAGTTTTCGCCAAAAGCGCCATCCTCTACGGAAATGCCCTTTTCTTCAAATGCCCGCACTTTCTCATAAGAAAGGAGGCTTACCTGTCGATGCCAGTTGCCGCCGTGAGCATCACCTTCCAGCCCGAAATTCTCAATCAGGCATACTTTGTCAATATTTTTCTTCTGTGTGCCCCGTTTTTCGCTGATGCACACAGCCATAATCTTTCCCATACTATCCTCCTATTTTCCACATGGGACGGCTTTCGTCAGTGGTATGACCGTCCCTTGGTTTTTGCAGAATACGTTCCTGCAACACCTTCTGTATTTCCTCTGGCTCCGCGCCGCTGCGCACCAATTCTCGCAAGTCACAATCCACTGGATGATGCAGACACAGCTTTAGTTTCCCTTCCGCTGTCATGCGGATACGGTTGCACTGATGGCAAAAACTGCGGCTCACAGGGCTGATGAATCCAATACGTCCTTTGAAATGCTCATTTGTATAATAAACTGCCGGGCCTTCCCGATCATCCTTCTCCGTCTGAATAAATTCGCCATAAACTTCTTCCAGCCGTTTCCGAATGGTTTCATTTTTCACTGGCGGAAAAGCGGAACCTTCCCCAATGGGCATCATTTCAATGAAACGCACCTCCATGGGATATGCCTTCGCCAGTTCTGCCAGATGGAGCAGTTCTTTTTCGTTTTCCCCTGCCACAGGCACGCAGTTGACTTTCACAGGCAGTCCCACTTTGCCGCAAGATGCAAGACCAGCCAAAGCATCAGACAGCACATCGCGCCTAGTGAGTCTGCAATACCGCTTCGCATCCAGACTGTCGATGCTCACATTGACGCCGGAAAGCCCTGCTTTTTTCAGTTTTTCCGCAAGGGGCGCCAGATGGACAGCATTGCTTGTCATAACCACTTTTTCGATGCCCGGAATATTGGAAATGGCTTCCACCAGTTCCACGATATCCTGCCGCATAAGGGGTTCGCCGCCTGTGATGCGGATTTTGCGGATGCCTGCCAAAGCGGCGCCTTTGCAAAGTCTGACCCATTCTTCCAGTGTCAGCAGTTCGCCGCTGGGCAGAAATTCCTGCTGTTCTTCTTTCATGCAGTAGACGCACCGCAGGTTACAGCGGTCGGTGACGGAAATCCGAAGATAGTCAATGGTTCTTCCAAATCCATCAATCATGCCGATACTCCCCACTCTTTCCGCCACTTTTTTCGCACAGGCGAATGTCCGTCATGACCATAGAACGGTCTAAGGCTTTACACATATCGTAAATAGTCAAAAGGGTGATCTGCACCCCTGTAAGAGCTTCCATTTCCACCCCTGTTTTCCCAACGGTTTTCACAGTGCATGCCGCTTCGATTTCACAGCTTTCTGGAAACAGTTCAAAATCCACACTGCATTTTGTCAGCGCCAGCAAATGACACAGGGGAATCAATTCCCAGGTGCGTTTTGCCGCCATGATGCCTGCCGTTCTGGCAATGCCCAGCACATCTCCCTTTGCCATGGTGCCTGCCTGAATCTTTTCAAAAACTTCCCGGCTCACGCGGATAATTCCCTTTGCTGTGGCTGTCCGTTCTGTTTCCGCTTTCTGGCTCACATCCACCATGACCGCGTTGCCTTCTTTATCAAAATGTGTCAACTCTCCCATAAAGCTCCTTCCCTCCTTTACTGTCCGAAACCGCAGTCGGGATAGGTGCAGGCAGGGCAGTTCTGGCATTGTCCGCCATGTGCCATTAATACAAAATCCCGTCTGGTGAGTTTTTCTCCTGTCAGCAGACGAGGAACCGCCAGGTCAAATACTGTCCGTTTTGCGTACATAACGCATCCGGGCAGACCTACCACAGGTTTCCCCTGCACATATGCCAGCATGAACATAGCCCCCGGCAAAACAGGTGTGCCATATGTCACCACTTCATCAGCGCAGGCACCAATGGCGGAGGGTGTCATATCGTCCGGGTCTACGGACATACCCCCGGTCACCTGCACCATATCCGCTCCCTGTGCCAGAAAATCCAGAATTGCCTGTGTGATGGCTTCGGGCTCATCCCCGGGGAACACCTGACCCATGATGGTCGCCCCTACTTCTGCCGCTTTTTTCTCCAAAACAGGGCCAAACTGATCGGCAATTCTGCCGGAAACGATTTCGGAGCCAGTGGTGACCACGCCGATTTTTGCGGGGCGGAAGGGTTTTACTTCCACCAAAGGCGTTTTGCTTTCCTTGCATGCTTTCTCAAAGCGTTCCAGCACTTCTTCCTTCACCGCCAGAGGGATAACTCTGGTAGCGGCAAGGAGTTTGCCTTTTGTCACCTGTTTGTTTCCATGGATGGTGGCAAAACAGATCTCATCATCGCTATTCACAGCGTACAGGGTATCCAGATTGATTTTCAGCACCCCGTCACAGGCTGCCCGCAGTTCGATTTTTCCTTCTTTTACCTCACTAAAAACGATGTTTTCCCCTGCTGCCGCCTGTACCATCCGCAAAGCTGCGTCATTTTCATGGACATAGCCCTTGGACAAATCCCAGACATAAATGTGGCGTTTGCCCAGATTCAGCAGTTTTTCAATATCTTCTTCCTGAATGACATGGCCTTTGGCAAAGGCTCTACCTTTGAACGTACCGGGTACAATTTCTGTGATGTCGTGACACAGCACCATGCCAACGGCATCTTCCACTCTTACTTTTTCCATATAAAACTCCCTCTATTTCGCATCAAAATTCCTTCCAGCACGCCACCAGCAATGCACCGTGCTTTATCGGAAATGGTATAACAATTTTTCTGTTCACTTTCTCTGGGGTCGATATCGGCGATTTTAAACCCTTCTGTCACAGGATAGCCATCTCGGATAAGCCCGCGGAGAACCCCTGTCAATGTAGCAGTAACAGGCACGTCGCCGATCATGGCGATGGTTTGACCTTTTTCCACCAGATCGCCGATTTTGCTTTTGTTCTGCAAAATCCCTGCCGCCGGAGCATGGATGACACGTTCTTTGCCATAACCGGCAATGACACCGGGAATGCCCGTATTGGGTGCCGCCGCACCTTCTGTCAGCACACGCCCAAGATTATGACCTCTCTGGGTTTCAATGACCAGATGGGCATCCACCCCTGCTGTAAAACCGGGGCCAAGGGCAATGACCGTTTCTGCCATATCCATGGTCGTTCCCAGATTCTTTTTAGCCAGAATGGCATCTACAAGCACTTGAGGCTGGATTTCCTCCAAAATCTTGCAATGAGGGTCAATGAGCACAGGGATTTTTCCATCCTCCAAAATTTCCTGAGCTTCCACAAAATTCGCCGCCCAGACAGCAGTCACACCCTCCACCGTCCATTCACCTTCATAAACAGCTTCTGAAAAAGCCACATACCGCCGAATGGCAGAAGGATTGGCAGTTTCCAGAACCATAACAGGAAAACCTGCCTGATACAATTTATGGATGGTACCTGTTGCCAAGTCGCCGCCGCCACGGACAACAATGGGAAATGGTGTTTTCATGGACGAATCACCTTACCTGCTTTGGAAAGGACTTCGGCGATACGATACATATTGGTCACAGAACCAACTGCCAATTTTTCAGACAGACCATAGTGGTTCAGACAAGTGCCGCAAGTGAGGATTTCGACCCCTTGTGCTTCCATGAGCTTCAGGTCTGCCAGTGTTTCCGCACCTTCCACAGACAATTTTGCACCGCCGTTATAGAGCACAATGGTTTCCGGCAGCTGATCCTGTTCTGTCAGAGCATATACAAAACCTTTCATCAAAATTTTCCCCAGCACATCGTCGCCTGTGCCCATGGTTTCCGCTGTCAGGGCAACCACCGTTCCTGCGCTTCTGCCATCGGGCATACAAACCACCGGAGCCGAATCTGGCTGTGTCTGACTGCCTGCTTCCACAGTGATGGTCACCACATAGCAGTCCCCGCTCTGTTTTTCGCTGACTGCTTTCATTTTTTTCTGTTCTGCCATTTTGCAGAGATTCTGCACCGCAATGGCGTTGTCTACCAGCACTTCCACAGTGCCTTCTGTCATACTTTCCAATACTTTTTTTGTTTCAATAACCGGCAAAGGACAAGTTTTTCCACGTGCGTCTACTCTTTCCATTTGTGTTTCCTCCTATAATACCACAATCTTCTGTGTCTCTTTTTTCACGACTTTTCCAACAATGCCGCAGGGCAAACCTAATGCCGCAATTTCCCCTAACGCCTGTTCCGCGTCCTCTTTTGGCATGCTCACCAGCAAACCGCCGGAAGTCTGAGGGTCAAAAAGCAATTCTTCCACCGCAAAAGGCACACCGCAAAATTCCACTAAATCACCTACATGGTTCCGGTTCCTCTGAGCTGCCGCTGTGAGGAAAAATCCGTCGGCATAAGCCAAACTTTCTGGAATGTGGGGGATACGGATGGAATCAATCTCCGCACTGAGCCCTTTTGCCAGCATTTCCTTCAAATGTCCCAGAAAACCAAAGCCTGTCACGTCCGTACAGCCGTGAACATCATATTTTCGAATGATTTCCGAAGCGTATTTGTTCAAAGTTGTCATAGAACGCACAGCCATGTCCATAGCTTCCTGAGCAGCCTCTCCCATGCGATTTGCCGTGCAGACAATGCCAACGCCCAAGGGTTTTGTCAGCAAAAGCACATCATCTTCCTGTGCGCCATCATTGGGAAAAATGCGGTCTGGATGAACGGTTCCCATGACAGACAGCCCATATTTCACATCCGCATCAGCAATAGAATGGCCGCCAGCGAGAGTTCCTCCTGCTTCGATGACTTTTTCACTGCCCCCCTGCATGATTTTCCCCAAGATATTCAAATCCATTTTTTCCGGAAAACAAACGATATTCAGAGCTGTCCGCACATCGCCGCCCATGGCGTAAATGTCACTGAGAGCATTGGCTGCTGCAATCTGTCCAAAAATATAAGGGTCTTCCACCATTGGCGGAAAAAAATCCAATGTCTGCACAATGGCAGTATCTTCTGAAATTCGATAAACCGCCGCATCGTCGGAGCTTTCAAAGCCAATGAGCAGGTTTTCATCTTTTTTCTCCGGTTTTGGCAGACGGGAAAGGACCCGTTCCAATACGCCAGCCCCCAGTTTTGCCGTACATCCGCCGCCTTTGCAAAATACAATTTCTTCCGGCATCATTTCTCACCTTCCCTCTGAAAATAAAACGCAAACAAACGGTCTGCCTCTGTCTGCAAAGCAGAGAGGAAATTTCCATACCGCTGCATCATCTCTCTGCCTTCTTCCGTCACAACAGAACCGCCGCCGTCCTTGCCGCCGCTGCTGCGTTCCGTCAGGGCAAAGCCCAGTTCCTGTTCCGCCGTTTTCATCATTTTCCATGCTTTGCTGTAAGAAAGCCCCATTTTCTCCACAGCTTTCTGCATGGAGCCCATTTCCTCTATGCCTTTCAAAAGCTGCGCCACACCTGGGCCAAAGGCTTTTTCCTCCCCCATGATGCGCACTTTCATATCATAATGTAAATCCTGTTTCATAAATCACCTCGTTATTCTTTTTAAAAAATAACGCTATCAAAAAGAAAAGCCTTTCGGCTCGATTCGTCTTATTATAGCAGTTTTTATTGCCTTTTGCCATATCCTTTTTGCATAATACTTTTGCGTATTTTTGCGTTTTCTGGTATGATAATAAAAACACCACTTGAAACCACTCATATTAAAGGAGGAATGGTATGGGACAATTTCTGTTTATCATCCTTTGTGTGACACTGGGTTATGTGGCTTATAAGCACGCTGGTGCCGTCCGCAGCGATGGCAGTGCCCTTTGCCGGAAAAATTGCGATGAATGTACAAGAAAATGCTGGATCATGAAAAAAACGGAAGACCAAAAATGATACGCACGCAAACGCGTGCGTATTTTTTATGAAAAAAGCCGTGAACTCCCTTTTATGCTGAATCACAATATCTCCTGAAAATTTATTTTTTTCATTTACTGCATAGGGATTTTCCATAGTATCCCAATAAAAAAGTCCTGCGACATGCTGCCATTCAGACAGAAATTCACAGGACATATAAAACCATACAAAGTCAGCAATGATCTATTTCAAACATTTTCAGCCTTACAACATAAAAAAAGAAACCTTGATTTCTCAAGGTTTCTTCAGTGCGGCTGGTGGGACTCGAACCCTTACAAAAACAGCCTTAAACCCTATAAAATCAATATTTCTTAATAATATTTTTGATTACCTTTGATTACCGTTGATTACTTGATTATTGTACAATTCTTTTTTGGAAATCAGGTATATTACTAAGAATCTGTGATTTTTTTTCAACAGTCTTTCTATTCCGATGGTAATGGGTTTCTGTACACAAAATATCTGTATGCCCCATTTGATCTGTAATAAATCTTGTATCAATATTATTATCAATCAAGATACTGCCATATGTTTTTCGAATCTTATGAGGTGTTTTTTCAACAATACCCAAATTTTTACAAACCCTTTTGAGCCTTTTTCTAATTGCCTCTGTTTTAATGCGTTTGCCACGATACATAAAAACATATTCTCCAAACGGATTTTGTAATCTAATACGTTTAATTAACCATTCGTAATTTGACGGGACAACAACAGTTCTTACACCAGCTTCTGTTTTTGGAAAATCTTTAATTTCATAAATCACTTTTCCGGTTTCAAAATCTTTAAATCTTGTCTCTGTTCGTCTTACTTTAATTGTATTTCCATCAAAATCTTCTTGTTTTAATGCAACTAATTCACCAACTCGTAATCCTGTTACAAACATCAATAAGATTCCCAAATTGTGTGGATCAATATTTTTTAAAAGATATTCAAACATTAAATCTGTTTCTTCTTCATTAAACACTTCTTTTGAATCATCTTTTATCACTTTATGAAAAATCCTATCTTCTAATTCCATACCATTAAATACATCTTCAATATTAAAATCAATATAACCCTGTTTTTTTGCACGTTTAAATATCCCACGTGTTATACCTTTAACTTTAGCAAATCCTTTTGCCGTCAAATTAAATTTAGGTATTTGTTGTTCTAAATAATCTTCAATAAACAATGGGGTTATATCTGAAATATGTTTTTCACATATATCATTAAAATGCCTTTTGAAGATTGCTTTATTTCTTGAATATGTAGAATTAGAAATTTGCTTTAAATCAAGTTTGCGATTGTTCCATTCATTAAACACAGACTCTAGTGTAATAATTTCAGTATGTTTATCCCAATAAGTTACAACAACATCTTCAATACCTTTACGTGTAGTACGCTTTTTTAAAACTCTACCATACTTGGCATTTTTATCTGGTAAATACGTATAAAATTTCCCATCATTACCTTGCCAAATTGAGAATTTGTGTTTTGATAACAATTCTTCTCTTTTTATCATATTTATTTTTGATTCGATACACTGTATATCAATTATACCATTTTCAATCGCAAACCTCAACACGTCATCTGTATGTAAATTAGGGGCAGTATTGATATACTGCCCTGCATTTACTTCTATGTTGATATTATCATTGCTATTTACTAGTGGATTTGAAATTTGATTTTCTGATTTCTATAAATTCATTATTATCCACCTCTATAATTAGTTCTTATTAAATAGTTCAATTGTCTGTACTACCAAATCCTCCATTTCTAACACCATCCGTATCATCATCAAGTGTAATACCATATTCCAAGAAAATACCTTGCATAAAGTTTGACTTTGCACTTAGATTAAATTCATCGTATCCTTCGTTTCTAATCTTTGCAAAAATATGCCCTTCATTTTCAGAATTATAATAATCACTATCAATAATACCGACAGTATTTGCAAATCTGGTAAAGTATTTAAAACCAAGACCGCTTCTTGGTGCAGCCATTAATAGCCAGCCGTCGTTCATTTTACATCTGATTCCTGTTGGAATCTTTGCTGATGCATTTACTGGTAGCTTAATAGAATATGGAATCATAAAATCATATCCGCAACTACCAGTTGTAGATCGTTTCGGTAATTCAATACCATCCTAGATTTCTCTAATAGTGCTATCAAGCCATGCTTGATCTTTAAAAGTGTCTACCCAATCTTTTTTAAATTGTTCCTATGATACTTTTTCAAATTTACCAGCAATTTTCATATTTTATACCTCCATAATTAAAATTCCCATTCATATTGTACTATATGCTCCATAGCTTTTATTGTATTTTTTAATAATGCCAATCTTGTTAATAACCCAACCCCACCAGGAACTTGAGAACATGATACGCATTTTACTTTAACAGAATCGTAATCTACATCTCCACATAATTTCCCATTTTCATCAACATTAATTCCAACATCAATTACAATCGCATTTGGATTGATATAATCTTTATTGATATATAATGGTTTGCCAATCGCAACTACAAGGATGTCTGCCATTTTTGTAATATCACTTAAATCTTTTGTTTTACTATGACAAAGCGTTACAGTTGCATTGCGGTCAGTCATCATTTTTGCTAATGGTTTACCAACCAATTCGCTTCTCCCAATAATTACACAATGTTTGCCACATAAATCAACACCATTATCCATTAAATAGTCTACAATACCTTTTGGTGTACATGGGTTAAAATAGCTGTCTTTTCTAAAACCATCTACATCTTTATATGGAGAAATAAGCTCGATAATCTCTGGCATACATTTTTCCAAATGTTCTGGTAATGGTTTTTGAATAATGATTCCACAGATAAATTTTGATTTATTCAAATCAATAATAGCTCGCTTAAAACTATTTTCAGAAATTTCTTCAGGAAGTTTGACATGCATGGTATCAATACCAATTTCATCACAGTCTTTTAATTTACCTGCGATATATCTATTTGACGCTGCATTATCACCAACTTGCACAATGGCTAGTGCGTAAGATACTGGTATTGTATCAATATGCTCTACTAGTTTGTTTTTTTCATCTATAATATATTTTTTAATTGTTTCTTTGCTTAATAAATCATATTTTGTTTTATCCATATATTTCACCTATTAATCCTTTGCTGATTGTAAAACACTAATTATTTTATATTTCTTGTTTCCAGAATATTGAATTGCTGTTAATCTGCCACCAAACACGCAACTAGTATCGATACATAGATCTCCTGCTCTTGTACAGAATGGTGAGTTTGCTGGTGTGTGACCAAAAAATACCATTTTATCTCTTTTAATATCTTTTCCAAAATGGTCTCTACTCCAAAGTAACTCATCTTGTGTACACTCAGATACATCTGCATGTGGAACACCTGCGTGCGAACATATTATTTCTTCATCCTCATAATATAACGGCAAGCGTGCCATCCAGCTTCTATGTGTGTTATATGAAACTCCGTGACGATTATAATCGTTTTTTGTTATCTAGCCACCATTATATTGCCATAATTCGTAATCATAAAGCATCATATGTTCATGGTTTCCCATTAAGCAAATACATCTATCCTTCCCCATCAGATTTTGCAAACGGATTAAAAAATGAACTGTTTTATATGAATGTAATCCACGATCAATATAATCTCCAAGGAAAATAATTTTATCTTTTTTGTAATCTATTTTCAACTTCTTTAACAAGTTGATTAATGTATAATAGCATCCATGTATATCACCGATAATCTATGTATTCATATCAACACCTCCAATCTTTAATCGCAATGTAAAACAATTTTTTTTGTGTCAATTGTTTTTTGCATATCTATTACTCGTTGATTTGAACTTCCACGCCATTTCAGTGTAATATCACGTAGCTTTTCAATATATTCCCCATCAACAATAACATCTACTAATTTTACAATTTCTTGTCTAATTAAATTATCGCATGTTGTTTGTTGGTCTGGAAAAATTTCATTTAAAGTATATCCTGTATACAACCATATATTTTTATCTGGAAACTGCTTTTTTATTTCAGTACATAAATTTAATATTTCTACTATATTATTTTTGTACAATGGATCTCCACCAGAGAATGTGATTCCTCTTATATAATCATGATTAAGTGCTGTAAACAATTCCTGTTTAGCGGCATCGTCAAATACGACACCGCTATCAGGATTCCATGTCTGTTGATTTTGGCAATTCACACAATGGTGCGAACAACCAGAGACCCATAATACAACTCTTAAACCATCTCCATTATTCTGGTCTGGATAAGTTATATTATGATAATTCATCATCCACCTTCTTTTTTATTAACCTTCCTTTTACATATCCGCAAGATAAATAATCTTCCAGTTCATCTGGTTTTATTTTTTTATTATGAATTCCATTATTCACGTAAATTCTACCAGATTGTGCCTCACTGATTTTTGAACAAGCATCTTGTGTATGATGTTTCCCATAAAAAGGGTTATTTTCTTTGGATGCAATTTTATTTTTTATTCTTGTGTCTGATATCTTATTTTTAGTTTCTTCAGACCTTGATTTGTTAAACCAATAGGCATCTTGATGTTTGCCAAACATATGATTTTTCTCGCCTATTTGTGCATTACTAATTTTTCTTTTTGTTTCTTCTGTATGATGTTTTCCATACATTGGATTATTTTCACCACTTTTTGATTCGCTCATTTTTTTTATAGATTCAGCAGAATGTTTTTTATTGTACCATGGATGATTTTCACCCCTTAAACAATATTTTGAATTACTTCCACCATATGCGATATTATAAAAATTAATATCTGAATCTGCATGGTAAAAATCTATCCAAAAAATTTCTTTTTGGTTTAATTCTTCGAATGAGTAACAATATTCTATAACCTCGCATTTAAAATTTTCTGTTCCATATTTTTTTAATGCTTGTTTGATAAGTTTACCAGATCCATAATAATATTTATCAAATACTGGAGATGAGTGTTGTCCAATCTACCTCATACCATTAACTAAATTTGTTGTTAAATAAATATATCCGCAAGGTTCACATTGAAACTCTGTCTTTAATTTCTGCATTTTTTGCCTCATTATATCTTGTTTCTCCATGCACTCTTGTAAAACCGAGATAACCGTTCCAATATCTCTATACCGTTACTTTCGTAATATTTATATACGGTTTGGACTATACAATCAATGTAGGATTATAGTCTCTGAACGTCCTCCATCGTCTTATTCGTTAAGGAGTTTCGCTGCGTCTAAGTAACTTCCATACTTGATAACCCAATCCCAAGAATTTTTATGGTATGTGTTTTCACTATTCCGCATTCACGCTTGTCGTTTCCAACTACGTTGTAGCTTCTTGAGGCTCTAAGGGCTTCTCCGCAATTTAACCTATTTATACAGGACAAACGGTTTTTTATATCCTGTCAATTTTAGTAATCATTGTACTTCCACAAATAGGGCAAATGTCCATATCAACTTGTTGGTATCCACAATCTTCGCAGTAACACATAGCAAGATTTACACCTTCATAAAATCCTTTATCCATTGCTCTTAATACAAGAGTTTTAATTGCTTCTTTATTGTAACCAAGGTTGTAGCGGCAATATTGAATTTTACCACCGTTTGATAAATTCCAAAATCTTTCCTCTTTATCTTGTTTTTCAATTGGTGACATGTCTTCAGAAACATGGCAATGGAAACTATTGCTAACATATGGACGATCAGAAACATTCTCAATAATTCCATAAATTTTTCTGAATTGTTCTACCTGTAATCCGCAAAGACTTTCTGCTGGCGTTCCATAAATAGCATATAGAATATTGTCTTCACGTTTAATAATATTAAGATAATCATTAATATATTGCATTACCTCAAGAGCAAACTCTCCATCTTCTCTAATTGATTTGCCATTATATAATCTCTGCAATTCGTTTAATGCAGTAAAGCCATAGCTCATTGTCATTGGAGGTAAAATTGATTTAATTTTATCTGTTGGTTTTAAGTATCCGCCATATAAACCACCTTCACAGAAAGCTACTGGATTGACACTTGCTCTTAACTCACCGATATAATCCTATGTACGTTGGTGTAAGCCACGAATCAATTCAAGATAGTAATGTAGTACTTCGTAAAAATCTTTTGATTCTTTCCTTGCTTTTGCTAAAATCATTGGCAGGTGTAATGAAACTACGCCTAAATTGAATCGTCCTTCAAATACTGCTTTATCATTTTCATCAGCAGGGTACATACCTCCTCTCTCATACCATGGTGAAAGAAAAGCTCTACACCCCATTGGGCTAACAACTGTTCCATATTTTTTGTACATTTCTGGAACATATCCATTACCAGTTAGTGATAGCCAATCTGGATACATGGTTTTGCTACTACATTCAATACCAGCGTTAAGCACATCTGCGTTTGGATATTGGTCACTTCCATCTCCATGTAATGATTTGTCATATAAGAATACAATCTTAGGGAACAAAACAGGTCTTTTAAATCCTTTTTTCCCTTGTCCTTCTGCATGTACGTTTAGCAAAGTAATCGCTGCCATTTTCCCAAATTCACTTGTTGCCAATCCGATTGTAACAGTTGTAAAAGGATAATCTCCTCTGCTTGATCCAACTGTATTTAATTTATACTCGATTCCTTGCCATCCTTGTTCAAATTCTCTATGAACATCTTCTTTTGCAAGTAAATCCGCTTCTTCAAAATTAAGATGACATTTATCCATCTATTTGTTAAGCATTGAATTATAAGTTTTTTGGGCATATGGTTCTAAAATTTTATCAACTTCTGGTATTGTAAAACCACCATATTGTTGTGCAGCAGAAGAAAGAATAATATCTCCCATTACGTCAAATGCAGTATCTAACGAATTTGGTTCGTTATACCAAATATTACCCATTTCAAATCCACCATGCATAACTTCTCCAACTCTAAAAAGACAACAATTACCTGTTGGAATACCACCATCTAAAATAAAGCTATGATCTTCTTCTACATCTAAGCACCATACTTCTGCATTAGGATTTAATTTTTCTGGTTGTATATCAATTACTTTATATTTTCCAATTTTACTAAATGTAGAACTTATTTTATATTCAATAGTTTGTTTTGTTCTTTTACCATAATTAGTTATCTGATCTGTCACATCGTTTGTTGATGTAACATAATAGCCAGCAATGTTTAACAAATCATAAATATATTTATTTAATGCACCTGTAACTTGAATTGACTTAAATTCTCTTGCAGGTGAATCCGATAAAATTCTGCCACCATCTGCACATAATAAACCATTAATAAAATACAAAATATTATTGTAAGACAATTCTAACCATGGTATTTCTTTTGAGTTTACTGATTTCATTGACACGAGATGGTCGCCATTGTATGATTTTGGATCGGTGACAGAATATCCAGCATCTTTGAATCTTTGAGAATATTTATTTTTATCACCACATAAGCGAATGTATACATAATTTGGTCTGTGACCATTATTGTTGATTGCTCCATCTCCAATTGCAAATCCTTTACACCATAGTCTTTTATCTTCTTTAGATAATTGATCCCATTCAAAATTTGTTCTATCAACAATATTAGTTAATGTGTCTCCAATTTTTAAATTAGTAGTTGTAGTGTTATTATCCAATAACCATCTATGATTAGGCGTACAATAAACATATTTGGGTTTACTATGTGGGCTTGAATTTTTTAATGTAACTTTTTGAATTTGTTGCCATCCATATTTATGAACAATTGCCTCTTTCCATCTCCCCTTATGTGTAAGGACAATTACATGATCTCCATCTTCAAAATCATAAAAAGATTTTACACCAATGTTTGTAATAAATTTAGTATCCCTTCTAAAACAATTGAAAGTATCCAATCTTGAACTTCTATCATGAATATAGATATACCCATCTTTCATTGCTTGTTTTTCATCATGTGTTAAAAAGAATTTTTTATACAATTCTCCACTTAATGAGTTATAAATTAAACTGCGTTTTGTAGCAACAAGAGCAGAATCTGTATTAGCATTGCTTTTATCACCAATCTATCTGATTGACTGGCTTTCGGCATATACTTTGTCCATCATATGGATAAAGTCTTTTTTATAATTTCTGTATTCTTTATATGATTTTGCAACTTTCGGGAAATCTTCTTCAAGAACAGATTCTACAATATTGTGCATATCATAAATATCTGTGTCTTCTATACCATTTTCTACAAGTTTTTCCCAAACATGCTGACAAATTAATTGATAATCAGCATTTGATAATTCAATCATTGCTCTGCGTGCAGCTTTATTACATGCATTAATAATCTTCTGTTCATTCTATTCTTCATATGTACCGTCTTTTTTGATAATTTGCACTTTAATCACTCCTATGCTATTTATATCCTTAATCAACTCATATCCTTTTCCTCCTTTTATATTTTTTAATTAAATATTATCACCTCCTTCTGTATGACCAGCTTTAATTGAATATGAGATACCGTGTTCTTTACAATATTGGATTTCAAAATTACATCCAATACTATTCTGATAATCACCATAAACCCACATTTCATCTGATATATTAAGTAAACTTATGCACATATTAAGCCCTTGATAATAATCTACAATATCATATAAAAACCCAAATGCATGTACTGGTGATAAAAATAAATATTTATCATATTTTTTTGATAGTTCAATGATTATTTCTTCGATATTTTTTTTGTTTTCTTCTTTATTTTGCTATGGATGAGAAATATAGACCACTTTTTCAAACGTAAACATTGTACTGTAGTTCCTCCATTTTTTACTGATTATATATCTTTAGAATTTCTGTTGCTAATTCTGGAAGATTTAAAACATTATTTTTAATAGATGTTACAAATGGTTCTTTTTTAAATCCTGCAAACTTTTTTCTATCATGATGTAAACGTGAAATCACATTATATAAAGAATCTCCACGTTTTACCATTCTGTAAAATCTTAGAAAAACATTTGTATCTAAATAAATTACGATTGGTGTTTTTTCTCCATGATAGTTTTTAAATAGTGTATACACTCCATCAGGATCAACAACATAAATGTCTGCATTATCAACCTGGCTTCTTGTTGAGCAATAGTAATGCCCATTAAAATTTGTAACACCAATTTTATCTTTTAATAGTAGATATTCTTCGTATGAAATAAAAACATGATTGTTTTCTTCTGGGTATCTTTTGTTTCTAGTGGTATAGCTTTTTAAATTCTACAGACCATACTCGTTTTCAAGATATTCCGCAATAGTTGTTTTACCGCTACCACTTTTCCCAACAAGTAGAATGATTTTCTCATTCATCATCCTCATCTCCCCCTAAAATTAGTGTTTTAAACAATGGTAATGTCTCAATCCACTTACAAAATGCAATCCATTCTGGTAATCTATGGGATCTTCTTTGGAAATAAATGGTTTTTAATTGCTGGTAATTTGTTGTCATGCCAGCTGTTAACCTAAATCCTGTTGGATTACTATACAAAATTTCAAGATATTTTTCTTTTGCTTCTTCTGTTTGCCCGTTTTCAATTAGTTGATTCTATTCCTCGACTTTTTCTTTGATAATTTCAATACAACGCTTATCAACGTATTTGATATATGATTTATCCAAATCAAACTTTGTAATGCGATGCATTGTACTTTGCGAACTTACAAATTCAAAGAAATGATACCTTTCTGCTTCAGTCCATGCTTTAACTGTAAATGTTAAATCAAATTGGACAATAATACCTTTTAAGAAATTATCATGTCCCTCACCTGTTTTGCATCCACCAAGTGATTTAACAGTTGGTGTAACTTTATTAGTTAGTTTGCTAATATCTGTAGCCATAGGATATTTTGATCGTTTAATGCTTTCCTATAGCCCATATACCTGCACATCACTAATAATTTCATTCTAATTCATTTAACCACTCCTTTATTAATTTTATATAGTGAAACATTAGGTTTTCTGCCTAATTGTATCGCTTCTTCTGTTGTTGCAACAAATACGTCTATACGATTACCTTTTATCGCACTACCAGTATCTTCTGCATATCTCACTCCAAATCCATCAATCCAAACGGCTGTACCATATGGGATTACATTTGGGTCAACAGCAATTGTCCTACCAACTTCTGGCATAACACCAGTAGAAGTAGGTGAATCTGGAAATTGTTCTTTTGAATAAAATGTTAATTCAAAATCACCAATATAAGTTGTTTCTGTTGCTTCATCATTCATTTTATCTATCTGATAATTTAATGAATCAATTGTTTTATTTAATGACATAATATATTGTTCCTGGTTTGTATTTACTTCATGAAGCTATTTATTTTGTCGTAATTCTGACGTATAACATATTACTAAAAAAACAATATATATCAACGATGTTATTAATATAATTAGTTCTGTTCCATATTTTTTGAAATATCTCTATTTCAATGTATCACCCACTTTAAATCACTTTTAATTGTGCAAATTTAGGATAGTTATTCTTGTGCCATACAAAATGTGCATACTCAATTGAATCCGTCCGTTTATCATCTGTAAATGAGATTCTTTTATGATGAACATAAATATATTTAGGCATATATTTTTTAAAAAAATCGAATCTACTAACAGAGCCTAAAAAATTCAATCTTAACAACATAATGACGTACCCATTATCACTAACATTATCCAACGCTTTTTCAATAAATTCGAGAGCGTGAGAAAATGGAGGGTTTGTTATAATTAAATTTGGTTTTTGGTATATCGACATATTCATCGATAAATAATCACCTTTAACATCAGCTAAACTATCTTCTCTCAAATCTATTGTTAGAATATTTTCTTTATTTACACCAAATGTTTTAATTAATACAGATGGATAGCTTTGTTCATGATAATTATCGCCACCAGTCCGCTGTATACACAGATCCTTCATACATAAAGCCAGCATTTTTAAATTGGAACTGAAATTTATCTGATACAGCTGGGATATCGGTATAATCGATATCTACCTGTTTTATCTTTTCACAAGACATCACTGGGAATGATCTTGCAAAAAATCCTTCTTTTGTCAATCTAGTTTCTTCATCGAAATGGATACGATCTTGAACATAACTTGTACTAGAATGGGCTGCAAAGATAAATGTCCGTCTACGTCTTTGAGCTGCACCATATTCCGCTGCATTGATGACTCTCCACTCTACCAAATAACCCAATTCTGCTAAACAAGCCAACATGACACCAAAATCACGTCCTCTTTGAGTCGCTGGAGATTTCAAAAGCCTATCCACATTTTCAAGCAAAACAAAAGGTGTATGTTTTGCAGCGAGCACATCTCTGATCTGCCACCACAAAACACCTTTTTTCCCTTCTAAGCCAGTGCTACCAGTCAAAGGTCTTGCTACTGAATAATCTTGGCATGGGAATCCCCCTACTAATAGATTATGTTCTGGTATATGATTTTTATCGACAGCTGCTATATCGATACCTGTAAATTCATCAACATCTCCAAAATGTTTTACCTAACATTCATGTGCCTATTGTTTCTTCATAGATGGTTCATATTGTGAAAACCAAACTGTTTTCTATTCTGATGATGCTCTTTCTAATCCAAGGCGGAAACCACCAACACCTGCGAATAACTCACAAACTGTTTTCTCCATAGCTACCTCCATTATCTTTTTAATTTATATACTACAATTGAAATATCAACGTCATCAAAAATATCAAATATCATCCTTTGGACTCCTACCCAACATAATTTATCCAAACCGCACCCAATCTGTGGGATTGCAATAAATTTGATATCATTTGATATAATTTGTTTTTTTAGGTTAAGCAATGAAATAAACAAAGAATGATATGTTGGCTTTTGCCAGTATTTTTCCTTTGTTACTAAATTAAAAACTTTTCCAGTCAATAAACATGATCCAACTTCACATCCATTTGAGTATTGCTCCAATAACATTTGTTTAGTATTAAACCTTTTCCTAAATTCAACTGCAATGCCTTTTCCAAGCACAAAATCTGCACTAATACAATGTGCAAAATAATATTTATCATCAACATCAAACAGGTTATAATATATTTCTTTCTATCTCATCTAAATCACCACGATACTTGTCATAACATTTTTCACATACTATATTTTTACAATTGATAATATAATATTTTTCATAAATCACATGTTCGCATACATTACAATAATGTGCATGAACAAAATCTTCAGAACCACAATACGGGCAAACTGCTAAAGTTTCATATGGTGGTGTGTCTAATCCATGCCTTTCTGAAATACATTTCTAATCATTAAATTCAGATTTGCAATTCAAACAAACAAATTCAAACATAAATCAACCTACCTTTTGTTTTATTCCATCTAGGTATTTATTATACTTTTCAATAATAGTTCTTTCATATTCTGTTATATCTCTATTGAACTTACCTTTTGCTTGTACAACTTTATGATCTCTAACTTCAATAGTAACTAAGCTATTTGATGGCATTAATTCTTTTCTCATAAATAGAATATGGCACTCACCATTGATTACACGTTTAATATAAGATGCGACACAATTACATTGTTGTGATGCCTCATCTTTAATTTCTTTTGTAGATCTTGGATAAATAAATACAATATCATCAATTTTTTTCTCAAGTGAATAATCAGATTTTCCTTTAAACTGTTCTTCATCAAACAGTTCTTGCAAACGGTTATAATTTCGAATTGTAATTCTATGTGTTGTTAAGAAGTTTTTCGGATATTTTTCATATTTATTGCTAATTTTTTTAGCTATTACAGCATAGTCATATAATTCGTCTGCGGCATCATACGGTTCAATACCTTCATATCCAGATAGATAGTTTATATAATTCATTAGTGATTTGGTATTGTATCCATATTTCCAAATTAATCTAATCAAATCTGGTGTTCTTCTGAATTTTGGGTAATTGCTATCAGAACAAAAATCTTTTTTGTTGATAATACAATTTAAATAATATCTTCCAGTTAATAATTTAATCTTATCTGCTGGAGAAATAAAATCATATTCTTCAGAAAAAATATATGTAAAAATATCTGGATATGATTTGTATGCATAAATAATTGCATCATTTAACTCTAAAGTGTTTTGTTTACATATTTTAATCAGTCCTTTGGGAATTTGATTAAAAGTAAAATGTATATTTTCACGTAATATCAAACCACTTGAAAAAAATTGTTCATATGAACTATACGCTGTGGCACGTTTTAATAATGTTCCAACATTTGTAATGTTATTATTATATCTATATATAAATTTCAAATATTCTTGATAAGGTACATTTTCAATTGAAGTAATAATATCTGCAATGGAATATCCTCTTAATTGTGAACATAAACTTGTAACTTGTTTCCCAGATTTCCCAATTGTAGTGCCATTAGATAAATCCTATTTTACTGTTTTGCCATCATCTAATTTGAAGATTAGAAATTGTTTCTCTTTTTTAACATTCATTAAAAATTCCCCCTTATGTATAATTCATAATAAAGTTATTTAATCATTGCATCGACTTCTTTTTTGTATTTTTCAATAAGGTTGTTATGATATTTAATTTTATGTCTCAGAATCGCAAGGTTAATACCATATTCAAAATCGAATTTATCAGATGCAAGACATTTGCTTTCAGCTTTAATACCTTTTCTTCGCACAACAATTCTTTTACCATCTGTTTTATATGCATATGTTTTATTATCTTTTGTGTAATGACCATATTCATAACCATTTTTCTTTTTAGATGTTGAACATCTATGTGTATTTTTTGTATTTTTATCTTTAATGATGTCAAAATATTTTGCAAACTCATCTTCTGACACACAAATTACGAGACCACTGGCACCATCGTCATTGATACAATACATAACAATGTCACGATCAATTTTCATACTTACATGAAATTCTCTGCCAATATACTCTTTATGGCTCGCAAAATTAGAATATTTTAAGATATACTTATATGTTGTTTTTTGTTTGTTCATAAAATCTCTCCCTATTATTTATAATTTTTAATATTATCAATTACTTTATAGTCCATTGCCCACCATTCAATAACACCATCTAATTTGATAAATCCACCGTTTCCATCTGGTGCAGATTTGTTTTTCTTTGCAATTTGATTGAGGTATATAATATCCCCTTCTTTGACTTTGTTTTTATAAAAAACATCTTTCTGTACTTTTAATTGCACTTCCTCGCCTTTAGATAGCGTGTATACAGATAACCTTGGCGAATATCTTGTATCAATTTCTTTGACATAAACAAGATATTTATAAGATGATTCACGTAAATCAATATACCCTTGGCAAGAATCTTGGTAATATAACAACTCTCCCATAGATGGCTCTTTATAATTGTTGGAATCCCCTGCAATGATATTTAAAATTGCCGGCATATATACACCAACGAATTTTTTGGCAGTAACTTTTTGTGAAAATCTTGCAACAACATCTTCATCAACGCCCAAATCAGCAATCTCTTGTATTTTTAAATCTTTTCGTTTTCTATATTTATCGTAAAGCTCGCAGCATCTTAATAAATAAGTTATATTGCCAAATTCACTAAAGAAGTTAAGTTTTATAAGATTGTTTATCTGATTAATTTTAATAGAAGAATTATCTTTTAAATAAAACAATAAATCAAAGAAATCTTTAAACTGCATGTCTCTAATTGCATATAATTCTTCTGCAACCTGTTCATTCATGGTTTTGACAGAATAAAGACCTTTATATACTGTTTGATTCTCTTTGTCTAACACGTAATGAGATCTTGAATGACGGAATTTGATTGGTGCAATATTCAAACCCATTTGTTTTCCATATCTAATGATATTACCTATCTTATCTGTTTTTGTTTCGAATACATTTAAAGCAGCCGTAATGAATTCAAAAGGATAATAATACCTTAAATATCCCATTGCATATCCAATACAACTATACGAATCGGAATGGTTCCATGAAAATGAATACTTAGATGCATCTAAAATAACTTTCAAAAATGGTTTAATAATTTCTGAACTTTCTTCTTTTGGCATGTTGTACTTTTCTTTGGCAAATTTTTTAAACCTCTGTTCAATTTCAGGAAGAAATTTTTCTGTTCCATATTTTTTTGCTATACCACGTCTTACAGTATCTGATTCCGCTGAAGAATAACCACAGAAATTCGTAAGAAATTTCATAATATCTTCTTGCATCGTAACATGTCCCATTGTCTGTGCTAAGAATTCGTCCAATTCCTTCATACCATTATGATAAAATTCTCCATTTGCTACATCATTTCTATAGCTTTCACACGCTGGTCGAAGTAATCCATTCCCAAAAGAAAACCATTTTATATAAGAAAAATTCGGATTGATTGCTTTGACTTTTTGTATTGTTTCGTCTGACATAAATTGTTTTAGATATGCTTGTGCTGATTGACTTTCCCATTGGAAAATTAATGTTGTATCATCTCTGATACTTTTCCATACATTTTCGTCATTCAAATCCATATTATCTGGATTCAGCCTATCAATCCCAAGAATATTACATGTTTCATTTATAACACCAATATTATCTAACCCAAGAATATCAAGTTTTACATACATCAGTGCATCCAGCTCTTTCATGTTAATCATAGATGCTGGATATGGTGAATCTTTCACACGACACGTACCAAACATTTCCTCTATGTCAAGATCGCTAACGACAACACCACTTGCGTGTGTCCCAATTGAAATTACAGAATCAATAACAATATCAACATAAAAGAAAATATCTGGATATTTTTCTTTCCATTCGTCAGGAATAACCTGTTTACCATCTATTGTTAACACTGCATTGCTAATTTCTTGTGTGACTGCAATTGAATAGCCAAGTGCTTTCCCGACATATTTAATTGCACCTTTTAAAGCAATTGTATTGAATGTAATTACATTACAAGAATGTAAATTTTCGAGATTCATATGATCTCTCAAAATAAATTCTTTAACTTTATCCCTGTCTTTTTCACTGTAATCAACGTCAATATCGCAGTTTGTAACCCTATCTGGATTTTGAAATCTGAAGAAGTTTAAGTTGAATTTTTGGCTATCCATTTCAGTGATACCAAGAGCATAAGCTACCATACTACCAGATACAGAACCTCTACCATACCCTCGTTGTACTCCATTTGCAATTTCCCATTCTTTTTTATGGTTTTCAAGTAACATGAAATCTAATGATTGTGTTTTTTCATAAACATCAATTTCATCAAGTATTATTTTTTTGATTTCTTCTTCAGTGTATCTATCTCTGATATACTTGTTATTTTTGCAAGCGTCGAAAACCTTTTGGGTTAACACTTCTTTTGGATTATTGTAAATTTTAGGATATTTTGAACTTCTGTCTAATGTAAATTCTTCAACCATGGAAGCCATTACATTGGTATTTTCTATTGCTTCTAAATAAACTTCTTTTGGCAAAACATTTTGTTCTTTAAAAGCATCCACCAATTCATCGTATGATTTAAATGTCAAATCCCATCCATCTTCATCTGGAAAGAATGTTTTTGTAGCTTGTTGTAAAATCAGCCTTCCTTTTGCATGGTCTTTATTTAAAGAATGTGTGTCTGTACCAGCAATCAATTTTAAACCAAATTGTTTTGATAGGTAATACAAAAATTCATTATATTCTTTTTGTTTTTTTGTGTTATGATGTTGTACCTCTAAGAAAACACGTTCTTTATTTTGTATTGCAAAACAAAGCATTTTTTCTTTTACAACATCATTACCTTTGCCAAACACACCGCCAACACATGCTGTTGTGACAATAATATTTTCAGATGTATTAACCACATCATCAATCAAAATTCTTGGCTCATAGTAATAATGATCTACATAAAATGATTTTGAAATTAATTTGTTTAATTCTTTGAAACCTTCATAATTTTTCGCAATCAAAACACAGTGATAATTATCACGTATTTTTTCATCATATGATTCTGTCAGATACATTTCAGCAGCATGGATATATTTCATACCAGCGTTTTCAATGTATTCTTTTTTATGAAACCATTCGAATGCTGAACCATGTTCTGCAAATCCAAATGATTTTATCCCCTAACTTTTTGCTAAATCAATATATTCATTGTAATGTGTCACACTATCAATGTTAGTAACACCTGTAGATAATGTTGTGTGAATATGATACGGTGTATAATTTTTATTCTGTGTATCCATATTTCTTGTATTCACACTCCTCCCTATAATCACATAAAACGTTACATTGCATATAAGATGGTTTTGGCAAAAAATTTTCATCATTATATATTTTTTTGATTGTATCCATGAACCATTCTAATGCTTGGTTTGCTTCATGAATATCAAATGGTATTTTGACAATTTTGTTGCTTTTAAAATGATTCCACCATAGTTCTGTCGGATATTTACCATATTTCAAAAATACATAATGCGAATATAAATAAATTTGCCGTTTATAGTGTTCAAAATTCTCTTGCTCTGATTTTAAAACTGACCCATCTTTTTTTAATGGATATTTAGACGATTTATGGTCAATTAAAACATAATCTTTTGTTTGCTCGTTTTGTACCAACAAGTCTATGTATCCCAAAAAACTTATGTTGTCATCAATCATATAGTTGCATCTAATTTCAACTCCAATAATTCGATATCCAGATAAAAAATCCATATCCAGATTAACTAGGTAGTCAATACACGCTTCATATGTTTTATCCATCGTAGATTCTTTTACACTTGAAAAAATATTCTTAATATTTTTTGCGAAATACATGCTTGCGTCATCAATTTTCAAACTTCCATCTAAAATTTTTTCTAACACACAATGCATCAACTTACCTACTTCTGCGTAGAAGTTATTAATACCGTACTTATTTTGTTCTATATATTTCAAATAAAATTGCTACGGACATATATCATAACTACTAACACGGCTAAAACTATACTCCATTTGGTCTAGTTTATCTTTATATCTACTCACATCAATTCACCCTTTGTTTATTACTATAAAGCTGATAAAACACATCCTTTCCGCAGTCTGCTGGTGAATCTTTAGCACCAAGCAAATTATTGGGATCTGTTATAATATAAACATTTGTATATCTCTTTAATTTATTAACTTGTCTTAAAATATCTGGGTTTTGGTAATCCACATCTTTATCATACGCTAAAACAACATCTACTCTAAGTCTTACAATTAATTTGATTTGTTCATCAGTCATTGAATGTACTTCTGCTGATGCACAATTTTTAATTCCCCAACCAAAACATTTCATAACACTTTTAATTGATTCAAAAATAATGATTTCGTTCTTCTCTTTGATGTATTGTTTTGTTTTGTCTAAGCATTGCAAATAGTCTAAACATCCTATTTTATAGTAATTAATATATTTGCTTATACCAATTTCTTTATAATTTTTAAAGCTAGTTCTTCCCTTGATATTAATAAGATTCCCATTAATATCATAAACAGGATATACAATCCTATTAGTAGATTTATCTATCATGACCCCAAAATAATCCAACACATCTTTTTTAATTCCTTCTTCCTCCCACTCTGTAACTTCTTCGTGATAGTATTTATTTAAGATTGAACAATCTAATATTTCATGTTCAAATATATTTTTGATTTTTTTCAATTTTTTTATAGTTCTTAAAAATGCAACCGTTTGAGATTGACACAAACTATTCATATCAATATTACCTAATTTGATTGCTTTTTTTACAGCGTCATCAAATGACATGTGTTCATAATACATTAGGTAATTGATAATTCCACCACCACGACCGCAGGAGAAACAGAAAAATTTATTTTTTTCTGGAGTAATAGAAAATGACGGTGTTTTATCCACATGCAGAGGACAACTTCCAAACATATCTTTTCCTTTCGGAATTAAATCTATATATTTAGAAACATATTCGTATAAATCTATACTGTCCTCAATTACTGCAAGTGTTTCTGGATCATACATCGTCACTTCCTTCACCCCCTATTTAATTAAATGGTGTTTCTTCACTCAAATGTTGTTTCGCTTCTTTAATTTCCATACAACTTCCATCAAAAAAGAAGTCTATATATATATCTTCATCATCTTCCGGCATTTGTTCACCCAATCTGTTGACATAAATTTTCAAACCAGCATTTCCATATTCAGGCAAACTTAATGCCAATTGCTCTTTTGTTTTAATAAACCATTTGATACCAACAGAAAGATATCTATTGATTTTCATTGAATCTGCGACTTCGCCATATCTATTTAACTGGCAAGCAGATAATACTGATAAATTTAAATCACCAGCAATATTATTTTTCAAAAAGTCGCATTTTGCACCCAGAATATTATAGTTATCAGATGAAGATGTTTCATTACTTTTTAAGTAATCATAAACAACAAATTGTAATCCCATTTTGTATTTCAAAATTTTACAAATTGAATATAACTTTTCATCTGTCAAATCTGGATCATATAAATGTACAAGTGGTTGTTTTTTAATCCATGCTCTTGCTGCTTCGATTTTTTCTCCCTCTTGTTCGGAATAATGTCCATTTTTTATGCGTTTCATGTCAACGCCAGATACATGTGATACGAGTCTTTCAAAATATAATCGGTCTGCCATTTCTGTATCAATAACTAATGTTGGTACACCATTCTGTAATTTATGAACAGTCTCATTTAGCAAAAACACGCTTTTCCCTTGTTTATATTTTGCTTGTACAACAACAAGCTCACCTGGCTCATAGGTAAAATACTCATTTAACAACGGATATTTCGATGGGATACCATATGTTCCAGATTCATTTCTGCGTGAACAAATTTCACCCCATAAATCATCAGACATCTCACCGAACATTTTAATTTCGTTTGATGTCATGTATTTTTCTGTCAATGTATTTAATTTTTTATAAACCGTTTCGTTTAATGCACTTAAATTGACTGTTTTATCATGGCATGTATATGAAATTTCTCCAAGTAGCCTTGATAAGTCTCTTTTAAAAGAATATGTTGTTACAGTTTTCGCCAATAAAACATATTCTTCAATGCTATGTCTTGCAATCTCATCACACATATCAATAAACTCTTGAATTTCTGGCATATTATATTTTTCAATTGTTCTTTGTACAGCTGGGTTGCTTGCAATAATATTTGAAATATTGAAAGCATCTATATTGTCAATTCCCTTTTTATATAATTCTTGAATCGCCCAATAGATACACCCATTCTCTTTATTATAAAAATATCCAGGTTTCAAGTAGTCCGTATGCATAATCTATTCGGGATGATAAACCAAAGTCGCAATGACACCACTTTCTGCTTGAATATCACAAATATCAACTGTAGTCGCCATCATCCACCCCCAAAAATTCTATCGAACCCATCATTTTCCTTCAATGTCAGTTTGAATTTAACATCGTTATTGACAACATCTTTAGATGCTTCAACAATTTTTCTTTCATTTTCTTTTGCCTTCTTTTTCTCCCATGCTGATTTTATCTTCTTATTATCAATAATATAATATAATCCATATGGGCTATTTAACGTCATATGGTTACTAATCACATATTTCATTGCAAATAGAAGATATTCAGAATCAATATGTTTTTCGAGAACAATATTATTGATAACCTTCATAAGATTTTTCATTACTACTGTTTTGCTGATGTGTTCGTAATATAAATTCTTAACATCATTCATATTGTTCTTCTGTTGCAAACAGTCTGGATGGTAATATCTACTTCCAGACTGTTTAGCTTCTTCTTGTTTTACTTTTTCACCAGCATGAAGACAATGTTTATAACCACAAACATATTCTTTTGCTTTAGTCATAATCACGCTTCTTCCAATAAATACGTAGCTTCTAAATCTGCTTCATGCAATGCAACTGCTAATGGATATTTTGCAAATGCATCTCCAAGATATCCATAATCTTCTTTTGGTACGGAAAATCCCATATGCCAGTTGATTGCCATAATTTCTTCCATTGTTAATTTAATGAATTGCTGTAAAAAAATAACGCTTTTTGATCCATGCCCTAATGGGTATTTATCTTCTTTGATATAGTATGGGACTTGTACCCATTTACCATTTTCATCTTTTACATTTCTTGTTGATTCATTATAAAAATATAATTTGCAGAAATCGTGGGCAAGTGCGACAATAATTAAGGTTTCATCAGATACATCTTTTAAATGTTCTTTCCACACAGGGTCGTTCTTTGCTTTATTGATTAGCATGTTATATACATTTAAACTATGAGTAACCAAACCGCCTTTATATGCAGAATGAAATCTTGTACTAGCTGGAGCTGTTTTCATATCTGATTTTTCAATAAAATCAATTAATTTATCAATTCCTTCTCGTTTAACACTATGCCATAATTCCATATATTTAAGATATGTTGTAGATTCCATATAAACTTCTCCTCTTAGAATGGCAGGTCATCATCTGGTGCATTATCATTTACAGGATAACCTTCTTCATTTTTTACATTGCTATTGTTATTCTGTGCCCCAGCTGATCCTTTTGTGTTTGATACATTTTCGCATTCAAATACAACATAGTTTGTGTATAACACACCCTTTTCTTTGTTATATGAATTTGTTACACCACAACTTCCGATTTTAACTCGATCTTTTTTTCCCATAGATGCAACTACATTCGCAGCACTGCCGACAAACCGAACCATCGCTGAAAAATCCTGTTCGTATGTCCCATCTTTCTTTTTACTTGTGCTCAATCTAACTTCATAATAATTTCCTTTACCTTTGTTTACTTCCCAGATTGTAGCATATGCTCCATTCGCAAACATAAAACCTCTCCTTTACTTACTTACTCTCAACGCTTGTAGATTGCGTTTTAATTCTTTTAATGTATCGACATCTTCAATTAATCTTGGATCACCATTCGCAGTTTCATCAGCTTCTACACAAAGTTTTTCAACTTTCTTTTTCATATCCTCAGATATAGATGCCTTCTTTTTAATCAATTCCATACATTCTTTTTGAAGTTTTGTAATTTCAATATTTTCTTCTGTATCTTCCATTTTCGCATATACATACATACCTAAACCATGCATAGCACATGCTTTTACCAAACATCTCTGGTATGCCTTATTCGCTTGCACTGAAGTAATTTCATTTGCAGGAATTGATTCGTTTCTAGGATTCATAATTGGTAAGTCAACTGTATGTGCAATTTCTTTTCCATCATCAATTACAACTGTTACAGTAACTGTTACCCATCCAGTTCTGCCATCATCAAACCAAGGTCTACCATTTTCTGTTCTATGAATTTCGTAGTAAGAATAGGGATATTGTTTTTTAAGTTCTGCCCAAACAGATGCCCAATCAATATATGTTAACCCTCGTTTATCCTTTTCTTTGTCTGCCATACCGACAGCCTACAAAGATCTAAAATAACTACTTTCATTCATGTGCATTATCCTTTCTATTTTTTTTCTTTGCATAACTCTAATATCTATCATCTGTATTCACATACAACCCATCAGAATCTATGTATTCTATAACATGCAAAGACCCACATTCTTTGCAAATTACAAATTTCATACTATATGTTCCATATTCACGCCATTTGCAATGATTGATGTCATAATATTGGTATGAATTACATTTTTCACAATAAAATTCTTGTTTAGAATACAGATTATTATCTGTACTTTCTATATTAAACCCTCCTTATTGTATCTTATTTTTGCTTTTATAGTTTGTATTCCTTTGGGCTATATCTGTATTATATCACATTATCACTTTAAAATCAAGCTAAATTTTGCTTTTAAAAAACGCAAAAAAAATTATTTGATTTTTTCATATCTAACAACTTTTACAACTTTTTCTTCCTCCTTTTTAACAACTTCTTCTGGCTGATACATATATTCATTTTCTTGGAATTCAGTTAAGCCTTCTTCCCAAGAGATACCAAACAATCTGTCTTTTAATTTAACAACTGAATACATAGATCTTGTCCATCTTCTGTTTTCCCCTTCTTCACAATCAATTTCATATGCTAATACTTTGGATCTATATTAAATAAGTGGACACGATTTATAAACAGATGTACCATAATACT
>OLVR01000201.1_pt1 | contig 89559 bp, 92 predicted proteins | sample 1673261 | NCBI WGS metagenome assembly OLVR01 (sample SAMEA3178938, study PRJEB25190) | human gut metagenome | biome: human gut; feature: human-associated habitat; material: faeces | place: Austria | collected 2013 | reverse complement strand
AAAATAATAAATGCAGAGCATGATGCAATAGGAAATAAAGCAATAGCATTTGTAGAAACATCAGGAGTACAAATTGGATGGCTTGCGAGTCAAGCAGATATGTTGGCAGAAGATTGGAAAATAGCTGAATAAAGGAAATTGGTCTATGTTAACGGAACAAGATTTTATAAGAATAGAAAAGAAAGCTAATCAATTATATGCAAATTTAGAATTAGATATAATAGAAGAAATAGCAACAAGAATAGCAAATTTTGGATATGCAAATACTGTAGTTGTAAATGATATAAAAATTGCTCAAGAAATGGGCGTTTTATATCAAGACATAGTAACTTTAGTAGCAAAATATAACAATACAAGTTATGAAGAAGTAAACAGAATATTTACAGAGGCATCTGAAACATCGTTGAATTATGATGATGAAATATATAAGAAAGCAGGACTAAATCCTAAACCTTTAAGCAAAAGTGAAAGCATAAAACAAATTATGAATACTACTATTGAACGAACAGCAGGTAATTTGCAAAATTTGTGTATGACAACAGCAAATACAGCACAGACACAATTTTACAATGCTATAAATAGTGCATATATGTTTACTAGCACAGGAGTTAAAAGTTATACTCAAGCAATTTTAGATGAAATTAAAAATATAAGTAAACAAGGAGCAATTATACAATATCCAAGTGGAGCAAGAAGAAGTGTAGAGAGTGCAGTAAGAACAAATATAGTAACTGCTATAAATCAAAATTGTGGTAAATTACAAGAATTAAGGGCAGATGAACTTGGATGGGATTTGATGGAACTAACTGCTCATAGTGGAGCAAGACCAGAGCACGCACGTTGGCAAGGAAAAATAGTTAGTAGAAGTGGAAAAAAAGGATATTTAAGTTTTCGAGATATAGGATATGGAGAAGCAACAGGATTTAAAGGAGTAAACTGTAGGCACGATTGGTATCCTTATTATCTAGGTAGTACAAAGACATATACTCAAGAGCAGCTGAACGCTTGGAAAAATGAAAAAGTAGAATATAATAGAAAGAAGATAAGTAAATATGAAGCAACACAAATACAAAGAAGAATGGAAAGAGAAATAAGAAATGATAAAAAACAATTAGCAGGATTACAAGGTATTCTAAAATCTAATATAAATGATAATAAACTTATTTTAGAAACAAAAACTAATTTTGCAAAGCGTTCATTAATTTATAAAACACATCAAAATGAGTTAGATGATTTTATAAAACAAACATCATTAGTTAAAGATAATAGTAGATTATACATAGGAAATCAGGATAAAAATATTAGTACACAAATAGCTAATGTAACTAAAATAGCTAACAAGTATAATAATAGTGATATTATAGGAACTAAAGTAAATGGAGTAAAAATAACAGAAATTGGAGAACATATAATATCAAGGACTTATGCTAGAAATGTAACATTTGAAGATGTGCAAGACACATTGAAAAATCCAATAGGATATGGTACAATTAAAGAAGATTCAAAAGGTAGAAAGAGTTTTTATGTACATGGTAAAAATATAACAATAGCAGTTAATCCAGAAACAGGAAAACTTGCAACAGTAAGACAGACAAGTAGAAGGGAAAAGAAAAAATATGGAGTTGAAGAATAGATTAAAACAAGAAGAAATAGACCTACTAAATAAGGTAGGAATAAAAATAAAAGATGGTAAGTATACAATAGATGAAACAGGAGATATTATAGAAAGATTAGATAGCGTAATACAAGAGAATTTAAATGAGAATGGAGATATGACAGAAAAAGCAATAGAATATGAAAGTATACAAGACAAGATACTAGAATTTGAAAAAGAAATTTAACGGTAAAAATATGTTTTTAATAAAGAGCTAGAAATAGCTCTTATTTTTATGCCTTTTTTACGGGAGCAGGCTTAAAAGAACAACTGGGAAAATGTCGACGGACGATAAACGGGAGGTAAAAATGGAAGATAACAAAGAATTAGAAAATCAAAACACAAATACAGCAGAAAACAAAGAAGTTGAAGGAGCTGGGAATGTAGATACTCAAACTACAGAAAAAAATGAGGGGAAAGCTGAAGTTGATATAAAAGCAGAGGCACAAAAAATAGCTGATGCAATGCTTGCTAAGAAAATGAAAGGTATGCCTACTAAAGAAGAATTAAAGGAATTTAAAGATTGGCAAGAAAGTCAAAAAACAGCAGAACAAAAACAAGCTGAAAAAGAAGCTGAATATCAAAAGACACTTAATGAGCTAAACACTTTAAAACAGACAAATGCAGTTTTAAAAGCAGGAGTAAATAAAGATGATGCTGATTATGTGCTTTTTAAAGTAAGCAAAATGGAAGGCGATTTTGAAGAGAATTTAGCTAAGTTCTTGAAGGATAATCCTAAATATTTAAAACAAGAACTTGAAAAAGAGGAGCCTAAAGCTACTGGTGCACCAGTTAGAACTATGAGCTCAAATGAGAGTGGTGTAAGTGCAATATTAAAAGCTAAACACCCAGAATTATTTAAAGGAAAGGATGATTAATTATGGCGAATGCATTAGGAACAGGAACACATAAAAGAAAAGAAACATATGCTAACGAGGTATTAGCAATTGCAAGAGCAGAAATGAATATATATGAGGATTTCTCAACAGATTATGAACAAGATGAGGTCACAGGACAAATTATGGTCCCAACTAGAAATGGAGAAGTCAAAGTATCTGATTATGATATTTTACAAGGAATAGAGTTAAGTCAGTCAGCAACAGATTATTTACCATTACCAGTTGATAAAGATTACGGAATAAATGAATTAATAGATGGTTATGAAGCAGAAGCTGTACCAGATAATTTAAGAGCACAAAGAGTTGAAAGTGCAGGCTATTCAATAGGGCTAAAGAAAGAAAATATGGCGATAGAATGTTTAATGACAGGAACAGTCAGTTCAGATACAAATGCATTAACAACTGATGATGTATACAAAAAAATTGTAGCAGAAGTAAAAAATATGAAGAAAAGAAACATGAAAGTAAATTTAATGAGAATAGTTGTTAGTGCTGATACTGAAGAACTATTATTAACAGATGAAAAATTCTCTAATTCAGCAGGAACTTTAGGAGCTGAATTATTAAGAGAAGGAGTAATTGGTAAAATAGCAGGAGTTCCAGTAAAAGCTAATTATTTAATGGCAGAAGATGTAGAATTTGTAATCTATGATAAAAGATTTTGCCAAAAATATGAAGTATGGAAAGCTGAGCCATCTATTGAAGATATCAAAGACGGTAAACATATAAAAGCATCTGCTTTACAAGGTAGACAAGTTGGTGGATTAATGGTAACAAATAAATTAGGTGTTCAAATAAAAAAAAAAAGTAGCATAATAGACCCAGAAATAACAGGATTAACAATAACACCACAAGAAGGACTACAAGAAGGTAATGCAAATGTCAATGCTGACGCTGTTGTTGCGATTTTATCTGCAGAGGGAGGAACAGAGCCATTTACATATACATTAGAGACAGACGAAGTAAATGGAGTTGATAATGCTTCATTTAAGATAGATGGAACAAATGTAAAAGTAAATACTACACCTTTAACCAATAAAGATTACAAAATAAATATAAAAGTAACAGATAGCAAAGGTAAAACATTTACAAACCATACGACGATAAGTGTAGCAGCGGCTACAGAATAGGAGGAATAAGGTATGCTTAAATACATAACAGAAGAAGAATACAAAGAGTTGTTAGGTGCTGAAAGCATACCTGATAACTTTAATAATTTAACAATAGAAGCAAGTAATTATATTGATCATAAAACTTTTGGAAGAGTTGATGAAAACAATGTACCAGAGCAAGTGAAATATGTTACTTGCTTAATTGTTGATTTAATCAATGAAGAAAACGACAAATTATCCAAAATAGGAAATCTAAAATCACAAAACATTGAAGGATGGTCAGAAAGTTACTCTACACCAGAAGAAGTTAAGTCTGATTATGAAGATAAGAAGTATTCTACATTAAAAAAATATTTATGGAATGTAATAGGAATTGATGGAAATCCTTTATTGTACTGTGGGGTGTGCTAAATGAATGATAGATTTTTTATACATCAAATAACAGTTTATCATACAGAAGATGATGAAAACTTTACAATACAACATTATGATAAAGTATATTTTAGACATAATAAAAAGACTAATCTAGTGGACAAAGGATTACAAGAAGGAAGTACAGGTTCTATTACAATACCTACTACAGAAAAGCTAGATATTACTACTAATGATTACATAGTAGAAGGAATTGTAAATGATAAGTTTGATTTATTTACATTACAAGAAAAATATCAAGTTTTTAAAGTAGTAAGTGTAGATGATAATAGAAAAGGTAATCTACAGCATTACAAAATAGGAGTTAGTGAATAATGGCTAGTAGTGGATTTAAAGTAAAAGTAAAAATAAATAAAACAAGTCAAATATTGAAAGACCATGGACTTGATGAGAGTGGTAGAGTAATAAGATATGCTACGACTAGAGCAGATGCTTTAATGATGCCATTTATTCCAGGAGGTTCAGGAGGACAATTAGCAAAATTAAAAGCTTATCCTAAAGCAAACGAGATAAAATATATCAGTCCATATGCACATTATCAGTATACAGGATTGCTGATGCTTGCAAAAAATGGTTCTTCTTGGGCAAAAAAAGGAGAAAAGAAACATTACTCTGGTAAAGATTTAAAATATCATACTTCTGGAACTGGACCAAAATGGGACAAAATGATGATGCAACGAAGAGGAAATGAACTAATCAAAGATGTAGAAAAATATATAAAATCAGGAGGCTAAAAATGGCAGAAAAATCAAAAATGGAATTAATTAAAGAATTTATAGAAACTTGCCCATATTTAAAAAAAGGCAAGGTAAACGTAGATTATATAAAAGATAAGCCGCAATCTTATAGTATAGATGAAACCCCAGTAGATCCAGTTTTAGTAAATTTTAAAGATGGTGGAAGAAGATTACAAATACAGTTTGATTTTTCTATAAAATCTAATTTTAGTGTTTTAGAAAATATAAAAAACTCAAAATTTTGTGATGATTTTACTGATTGGATATATGAACAAAATAAAAAAGATAATTTACCAAAGATAGAAGGAGCTGTTTGGATAAAGTGTCTTGGAAGAGGAACAATTTTACAGACAACTGAAACAACAGCAATATATGTTATACCAATGCAATTAGCATATGAAGAAGACTTTTAAAAGTCTTTTATTTTTTTATTAAAAAGGAGGAGAAAAAGTGGAAAAATTAGTAAAAAGAAGTGGAAAAGTTGCTTTTATGGATGTTTCTACTACATCAATAGCAATTTTTTTAAGAATGACTAAATTTACTGAAATATCTAAATCTAAAAATCCTACTGAATATAGTAGAACATATGTAGATGAAGATGGAGAGGTAACAGACGTAACAGGATATTCAGAAGAAATATCTTATGCATTTGATTTATATCAAGGAAATTTAGTACATCAAAAACTAGTAGATATAACAGATAATGAAAAAACTGGAAATGATGCTCTAGTAAAAATATTACAAGTTGATTTCAGCAAACCTATAGATGATGGATATGAAGCTAGACTTAGGACATATTCTACGGTACCAGATACTGAAGGAGATTCTACAGATGCTTATACATATAGTGGGTCATTTAGAAAAAATAGTGGTTTTACAATAGGTAAAGCTGTAGTAAGTAAAGATGGAAAAACAGCAACATTTACACCAAAAGAAGAAGTTGCAGAATATCCAGTAACTTTTGTAGTTAAAGATAGTTCAAGTGCACCCGTTGAAAGTGCTAAAATCACAATAGAAGATGAAAGTGTCTTAACAGATGCTACGGGTATAGCAACCATTGATTTACAAGCTAAATCATATTCAAATATTAAAATAGAAAAAGAAGGATATACGACACAAGATGATGTATCTGTTACTATATCTACAAGTGCAGTTTTAAAAGAAATAACATTAGCAGAGGCTTAGAAATAAGCCTCTTAAATAATTTGGAGGAAACTTATGAAAATATTGAATAAAGAAATAGACTTTGATTTTTTTGATGCAAAACAAATGGAGATTTACGAAAAAGAATCTGAAATTGCTTCTAAAAAATTAACAGAAGTTATAGCTAATATAAAGAATTTAAAGCAATCAGAAATGATTAATAAAACATTTGATGTTGTTGAAAATTGTTTTAACAATATTTTTGGAGAAAATGTTTCAAAAGAAATCTTTGAAGAGAAAAGAAATTTAAAATTATGTTTTCAAGCTTTTAAGGATTTAGTTGCAGCTAGAAAAGAACAAGAAGATGAAGTAAGCAGAGAAGCTGAAGAATTAAATAAAGAATTGAAGTCTATAGGAGTAGAATATAAACCTAATAGAGCTACAAGAAGAGGAAAGAAATGATAAATCTTTTAACTGATGATATTGAAAAAATTGTTAAAGATAGAATAAAAATAAATTTTGATACAGACTATAGAGTTTGTGTATTATTTGAAACTATGATGCAAGATCCTAATTATTCGTTGAAAGCTAAAACGTATCAAGCAATCAATCTTTTTTATCCTAAAATAGAAGAAATTAAAGATATGAATAAAGCTTTAAAAGATATTGTATGGTTTTATACAATAGGAAAAAGTGAAGAAGAGACTAGTCGAAAATTTACAAACACAAAAACCAAACAAATATATAGCTATGTATTTGATAATGAATTAATTTATAGTGCATTCAAAGACCAATACAATGTCGATTTGCAAGATGTAGATTATCTTCATTGGTGGAAATTTAAAGCAATGTTTGAAGGTTTAAAATCAGATAACAAAATTGTTGAAGTAATGGGATATAGAGCAACAGAGTTAAACACAATAAAAGATAAAGAAACAAAGAAGTTCTATAAAAAGATGAAAAAAATATACGCATTACCAGATATGAGAACAGAAGAGGAAAAAGAATATGATTTTGGAGAAGCTTTTTCATAGTTGTCGATATTTGTCGAATAAGATAAAATTATGTTGAAAGAAAGTTGTTGAAATAATCCTTTATTATGCTATACTAGTATAAGTTAGAAAAAATAAAGGAGGATTGAATATGTCAAATCATGCAGAAGAGAAGAAACCAGTTTATAAAAAATGGTGGTTTTGGCTAATAATAGTGATAGTAGTTATTGCAATCATAGGTGGTTCACAAGGAAATAATAGTACACAAACATCTAGTCAACCAGAAAATACAAATAATGAAACAGTAGTAGCTACTGTAGCAACTAATAATGGAAAAGAAGAGGAAGATACAAGTGTACCAAAAGAATATAGAAATGCTTTAGAAAAGGCTAAATCTTATTCTGATATGATGCATATGTCAAAACAAGGAATATATGATCAATTAACCTCTGAGTATGGGGAACAGTTTCCAGCAGATGCTGCTCAATATGCTATTGATAATTTAGATACTGATTATAAGGTAAATGCTTTAGAAAAAGCTAAATCTTATCAAAATACTATGAATATGTCAAAGAACGCAATATATGACCAACTAATTTCTGAATATGGAGAAAAATTTACTGCTGAAGAAGCACAATATGCTATTGATAATTTACAATAAAGGAAAAGAAAATAAAATGAAAAAATGGTATTTTTGTCCTTTTTGCAATAAAAAAATAGTAAAATACAGTAAAGACGCTGAATGCAAAGGCGTCTTTTTATTATGCAAAAAATGTGGCAAACAAGTAGAAATAAAAATAAATAAAAAATAGTCTTCAAACTGAGCCAATGAGCCTGACTAGAAAGGAAAAAATAAGATGGCAGATGGCTCAGTTACAATTGAAGTAGAATTAACTAAAGAACAGATAGAACAAGGATTGAAATCGTTAAAAACTGATTTAGATAGTTTGTCAAAGTCAAGTAAGAGCATAGACAAATTATCTAAAGGTTTTAGTTCTGTTGGAAAAGTTGCAAGTAAAGCTGGAAATGCATTAACAGTAGGTTTAACTACTCCTTTAATTGCATTAGGAACTGCAGGAGTTAAATACAATGCTCAAATGGAAGATTTCCAAGCAAATTTGACAACATTGTTAGGTAGTGCAGATAAAGCAAGTGAAATGTTAAACACTTTAAAGCAAATGGCAAATACAACTCCTTTCGAAACATCAGATTTATTGCAAGCTACACAAATGATGTTAGGATTTGGGTTACAAGCAGACAAAACCACGGGATATTTACAGACTCTTGGGGACATTTCAATGGGAAACAGTGAGAAGCTTATGAGTTTAACAAGAGCTTTTTCACAAATTGGTGCATCAGGAAAAGCTACAATGGAAGATATAAATCAAATGATAGATGCAGGATTTAACCCATTACAAATAATATCTGAACAAACTGGAAAGTCTATGGCAGATTTAAGAGACGAAGTTTCTGAAGGGAAAATATCTTTTGAAGACATAGCAGGAGCAATGCAAACAGCTACATCTGAAGGTGGAAGATATTATCAAGCAATGGATAAAGCTTCTCAAACTATGAATGGAAAAATGTCAACTGCTATGGATGCCTTAAAAACAGCTTTAGGTAATGTAACACAAAGTTTATTACCCATTGTTACAAAAGTAGTTGAAAAAGTAACTGAATGGGCAAATGCATTTTCAAACTTAGACCAAGGAACACAAGAAACAATATTAAAAATTGCTGGTATAGTTGCAGCTGCAGGACCTGTACTTAAAATAATAGGAGGAATTTCTGGTGGTATAGGAAAACTTATAGATGTTGGAGGTAAAATTAGTACAGCATTTACAACAGGAAGTAAATCTGTAAAATTACTGGGTTCTGCTTTTAGTTTTTTAACTAGTCCAATAGGAATAGTTATAGGAATAATTGGAGCAATTGTTGGAGCTATAGTATATTTATGGAATACAAACGAAGGCTTTAGAAATGCTATTATAAGTGCTTGGCAAGCAATATGTAATTTCTTTAGTTCAATACCTGGATTTTTTCAAAGTTTATGGGAAAATATCAAAAATTTCTTTATAAATGGATGGAACTCAATAGTTGCATTTTTTACAGAAACGATACCAGCTTGGATACAAAGTATTATTACTTGGTTCCAACAGTTACCATATAATTTAGGATTATTAGTCGGCCAAATGGTTGGACATTTAATACAGTTTGGTGTAAATGCTTGGAATTGGGTTACAACAGAATTACCTAAAATCATCTTAGGTATAGTACAATGGTTTATGGAACTTCCAGGTAGAATATGGAATTGGTTATTAGAGACTGTAGTGAAGATAAATCAATGGGGAGTTGAAATGTGGAATAAAGCAACAACAGCAGTTTCTAATATGATTAATTCTGTTGTAAATTGGTTTAAAGAGCTACCGGGTAGAATATGGAATTGGTTAGTAGAAACGGTAGTAAAAGTTAACCAATGGGGCATTGATATGATAAATAAAGGGAAACAAGCTGCTAGTGATTTAGTAACTAATATAGTTGATACAATTAAAAATTTACCAAGTAAAATGCTAGAAATAGGTAAAAATATAGTACAAGGAATCTGGGATGGTATTACTGGTATGGTATCTTGGCTTAAAGATAAAATTTCTGGATTCCTAGGAGGAATAGTCGATGGTGTTAAAGGCGTTTTAGGAATACATTCTCCTTCCAAAGTGTTTAACAAAGAAGTTGGACGATTTATGGCTATGGGAATTGGAGAAGGCTTTGAAGATAACTTAGACAAAGTATATAGACAAATGCAATCTGCAGTAGACTTTGAAACACAAAAATTAAGTGCTAATTTAAGTACAACAGCAACTAATAATAAATTATTCACAGCAAATATTTTAATGAAACCTAGCGATATTTATTTAGATAGTACAAAAGTAGGTAGAGCAATAACACCTGCTGTAACAAAAACACTAAGAGGGGCAGGTGCTTATTAATTATGATAGCAAGATGGAATAATAAAAATTATAGAATAATTGATAGTATAGAAATAAAAAAGTCTAGTAGAGAGGTTACATATACAGACCTTAATCTAGACTTTTCTAAATGTACTATGGAGGATTTACCTTATGCACAGCAAGAAGTACAAATAATAGATAAAGATGGAAAACTTAAGTTTACTGGTTTTGTGTCTAAGTATAAATTACCAGAGCTTAAGAAAATAATTACTACAGAAAAAGAGCTTAATTTAAGCTTATATACTCCAAGACAAATGACAACAATTAGAACAGTAACAATTATGAGAACAGCAATGTTAAGTGAAATTATTACACAAGTGTTAATGCCGCTTTATCAAGATGGTTTTGTATTAAAAACATTAAATATAGAGGACAAATCTGTAACGTTAAAATTAATAAGTAAAACTGTAGAAGAGGTACTTAATTACTTATCTAATAAATATAGTCTTTATTGGAATATAAACGAATTTAAAGAAATAGAAATAGATGATATTAATTATTTATTTAATAAAGTGCCTAAAAAAACTATTAATATAAATAACTATAAGCAACAAATAAATGGTTTCTTAAGCATATCCCCAACTGTAGAAAATTTAGATTATGCAAATATTATAAATATTAAAAATGCAAGAATTTTCTATGATAATACACAGAAAGTTAATGTAACACTAAAAAATGGAGATAGAATAGATTTTGAAAATCCAATTGATATAAGTTTAGGAACAGCAGAAAGAATAGTTGGAGAATTAGCAGTTAATCAAACGACAACATGTACAAATTTAGAGCTAATATATAATGATTCTTCCCAAGCATATGTAGTATGTGGATTTAATGTAGATGGTGAAGTTCAAGATGGACTTAATATGAAGGATATTGCAACAGACGATAGTACAGGTGCTTTATTTGTTCTTACAATGGATAGTACGTTTAAAAATTTAGCAACAGGTATTACATATAAAGGAGAAAATGAAATAACAGTAAATTCTATTAGAAGCCAAACTTTTTTGAAATATGCAAATATGAGATTAATAAATTGGCAAGAGATAGAACAAAACGAAGGTAAAATAACAACTTCTGGACAAATAGAAAAAATATTAGATGTAGAAAATGGTTGGTTTACTGTTCAAGAGTTGATAGATTATATAAGAAATACATTTATTATTAATAATAAATATACAAATCAGGTCACATTAAAATATGATAAAGAAAACGATATAGAAATAGGAGATAGAATAGATATAAACCTTCCAGAATATTTTACGGAAGGTATTTTTATTGTAACAGCGATAAATGAAAGCAAAGAAGCTAATAATCCAACCAATTACTCTGTAGAACTTAGAAATACAAACTTATTAGAAAATTATATAGATCTATTTAGAAATAGCTCTGATACAGAAGAACAAGACAGCCAAATTGAAACAGAATACGTTGTAGAATACTCTGGCGAAGAAAAGATAAACGAGATATATGAAATCGAAATGAATGAAGACTACAACGATACATTAAATACGATTTTAAGAGGTTAATGCTATGAAGATAAAGAATTTAGAAGTAAGTATAAAAGTAGGTAATAAGCAACATAAATTTACCAATTTAATATTAAATAAATATTTAGATTTATTTGCAGATAGCTTTTTAGAATTTAAAGATAAAAATTTAGACTTCTGCTGTGTTAACCTAACAAACGAAAAAACACTTGTAACAGCAGAAAGTACAAAGATGCCATTTGATACAATATTAGAATTTAATTCTGCAGAAAAAAGTGAACTGTTAACAGAGAATACAGTAATAAATAAATATAACTACGAAAGTCCATTGGCTGGATATCAACCTTTGAGTAGTTACATAGGTCAATATATAAAGCAAATTGGATTTGGAATTTATGATTATGAAGCAAAGAAATTTGAGTTATATGCGTATTTAGATGTAAGCAAATATAATATAGTTGTTCAAGAAGGACAACCTATTATAATAAGCCGAATGGATAAGGTTTCCACTGACATGAATTTCTGGAGTAATGCTAATGCTGTAAAGTGTCCATACCACCTTACAACTAAAGGATTATTAGAAGTAAATGGATATGAATATGATACAGTAATACCAAAGCTTTATAGTATAGGATTTGGAGCATTACCATATAAATTTACAGATGAGTATTTAGTAGAAGATTTGGATATATCTAAAACTGGAGTGGGAGAAATAACCATAAACAATGTATTGAATAATTATGCAGAAAATGACCTATTTCCTCGAGAAGATTTATATCCAAGAGTAGATTTGTATCCACAAGAAGGAACAGCTAATTTATTAATTTACAAGTTTAAATTATTTAGAAAAGTATTTACAGACCCAGAGCAACCTCCAACGTTGCAAGATACGGGTCTTTTTTATGTGCAATATAAACAATTAGAACGATTTGGACAGATTATAAAATTGAAAATCCGTTATGAAAGAGGTTAAAAAATGAAATTAAACAAAGTAAACTTTACTAATAATCAATATCCTGGAATTTCTAAAGAAACATTAGAAGCTTTACAGGAAAACATAGATGAAGCAATAAATACAATTCCATTAATGAAAGTTAGAATTAATAGACAAGATATAAAAACGGATGGAACATATGGAAGTACAACTGTACCACTTAATGCAGTAGAAATAAATAATGATAATCTTGATAATTATTTAATAAAAGAAAATAACGAAATAGTTATAGGAGATGATGTAAATCTTGTAGAAGTAGTTCTATTTACAAGAGGTTTAGGTTTTTATGGAGGTAGTGGAGATAAAGAATTAATGATTGTGAAAAATGGACAAAAAATAGATGGATATTATCAACAAGCTACCACGGGTTGGTGGGGAATAGCTATTCCAACAGCAATCCAAGTAAGTAAGGGAGACCGTTTAAGTGTTGTATTGCAAAGTCAAGCAGCAGGAACAACGGAAATACTAGAAGGCTATTTACAAGTAAAAGTTTTAAAATAGGAGGGTATAGAAATGGCTGAAAAAATACAATATGGCAATAAAGCCCCATATCAAACTTTACCAGATATTCCAGAGCAAAATAAAACAACAGCAGAGAATATGAATGAAATAAAAGATGTAGTAAACAACAATGCCACAGAATTAGATAATGCGAAAGATAAAGTTGAGGAACTAGACAAAAAAATGAATATAGTCGTTGCTCCTGCTCTAACATACAGAGGTTCTGTAACAAATTATAGTGATTTAAGCACAATAACAAAGCCTAATCCTGGAGATATATATTCTGTTTCAAGTGAAAATAAGAATTATGCATACGGAGATAAAGGATGGGGTGAATATACTCCACAAATAGATTTAACAAAGATTAATACTCAAATTCAAAATTTACAAACACAAATAAATAATATTTCGACTATAACTAGCCAGATTACATCTTTAGTTACAGAAGAAGAAATTCAACAAAACACAAACTATGAAGTTCCAAAATATGTGTTAGGTAATAATTCTATAGAAATCTATTTTGAAGGATGCAAGCTAATTAAAGATATAAATTACATAGAAGCTGACGTAACACACATTCAGTTTAAAGATTGGAATGTACCAATTGGTAGTAACTTAGAAATAATAGTAAGAAAAGAGGAAGAATAATGAGCGAACCAAAAATCTTAGAATTAGAAAAGAAATTAAATAAAATGCACGATATAATAGCTGTTGGATTTAGTGCAGATTTTTCGATAACTAGTTCGAATTGGCAACAAAAGAGTTTGATTTTTGATAAAACTATTAAGAAAATAGGAAATGATTTAACTTTAGAAAGTGGAAAAGTAAAAATAGGAGCAGGAGTTAAAGTTGTAAAAGTTAGTTTTCAAGGACTAGTAAATGCGTTGGCCAATGATACATTTTACGATATACAGATAAGAAAAAATTCTACATATATTACAAGCTGTTCTGGGAGAAAAACAGGAGACCCTCAAAGTTGGTCTTTTTGGATATCTCCTGTTGTTATCGAAGTTACAGAAGGAGATATAATAGAAATGTCTGCTTTTGTAACTTCTGCAACTTTTGTAGCTAATAATGCAACACAATTTCTTGTAGAGATAATTGAATATGAAGATTAGAAAGTATAGGAGGACATTAATAAGCTTATTCTTAATAAGGTTCTTTAATTTATTTATATAGGAGAAAAAAGATGAATGAAATTATAAACGTAATAACAAGTTATCTTATTCCAACTATTTTAGGTGGAATATTAGGTTTTATTTCTACTAAGTTAAAGAAGAATAAAAAAAAGGATTTAGCAATAGAACAAGGAGTTCAAGCATTATTAAGAAATGAAATAATAAGAAGATATAGAGAATTTGAAACCAAAGGAGAAATCTCTATACTTGACAAAGAAAATCTCGAAGAAATGTTTGAACAATATAAAAATTTAGGTGGAAATGGAACAGTTAAGAAGATGATGGACGAATTATTAGAGTTAAAAACTAAAATAATTAGATAGGAGGAAATTATAATGAACAACAAAGTATATGATGTATTAAAGTGGATAACACTAGTATTTTTACCAGCTTTTACAACTTTAGTTGGTGTAGTTTTAAATTGCTTTAATATAGGTTGTACAGAGATAGTTTTAACAATAATGACAGCTGTAACAACATTTTTAGGAGCAATTTTAGGAATTTCTAATATTAATTATAATAAGAAATAAGGAGGAATAGTATATGTTAAAAGGAATTGACATTTCAAAGTGGCAAGCAGGAATAGATTTAAATAAAATTAATTGTGATTTTGTAATAATTAAAGCGACAGAAGGAAAAAGTTATGTAGATCCATCATGTGATATATTTTTTCAAGAAGCGTTAAATTTAAATAAAAAAATAGGAATATATCATTTTGCTAATAATTCTGATAATACAGCTGAACAAGAAGCTGATTGGTTTATCAAAAATACAAAAGGATATATAGGAAAAGCAATACCAATTTTAGACTTTGAAGATAAAGGAGCTACACATGATGTAGCGTGGGCAAAAAGATGGCTAGATAGAGTAGCAGAAGCATATGGTTGTAAACCTTTAATATATATGTCAGAATCTGTTGTAAATAGCTATGACTGGTCTAGTGTAGCTAATGCTAATTATGGATTATGGGTTGCTAAATATCGAGATAATAATGCAGATTATAATTATGATATGTCTAATGCGGGAAGAAATCCAGCAGTAAGACATTGGAAATTTTATGCATTATGGCAATGGACAAGTTCTGGAAGATTAGATGGCTATAATGGTAATTTAGATTGTAATGTTTTTTATGGTGACAAAGAAGCTTGGGATAAATATATAGGAAATGAAATACCACCACATGAAGAAAACAATACAGATACAGTTGTAACTCCACCTGTTGAAAGTTCAACAGTATCATATGAAGTACAAAGTGGAGACAATTTAACAAAAATTGCTAAGAAATATGGAACTACAGTAGATGAAATAGTTAGACTTAATAATATTAGTGATCCTAACTTAATATATGTAGGACAATATCTAGTAATTCCAACTACTTCAAACGCTCAAGTATCTACAGATAGTACATATGTAGTAAAGAGTGGAGATACTTTATCTGGAATAGCCAACAAATTTGGAACTACATATCAAAAACTTGCAGAAATAAATGGAATATCTAATCCAAACATTATATATCCAGGCCAAGTTTTAAAAATAAATGGAACTACTGCAAACTCTACTAAAACTTATACGATACAAAGTGGAGATAATCTAACAAAGATTGCAAAACAATTTAATACAACTGTAGATAGCTTAGTTTCTAAAAACGGAATAAAGGATAAAAATAAAATATACGTTGGACAAGTATTAAAAATATAAAAAGGAGAAGAGGTCTAGTGTAACGCTACACCTCTTTTTTTTATATAAAAAATATGATAAAATAAGTACAGTTTGTTACTAATTTGTTACTAATTAGGTAAAATTAGATAGTGTTAGATGTGATTATAAAAATAGAGATAAACATAGAGTAACAACGTATACATTGAAAATAGTATATTTACAAAAGATGTGAAAAATTGAAAAAATCTGACCAGTCAGACTAATTAAAAATAAGCTAAAAAACAGTAAAATATTATATAGACTTTATATAGGGAGTAGATATGAGCAATATACAAATAATTTCAAGCGGAAAATATATTCCTGAAATAAAAATAACAAATGAAGAATTAGAAAAAAAATATCAAGTAGAAGAAAATTATATTTTTAAAAGAACAGGAATAAAGCAAAGATTTTATGCTAATGAAGAAATAGAGCAATTAGCAATTAAAGCTTCAAAAGAAGCTCTACAAAATATAAAAGAAAATATAGATTTAATAATAGTAGCATCTATATCAGGAAGATGCCAAATGCCAAGTATATCTTACGAGATACAAAAATATTTTGATATAAAGAATTGTATGTGTATGGATATTTTAGCAGGATGTGCAGGTTTTATAAATGCTCTAGATATAGCAAAGTTATATATAGATAGTAATAGAATAAATACTGCGTTAGTTGTAGGAGTAGAAAAATTATCAACACATATAGACAAGAATGATATAAATACAGAAATATTGCTTGCAGATGGTGCAGGAGCAATTGTTATAAAAAGATGTGATCAATCAAAACTATATGATTCATATATAGAAAGTAAAGGTCAAAAAGGTGAAATATTAACATGTGTAAATAATGAAAAAATATATATGGATGGTAAAGAAGTATATAAATATGCTGTTACAGATACAGTAAAAAATATGACCAAGCTTTTAGAAAAAAATGAAATAACTATGGAAGATATAACTTATGTAATTCCACATCAATCTAATAGAAGAATTTTGTCATCAATGGCAAACAAATTAAAACTTCAAAGTAACAAGATGTATTCTAATGTAGAAGAATATGGAAATACATTTTGCGCAAGTATTCCAATAGCACTAGATGATATGTTTAAACAAAATAAACTAAAAGAAAATGATAAAGTTATTTTAATAGGATATGGCGGAGGTTTAAATACAGGAAGTATCTTATTGGAATTATAAGACAAAGGAAGGAAGATTGTAATGAAAATAGCTTTTATGTTTCCAGGTCAAGGATCACAAACTGTAGGAATGGGAAAAGATTTATACGACAAGTATGAAGAAATAAGGGAAGTATATAAAAAAGCTTCAGAAATATCAGAAAAAGATATAGCAGAGTTAACATTTAATTCTACAATGGAAGAATTAAGTAAAACAGAAAATACACAACTTGCAATAGCAACAATGAGCTTAGGAATTTTAAAAATATTAGAAAATAAAGGAATAAAACCAGAAGTAACAGTAGGATTAAGCTTAGGAGAATATCCAGCATTAATAAGTGGAGGATATTTAAGTTTTGAAGATGGAATTACATTATTAAACACACGTGGTTATTTAATGGGTAATAAGGTAGAACCAGGAAATTACAGTATGGCTGCAATAATCGGTTTAGAGAGTAAAATTATAGAGCAAGTATGTGCAGAAATTGCAGCAAAAGGAATGTTTATTTCACCTGCAAATTATAATTATTCTGGTCAAACAGTAATTTCTGGAGACGAAGAAGCTATTAATTTAGCAATAGAAGCATTAAAAGAAAAAGGTGCAAAAAGAGCTTTAAAACTAGCAACAGGTGGTCCTTTCCATACAACAAAGTTAAACGAAGCAAAAGAACTATATACTGAAAAATTAAAAGAAGTAAAATTTAATACAGAAGCTCCAAAAGCAAAAGTAATAAAAAATCTAGATGGAACATTTTATAATGAAAATGATGATATGGTTGATGTCTTATCAAGACATATTGTAAGTTCTGTAAGATTTGATAAAGCAATAAAAACAATGCAAGACTATGGAATAGATACATATGTAGAAATAGGTCCAGGAAAAACATTAACTGGTTTTGTTAGAAAAGAAAACAAAGAAGCAAATTTAGTTAACATTAACAGTTTAGAAACGCTAGAAGCTTTTTTAGATGGTTTAAAATAATAAATTTAATAAAATTTAAGTAAAGGAGAGTAAAAATGGAAAAGAAAGTAGCTTTAATTACAGGTGGTTCAAGAGGAATTGGAAAGGCAATTGCAGAAAAATTTGCTAAAAATGGATATGATTTAGTAATAAATTATGTCTCAGATAATACTGATTTAGATGCAATAAAAGAAGAGTTTAAACAATATGGTTCAGAAGTATTAATGGAAAAAGCAGATGTAAGTAATTATGCAGAATGCGAAAAAATGGTAACAGCTGCAATAGAAAAATTCGGAAGAATAGATGTATTAGTAAACAATGCAGGAGTTACAAGAGACAATTTATTAATGAGAATGAAAGAAGAAGATTTTGATAAAGTAATCTCTATTAACTTAAAAGGAACATTCAACTTAACAAAATTAGTAACACCATATATGATGAAAAGAAGAGAAGGAAGAATCGTAAGTATTTCATCTGTAGTTGGAGTTATGGGAAATGCAGGACAATCAAATTATGCTGCATCAAAAGCAGGAATTATAGGATTTACAAAAAGTGTTGCAAAAGAACTTGCATCAAGAAATATATTAGCAAACTGTGTAGCACCTGGATTTATTGCTACAGATATGACATCAGTATTAAATGATAAAGTAAAAGAAAGTATTAATGCACAAATTCCTTTAAAAAGAATGGGAACTGCAGAAGAAATTGCAAATGCAGTTTACTTCTTAGGAGGAGAAGAAAATACATATATAACAGGTCAGACATTAAATATAGATGGGGGTATGATTTAGAATGGAAAGAAGAGTTGTTGTTACAGGTATAGGAGCAGTTACACCAATAGGAAATACTGCAACAGAATTTTGGGCAGGAATTAAAGCTGGAAAATGTGGTATAGACGAGATAACAAAAGTTGATACTAGCGATTTAAAAGTAAAATTAGCAGCAGAAGTAAAAGGATTTAATCCAGAAGATTATTTTGACAGAAGAACAGCAAGAAGAATGGATTTATATTCACAATATGCTGTAGTAGCGTCAAGAGAGGCTCTAAAAGATAGTGGAATTACAGAAGAAAATACAGATATGACAAGAGTAGGAACTGTTATAGGTTCTGGAATTGGCGGACTAAATACTATGGAAAAAGATATCAGTGCATGTGCATTAAAAGGACCAGATAGAGTATCACCAATGTTTATACCAATGGGAATACCAAATATGGCAGCAGGAAATGTAACAATAGATTTAGGTATTAAGGGAGAATCTGTGGCAATGGTAACAGCATGTGCAACTGGAACACATTCAATTGGAGAAAGTTATAGAATGATTAAACATGGTTACCAAGATGCAATACTTGCAGGAGGAACAGAAGCTCCAATCACAAAAACAGGTATAGCAGGTTTCCAAAACATAAAAGCACTAACACAAGCTACAGATAAAAACAGAGCAAGTATACCTTTTGACCTAGAAAGAAGTGGATTTGTTATGGGTGAAGGTGCTGCTGTTTTAGTACTAGAAGAATTAGAGCATGCTAAAAAAAGAGGAGCACATATATATGCAGAAATAGTAGGATATGGAGCTTCATCAGATGCATATCATATTACATCACCATCACCAGATGGCGAAGGTGCTGCAAGAGCAATGGTATCTGCAATAGAAGATGCTAAAATAAAACCAGAAGATGTTACATATATAAATGCACATGGTACATCAACACATTTAAACGATGCTGGAGAAACTATGGCAATAAAAAAAGCTTTAGGAGAAGAAACAAGTAAAAAAGTTTTAGTAAGTTCTACAAAGAGTAATACAGGACATATGTTAGGAGCTGCTGGAGGAGTTGAAGCTATTGTTTGTGTTAAAGCAATAGAAGACGGTTATGTGCCAGCAACAATAAATTATAAAGTAGAAGACCCTGAATGTGATTTAGATATAGTTCCAAACGAAGGAAGAAATGCAGAAGTTAAATATGCAATGTCAAATTCATTAGGATTTGGTGGACATAATGGATCAATAATATTTAAAAAATATGAAGACTAGGGGGAATAAAAATGGAATATTCAGATATTAAAAGATTATTAGACGATATGGGAAATTCTAAAGTTGATAGTTTAGATATCGAATTCCCAGATGGAACTAAAATCAAAATGAAGAAAAACGAAGCAAAAATTATAGAGACAATAGAACCAAGACCAGTACCAACTATAAAAGAAGTTACTTTACCAGCTGAGGCAAAAGAAGAGCCAAAAGCAGTAGTTGCTACAGAAAATTACAAAGAAGTTAAATCACCAATGGTAGGAACATTTTATAGTGCTCCATCGCCAAAAGACGAACCATATGTAAAAGTTGGCGACAAAGTAAAAAAAGGTGATGTACTTTGCGTAGTAGAAGCGATGAAATTAATGAACGAAATAGAATCAGAATTTGACGGAGAAATAGTAGAAATCTGCGTTAAAAACGAAGAGATGGTAGAATATGGAACTACATTATTCAAAATAAAATAGGGATTTGAATAGGGATTTGGGGACGTTCCTTTTTTCCCTATTTAGGATTAGAAATTTTATAAGATAAGTGCGTTTGAAAATTTTATAAAGGAGAAAAAATTATGCTAAATATAAATGAAATAATGGAAATAATTCCACAAAGACCACCATTTTTAATGATAGACAGAGTAGAAGAATATGTTCCAGGAGAAAGCTGTGTAGCATATAAAAATGTATGTATAAATGAACCACATTTTCAAGGACATTTCCCTGGAAACCCAATAATGCCTGGAGTTCTTACAATAGAAGCATTAGCGCAAACAGGTGCAGTTGCAATTCTTTCTATGCCAGAAAACAAAGGTAAAAATGCGCTTTTTGGTGGTGTAGACAAATTAAGATTTAAAAGACAAGTAATACCAGGAGATGTATTAAAATTAGAAGTTAAAATTATTAAGAGAAAAGGACCAATAGGTGTTGGAGAAGCAATAGCAACAGTAAATGGTGAAGTAGCTGTAAAAGGTGAACTTACATTTGCAATAGTATAATTGTAGATAAGAATGAAGCAAGAAAGGATTTGAAATTGATATGTTAAAAAAGATATTAATTGCAAACAGAGGAGAAATAGCTGTAAGAATTATAAGAGCTTGTAGAGAAATGGGAATAAAAACAGTTGCAGTATATTCAGAAACTGATAAGACAGCATTACATACAAAACTTGCAGATGAAGCAATATGTATAGGACCTGCTCCTTCTGTAAAAAGTTATTTAAATGTAAAAGCTATAATAGAAGCAGCTTGTTTAACTGGTGCAGATAGCATTCATCCAGGCTTCGGATTTTTATCAGAAAATAGTAGCTTTGCAAAAATGTGTGATGAAATAGGTTTAAAATTTATAGGCCCAAGACCAGAAATTATAGAACTTATGGGGAATAAATCAAAAGCAAAAGAAACAATGAAAGATGCAGGTGTTCCAGTTGTTCCAGGATCAGATGGATTAATATATACAATGCAAGAAGCAATAAATATATCAAATCAAATAGGATATCCAGTAATGCTTAAAGCATCTGCTGGTGGTGGCGGAAAAGGTATAAGAGTTGCATACAATGAGGATGAATTAAAAAAAGCGTATGAAGTTGTAAAACAAGAAGCAGCAATATCTTTTAATGATGAAAGCATTTATATAGAGAAATTTATAGAAAATCCAAGACATATAGAAATTCAGGTAATGGCTGACGAACATGGAAATGCAATCCATTTAGGTGAAAGAGATTGTACAGTACAAAGAAGAAATCAAAAAATGCTAGAAGAAACACCATCAGGAATAATAGATAGCAAATTAAGAGAAAAAATGGGAGCTGTAGCTGTTAAAGCTGTTAAAGAGGTTGGATATACAAATGTTGGAACAATAGAATTTTTAGTAGACGAAAATAAGGATTTCTATTTTATGGAAATGAACACAAGAATTCAAGTAGAACATCCAGTAACAGAAATGGTAACAGGCTTAGATTTAGTAAAAGAACAAATTCGTATAGCTTCAGGAGAAAAAATGAAATATAAACAAAAAGACATTATATTTACAGGACATAGCCTAGAAGCTAGAATAAATGCAGAAAACCCAGCTAAGAACTTTATGCCATGCCCAGGATTAGTAGAAGAGTTACATCTTCCAGGAGGAAAAGGTATAAGAGTTGATACAGCTGTATATGCAGGATATAGAGTTCCTCAAAATTATGATTCTATGATTGCAAAAGTAATTGTTCACGGAAAAGATAGAAAAGAATCAATTGCTAAAATGAAAAGTGCATTATCAGAACTTGTAATTTCAGGAATAGAAACAAATACAGACTTCATATTAAAAATATTAGACAATGAAAAATTTAAAGCTAATGATTATGATACATCATTTATAGAAAAAGAATTTGGAAAATAGGGATTTGGGGACGTTCCTTTTTTCCCTATTTAGAAAGAAATATCGCACCTTTAGGAATAAGTATAAGTTATTCTTAGAGGTGTTTTTATTGACGTTTTAGCCTTAAAAAATAACCATCATTCACGGATGGTTATGGTTGCATGTGCTAAATCATAAGTAAATAATAATGGAACAAATAAAATTAATGTTGCAATTATTAAAAGAAATTTAGCTATTGTAATAAAGATATTTTTGATATAGAATAAAATCGTAGAAAACGAAAAAAGGATGTGATGTAAATGGCATCTAGTTATGACGCAATAGTTATAGGAATGGGACCTGGAGCAATATTTTTTGCATACGAGATGATTCAAAAAAATCAAAATAAAAAAATATTGTTAGTAGAACAAGGAAAACGAGTAGAAGATAGGAGCTGCCCTATAGAAACAATAGGAAAATGTGTAAAATGCAAACCATTTTGTAATATTACAAGTGGATTTTCTGGGGCAGGTGCATTTTCAGATGGAAAATTATCTTTATATAATAAAGAAGATGATGATTTTTATGTTGGAGGAGAATTACATAAATATTTAGGAGTAGAAGAAACAAAGAAATTAATAGATTATACAGATCAAATATATCTAGATTTTGGAGCAGATCCAAAACTAGAAGGAACGAAGTATAAAAAAGAAATAAACGAGATAAAGAAAAAAGCTAAAAAAGAAGAAATAACATTAATAGACATTCCAATAAGACATTTAGGAACAGAAAAAGCACATGAACTATACAAAAAACTAGAAAAATATTTAGAAGAGCACAATATAGATTTAATGTTCGAAACAGAGGTAAAAGATCTAATAATAGAGAAAAATGAAGCAAAAGGAATTATTGCACATAATGTAAAAGAAGATACAGAAGAAAAAATATATGGAAAAAACATAATAATAGCAGTAGGAAGAAAAGGTGCAAATTGGCTAGTAGACATGTGTAATACTCATAATATCAAAACAGAAGCAGGAGTAGTAGATATAGGTGTAAGATATGAACTTTCAGATGATGTAATGAAGAATATAAATACATATATGTATGAAGGAAAGTTTATAGGATATCCAGGACCATTTAAAGATAAAGTAAGAACATTCTGCCAAAATCCAAGCGGATTTGTTTCATCAGAAGTATATGATGAAGGCATAAATTTAGTTAATGGACACTCATATAAAGACAAAAAAAGCACACATACAAATTTAGCAATACTAGTATCACATCATTTTAATTATCCATTTGATAAACCAATAGAATATGGAAGAAATATAGCTAAAAATATAAATGAGTTAGGAAACGGAAACATTGTAGTCCAAAGATTAGGAGATATTTATAGAGGAAAAAGAACCTGGGACGAAGAACTACAAAATAATAAAATTAAACCAACATTAAAATCAGCAGTTGCAGGAGATATTACTTTTGCACTTGGATATAGAACTATGACAGATATTCTTAAATTTATAAGAAGTATGGACAAAATAGTAGAAGGATTTGCAAATCCAGAAAATCTATTATATGCACCAGAAATAAAATTCTATAGTAATAAAGTAGTAATAGACAATAATTTTGAAACAAGTGTAAAAGGTTTATATTCTATAGGAGATGGTGGAGGAATGACAAGAGGACTAATGATGGCATCAGCATCCGGAGTACAAATGGCGAGAAATTTAATAGATAAAGGAGTATAATATGCATATAAGCGTAAGAGGAATAATAGAAAAAGATGATGGAATCATCTTAATACATAGAATAAAGCCAAGAGAAGATGGTACATTAAGAGATTATTATGTTGTACCTGGAGGAAAGCAAGAAAAGGGAGAAAGTAATTTAGAAACATTAAATAGAGAAATAAAAGAAGAACTAGGAATCACAGTAGATGTAAAAGAAAAATTAATAGAATATGACGACCAGGCGTATAATGATAGCATTCAAATATTTTACATATGTATACATAAAGATGGAATAATAGGAACTGGAAACGGTCCAGAAATGACTAATAAAAATGAATATAAAGGTATATTCGAACCATTAGTTGTAAAATATGAAGAAATAAAAAATGTAAATTTAGTACCAGAAGCTATTAGAGATTTACTAGTAGAAAGATATGAGGCAATAAAAAATGAAAAGAAGTTATAGTTATTTCATATAAAAATTATGATGGACAACAAGAATATGTAAAGCCATTAGAAACAGACTTAGTAATAAAAGAAATATTACCAAAAGATTTAGCAGGTTATTTTTTCTTTGATGGAGAAAGAATTGAAAAAATGAGTAAAGAAATTAGAAAAGGAAGAAGTAAAGAGTTTGGATTAGCTGTAAAAAATTTATTAGGATTAAGCAGTTATACAGAAGCATTAGAGCATTTAAAGCCAACATCAAAATATAGTGTTATAGGAAATTATAATGAAAGATATGATTCAACTAATAATGAAAAAATATTAGAATATACAAAAAAAATTGAGGAATATAACGATAGAATTCAAGAAATTGATAAGGAGTTAGAAGAAATAGATGCACAAGAAAATACTGCAACAGATAAATGTGAAGAGCTACAAAATTTTATAAAAGAACATGAAGAAGGAGAAAAATTAGCTAGAGAAAAAGAAAAAATTGAACAAAAAGTGAAGGATGAAAAAATAACTAAAAATAGATTTTCTATTGATATTTTAAAAGACTTTAATAAAAATGCAAATAATTTTATGATGAGAAAGTTAATTTTAGATTCATTAAATGAATTACCAGATGAATTAAAATCAGATACGGATATACCTCACATTCATGCAGAAACAATAGAATATTTAAAGCAAAGAGGAGAATGTATATGTGGATGCCCTATAGAAATTGGAAATGAAGCATATAATAATTTAACTAATCTATTGTCTTACATACCACCACAATCAATAGGTACACTTGTTTCGCATTTTAAAGAAGATTGTATGCTTAGAGCTAAAAACTCTGATAATTTTTTTGAAAGTTTATCTAATAAATATTCAATTATAAGAAATTCTGAACTAGAAGTAGATGAGAAAATAAATGAAATTAAATTGATAGAAGAAAAATTAAAAGATACACAAGGAATAGGAAAAAAACAAGAAGATTTATGGCAATGGCAAAGAGTTTTAAATGAATGCAGACAAAGAAGAGATTCACTAACATTAGAAAAAGGTGGATGTCAAACACAAAGAGATAGGCAAGATACAGAAAGAAATGAGTTGGCATTAAAAAGTGATAAAAATAGAAAAATTGAAATTTGCAAAGCTTATGCAGAATATATGTTTACAGAAATTGCTAAAGATTATTCTGAACAAGAAAATGCAATAAGGGAAAAATTAGAAAAGTGTATTAATGATATTTTTGATGAAATATATGATGGTGGATTATCTCTATCATTAGATAGTAAATATAATATTCAAGTAACTGAAAATCAACATTTTAATAGCAATTATGATATAGAAACATCAACAGCGCAAAGTATAGTTGTCATTCTAGCTTTTATTTCAGGAGTAATAAAATTAGCTAGAGAGAAAAATACCGAAGAAGAATCTTTAGTTGAAACAGAAGCATATCCTTTAGTAATGGATGCTCCACTTTCAGCTTTTGATAAAAAAAGAATAAAGAACATATGTGAAGTATTACCTAATATTGCAGAACAAATAGTTATTTTTATTAAAGATACTGATGGGGAAATTGCTCAAGAAAATATGAATGAAAAAATAGGTAAGCAATATTATTTTAGAAAAGAAAATGAATATGAAACTAAAATAGAGGGATAGGAGGAAGCAAAAATGTTTGATAAAGAATATTCTTTTAGAGGAAAACATGCTGAAATGGTAAAAAAGCTTACAGCTAAATTTGATGAAAACAATGATAAACTTTTTGAAAGAAATGTTGATGTATATAAAATGGCTCCAATAGTTGGTTTTTTATATGGAAAAAAAGCGGAAATAGACAAAGATAATGGTGTAACACCTACTAAAATATTTACAGATGCTCTAATGAAGGAAGAGAGAGATCTAAAATTTGCATATGTTTTAATTACTTTGTTAAGTGATAAAAAAGAGAAGACAATAGAAGATAGAATGGATCAAGTATTTAGATTTTATGAAACTGAAAAAGCTAAAGAGGATGAAGAAAATTTTGAAAGATATGTTTTAGGTGGGGTAGAAATTCTATATGAGAAGTTGATTGAAAAATCAGATGATTATTTAAGAAATTTATACGATTTTATGGAAGAATTTGATAATAGATATAGAAATGTAACTACTGATGAAATTCTAGATTCTGCTCAAAAAAAGATTAACTAATAGAAAGATTTGATAATCATGGAAGTAAATGTAATTGATAAAATACTAGAAATCTTAGAAAGTAAATATAAAGAAAATGGATATATAACATCGGACGAGGTATTAAGAGTTATTGAAGAAAATAATATATCTATTTTTGAAGTGGACAAGATTACTAATAAATTATTATTAAAAGGAGTTATAATAATAGATGACTCAAATAATGTAGAAGAAAATGAAATAGAAGATTGGAGTCATCTAGATTACGATAGTATTTATCGTAAAGTTATTAGTATAGATACAGAATTACAACAATATATAAATTTAATAAAAGAAATTAAACCACCTCAAAGAGGTGAAGAAAAAACTTTACTTATTCAAGCAAAAGAAGAAAATAGATATGCTAAAGATAGAATTATAGAAATGTATTTAAAAAATGTTGTAAGAATAGCATTAGATTATTATAATAGATATGGTGTTTCCTTAAGTGATTGCATAGAGATTGGTAATATAGGTTTAATAAAGGCTTTATATAAGATAGATATAAGCACAAGTGATAGGTTTTCTATATATATGTATTTTAGAATAAAAACAGAAATAGAAAGAAAAATTATATTTTCTAACAATGCAGTTTATTTTCCAGTTCATATAAAAGAAAAGATTTTTCCAATGCTAGAAATTATAAAGAAACATGATTGCTCAGAGTGTACAGAAGATACAAATATGTGTAAGAATTTGATAAAAGAAATTAAAGAAAAAACTAATATGAGTATAGAAGAAATTAAACAATTCGATGTTCTTATGCAAGATGCAGTGGATATTGATGAAATTGATGAGGAATATTTTACAGATAATAATTTGCAAATTGATAATTCTGATAATGATTTATTCAACACTAATCTAGAAAATACTTTTGAAAGCCTATTTGAAACCTTAACACCTAGAGAAGCTGAAGTATTAAAATTAAGGTATGGTATGTCGGAGACAGGAAGTGAAAAGACATTAAACGAAGTTGGAGAAATTTTAGGAGTTACAAGAGAAAGAGTTAGACAAATAGAAGCTAAAGCATTAAAAAAATTAAGACATCCATCTAGAAGTAAAAAATTAAGAGATTATATGGAGTAAACAATGCTAAATAGGAGGAAAATATGGGATTATTTAGTTCAGATAGAGATGAATTTAAAGTAGGAGATAAAGTACGAGTACGATATAGAGAACAAGAAGGATATATAATTGACAAAGATGGTAGCTTATATATGGTATCATTAGAAAGCGGAAATTATGTGGATTCATTTACAGCAGATCAATTAGAAAAATGTTGGTAAACTAAAAGAAGGTCTAGCCTTCTTTTTTTTGCCGCAAAATACTATACAAAACCAAAAAAATAAAATTTTATACAATAAAATACACCTTTTCACATAATTCGACAAACTTTGCAAAAAAATTGTGATAGAATCCATAAAACAAAAGAAAAAATCCATAAACTACCAAAGACTGAAAACAATAAGAAGTTGGGGAGAAAATGGATATATCACAAAATAAATTGAAAAATATAAATAAATATACTAAGCACACAATTAACATTTTATAAGTTATTTGTGTGTTTTTTTCAATTATTTTAATATCCAATAAAACACTACACTAATTTAGAAAAATGATCTAAGGAAAAATGTAAAAGAAGAGATATATGTTAGTGTAGTTTTGAGCATTATTACATAAATCTCATCCTACACAAAGAGGAGTGTAGGTTATTTGGACAAATGTGTATTAATAATGTTAAAAAAACAAAATAGAGAGGTTGAATTTATCTGTAAAGATAGATTTGACTTCTTTTTGTTTTCATATAGATTGGTTAAATGCCGATCTCCACCTCACATTCAATTCAAAACAGAATTGAATGGAGGAAAGAAGAATGAAAAAATATTCTAAAATTAAGCGAGAAGTCATAGATACATATATTATTTTTAGTAATAGCGATGAAAGTAAAAATATTATTGTATTCAAAGATGAAAATGGAAAGTCAAGAGCAATTAGAGCAAATGAAAAATTAAGAGACGAATATAAGAAAAGAAAAAGCGAAGAAAACTCACAAAATATTAAATTTAGTAGGTATATAGAACATTCAGAACTAACAGATATTTCATTAAATAAGAGAGCTACAAATAGAAAAATTAGTTTAGAAGAACAAGTTATTTCAAATTTGGAATCAGAAAGAATAATAAAAGAAATTTGGAAATTACCAACTCCACAAAATAGGCGAGTTTATATGTATATAGTAGATGAATTTTCATATACAGAAATAGCAAAAATAGAAAATCGTTCTATTCCTACAGTGAAAGAGAGCGTGGACAGAGGATTAGAAAACTTAAGAAAAAAATTAGAAAAAATTTATAAGTAGCCCTAAAAAATGATGTGCTAACTGAAAAAACAAGTGAGAGGAGATGATCTTTCTTACTTGTTTTTTTTGGAAAACGGATAGCACATTGACAAGTAAATATATTAGTTACAAGACTTTAACTAATATAAGGAGCTCCAAGAAGGCGAATGTTATTAAAAATAAATAGTGACTATAATGAGGGAAAAAGCAAACGATGGTAAGTTTGTGTTGGCGAAGATCTATATTAGTAATAATGATACTTCAGTTCGGCTTAATTTATATTAAGGAGTTGCTCGGTTGGATAACGGAGAGGTTGAAATACCTATGTGAAAGATACCAATTTCACTTGTAACTAATTTAAAAAGTTTATAAGTGAAAGGATTTGATTAAAATGAAATTAAATAATGTAAAAACAGTAACTAAGAAACAGGCTAAGGCTTATGCAGTTATAGCATTAGATATATTAGGAAATACACCAAACGATATTGATGTAAAAATGCTTGATTCAGAAATTGATGTTGCAATGAAATTATACAGTCCACGAGAGGCTACAGAAAAAGCAGAAAAAATTAAAACGAAAGGTGGATTAGTGAAATGGATGAAAAAATAGGTATAAATATAAAAGAAGCATCAGAAATATTGGGAATTAGTAAGCAATTAATGACCGAATTAACAAAACTTAAAGATTTTCCTTGTATTAAATTTGAAAGAAGAATTGTAATAAACAAACCACAAATGGTTGAATGGTTTAATAAAAATTCAGGAAGAATCATTGTGTAGGGTTTGGACTTACGAAGATAAGGATTTATAATATTGGTAGTATATTTTACTTCTTAATATTATGAATCCTATTTTTATGGAGGAATAATATGGGAAGAAGAGCAAAAAATGATAATACGAGGAGAGTAAAAGGAGAAGGCACAATAAGAAAAAAAGGTAATGGATATGAAGGGAGGATTACAGTTGAGGTAAATGGTGTAAGAAAACAAGTTTCAGTCTATGATAAAAGCCAACGAGTAGTTGTAGAAAAAATGCAAGAGCTTAAGAAGAAGAGAGATGACAATTACTATATTGAAAATAAAAATATAACTTTGGAAGAATGGCTAAAAGAATGGATGAAAGTTTATAAAAAGCCATATATATCACCTAGAACTTATCAGGGGTATGTTGAAAAATCTAAAACAATATTAGAACATTTAGGAAATATGCAATTACAAAAAATAGAATTATATCATTTACAAAAATTTATTAGTGATTTACAAAATGAAGGTAAATCACCTAAATCTTTAAGACATTATTATAGTATTTTAAAAATGTGTTTTGATGATGCAATTATGTGTAGACATATATCACTAAATCCAACAAGAAATTTAAAATTGCCATCAATGAGAAGAAAAGAATTAAATATAATGACAAAAGAAGAACAACTTGTATTTGAAGGATTTATGAAAAAATATAGAATGGGAACAGCTTATATAGTATTAGTTAATACTGGACTTAGAGCAGGAGAATTAAGTGGACTAACATGGAAAGATGTGGATTTTGAAAACAAAGCTCTATATGTAAGAAGAGGTATGCAAAAAATAACAACTTATGATGATGATTTTAATAAAGTAAAAAGAGAAAGAAAAGTTACAGATGTAAAAACAGAAAATAGTTATAGAGTTGTACCGATGCTAGATAAAGTAGTAAGAATTCTACAAGAATACAAGGAAAAAGTACAAGCAGAGCAAGAAGAACTTGCTGAATTAGGAGAAGGATTTAAAGAGGATGATTTTATATTTAAAACGAAATATAATCATCCAATAACATCTGAATACTTAAGAAAAACTTGTCAGGGAATATGTAAAAGTAACAATTTTAGAAAAGTAGGAATACATGAACTAAGACATACTTTTGCAACAAGATCTATTGAAGCAGGAATTGATTTAAGAGTATTACAAGAAATATTAGGTCATGCTAGTTATAGCACTACAGCAGATATATATGTTCATATTTTAGGACAAGCTAAACTATCCCAAATGAATAGATTAGAAGATTATTTAACTGATATAAATATGAATTAAATGGAACTTTAAAATGACATAAAGGGAAAATAAAGGGAAAGTCAAAAAAATAAATCTCCAAAAGACTGGAAATAAAGGCTTTCTTTAAAAAAACTTTCTGTCCTCATAACCCGAAGGTCGTAAGTTCGAGTCTTACCCCCGCAACCAAGTTTTAAACTTAGAGTCGCAAGAGATTGTGGACTCTTTATTTTTTGTATAAAAGTATATTTTAGGCTATTTTGGGGACAGCTTGGGGACACAAGCTACTTTAAATAGCTATAAATAGCCTAAAATTTCACAATAAGACTTAAAAAAAGCAATTTTTGTAATTTTATTGAAAAAAGATTATTAGTTGTCACCTATTAATAGGTCTTGCAATACATACGCTGCTTTTCTCATATTTTTTTCTAGTGGATGCACATAGTATTTTATAGTAGTGTTAATACTTGCATGTCCAAGTCTTGCAGATACTGTTGCTATATCAACATTATTAGCAATCATGAGAGTAGCATTTGTATGTCTAATGCCGTGAAATTTAATTGTAGGTAGTCCTAATTCTTCAATATAAGGCTTAAACCATTTTCCAATTGTATCTGGATGCATAGGTTTCCCATTATCTTGTACAAATAGTTTATTAGATTCAATCCATTTATCTCCCCAGATGTCTTTTTGTTCATCATACCATTCTTTATATTCAAGAAGAGTTTTTGTGATATAATCTGGTATTGGAACAATTCTATTAGAACTTTCTGTTTTAGTATCTTTGTCAAAAATCCCATTTTCAGGTAAGTACTGAGTAGATTTATTTATATTAATAGTTTCATTTTTAAAATCTACATCAGACCATTCAAGTCCAATAAGTTCCCCACGTCTTACACCAGAGAAAATATCAAGAAGAATTGCTACTTTATACTTTAACTTACTTCCAGTAAGTTCTGTTAAAGATTGTATAAGAAACTTGCATTCATCATCATTGAAAAATTCCATTTTAGGTTTCTTAGTCTTTGGTGGTTTAACTCTTCTAGCAGGATTAGAAGGTAACAACTGCCAGTATACTGCATTTTGTAACATGGCACTTATTAGTCTATGGTGCTCTAGAATTGTTTTTGGAGATAATGGTTTTAAAGTTCTTTGACCATTATTTTTTGCTATTCTCTTTATCTGAGTATCATTTTCTAACATATCATAAAAGTTCATTAAATCTGTGGGTTTGATTTTGTCTAAAGGAAATGAACCTAAATATGGAAGAATTCGAGATTTTAATATTCCAATATATCTTGAATAAGTTTTTGGTGCTAATTCTTTTGAAGCATATTTTTCATCCCAAATATAAAAGAATTCTTCAAAGGTAATTGACTTCCCTTCTGGAACTAATCCACGATTTACTTCTGTAATGAATTCTGCTAAGGCTATTTCAGCATCTTTTCTTGTACCATGTATAGTTTTTGTTTTTTTACATCTAGTACCATCAAGATTTTTACCACCTGAAACGACTAACCTATAAGTATTTTCACCTCTTTTTTCAATACTTCCAGCCATTGCTTTTTTCACCTCCTTTCAGCATACTTATGGGTGGAAGTTTGTTAATATTTAATTGTCATGATTATACTACAATTACAATGCTAATTCTAGTAGTTTTTCTTTATTTTTCAAGTGTTACAAAGATTACACTAAAATTCATAAAAGAAAATATATAGGACAATAAAATACTAGATAAAATGTAATATAAAATTTATTTGTCGAATTTTGTTATATAATGTAACATTTTATCAAAACGTTGAATTTTATGGAAAAATTTGATATTATTGAATTTAAAGGAGGAATTTTAAATTGGAAATTTTTAAAAATGGTGCAAAATTTGTAAAAATTGATTGTCATTTACATACAAAATCAGACAAAGAATTTAAATATTCAGATGAAGAAAATGAGTTTATAAAAAAATATGTTAATAAATTAAAAGAAAAAAATATTAAAGTAGGAATGATAACAAACCATAATAAATTCAATTTTTCTGAATTTAAAGCTTTAAGATCAAAAGCAGCAAAAGAAGAAATTTTTTTAATACCAGGTGTAGAGTTATCTGTCAAAGAAGGAAAAAACGGATTGCATGTATTAATTGCATTTTCAGATGAATGGATTAATAATGGGACTGATAAAATTAATACTTTTTTGGACACAGTTTTTAGAAATGTAACAGAAAACAGAGAAAATGAGAACACAAGAAGTGATTATGACTTGTTTCGAGTAATTGAAGAATTAAATAGATTTAATAAAGATTATTTTATTATCTTTGCTCATGTAGATCAAAAGTCAGGATTATTTAATGAATGTGATGGAGGAATGATAACATCATTATTCAAAAAAGAATTCTTAAGAGATAGAACGTATGGATTACAAAAATCATATAATAATGATAATTATAATAAATTTGCTTTATGGACTGATATGAATTTACCTAGAATAGAAGGATCCGATCCAAAGAGTATAGATGATATAGGAAAAGGAAAAAAAGAAACTTATATAAAAATAGGTGAGTATTCTTTTAAAACTGTAAAATATGCTTTATATGATTGGGAAAATAGAATATTAAATAATAGTGATAAAGAAAAACATGGATATATAAAGTCAATTAAATTTGTTGGAGGAAAACTAAATGGAATAGAATTGAATTTTTCAGAAGAATTAAACAATATTATAGGCATAAGAGGTAGTGGAAAATCTGCAATATTAGAAATAATGAGAGATACTTTAGGGATTGAATGTTCTGTAATTGATGAAGATTACAAAAAGAATATAGTAAAACATTATATGGGAGCAGGAGGAAAAACAGAACTAACAATTGTAGATAAATATGATAGAGAATATAAAATAGTTAAACATTTTTCAGAAAATGTAATAAATATAATAAATGAAAATGGAGATATAGTAGATATAACTATAGACTTAATATTAAATAATCCATTATATTTTGGACAAAAAGATTTATCATTAAGAATAGATGGATATGAAGAAAAACTTTTGGAAAAATTAGCTGGTAAAAATCCCAATATTAATTTTCAAGAATTAGAAGATTTAAGAAATTCTATAATAAGTGATTTAAGAATATTAAATGAATTAGAAAAAATTCCTGAAAAGATAAAAGAAAAGGAAACAAGCAAAAATACGGTAGAAGAACAACTGAAAATTTATACTAAACAAGGGGTATCTGCGAAACTAGAAAAAGAAGAAAATTTCTTAAAGGATAGTAGTTTCCTAAAATTAACTAATGAAAAATTAACAAAAATTATAGAAGATTGCAATAAACTAAATATTGAAACAGATTTTTCTGAAATAAAAAATTATGAATCAAAATATAATAAAGAAATTTTTGAGAATCTTATTAAGTTAATTAATGAAATTGAAAAAAAAATAAACGAATTTAATGAAGTAAAAACTCAAATTGAAAAAATTCAAATGAAAATGAAGGAAATATTAGATAAATATGAAAGCGATAAAAAAGACTTTGAAGAAGAGTTTGAAGAAATAAAAAGAACACTTAACTTAGAAAAAAATTTGGATGCAGACACATATTTGAATTTACAAAAACAAAAAAATTCTATAGAACAGGAAATTACAGAGTTAAGTAAAAAGTTAAATGATAGAGATCCTATTAGAAAAAGGATTAGAAAGAATATACAAGCAAGAAGAGATTGGATAATAAAAAATAATGAATTTTATGCAAAATTTGCAGATAATATAAATACTAATCAAAATAATATTTCTATTATTTTTTCACCAAACGAAAATAGAAAAAAATTTGCTGAACAATTAAAAAATATAGTTAGCGGAAGTAAAATTAGAACAGTAGATTTAGAAAAGGTATCAGAGAAATTTACAGATAATATAGGAGTTTTAGAAGATATTTTTTTAAATGATTCTAAGATATTACTAACAATATTAAATAGTATGAATATAGAAAAGATTAAAGAGTATTATATGAAAAAATTAGAAACAGCTTGTGAATATATTCCTAATAATAAAGTAGAAATCAAATATCATGACAAAGAATTAAAAAATTATTCTTTAGGACAAAGAGCATCAGCAATAATTTTATTTATATTAGCACAAAAAGATAATGACCTAATAATAATAGATCAACCTGAAGATGACATGGATAATCAAGTTATATATGAGGAATTAATTAAAACTTTAAAACAGACTAAAAGCCATATTCAATTTATTTTTTCTACACATAATCCTAATATTCCTGTATTAGGAGATGCTGAAAATATAATTAGCATAAAGAATGAGAAAGAAACAATTATAAATAATGCTAGTATAGATGATAAAGATATCCAAAAAGACATTGTTGAAATAATGGAGGGTGGAGAAGAAGCATTTAATAGAAGAAAAGCAATATACCAAAATTGGAGATTAAAAAATAAATAGCTTTGTATGAGCTATTTATTTTTTTGAAATTTATTTTCTTCATTATAATATTTTTGATATTTCACATGTAATATAGGTTGTACAGCATTTTTATCATTTGAATTAACTGAAACATGAGCAGGGATAAATCTAGGACTTGGAATATATATTTCATTCCTTCTTTGTAAGATAGGATATTGCAATGTATATAAAACTTTTACAGGAGTTTTACTAGGATTAGTGTATTGTTCGCGAAGCCAATTTTAAAAATTTTCTACTCCTGCTTTTCCAAAGTCATAGTTAAACATAATCTGATTTTCTGCTCCACCTTGAAATTGACCATATTCTATATTAGTATTATACTCAGTCCATCTAAAATGAGTGCACATCATTTTATCATATGAACCTCCAATGTTTTCATTAAATTTATTATATTGAAAATAATAATAAGTCTTAGTTGTATCATCAAAGAACCAGTCTTCATCTCCTGTTAAAATATCCATTCCAATTCTTTTTTCAATTATATTTTTTTCATAAGATATAGAATCTCGAACTCCAATTTTACCACAATCATCAATAGAATTACAAAAATGTTGACTTATTACTTTATTATCGGAGTTTGATGAAAATTCAAACCCTCCTAGAAATGGTTCTCTTAATTCCATAAATAATCCTTTCCTAGATAGACTCATTTAAAAGCCATTGAACAAGTGATGAATATGTAATTTCTTCCATATATCGTTCCATCATTTCGTCAGAGTCTTTGACTTCAAATATTGATTGTCTAATTCTATTATTAGATATTCCTTCATGACTATATAGGCATCTTATATTATAAAAATGATTCACAAAATCTTCAGAGATAATTTCCCTGTGAAAAATATCTTTTAATAAAAGATAAATTCTTTTTTTCTTAGAAACTTTTTGCCCATTGTAATTTAATCTATAAAAATAATTAGCTAAATTTTCTAAAGCAATTGTATAATAAGTAATAGCTTTTCCATAATCAGAATTTAAGCCTTCTATATATGATTCACAGGACATTAAAAACAAATTTTGTTTATTATAATCTAATTTAAAAAATTTTTCTAATAATTCTTTAGTATCAATAGGTATTTCTTTATAATATTCTGTTATTATTCTGTTTCTTTCTAATGAAATTAGCTTACCAGGATGTGATGTGTCTAATTCGTATGTATAATTTATATTATTGCTAGGATAATTGAAATATCTGCCATTAGTTATATATGAATGAAAAGAACATCTAAAAAATAATTGTATTAGATTTAATATGATTTTTCTATCTATATATAGAGTTTCAATACATGGTAAATTATATTTGATGTTTGGCAATATTATTTTTTTGTATTGTATTTGCATTTTTATTATTTTAGGGATACTGTTGTCATATATATCATCACCACAGTCAAGCATAATTTTTTCAAAGTTATAGAAACCGACTAAATTACCTTTTTTTAATTGGACAGCTTCTAAAAAATAATTATTAATATATTTACATTGATTAATATTTTCTATGATATATAAAATTTCAGCATATATTAGACTATTAATCTTATTAATTACATCTGAATATATTGTTGCATTTTCGTTTTGTTTCTTTATTTTCATATAAGTCTGAATATAGATGTTTGCAAAATTAGTAACATCAAAGCAAATATGGATAGTAAATAATCTTAATGTTTCTTTAGAAATATCTTTAAATATATCTGAATTCACGTTAGATAAATTATTAATTATTATTCTTAAATAATGTCTGTTGCCATTTTCAGAGAAGTATTCCCAACTTGTATCTGAATTAGAAACGTAATCAATTACTCTTTTTAAAGCGCATAATTGGTATGTATCCATATTGATAGATATATGTTTGTTATCAGATTGTAAAAAATATTTTTCTTCATTCCAATTATAATTCATAGTTACTCCTTATTTTTTGCTCTATTTTTATAAACATTAGCAACATTCCTACAAGAAGGAGTGTCATATTCAGCATTCAAGTTTTTAGCAATAAAAGGTTTGCCACAATGTTTGCAAATTTTAACCTCTTTTCTATCATTAGTTTCATTTAAAGCTAAAATAAGTTCTATAGCCTGTTCTAGAGAATTAAAATTCCAATGTAATATAGCTTTATCTTTTAAATCTAATTCAAAACCTATGCCAAAAGGTCTAAAATCACTAACTAAATTAGCATAAATTGTTTTTTTATCAAAGTCTTCTTCAGCAAGATATTTTTCAGTATCGCTAAAAACATCATATAGTAATCTTGCATATGTAATTATAAAAGCAATTTTTTCAGAATATTTCTTTGAAAAAGCTAATCCATAAATATTATCTATACCAAGTTCTAAATAAGGATTATTGTTTCCATATAAATTTAATAAATCTTCTTGTGTTAAAGGTTTATTAAAATCAATATTATTTACTGATTTAAAAAATGGACTTATATATTCTTCTAAAGATATAGATTGAACATTGTATGGCTTTTGCAAATATACTTTTTTCTCAGTTACAAAAGTATTATTTAATGGAGCATATGTTATATCTCCAAGCAAACCATATTTCTTAACAAAATCTAATACCATATCTTGAAAAGTTTTTTCAGCACTTAACAATTCACAATATATATCTGATCTAGAATATGAAAGTCTAGCTTCTCTACCAATTAATAAAAAATCAACTAATAAATCCTTAGAATAATCAAAAGGATTATATATTTCATAATCTGAATCAGCAGATGGCTGTATATAAAATTCATTATCATATTTTACAATTTCATAATTATCATATTTAACCCATCTTGTACTAAAGTTGGGATTTTTTTCTTTAATCATAAAAACACCTCAAAATTTTATAAAAATCTATTGACTTTTATAAAGAAATATTATACTATGTTATTAGCTAAGTATACTTACATAATAACAACGGTAAAAATGTAAGTTACTAACTCTATTAACATTATACCTTAAAGGAAAGGTATAAGTCAAGTAGAGTAAAAATAAAACCGAAAAGGGAGGTGAGAATATGGGGATACCAGAAATTCAAAGAACTACTCTAACAATGAGGGAGGCAGCAGAATATTTAGGAATTTCATACTGGTTAATTAATCAACTAGTAAAAAGAAAACAAATACCATGCTCTAAAGTTGGTGGAAAATTCTTATTTAGAGTAAAAGCATTGGAAGAGTACTTAAGTGAAAAGGAACAAGCGTCAGTACGATAAAAGAAAGGAGGGCTAATATATGATCCAAGTACAATGGCTGAAAATTTATACAGATATATTTGATAATGAAAAAATAAAAAAGCTATTAAAAAATAGGGATGGGGACACCTATTGTAGAGTATGGTTTCAATTGCTAACATTAGCTGCAAAAAGTAATCAACATGGAGCTATATTACTTGGAGAAAATATTCCAATGACAATAGATGATCTAGCAAGAGTTATGAACAAGACAGTGAATAAACTTACAACGATTATACAACAGTTATGCAATCTTGGCATGATAATTGTAAAAGAAGATACAATCTATATAAAAAATTGGGATGTATATCAAAGTGCTGATAAGCTTGAAAAAATCCAGGAGGGTAACAGAAGAAGACAACGAGAATATAGAGAAAGACAAAAGAAAAATAACGTTACACAAATGTTAGGTAACACAGAAGAAAAGATTAGAGAAGAAAAGATAAAAAACAGAATAGAAGAAGGGACACAATTTGAAAATGAAAGTGGATTTAAAGACTAAAAAAGCAAAAGTAAATTATGAAAAAAGAAATAAAAAAACAAGGAGGAATAAAAGTATGGTCAAAACAAAAATAATAAAAGAATTAAAATGTGAGTTTTGTGGAAAAGGATTAAGACAAGAAGTTAACACTTGGGTAGTAGGAGGTAAAGAAATTTGTATAAAAAGAATACCAGAAAGATGCAATTGTAAACAAGCAAAAGAATATTGGAAAGAACAAGATGAGCTTGAAAGAATAAAATTATTAACTAAATTAGAAATTGAAAGAAAAAAGAATATAGAAAGATTATATACACTTAGTGGTATGAGTTCTAGATTAAGAAATTATAGTTTTGAAAATTATAAAGTGAGTAACGAAAACAAAACAGCATATTTTAAAGCAAAGAAATATGTAGCTGATTTATTAGCAGGTAAGAAATCAAATAGTTTATTTATTACAGGAAATATCGGAACAGGAAAAACACATTTAGCAGCAAGTATAGCAAATGAACTAATAAAAAATGGACAACCAGTAATTTTCGGAACACTAATTAATTTATTAACTGAAGTAAAAGACTCATACAGCATTGATGGCGAATATGAAAGTAAAATTATAAATAAGTATTCGAAAATTGGTTTACTGATAATAGATGATTTAGGAAAAGAAAGACCTAGTGAGTGGACTTTAGAAAAGTTATTTACAATTATAAATAATAGATATGAAAATAACTTACCAGTAATAATAACAACAAATTATAACAGGGAAAAATTGAGAGAAAGGTTAGCTTGTAATAGAAATTATGAGATAGCAGATTCAATAATTTCAAGATTATATGAAATGTGTAAAGGAATAAATATTACTGGAAAAGATAAAAGAAAAGAGTTAGTATAAGTCGCCAAACAAAAATACTAACTCAACAAATATTCTAAATTAATTTTAATATAAAATGGCTAAAAAGTAAAGTTTTTAGTACAAAAAACAAAAAATAAGGAGCATTAAAGGTACAATAAAGTATCTTTAATCGCTCCAATAAAATAAAAAAGGAGAGTGCAAGTTATGGATATAACTTATAGAAAAGAAGGAGATTATTATGTACCAAATATAAAAGCTCCAGAGAAAATAAAAGGATTTAAATTAGAAAAATATAGTGGATTAAGATTGCAATTTTTAAAGGAGCATAGACGTGGTGAATACACATATTTATTGATAGAAAATAAGTTACAAAGTCATCTGTTAGAGGTACAAAAAAATGCAAAAAAGGAATACGAAATGTTAATAAAAGAATTAAAAATAAAAGAAAATATTACAGAAGAATTGAAGGAAAAAGATCAAATGAAATGGGTAGGTCTTATGAATAATATTAGTAACATTGCAGATGAAATTGTAATAAAAAAATATGTATATGAAGAGTAATAATGAATAAAAATGCTTAAGTTTCTGTATGAAATTTAGGCATTTTCAATATCTGAAGTTTTATAAATTATGTCTTAGCAAGCAATGAATTTCACCAGTCGAAATTCAAATATGGGGAAAATTCCCCAATCCCCTTTTTAAGAGAGGAGGAATAAGAATGGCGACTACAAGTTTGTGGAAAGTAGACAAAAGATTAGATCATGTAATTGATTATGCAACAGATAAAAAGAAAACAAAAAATAAAAATGTAGAAGAAAGTGATTATATAATTATGCAAGCATTAAACTATGCAACTAATGCAGATAAAACAGAAAAACAATTCTTTGTATCAGGAATAAATTGTGAGCCAAAGACAGCTTTAAAACAAATGATAAAAACTAAAAAGAAATTTAACAAATATAAATACAGTAAAAGAAATAAGATAATGGCTTTTCATGGATATCAATCTTTTGAAGAAGGAGAAGTTACTCCTGAAGTAGCACATGAAATTGGAGTAAAACTTGCAGAAGAAATGTGGGGAGATAGATTTGAAGTTGTAGTATCTACTCACTTAAATACGAAACATATTCATAATCATTTTGTATTAAATTCTGTATCTTTTGTAGATGGAAAAAAATATTACAGTAATTATGAAAATACTGCACTACTTAGAAGAACATCAGATGATTTATGCGATGAATATGGACTTAAAGTTTTGAAAAAAGGTCAGTATAAAAATTACAAGGTGAATTTTGATAAATATTATGAAAGTGCAATACAAAAATCAAGTTATTATACCTTTGCAAAAGAAGATATTGATTATGCAATAAAACAAGCATGGAGTTATAAGCAATTTGTAAATATTTTAAACAATATGGGATATTTTGTGAATATAAGAGCGGGAAAAATTAGTATAAGGAGAGAACCATATAAAAGAAATATTAGAATTGAAAGGGCATTTGGAGAAGAATATTCTTTAGAGAGAATAGAGTATAGAATTTTATATACAAATCCAGAAAAAGAAGTATATCCAAAACCTCAAACATGGAATACGAAATTAAAATATAAAGGGACTTTAAAAACAAAACCTAAAGCAAAAGGATTAAAGGCATTATATTTGTACTATTGTTACTTATTAAAAGTATTTCCAAAGAAAAACATGCAACACAAATTGACTCCAGAGATGAGAGAAGCTGTAAAGAAAATGGATGAATATTCTGAACAAACAAGATTGCTATGCAAATATAATATAACAACTCTTAGTGAATTAAATACTTGTAAAAACGATTTTAAAGAGGAATTACAAGCATTAATAAATGAACGAAAGAAATTATATTATACAAGAGATAAACTGCCTGAAAATCAAAATAAAGAGGAAATATTAAATGATATTATAGCAATAGGAGAAAAAATTACAAAAGTAAGAAGAAAAATTAAATTATGTGACAATATAGAAAAACAAAGCTTGGAAAAATTAGAACAAATAAAAGCTTTTGAAGAAAGACAAAAACAGGAAAAGGAACTAAAGAAAAGCAAGAAAAAAGATAAAAGATATGAAAGATAAAACAAATGCATTAAAATATTTAAAAAAATAAATAAATTTAAGTATTTACAAAATAAAAATTTAATTATATAATAAAAAAATATAATTTACTAAATAAATTCTTTAATAAACTAAATATAATAGGGGGATAAAATGATATCGTATAAACCATTAAGAAAATTATTAATTGATAAAGATATGTCATGTGGAGAATTAAAAGATATTTTACAAATATCTTCGGCAACGATGGCTAAATTAAATTCAGACAAAATGGTATCATTAACTGTAATTGATAAAATATGTAAATACTTAAATTGTAATATTGAAGATGTAATGCAATACGAAAGTAAGAAGAAGGAGAGAAAATAATATGTGTTTAGCGCAAATATGTAGATCACCAATTAATTATACAGGTAATAAATATAGGATATTACCACAATTTATTAAATATTTTCCACGAAATGTAAATAAATGTATAGATTTGTTTACTGGAGGAGCAACTGTGGCAATTAATCTTATAGCTGAGGAAGTTGTAGCTATAGACAATAATCCTAGAATAATAAATTTACTCGAGTTTTTAAAAAAGCAAGATTATTATAAATTAATAAATAAAATAGACCATATTATAGATATATATGGATTATCAAATTCTTATAAGAATGGTTATTCTTATTATAAAGAATATGTTAAAGGAAATAATGGACTAAAACAATATAATATTGAAGGATTTAACAAACTAAAAAAAGATTATAATGCTTTAAGAAACAAAAACACTAATAAGGCAAATTTATATCTATATATACTTATGGTTTATGCATTTAATAATGATATTAGATTTAATTCAAAAGGAGAATTTAATTTACCGGTTGGGAAAACAGATATGAATAAAAATAATAGAGAGAAAATAAAAAAATATATTGATATCTGTAAGAATAAAGAAATTAAATTTATATGTAAAGATTTTAGAAAAATAGATATAGAGAATTTTAGTGATGTTGAATTTGTATATGCAGATCCACCATATCTTATTACTGATGCAGTGTATAATGAAAATGCTGGATGGGGAAAAAAAGAAGAGAAAGATTTGTTGAACATGTTGGACAAACTAGATGATAAAGGGATAAAATTTGCATTATCTAATGTTTTACAAAAAAAGAAATTAAATATAAGAAATGAAATATTATTTAATTGGCTAGAAGAAAATAATAATAAGTATTTCATCAACAAAATAGATTACAATTACAGATCAGCAAGTTATAATAAAAAAAATAGGGACGGTTTAGAAGAAGAAATTTTAATTACGAATTATAAATTGGAGGAATAAAATTGGGACTAAATATAGAAAATAGAAGATATATAGGAAATAAAAGTAAGTTGTTAAAATTTATAGATGATACAATAAAAAAAGAAAAAATAGAATTTAATACATTTGGGGATGTGTTTTCAGGAACAGGAGTAGTTGCAGAATATTTTTTAAATAAAGGTAAAGATACATATATAAATGATTTGTTATTTTCAAATTATGTTATATATAAAGCTTTATTGAGCAATGACGAATTTGAAGAAGAAAAGATTAAAAGGATAATAGATGAATATAATGAAATAAATTCTGAAAATTTAGAAGAAAATTATTTTTCAAATAATTTTAGTGGAAATTATTATCATTATTATGATGCTAAAAAAATAGGATATGTAAGAGAAGATATTGAAAACAAATATAGAAACAAAGAGGTGAACGAAAGAGAATATTATATATTGATATCAGCTTTATTATATTCAATGGACAAAATATCAAATACAGTTGGACATTATGAAAGTTTTTTGAATAAAGAACCAGAGTATAAAAACTTAAAAATAAGTTATATGAATATTAAAAAATATAATGCAAAATCGTATATATATAATGAAGATGCTAACAATTTGGTTAAAAAAATAAAAGTTGATGTTATGTATATTGATCCACCATATAATGCTAGACAATATGCTAATTTTTATCATTTATTAGAAAATGTAGCTCAATGGAAAAAAACTAAAGTATATAATAAAGCAAAAAAAATGGAAAGAAAAAATATAATGAGTGAATATTGCAAAGCAAATGCAAAAGCAGTATTTGAAGACTTAATAAAAAATATTAATGCTAAATATATAATTGTATCTTATAATAACACATATAAGGCTAAAAGTACATCTTCAGTTAATTCTATAGGATACGAAGATATGATAAAAATACTCGAAAAAAAAGGTGAATTAAAAGTTTATGAAACTGATTACAAATTTTTTAATTCTGGAAAAACAAATTTAGATAAACACAAAGAAAGATTATTTATATGTAAAACGGGAGAGTAAAAATACCAGGGAATTTTAATCATATTACAGAAATATTACAATTACCATATAATGTAAAACAACATATGCTTTTTATATAAAATTCTATATTTGTATGAATATTTAAAAAAATTTTAATTGATTATTGTTAAGTTTTTTATCATTTAGCATTAAATAATTACAAAAATTTCCTTTTGTAACATAATTGTAATATGATTAAATTTCCCTGTAAAAATACTCTCTTTTCTTTATTTTTTTTAAAATATGTGATAAAATGCAAAAGGAGGTATAAAAATGGAATTATTAGGAATTTATAAAGATTTGTGTAAAAATAATAGATGGTATGATGCGTATTGTTCTACAGGAGAAAAATCAAACGGAAAAATTTTGTATTTTTTTAATACTAATTATAGAAATTTGTGGGTATTTGAAACAGGATACAATGTATTTAAAGAAGTAGAAAATATTAATAGAGATCAATGGGCACATAATAAAATAGGACAAGAAAAAGAAAAACAACATACAGTTAATATGCTAAAATCTAAAATATTTTCTCGATCAGCAAATAGATATTATAGAAATAAAAAAGGTCTAGCCTTTGGAGATATGTTAGATAATGATTTTTCAAAAGAAGAACGTTGGATAATAATATATTTGACTATTCTTAATGGATATTTTGCAAATGTTCCAAACTATATAAAATATAGAGCTCATCAAATGGTTGAACTAATGGAAAATAGAGGTATTACTAGGGAAAAATATGTTAATATATTATTGGATTTTTTACAACAATGTGATATAGGAAATGTGGAAATATTTAAACATGATTATTTATATTTTGATACTTTTTATAAAAATTTTGAAGATATAGATTTTCTAAAAATATATAATGATTCATCATTAGAAGAAAAACAAGAATTAAAAGAATATGTAAGTAATCAGCCTAAAAACAGAGAATTATCTAAAGGAGAGACTTGTACAATTTCATATAAATACAAATCAACGGGATCATATGTAAAATCAACTTTAATAGACAATGCTAAAATACAGTATTTTACATTAATGTTATTGGATAAAGATTATAAAAACTATGAAGAATTTTATGAGTATGCACTTTTAAAATATAGTGAATTATATATCAATATAGATATGGCTAAAATATTATCGTTTATTGAAAGACATCAAGAAGTATATAAACTGATTTATGAGGAGATATTTAATATTGTACAATATTCATTGAACTTCAGAGAAGAAAAAGAAATAAATGAAGCAGATATAAATCTAGAAGAAAAAATTGATGATACTGATGTTAATTCGGTTGAAAAATATAACAAAGTAAGTACAGTATTAAAAAAATTAGCTAAAACTAATAGTAATTATAGATGTGAATTAGAGGACTTTTATGGATGTCAATATTTTACAAGTAAGGAATCTCATAAAAATTATGTTGAAGTGCACCATTTAATTCCTAGAGCAGTAGGAAATGACTTCGAAAATAGCATAGAAGTTGTTGAAAATTATGTTACATTATGTCCTCATTGCCATAGACTTATACATTTAGGAGAAGATGTTGAAAGAAAACCAGCACTACATAATTTATATATAAGAAGAAAGGAACTTCTACATGAAAAAGGACTAGATATTTCTGAAAAAGAATTAAACGAATATTATTTGATTGAAAATTAAATATTAGATTGAGAAAGGAAGAAAAAAATGTCTTTAGAGTTATTAGATCCGCATATGTGGAGTTTAGAAACATTATTTAAAAATGTTTATAAAGTACCAGTTTATCAAAGACCTTATTCTTGGGATAAGGAACAAATTGATACATTATTAAAAGATATATTTGAAGCTTTTAAAAAAGAAACGAAAGAAGGATATTATACTGGAAATATTATAGTATATGATAAGAATGAAAAGATAGAGGGACATATTGCAAAATATGATATTATAGATGGACAACAGAGGATTACTAGTTTTGCATTAATTATGCTTGCAACTTATTCCATTTCTTATAATATAGGAGTGGAAGAAAATGACAAAGTACTAGGAAATATAAAAGATTCATTATGGAAATATGTTGAAAGAAAATATAGAAAAGATTTAAAAACAGTTGAATTAAATAGTATAGAAAGAGATTGCTTTAAATATATATATGATATTTGTTTTGAAAATCCAAAAGATGCATTAAGTCTAATAAAGAAGTATAATACAGAATCTGAATTTGACAAAAGAATAGTTAACAATTTTGAGAATATATATAATACAATTTTAGATAATATATATGAAAGGACTCCAGACGGAATATTAAATTTTGCTGAATATATTTTACAATTTATTAAATTTATTGTAATTGAAGCTCATTGCAAAGAAAATGAAGTGTTTTCAATGTTTGAATCTATTAATAGCAAAGGGAAACAATTGGAAACAATTGATCTAATAAAAACATATATTTTTTCAAAATTAGACGAAGATTCATATGAAAAATATTCTAAAATATGGGGAAATCTTATTATAAAAACAAAAGATAAATTATATGACTATTTATATAATTATATTAAAGCATATTTATCTTATTATAGACAAAATATTAATGTTAATAATTTTAAAAGCATATGTACAAAAGAATTGTTGTTTTATTTTAAAACAAATGAAGAATCATGTGCATTAAAAAAATTATTAGATGACTTAGATGCAAAAGTTGACTTTTATAATATGCTGTATTCTGTAGAAGATGCATATAAATTAATTAAATCAAGTAAATTCAGATATTTTTATGAAATTTTTGTTAAACTAAGATATCAACATCCTAAAGCGTTGTTTTTTAGAGTTTTTGTAGAATTTAATGAAGGAAAATTAACTAAAAATGATGTTATAGATATAGTTGTTGAAACTACAGTGTTTATGTTAAAGTTTTTAACTATTTGTGATAGAGACAGTAAAGACGCTATTACTACCTTTTCAAATATTTTAAATAGTACATATAATAGTTTAGTTAATAAAGATATAATTATAAATTACTTACAGACAGAATTAAAAGTTAGAGGGGTAACAAATGATTACATTAAAAATTTGCTAAATACAATAGATTGCTATAAACTAAAAAAAGAATTAGGAGTATCAATGCTAGCATTATACGAATCATATAATGAAGAAGAAGATATAATTTCATATGATCAAGCATATAATCTTTTAAAAGGATATGGAGAAGTATATAGTTTAGATCATTTGCTAGTTCAGACTCCTAATGAAACTGACTCTTTTAAGTATTATCGTAATAAAGTGGACAATACATTAATCTTAAAACAAGGAAATGATTTTCCAAAAGATATATATACGGGAATGGATTATGATATATTTGAACAGGCTATTTTAAATAAAATAGGAAACTTGAGAATATACTATAAAGACAAAAATTCATTAAGACAGAATGATGAAATAAATTTACCAGAATATGAAAACTTTAATACTTATAAAAGTGTTGTAGAGAGAGGAAATGATATAGTTAATAAAATTGTAGAAAAATGTTTTCCGAAAATAGATGTAGATATAGAAAAAGTAAGAAAAATAACTAATGCAAAAGATAAAAGCTTATACAGAATGGATAAAATAATTGAATTGGGAATATTAAAGCCAGGAGATGATGTCTATATTACTACAAAACCAGAAGAGTCAGTTGCAACATTAATAGATAGCAAATATGTAAATTATAAAGGAAATAGAATGACTTTAAATGAATGGGGATGTAGTGTAACAGGGTGGAAATCAATAAGAATTTATCAGTATCTTGCTAAAGTGGGAGAAGAAGAAACAATACAAGAAAAAAGATTAGAATTGATGGAAAATAAAAATTATATATAATTAAAACTTTAAATATTTTAATTGGAGTGTAAAATATGAGCGACCTAAATATTATTTCTGATGTTATTATTCCAATAGTTGCATCATTGATTGGAGGACTATTAACTTTAGGAGGAGTAATCATAACAATAAATACTCAAAATAAAAAAGATAAGGAAGCTAATAAAATGAGAATAAAACCGTATTTATATGCAAATAATCCATATCAAATAATTAAAGGATTAGATAATGCGGATAGTTTCGTTATGTTAAATGAAAATGGTGAAAAAGGCGATTATGAAATAGAAGGAATAATAAAAAACACAGATAATGCAATATTGATATTAAGAAATGTAATAATAGATGGAAAATATTATTATCCAGAACATGGAAATGTAATAGATAAAAATACAGTATTTTACTTATATGTGTTCCCAAACAAAATAGAAAATGATAGCAATATATATTTAACAATTACAGACGTTATGAATAATGAATACTACTATAAAATGACATGTTCTTTTGATGGAAAAAAATACTATGGAATTAATGCATTGGAGGAAAGAATATCTATATAACTAATAGGAAACAGAAAAATAAAATTCTGTTTCCTATTAGTTTTTAAAAATTAAATAATATTAAAACATCCCATAACTAATTGAGAGCCATCAACAAAACCATTTCTATAATACTTCTCATTCCAATAACCTAGATAATCAAGAAAATTATCATCTAGTATTTCTAATTGTTTCTGAACATACTTTTTATTCTTCTTGGGTACATTTCTTAAAATTTTTTCGGAAATTTCATCAAAATAAACCCAATGTTTTCTATCTTCATCACAAGTTATAGAAGAAAGTTCATCCTCTCTAAATAATATCCATTCTCTTAAAATATCATCATTTACTTCTCTAAAATTATTCATAACAATCCTCCAATTTTATAAAATTAATATACATATATCAAAACGATATATTGAGTGAACTTTTAGTCAATGTGATATACAAAATTAAAAATCTTGGGGACACAATGGGGACAAAAGTACCCAAAATTGACTTAAAATCACTTAAAAATACATAACTTATAAATCAATAAAACCATTGAAATATAAGCAAAAACTATCAATTTCAATAAAATTCAAAAATTGCTGATAATACTCTCATAACCCGAAGGTTTAATCTGTATCACATAAAAACAGAAGATATTTTTACTTAGTACTTATATCACTAAATTTTAAAATATCAACAATTTATAAAAATATTTAAAATGTTAAAAAAAATTTAATAACTTCCAAGTTTCGACAAATTTTGACAAAAGAATATGATATAATACAAAAAATATAAAAAAGAAGGTGAAAAAATGAGATTAAAATTAAATTTCGATTTAGAAAATGAATTTTTACCTATACAATATCGCAAAAGTGTAATGAGTTTTATAAAACTATCTTTATCAGAATATAATGAACAATATTATAAAAAATATTATAACAACAAAGATACAATTATAAAGCCTTATACTTTTGCGATTTTTTTAAAAAATCCAAAATTTGAAGAGAACAAAATAATGGTAGATGACAGGCGCATGGAATTAAATATTTCTATTGCAGATTATGAAACATCAATTATTTTATATAATGCATTTAACCATCAAAAAAACAAAAAATTTTCATTAGATAAAAATTCATGGATTTTAAAGACTATAAACATGTCATTAGATAAGAATATCGATACAGAAGAAATCACAATAAAATTTATGTCACCACTAGTTGTAAGAAGTCATATCGAGAAGAAAGATTATTATTATTCGTATGATGATGACCAATTTAAAGATCTCTTAAAAATAAATATCAAGCAACAATTAAAAATAACAAATATACCATTAGCATTAGTAGATGGATTTAATATAAAAGCAATAAAGCCTAAAAAAGTAATTGTTAAATTCTATGAAAAGAAAATAGAAACATCAACAGGAATATTTAGAATTTCAGCAGATAAGCAATTATTAAAGTATTTATATGATGCAGGAATGGGAAGTAAACGTAGTAGTGGTTTTGGAATGTTTCAAATTTTATAAAGAGGAGGTGTTAACTTGAAAACAACAATATATTTAAATGATTGGTTTTATAATAGCGGAATTGTAGGTTTTTTAAGAATATTAGAATATAACAAAGATGATTTTGCAGAGATACATGAAAATTATATTTGTTTCGAAACGAGCCAATTAAAGAATTTTCATAAATATTATTTTAAATATTTTTTCGATAAATATAATATAGGCTTAAAAACAAAAGAAAGGTTAGAGAAGTCCTTCGGAATAATAGAAAATTATTTAAAAAAGGAAACTCAAGATAAGCAAGAAACAAAAAAATTACAAGAAAATTTAAAATTAGAAAAGAAGAATGTAAAGGATTTTATAAAAAGGCAACTAGATAAAATTAAAAGATATGATGAAGAAATATATAAAAATATGTTAGATGCATACAACAAAATCGATAAATTACAAACGGTTGACAATATAGAAGAAATGCATGATATAAAAGAAATTTTGGTAGAAGAAATCCAAAAAGATACAATTAATAAAAGGTTAACTTTAAATCTATTTAAAAGTATTTTAAGTAAAGGGTACTTCGGACAACAAAGTTTTTTGAATGTTGTTAAAAATGCACTTACTTTTGAAGAACAAGAAGAAATTATGTATAAGGACTATATTAGCAATATTATTGAAACAGATTTTATGGAAGAAATTTTACAAGATAAATACGGAATAGAAGATTTAAAAAAAATAATAAAGGAAAAACTAGAAGATAAATTAATTTCAAAAGAAGTCTTACAAATTTATTCTAATATACTGAAAAAATATATAGAAAAGAATAAAACAATAGAGGAAATTAAAGAATACATATATAAGAAAGTATTATCACATTGTTATATGTGTGAAAATGACGAAGCATTAACTGGAAATTATTCAGAAGGCAATTTCATACCACTTGCAGTAAGTAGTGATAATATGAAAAACTTTTTTTGGAATCAAAATGCGGAATTTCCAATATGTGATATATGTAAATTAATCCTATTTTGCATTCCTGTAGGCATTTCTACAATAAGTAAAACAATTAAAGAAAATGTTAATGGACAAGTTGTATATAGAGAAAAAGAGATAAATAGTTTTGTGAATTATGATACAAGTGTAGAAGAGTTGCTAAGAACCAATAATTATTTAAGCCAAATATCAGCAAAAGATAGAAGTGTTTATAATCCATATGAAGATTTGATATTAAATATTGTAGATCAAGAAAAAAACATTAGTGAATGGCAATTAGAGAATATATTTATTGTTGAATTTGAAACAGAATATTTGGCATTTAGTAGAATCGAGTATTTTAATATAAAACGATATATAGCGAAGTTTTTTATAGATTATTCAAAAAAGACATTAAGTTTAATAAAAGATTACAGATATAAAATACAATTAATGGATTATATATTAAAAAATAAAGATATTAAGTTTATTATAAATAATCGATTAAGAGAAGAATTGACTAAAGATATTAGAAGTGGTTTTAACACATTTATAGCTACTAAAATAAGATTGATATTGAATTTATTAAAAAAGGAGGATATGGGAATGGATGAAAGAATAAAGAAAAATAATGCTAAATTAAATGTTTTGTATAATTTAGGAGTGTCAATACATGAAGAACTAAAAGCAAAAAATGAAGACAATAAAATAGATGGATATACATATAAAATGTTAAATAGCATAAAGTCAGGAAATAAAAAAGAATTTATTGATATTGTAATAAGAATTCATATGTCAATGGGTAAAGATATATCACCAATATTTTTGGAAGTAATGCAAGATACGGATTTAGATTTTGAATCAATAGGACATAGTTTTGTTTCAGGATTGATATCAAATAAATATGAAAAGTAAAATGAAGAATAAATAAGGAGGTATTATTATGGGAAGAGGAATATCAATAACAATGATTTTTAAAGCACAAAGTTTAAATTATGGTGAAGGTATAGGGAATATATCTGAATTAAAGAAATTAACAAGAGGAGATGGAAGTATTTATACATTTGCTTCTAGACAAGCCTTAAGATATGATATTGTAAGGCTAGGAAATAAAATGTTTAATTGGAATTTAGAAGTAGTAGATAAATCAAAAGGAACAATACAATTTAAAGATGAATTAACAATAAGAGATTCACAAGAGATGGATCTATTTGGATATATGAAGACCTCAAAGAAATCAGAAAATGATGAAGGTGGTTCTAATATTAGAAGTGCTGCAGTTAGAGTAAGCAATGCAATATCACTAGAAGAATATAAAAGTGATATAGAATTTCTAAATAATAAAGGCTTAGCAGACAGAATAAACGAATTTCCTAATTTAGCTAATATAGAGCAACATTTAAGTTATTATACGTACACTGTCACTATAGATTTAGAAAAAATAGGTGTTGATGGAAATATTCAATTAGATGATAGCTCAAAAATACAAAGAGTACAAGAATTATTAGAAATTATTAAAGTTTTAAATAGAGAAATCAGGGGAAGAGAAGAAAATTTAAGTCCTATATTTGTAATAGGAGGAATATATAAGTTGAATTCACCATTCTTTTTAGGAAGAATTAAATTAATAGGTAAAGATGGAGAATTTAGTTTAGATACGGATATACTAAAAGACACAGAAAGTTTGAAATTGGGAGTTGAAAGCATAGAAAAAGACACAAATGTAGGAATAGTTAAAAATAGTTTAAAAAATGAGCAAGAAATAGAAGAAAAATTTAACACAATGAGCATACAAGAATTTTTTGAAAATTTAGAAAATCAGGTAGAAGATTATTATATGAAAGGATAGTATAACTTATGCAAAAATAATTTTTTCTAATTATAGTTTAAACTTTAGAAAGAAAAGAGATGAAAAAATGAAAATTCTAAAATTAAAATTATTCCAAGAAACAGCATGCTATAAAAAGCCATTTGCATTTAAGGTAGGAGAAACATATCCGTTGCCACCATATTCTACAATTATTGGAATGTTTCATAAAATATTAGGTGCAGCTTCAGGCGAATATTTTCCTATGAATATCTCGATTCAAGGAAATTATGAAAGTATATTTAATAATTATCAAACATTAAGAATGTTTAAAGGAAAAAAAGTTACTTCAATGCCAAGAAATGTACATCAACTTTTAAATGTGGAATTACTAATTCATGTACAAGCAGAAGATGATATTATCAATAAAATATATGAAAATATTATAAATGGAAAAGGAACTTTTACATTAGGTAGAAACGAGGACTTAGTTAGAATTGATGAAATTAAATTGGTGAATACATTAAAGAATACAAATGGATTCATTAATAAATATAATGCTTACGTTCCTAGAAATATATTTGAAGAAGAGGAATTGCAAGGGATTAATTATAGATTAAATACAACTTATGTCATAGAAAATAATTTAAGAAAATGGAAAAAAGTAGATGTGAAATTTATAGAAAGACATACAAATAGTGGATTGGAAAATGTAAATGTAGACGAAGATGGAGACTATTTGTTCTTTTATGATCAAGTAAATTAAAGGAGAGAAAAATATGTATTATGCAAAGTCAAATCCTATAGAAACAATAGAAGAGCATACTAATAAATTACTCGAAAATATGAAATTATTAAAAGAGCTTTACGGAGTGCAAATTTTAAATGAAGCTAAATTTGATAAAGAAAGATTTTGGATTTTATTAGAGATTATATGTACATATCATGATTTAGGAAAAGTATATACTCCTTTTCAAAATATAATAAGAAAACAGTTAAATGAACCCTTATTAACCACAGAATTTAATTATGAATTTGTTAAACATGAGCAATTGTCTCCTATGTTTGTACCTATTCAGAAATATAACTTAACAAAGGATGAAAAAAAACTGGTGTATCAATCAATTTATTATCATCATGAAAGAGAAGGAAAAGACATTAATAATATATATGTTCAAGAAATAATAGAAAAAGATATAATGCTACAACTAGAAAAAATAAAGAATGAAGTGCCATACGAGTTACCAGGTAATATTAATTGTATGTATATTAAATATATTCAAAATAGAAATAGAATTAAACAAAATGATGAATTGTTTATAGAATATTGTTTACTTAAAGGAATTCTTCATAGATTAGATCATAGTAGTTCTGCTGAAATGTATGTCGAAGATAGTACCCTGGAGAATATTGCAAATTATGTTCAAGACTTTATGAAAAAAAGAAAATATATAAAAAATGATTTGCAGGAATATTGCACAGAAAATTCAAATGATAATTTATTAGTAATAGGTTCAACTGGAATGGGAAAAACAGAATCTGCATTATTTTGGAGTAATGGAGAAAAAACGTTTTTTACACTACCAATTAGAACAAGTATAAATGCAATTTATGACAGGATAAACGAAAGTATAGGATATCAACATATTGGATTATTGCATTCAACAGCTTTAGATTATTTAGAAGAAAAAGATGAATTTGGTAATCAAGAAGAAATATATAGACAATCTCAAAATTTATCTCAAAAGATTACAGCGTGTACAATAGACCAAATTTTTCCTTTTGTATTTAAATATAAAGGATACGAAAAAATGTATGCTACGTTAAGCTATTCAAAACTTATCATAGATGAAATACAAGCATATTCGCCAGAAATTGTGGCAATCATTATAAAAGGTTTGGAAATGATATATAAAATTGGTGGTAAATTTATGATTATGACTGCTACATTGCCACAAATTTATAAAAATGAATTAGAAAAAATGGGTATTCATTTTCAGTTTAATAAATTTATTAAAGCTACTAAAAGACATAAAATAAAATTAGAAGAAAAAGATATTTTAGATGATTTAAAAGATTTAATTGAAAAATCAAAAAAAAGTAAAGTGCTAATTATTACAAATACAGTAAATAAAGCAATTGATATATTTTTAGAATTACAAGAATTAAAAGTCGAAAATATAAATTTATTACATTCAAGATTTATATATAATGATAGAAGTGCTAAAGAATTTAAAATAAAGAAATTTTCCGAAAATCGAAAAGAAAATGGAATTTGGATAACTACGCAAATCGTAGAAGCATCATTAGATATTGATTTTGATTATTTATATACGGAGATGTCTACATTAGATAGTTTGTTCCAGAGGCTAGGAAGATGTTACCGAAGTAGAGAGTATGATGGACAAGATGCCAATGTTCATATTTATATAGAAAATATGAGTGGTATAAAATACATATATGATGAAGAAATAAATAAAATTAGTATAGATTTATTAAAAAAATATGATGGAATGATGTTAGATGAAAATACGAAAGTAAATTTAGTAGATAAACTATATTCTGAAGACATGCTAAAAAATAGTAAATTTCTAAAGAGATTTAAAAGTGGAATAAATATATTAGATAATATTATTGATTATCAGACTGGAAAAAAGGAAGCTCAAAAACTGTTAAGAAATATAGAAAATGTGAATATTATACCAAAACAGATTTATGAAGAAAATTTAAAATTGTTTGAATATTATGCAAAAGAAGTAAATTATAAAGAACGTAATCGTATAAAAAGAGAAATTGATAAACTAACAATTTCTATATCACAAAGTCAACAAAGAAAACTACTGGATAGATTAACAAAAAATCCATATATAAAAGAATTATTAATTGCGGACTTAAAGTATGACGATAACATAGGTTTATTACTAAAAAAAGATGAAGAATATGAAGAAAATGAAAAATTTTTATGAGGAGATTTATAGATGCAAATAACAGGAATAATGATATATTATTATTTTGTATGTAAAAGAAAATTATGGTATTTTTTAAATCAAATAAATATGGAACAGAATAGTGAATTGGTTTCAATAGGGAAGATTTTGGATGAAACAACATATAAAAAAGAGAAAAAAGGAATATTAATAGACAATACAATAAATATAGATTTTTTTGAAAATGGAGCTATTCTACATGAAGTAAAAAAGACAAAATCAATAGAGAGTGCAAGTATTTGGCAAATAAAATATTATATGTATTATTTAAACGAAAAGGGAATAAAAAATATACAAGCAGAGATAAATTATCCACTTTTACGAAAAACAGAACAAATAATTTTAGAAGAAAATGATAGGAAGATTTTAAAGAATATAATTCAAGAAATAGAAGAACTACAGAAAAGTGAAAAAATACCTGAAAAAATTAATTCAAGAATATGTAAAAATTGTGCATATTTTGATTTATGTTATGTTTAGGAGGGAATATGAAACAATCATATTATTTATATAAAAGTGGCAGATTACAAAGAAAAGATAATACATTAGAAATAATATATAAAGATAATAGCAAAAAAGTAATACCAATAGAGAGAGTTGAAGATATTTATATAATGACTGAATTTGATTTTAATACAGCATTATTAAATTTTTTAGCGCAATATGGAGTTAAAATACATTTTTTTAATTATTATGGATTTTATACAGGAACATATTATCCTAAGGAATCTTTAGTATCTGGAAAATTATTAATTAAACAAGTAGAAAATTATACTGATATCAATAAGAGAATAAAGATTGCTAAAGCTTTTATAGAATCCGCATCATATAATATACATAGAAATTTAATCTATTATAAGAATAGAGGGAAAAATTTAGAAAAATATATTAAAGAAATTGAGTTTTTTAGAAAACAAATTAATAAGTGTAAAGATGTACAAGAATTAATGGGAATTGAAGGAAATATTAGAAAGGTGTATTATAGTAGTTGGAATGATATTATAAACCAAGATATTAAATTTGAAAGAAGGGTTAAAAATCCACCAGATAATGCTATCAATTCATTAATTTCTTATGTCAATACATTTATATATACAAGAGTGTTAAGTGAAATTTATAAAACACAATTGAATCCGACTATAAGTTATTTACATGAACCATCTGAAAGAAGATTTTCTCTTTGTTTAGATATTGCTGAAATTTTTAAGCCTATTATTGGAGATAGATTAATATTTTCAATGTTAAATAAAAATCAAATAACAGAAAAGGATTTTGAAAAAGATTTGAATTTTTTATATATTAAAGATAGGGCACGAAAGGAAATAGCAAAAGAGATAGATAAAAGATTACAAAAAACGATTAAGCATAAGAATTTAGAGAGAGATGTGAGTTATGAATATTTAATACGATTAGAAATATACAAATTAATTAAATACTTGCTTGGTAATGAGGAGAAATATGAAGGATTTAAAATGTGGTGGTAATTATGTATGTTATATTAGTATATGATATTAATTTAGAAAATAAAGAAGGACAAAAAGTTTTGAGAAATGTGTATAAAATTTGTAAAAAATATCTGGTACATATACAAAATTCAGTATTTGAGGGAGAATTATTAGAATCTCAACTTTTAAAATTAAAATCTGAATTGAAAACATATATTAGAGATGATAAAGATAGTGTTATTGTTTTTAAAAGTAGAAATCAAAGATGGATGGAAAAAACATTTTTTGGAAAACTAGAAGAAGATATAACTGATAATTTTATTTAATCTGTCAATGTGAATTAAGAAGATTTATACCGTATATGGACAGATAAGATTATTCCAGTTATATAACAGATATTTAAATATAAAATTTATTTTTAAAAGTAAAAATAAATTAATTTTATTAGTATAGACAGATTAATAGAGTCTAAGCTTGACAATTCAACAGGTTTATGCTGACCTGTTTTAATATAAATATAGTAGAATGTAAATACGTATTAAATCACCGTCATTTATACTATTATAACAGTTTTAATATAAATATAGTAGAATGTAAATTACTAACGTGCATGCTGACAAAACTATCGTCACTATAGTTTTAATATAAATATAGTAGAATGTAAATGAAGAACTTTTCAATCTAACTATCCTATAGTTTCCCGTGTTTTAATATAAATATAGTAGAATGTAAATACAAATTAATGTTCTTTTTGATTTAAAAGGTAGTGTGTTTTAATATAAATATAGTAGAATGTAAATGAGTACATATTAGGTAAATTCATATTATACCTCCTTAGTTTTAATATAAATATAGTAGAATGTAAATTTTAATGACATAAACCATTTTTTCCAATTATTTAAGTTTTAATATAAATATAGTAGAATGTAAATAGCGATGAAGTAAAATTTCAATTATGCAATATTTTGTTTTAATATAAATATAGTAGAATGTAAATATAATATAGAAAAACAAATTTAAATAATTACTAATGTTTTAATATAAATATAGTAGAATGTAAATGTCATTTAACTCTTCTTGTGTTTCAGTATTCTCTGTTTTAATATAAATATAGTAGAATGTAAATATATCAATATCAGATAGAGCAGTCGAAATACTAGGTTTTAATATAAATATAGTAGAATGTAAATTTATTTAGTCCTAAAGCTGATTGTTTTTTTGGTCTTGTTTTAATATAAATATAGTAGAATGTAAATTATCTTAAAGACTGGGGCTTAAATGAAATTATGAAACAGTTTTAATATAAATATAGTAGAATGTAAATTATGAAACATTGCTTACTAAATTATGTGGAGTTATTTTCGTTTTAATATAAATATAGTAGAATGTAAATCGCTTATTTAATAGCTTATCAATCTCTACACTTATTGTTTTAATATAAATATAGTAGAATGTAAATGTTGATAACATATTTAAATCCATATTAGATAGATTTAGTTTTAATATAAATATAGTAGAATGTAAATTTTTAGGGAGTATAACAAAATTATCAACATGTGTCAGTTTTAATATAAATATAGTAGAATGTAAATAGATATTAAATCTCCATCATTGATACTGTTGTAACAGTTTTAATATAAATATAGTAGAATGTAAATTGTTATGTTGGTGTTACTTGTTCTCTTATAACTGTAGTTTTAATATAAATATAGTAGAATGTAAATCTCTTTTTCTGTGCTGTTATAAAGGATTGAAAAGAAGTTTTAATATAAATATAGTAGAATGTAAATAATAAAGTAGGAAACTACAATAGTTCAAATTATCAAGTTTTAATATAAATATAGTAGAATGTAAATAGATAAACCAGAAGTAAGGAAATTAAAAAAAGTATTGTTTTAATATAAATATAGTAGAATGTAAATACTTACTTTATTCCCTGATATGTAGAAGTTTTCTATCTGTTTTAATATAAATATAGTAGAATGTAAATAATTTTAATGTGTATATAGTATGGAGTTGTAAGAGTTTTAATATAAATATAGTAGAATGTAAATCAAGTTTTTACTTGCCCGTTTATTACTTGACTAAGTTTTAATATAAATATAGTAGAATGTAAATACGTTAGAAGTAGGGGAGTCAAGCAAAATATAACGTTTTAATATAAATATAGTAGAATGTAAATTATGCAAAACTTAAAAAACCATCTTTCTTTTCTTGTTTTAATATAAATATAGTAGAATGTAAATCTACAATTAATTTTTCGTTATTTTCAGTATTTAACAGTTTTAATATAAATATAGTAGAATGTAAATGTAGCTCACATTTTATGGGAAAGAGTAAAGGGAAGGTTTTAATATAAATATAGTAGAATGTAAATTAATTCCTCCTTGATTTTTAATACTAAATAATATATAATTATATATACAAGAGAGACTTGCGTCCCTCTTGTCTAGATTAAAGAGTTTTTAGCATATCGAACATCGCTTTAACTTCTTTTTTTCTAGCTTTTTGCCTTTTCCAAACTGCTATTTTGGAAAAGGCTTTTTTTATTAATTCCTTCATATCTATAACCTCCTTGCTATGTTTATATTATACTATGCATAGTATAATGTTTTAATATAAATATAGTAGAATGTATATAGCTTAAATTAAACGAAGGATAAAATTATGGAAATATTTTAATATAAATATAGAAAAATAGAGTAGTAGTTAAAAAATAACAAATATCGCATTATAAAAAGGATGAAAATACTAATGAAATTTTTCAAAATGATATGGAACAATTTAATAATAAAATTTACAATATAATAAAAAAATAATAGATTGGCTTTGAGAAAAATAGAATTTTATAGAGAAATAAGCAAAAAACAATTTGAGATTTTTGGTTATTTCTATTTATTAATTTTCTTGGATAGAGTATTTTCTATTTTTAAGATTATATCTAATATTTCAACTAATTGAGTAAAACATTAATTAATATCCGAATTATTAGTCATTTTACTACTTAAATTCTTCTCTAAGTGTTTTTCATAATAATTATTATTTATAGCTATATTAATTTTTTATAATTCAAGTTGCTGGTTATCAAATCTATTATATTTTAATAAAACAGCTTTACTTAGAATGAATTCTTAACGTTTAAAATTATACAATTATAGTAAACATAATAATATATTAAATGTATCAAATATTACTTTTGTTAATATTACAACTTAAAAATTAAAATTCAAATCCAATCTATCCAAATCCCTAATCGCAGGATTATACAATTGATGCCCCATATAATCAAACCTAGAACCATGGCAAGGGCAATCCCAAGTCTTATCAAGATTATTCCAACTAAGTAAGCAACCTAAGTGTGTACAAATAGGTTTAACAGCGAAAATTTTACCATTAGCATCCTTATAAACTCCAAGCTTTTGACCATTATATTCAAGCACATGCCCAGTATCATTTTCAAGCTCAGCAAAAACTTTTTCTGATACATGTGTAGAGCTACTGCCAATTTTTTCAAAATTTCCATATGGTACATGCACCACATTATTATCTTCTTTTCTATTAATTGCAGAGCAGTTCGCATCAGTATTATTATCAATTTCGTTAATCCCAACAAAATTGACATTATTTACAACTTCTGTGCCAGCCTTATTTAAATCATTTTCATCCATTCCGACCTTAGCCACCTTAAACTTATTAATCACAAGCGAATTAGCTGTTTCTTTTATCATATTTCCAAGTTCAGCATTATTCTTAATGGGTTGCAATCTAGTAGCTTTAAATACATCTTTATATTCATTATCGCGACCTAAAATCTTATCAACAATAATATTAGCAGCAACATTAGAAGAAGTCATTCCCCACTTATTAAAGCCAGTACCAATATACATATTAGGCATAAAATGAGAAAATTCACCAATATAAGGGATTTTATCAAGAGTAATACAATCCTCGGTATTCCATTTATATAAAACTGTGCAATCAGGATAATATTTTCTAACCTCATCTTCCAAGATATTGTAAGCATTTGATAAATCTATTTTACTACCAGTCTTATGATCTGCACCGCCCAACTAACAACAACCTTTTTTCGTTAGAACCATTATAATTTACAAATCTATATGAAAAAGTAGGTTGTTCAGAATTTATATACATTCCATCAAAAGCTTTATCACCAATATCTACAGCAATTATATAAGATGTTGATTGGTACATCTTTAAAAAATAATATCCTAAACGATCAATAAAAGGATAATGACAAGCTAGTATTACATATTTTGATCTAACGACATAATCTTTACATGATGCTATAAATTCATCATCTTCTTTTTTTATATTTTGAACAAACGTATCTGTATAAATTTTACCTGTACCTTTTGTAACCCTAAAAGAGTTGATGTGTTTATCAGAACTTTCTGTAAAAGAATTAATCGGAGAAGTAGAATTAATAGAGTATGAATTGTTAGGTTCAGTAGAATTAGAAGCAAAAAAATTGTTATTCCTATTAGATTCTATTAAGCTAGCATTACTCGAACTAACCTCAACCAATTCATCTTCAGTCGAACCAGCTCCAACCGAATTAGCACCGCTCGAACTATCTACAACTGGACTTGAGGCACTAGAAGCAGAATCACCTAAACTACCAATTCCACTAGAAGTAATACACTTTGCCAACCCATACGCATATTTTATAGGATTAAACTCAGCTTGATTTGGAAACTTAATAGCACCTAAAATGTCAAAGGGAAGAGGAGCAGATGTAACAAATTCGCTTTTAAAACCAAGAGAATTTACAGCTTCATTTTCTAATTTGATTTTTTCTAATTCATCTAAATTATTTGTATAAACATAACTATCCTGTCTTTTAAAATCACAATCAATTTTTTCTTCTTCAATTATTTTAGCAATATTTTCTATAGCATCTTGATTTGCATACAAATATTTCTGAGCCATAGATACACCTAAAGAGTCAATTAAATATTTATATATAAGATTATGCTGACTTGTTATTTTTGCAGTAGTGTGCCCAGTTGTTTTACTGGCAATATCAGGTTCTTTCTCTAAAATCACAACATTATATCCCTGCTTTGTTAAATAATAACCACAAGTAAGTCCAAAAATACCAGCACCAACTATACAAACATCAGTAGATATATCTTTTTCTAATTTATTAAAATTAGTCGAATTTTCTATAGAATCAAGCCAAAAAGAATTCATAAGATACCTCCATTAAATTTAGGACTAAACTTAGCCACGAAGTTTGCTAAGGTGCTAGGAGGTAAATGAAGAGATATAGACAAACCTACTTATACCTCTAGCTACCAAAGCTACACTATATTAATAAAATATGTAGATTTTAAAAATCTATATTAAAATTATGTACAAGAACATAAAAATTATTCGACAAATATGTTCTAAGTAAATATATTAAATTGAATATCTCAAGCACACAGAGCTACTGAAGACGCATTAGCAACCTAGCTAAGTAAATATATTTAATTAATTTAATAATAAATAAAAATAAACATACATTGAAATACATATTATTTTAGATAAGATTTTTAGTAAAAAATTTAGTGACGCGAAATTTTTTATAATAAGAAATATAAAAACAAAAAAATGAAAGTACCAGTGACGAAAAAAAATAAAACAATGATACTTTCTTGAAATAAATCTTTTATCAGCAAAGAAAGAAAAAAATATATATGTCCTTTACTTTACATAATTATAACACAATAAAAATGCAAAGTTTGTAGAAAGCTGTCGGAAAAATCAAAAAAATAAAAATACATCAAAAAATTAAGATATAATATAATTCTATAGTTCGAAAATTGAAAAAATACTGCGAAAATTACAAAAAACATTAGAATTCACCTTGTAAATCGAGATATTCAAAAATAAAATATAAAAAATTTAATATTTTGTAGAAAATAGTCGAACTATATGTTATATTATTTATAGTAGGATTGGTGAAAGAATGAACAAAAAAAGCATAAAGATAATACTAATAGAACTTTTAATATTAACACTAGCAATTATTGGGGTAAATAGTAATCTAATGCAATATACACCAAGTTGTTTATTTTACGAAGCTACAAATCTTCAGTGTCCTTCTTGTGGGGGAACAAGGTGTGTAGAAAATATATTAAAAGGTAATTTTAAAGAAGCTTTTTTGTTTCATCCAATATTTTTTATAGCCATTTTTTATATATTACTTTGTAATATAGTATATTTAATTAACTTAAATAAGAAAAATAAAATTTTAACATGGATATATCCAAAGTATTGGTATGCTATAATTTTTGCTGTAATCCTAGTAGTATATGGAATACTACGTAACTTAGTCTAGTAAAAATAGCAGCCAAGGTTAAACAAAAAGCAAATAAATTAATAGACATTAAGTATTACATAAATGGTATGATCTTAAATAATAAAATCAGGTTTGCCCAAAAGAAAAATTTCCTAAGAGAGTTTAATAAAATAAAGGAGGATTTTTTATGGACGAAAACAACAAAGATGATGTTATCAAAAATAATCAAAATATAGAAGAAATAAAGAAGGATGCTGTGCCTAATCTAGCAGATAATATAACATCTAAGCCGGATTCTCGACCAGTAGATAATACAACATCTAAGACAGAGCCTCAATTAGCTACTAATACAGTTACAGAGAACAGAGTAAACATTGAGCCAACACCTAAATCAGAGGCAAATTCAACAACTCAGCCAGCACCTCAAGTAGTAAAAGAAGAGCAGTCAGATAAAAAACAAGAAAAAGCAAATAACAACAATGCAATAGTAAATCAACAACCAAAAGATAAGAAAGGATTTAGTATAGCAGCTTTAGTTCTTGGTATTGTTGCAATTGTACTTTGCTGTGTATGGTATATATCAATACCATGTGGAATTTTGGCAATTGTCTTTGGTGCTATAGGAGTAAAGTCAAGCAAAAGAGGTATGTCAATATCAGGAATTGTTACAGGTATTATTGGCATGATCATTTCTATCTGTATAATATTGATGTTAGTTATTTTTGGATTTGCAATAGGAATAACAGAGAGTATAAAAGATATAATTGATGATAATAACTATTCAGACTTTTATGATTATGATTATGACTATGATTACGATAGTTTTTATAATTTTTAACACTTAATATTACTAAAAAACAAGTACGGAATGAACGAAGTACAAGAGCAAATAATATTAAGGAATTAATTACGGTATTTATCAAATTAAATACATATATACAAAAAGAAAAAAATAGGAGGGAGTTTTTTATGGACGAAAACAAAGAAAATGAAGTAAACAATGTTGAAAGCGAGGTAAATCAATCAACTAATACTACTGCAACAAATGATAAAAAAGGATTCTCAATTGCTGCATTAGTATTAGGAATAATTGCAATTGTACTTTGTTGTATATGGTATGTATCTATACCTTGTGGTATTATTGCGTTAATACTTGGAATTATAGGCTTAAAATCAAGCAAAAGAGGAATGTCAATTGCAGGAATTATTACAGGTGTTATTGGTATGATACTAAGTATTGTATTAGTAGTATCAATTGTATTGTTAGGTGTAAGCATATTTAATAGTACTAAAGATGCAATAGATAATAGTAACTATCCATCAAGCTATTACTATTATAATGACTAGGAATTAGTATACTATGAAGGATGAAGAAAAAGTTGCTCAAACCAAAGTGGTAAGAAAGAGCATTATAAAAAGTATAGTATAGTAGCTATTGTATTAGGAATTGTATCAATAGTTTTTCATATTCCGATTTTATGTGGAACTTTAGCAATTGGCCTTGGAGTCTTAAGTATGAAAAATGGAAGGAAAGTTTTTTCAACAATTGGAATTATTTTAGGAGCTATTGGTATTGTACTTACAGCTGCAATTACTATAAATGTATTATCATTCGTAGCTAGCAGTTCGCTTACTTTTATTATTTGAAAAGTTAAAACAAAAAACAAGCTTAAATTAATCGTTTAGGCTTGCTTTTTTATTTATATATTAGTTATTGCGATTTTTAGCGACAAAAATTGAAGTATTTTATTGTACAAATAAATTTCTTTTGATATAATGAGTCATAGTATCATATACTGTATAAGTATATATATTCGAATGTCATAGCTACACATAAAAAACAATACATAAAGAATAATTATGACAGAATGGAGGCAAATATGTGCGAAAAAAATTGTATGGACGAAAAATTAGCTAATGAAATGAAAGAGCTACTTAAAAATTATTCTCAAGACAAATCAAATTTAATTCAAATTTTAAATGAAGTTCAAGAAAAGTATGGTTACATTCCAAAACAATCTCAAATTGAAATTTCTAATTATTTATCAATTCCAATGGCAGAAATTTATGGTGTCATAACATTTTATTCTCGTTTTACATTAGAACCAAAAGGAAAATATAATATATCAGTGTGTCTAGGGACAGCTTGTTTTGTTAAAGGATCACAAGCTATATTGGATAGACTAAAGGAAAGATTAAAAATAGATGAAGGTGGGACTACTCCAGATGGTAAATTTTCTATAGATGCAACAAGATGTGTTGGTGCATGTGGTTTGGCGCCAGTATTTACTATTAATAATGAAGTATATGGTAAAGCAACCGTAAAAAAACTAGATGAAGTATTAGATGAATACATGAAAAAAGAAGACTAAATAGCAGAAGTATGGACAGCAAAAAAGTTCAATTAACATAAAATAGAATAAGATACTTAAACAAACATAGGAGGAACATTATGAAAAAAGATTTATTAAAAACAAATTGCTTTGATGTAGAAGAAAAAATGATAATAATTGGAAGTTGTTTGGAATATATGTTCCCTAAAATATATAATGAATTAAATGAAAGTTCAGAAAATATTTATGATGTATGTTTAGAAGAGACACATTTAAATATGGTTATAACTAAACTTGCTGGAATGATAGCTAGAAAGAAATGTAAGGAACTAACATTTGTAACAGTAGATAAATCACCACATTGTGTACAATTACATTATGTTGTAAAAGAGTTAGAAAATATAATGGATTTAAAAGAGATAAAAATCAAAAATTATGTGGCAACAAATGAAGGCCTAGTCGAAATACCAATCGAGGTTATAGGCTTATCTAAAAATTTGTCAAAATTAAAAAAATTAATTTAGAAAAATGCTAGATCAACAATATAAAATCTAAATAATGGGCCGCTGATTAAGAGCCAGTAGGTCTGAAAAAAAGTACTAAAGATAGATCAATATATCGAAAGGAGAAGAGTATGAAAACTTTAGAAGAAATTCACCAAATAAGAGAGCAAAAAAGAAAAGAATTAGACTTAAGAGTAAATATTAAAGCAGATTCAAGAGAAAAACATATTTTAGTATGTAGAGGAACGGGTTGTACGTCTTCAAAATCACCAAAGATTATAGAGAATTTTAGAAAGATTATAAATGAAAAAGGTATCCAAAATGTAAGAGTTATTCAAACAGGATGCTTTGGTTTATGCGCCAAAGGACCTATTGTTATAATTCGTCCAGAGGATACCTTTTATGCTATGGTAACTCCAGAAGATTGCAGAGAGATTATAGAAAAACATATAGAAAAAGGTGAAATTGTAGAAAGACTACTTTGCAAAGATGTTGATAATACAATGGTTAACCGTTTGGATGAGCTTAACTTTTATAAAAAACAAAAACGTATTGCTTTAAAGAATTGTGGTATTATCGATCCAGAACAAATTGATGAATACATAGCTTTTGATGGATATAAAGCATTAGAACAAGTTTTAACATCAATGTCTCCAGAAGAAGTAATTAATGAGGTTACTGAATCCGGTTTAAGAGGTCGTGGAGGAGCTGGTTTCCCAACTGGTAAGAAATGGTTATTTACTAAACAAGCTGAAGGTGACCAAAAATATGTTGTATGTAATGCAGATGAGGGTGACCCTGGTGCTTTTATGGATCGTAGTATTTTGGAGGGTGATCCACATAGTGTATTAGAGGCAATGGAGATTGCAGGTTATAGTATTGGCGCAGATAAGGGATATATTTATGTAAGAGCAGAGTATCCTATTGCTGTTCAAAGGCTTCAAGTTGCAATAGATCAAGCAAGAGAATATGGATTACTTGGAAAAAATATTTTTGGTACAGATTTTTCTTTTGATATAGAAATTAGATTAGGTGCAGGTGCATTTGTTTGTGGTGAGGAAACAGCACTTCTAGAGTCTATAGAAGGAAGAAGAGGTCAACCACGTGTTAAACCTCCATATCCTACAAATTCTGGTTTATGGGGTAAACCAACACTAATTAATAATGTTGAAACATATGCAAATATTACTAGAATTATCTTAAATGGTGCTAAATGGTATGCAAGTATTGGTACAGAAAAATCTAAAGGAACTAAAGTTTTTGCTTTAGGTGGAAATGTAAATAATATCGGACTTGTAGAGGTACCAATGGGAACAACTTTAAGAGAAATCGTTTTTGATATAGGTGGTGGAATTCCAAATGGTAGAGAGTTTAAAGCTGCTCAAACTGGTGGTCCTTCTGGTGGATGTATTCCAAAAGAGCATTTAGATACTCCAATAGATTATGAATCCCTTTCTAGTATTGGTTCTATGATGGGCTCTGGGGGACTAATTGTTATGGATGATTCTAAATGTATGGTTAATATTTCTAAATTCTATCTAGACTTTACAGTTAGTGAGAGCTGTGGTAAATGTACTCCTTGTAGAATTGGTACAAAGAGAATGCTGGAAATATTAGATAGAATGTGTGAAGGTAAGGCTGATGAAGATGATTTATATAAATTAGAGAAATTAGCACTAAATATTAAAAAATCTGCTATATGTGGACTTGGTCAAACAGCTCCAAACCCAGTTTTAAGTACTTTAAAATATTTTAGGGATGAGTATATGGAGCATATTAAATATAAAAAGTGTAGAGCTGGTCAATGTAAAGCTTTGGCAAATATAGAGATTAATCCAGAAAAATGTAAAGGTTGTGGTATTTGTAAAAGAAACTGTCCTGTTAATGCTATTACAGGCGAGCCAAGACAGCCACATAAAATAGATCCAGATGTTTGTATTAAATGTGGTACTTGTGTTGATAAATGCCCATTTAAAGCTATTATGAACTAGTAAGGCCAAAAGACTGTTATAAGAATGAATGTGCCAGTCCAAGTGAAGGGAGAATTAAGATGGAAGAGAATTTAGTAACATTAAAAATTGATGATAAAGAAGTTAAAGTGAAGCAAGGAACTACTATTTTGCAAGCTGCAAAACAAGCAGGAATAGATATCCCTACCTTATGTTTCTTAAAAGATATTAATGAGGTTGGGGACTGCAGAATGTGTATAGTGGAAGTTGATGGAAGAAAAGGATTTGCAACTTCTTGTATTCAAAAGGCTGAAGAAGGTATGGTTGTACATACACATTCACCAGCTGTTATGGAAGCAAGAAGGGTTATACTAGATTTAATCCTTTCTAATCATCATCGTGATTGTTTAACTTGTAGTCGTAATGGCAATTGTGAGTTACAGGCGTTAGCAATGAAATTTAATGTTCAACATGTTGAATTTGAAGGTGAAATGACAGAACATAAAGTTGATGATAAATCTCCTGCAATTATGAGGGATTTTAATAAATGTATTTTATGTAGAAGATGTGTTGCAGCATGTAAGAATGTACAAGAAATAGGTGCCATAGATTGTATTAATAGAGGTTTTGAATCTTGTATTTCTACAGTTGGTGATCATAGTTTAAATGATGTTAATTGTACATTCTGTGGTCAATGTATCGAGGCTTGCCCAACAGGAGCTTTGAAAGAAAAAGAATATATTAAAGATGTTTGGAGAAATTTAAAAGATCCAGATATTTATACAGTTGTTCAAACTGCTCCTGCGGTTAGAGTGGCTTTAGGTGAAGAATTTGATATGCCTATTGGAACAAATGTAACTGGTAAAATGGTTTCTGCATTGAAGAGTTTGGGATTTGATAGAGTTTTTGATACAAATACCGGTGCAGATTTAACTATTATGGAAGAGGCAAATGAATTTATAGATCGTTTCTCTAAACAAGAATGTTTGCCAATGATTACATCTTGTAGTCCAGGATGGGTAAGGTTTGCAGAAAAGAATTATCCTGATTTATTAGGACATTTATCAAGCTGTAAATCTCCACATCAAATGTTTGGAGCAATGGTTAAATCATATTATGCTAAAAAATATAATGTGGATCCAAAGAAAATATGTATGGTTTCTGTTATGCCTTGTATTGCTAAAAAATATGAGTGCCAAAGAGAAGAAATGGAAGTTGATGGACTTCGTGATGTTGATTATGTAATTACAACAAGAGAACTATCTAGAATGATAAAACAAGCAAATATTGAGTTTACTCAATTACAAGATGATGTATTTGATGAGCCAATGGGAGAAGCTACAGGTGCTGGTGCTATTTTTGGAACAACAGGAGGTGTTATGGAAGCAGCATTAAGAACTGCAGCAGATACTTTGGAGGGTAAAGATTTACCAAAATTTGAATACGAAGCTGTAAGAGGTGGCGAAGGTAGAAAAGAAGCTACTGTAGAAATTGCTGGTAAAAAAATTAAAGCAGTTGTAGTAAGTGGTTTGAGTAATGCAAGGAAAATAATGGATGAAATAAGAGAAGGAAAAGCAGATTATCAATTTGTAGAAATAATGGCTTGCCCAGGTGGTTGTGTAATGGGTGGAGGCCAACCAATAAAGAGTTCTAAAATAAGAAGTGAAGTTGATGTTAGAAAATTAAGAGCAAATGCTTTATATACAATAGATGAAAAGAGTGTAATAAGGAAATCACACGAAAGTCCAGTTATGAAGCAAATGTATGCAGAATTCTTACAAAAACCAGGAAGCGAAGTAGCTCATAAATATTTACATACACATTATACAGCTAAAAATATGTATGATATTTAACAGAATAGGGGGGATTTTGGGGACGGTCCTGAAATCCCTGCTTTTTCCCGATATTTCGGATGGAGTAGAAATAGACATAGATTCTTGGCCAATGATTTCTACTTATGTCGAAATTGAAGGAAAAAATGAAATGAGTACATTAGAAATATTAGAACTACCAAAAGATAAAGTTACAACTTTGGATGTTGATAGTGTTTATAAGAAGTATGAAATTGATCTAAAAGATATAAAAGTTTAAAAAATAAGGAATGCATTTTATAGCATTCCTTATTTAAATGTGTTAATTCTATATTATACCAGAATTAACATAATTTGTATTGGCAGAAGTAAGTAATAAATTCTTATTCAACTGACTACTCATCCTAATAGAAAAAAACAAAAAAAATATATATAATAGCCAAAGCAAAAAACGAATAAATAATAACTTGTCAAAATGCAATAAATGAAATAGAATTGTATAGGTAGAAATATTTATATAAAATGAACTATAAGACTTGGTCTTAACATAAAAAATGAACTTTTAGCTCTGTCCCTAAAGTTCAAAGTTCATAAGAATATAGGGAAAAAAGGAACGTCCCTAAATCCCTATGTACCTATATTCCTAAAGGAGGAACAAAAAAGAGTATGGTTATCGACAAAATAAAAAAGGTAAACAATAGTGAAGATGAAAAGCCACATAAAAATACCAAAGCTGCAGATATGCTAGTTGGTAAATGGGTAAAATGTGATGCATGTAAGGAAATTTTATATAAAGATGATGTTCACAAGAATTTTAGTGTATGCCCAAATTGTGGTAAACATTTTAGAATATCTGCAAGAAGAAGAATAAAACAAATAATAGATGAAGGAACTTTTGTAGAAACATACGAAAACATGCCAGAAACAGATCCTATACATTTTGATGGATATTTAAAGAAAATAGAAACATTAAAAGAAAAAACCAAAATACAAGAAGCTGTTACAACAGGATTTGGAGAAATACATGGTAATAAAGTAGTAATAGCTGTAATGGATGGAAACTTTTTAATGGGAAGTATGGGAAGTGTTGTAGGAGAAAAAATAACACTTGCTATAGAAGATGCAATAAAAGAAAAATTACCATTTATAATTTTTTGTGTGTCTGGTGGAGCTAGAATGCAAGAAGGAATGATATCATTAATGCAAATGGCAAAAACTTCAGCTGCAGTAGCAAAATTAGATGATGCCGGATTATTAAGCATAACCGTATTTACAGATCCAACTACTGGAGGAGTTACAGCAAGTTTTGCAAGTTTAGGAGATATAATTTTAGCAGAACCTAATGCATTAATTGGTTTTGCAGGACCAAGAGTAATAGAGCAAACAATAAATCAAAAATTACCAAAAGGTTTTCAAAGGTCAGAGTTTTTATTAGAACACGGATTTATAGATAAGATTGTAGAAAGAAAAGACATGAAGAAAACTTTAGCACAAATATTAGAGTTACATAAAAACTAAGGAAGGAGATGGAATTAATGAGTAAAAAAACAGCTTGGGATATAGTTATGCTTGCAAGAGATGCACAAAGACCAAAAGCAAAAGACTACATAGAAAGCATTGTAGATGATTTCATCGAATTTCATGGTGATAGAGCCTTTGGAGATGATAAATCTATAATTGGTGGAATTGGTAGAATAAATGGTACTGTAGTTACAGTTATAGGTCAAGAAAAAGGTAGTACAACAAAGGAAAAAATGGAAAGAAATTTTGGTATGACAAATCCAGAAGGATATAGAAAAGCTCTAAGACTTATGAAACAAGCAGAAAAGTTTCATAGACCAATAATTACATTTGTAGATACTCCAGGAGCCTATCCAGGGCTAGGTGCAGAAGAAAGAGGTCAAGGAGAAGCGATTGCAAGAAACTTGATGGAAATGTCTAGATTAAAAACACCAATAATTTCTATAGTAATTGGTGAAGGGTCTAGTGGAGGAGCTTTAGGAATTTGTGTTGGAGATAAAATAGCAATGTTAGAAAATAGTGTGTATTCAGTTTTATCACCAGAAGGATTTGCAAGTATTTTATATAAAGATTCAAGTAAAAATAAAGAAGCGGCAGAAAAAATGAAAATTACTGCAAAAGATTTAAAAGAACTAGGAATAATAGATGATATTATAAAAGAAAAAGATAACCAAGAAGAAAATTTAGAGCTTGTGTCATCAGAGATAAAAAAATATATTACGAAAACTCTAAAGGACTTAAATAAGTTAAAAACTGAAGATTTATTAAATCTTAGGTATGAAAAATATAGAAAAATAGGAAAGATGGAGGAATAAGATTATGTTATTAGAAAACAAAAAGTTAGTATTAATGGGAGTAAGAAACAAATGGAGTATTGCATGGGGAGCAGCTAAATCAGCTCATGATAATGGTGCGCAATTAATTTGTACATATAATCCAGAAGAAGGTTCAGAAAAATTAGCAAAATTATTAGAAGAATTTCCTGGAACAAAATTATATCCATGTGATGCTGGATCAGATGACAGTATAAGAGAGTGCTTTGCAGCTATAAAAGCAGATTTTGGAAAAGTAGATGGAATATTACATAGTATAGCACATGCTTTTACAGATGATTTAAGAAATGATTTTATTAATACATCAAGAGAAGGATATGCTCATGCATGTGATGTAAGTGCATATTCACTAGTAAAAATAGTAAATGAAGCAGTTGCACAAGATGCATTGAATGAAGGAGCAAGTATTGTTACATATACATATTATGGATCAGAAAAAGCAGTTGTTGGATATAATGTTATGGGTGTTGCAAAAGCAGCTCTAGAAGCTAGCATTCGTTACTTAGCACAAGATTTAGGTAAAAAAGGTATGAGAATTAATGGTATTTCTTCAGGACCAATCAAAACATTATCTGCAAAAGGAATTAAAGATTTTGGTTCAATATTAGATGTTATAGAAGAAAAAGCTCCAATGCATAAAAATGTTACAATAGAACAAGTTGGAGATACAACAACATTCTTGTTTAGTAATATGTCATCTGGTATTACAGGCGAAATAATTCATTGTGATAATGGATTCACAACAGTAGGTGTTTAATTTATAAAAGCTCTTAGCTAAATTAAAAGCTAAGAGCTTTAAAATTTTGTAAAGTAACAAAAAGTAATAGTAGGCATAAAAAATAAAAAAACGAAAATTTTTTTATATTAATATATACTTTAAAATTACGTATGATATAATGCTTAAAAATACATTTTGGAGATATCGAATACTTAATAAATTATTAACGCATTAATGTAAAAATGAAAAATACAAAATTTATACAGATTATAATTATCAATGTCACAAATGTAATAAAAAATATATTATATAAGGAGGATAAGATGAATATAAAAGTAACAAAAAACATAGAAGAAGCGAATTGTATAACACATAACGGAACATTCCATTGTGATGAAATTTTTTCTACAATTATGTTTTCAAAGTTATTACCAGAGGTTGTAGTATGCAGAACATCGGATTTAGAAAAATCAAGAGAAAAACAGTACATATATGATGTAGGTGGAGGCGAGCTAGATCATCATCAATTCGGTGGAAATGGAGAAAGAGAAAATGGTGTAAAATATTCATCTTGTGGTTTAGTTTGGAAAAAGTTTGGAAAAGATATCATAAAAAAATATACAGATAGTAATGTTGACGAAATCTGGGAGATGTTAGATAAAAACTTAATTCAGTGCATTGATGCTGGAGACAATGGACAAATACCAGATATAGGTGTTAGTTATAAGCTTGTACAAATAGCAAATGCGGTAGCAGAATTTAATCCAAATTGGGATGAAGAAATTGATCCAGATATTAGATTTGAGGATGCAGTTAAATGGGCAGAAATAGTATTTGACAATACTTTTAAAAGTACTATCTCTAAGCTAAAAGCAAAGGGAAAAGTAGAAAAAGCTATAGATAATTCAAAAGATGGAATTATGACATTAGAAAGATTTTTACCATGGAAAGAAGTTTTGTTAGAGTCAAGTAGTGCTAAAGCTAAACAAATTAATTTTGTTATATTTCCTTCAAACAGAGGGGGGTATAACATCTATACTGTGCCAGAAAAGTTAGGTTCATTCGAAAGTAGAAAATTATTTCCAAAGGAATGGGCAGGTTTAAAGGACAAGGAATTGCAAAAAGTAACAACAGTAGAAACTGCAAGATTTTGTCATAATAAGTGTTTTATATGTGCTGTTGATACTAAAGAAGATGCTTTAAAGTTAGCAATTATTGCTAATAATTCATAATTTAAAATATTTTATTAATATTATTGATTTATAATTTATTTTGTGATATTAATAAGTTATGTAAAAAATAATCAAAAGATAAAGGCCTAAATTAATATTTATATTTTTTACATATAAATATATTTTGTAAATTTAGGGGAGGTGAAAAAATAAAAAATATAGTAAAAATAGCTTTAATCTGTGTAGTAGTAATTGCAAGTTTATTAATTCCAAACGTTAGCAATGCTATGTCAAGCCATGGATATTCAGTTAACTTGATGTATAATAACTCAATAGTAGCAGGAACTGCAACTGAAGCAGAGGCACAATTAATATCACACAACAGTGATACAAACTATGATCATGTTAGAGTTAATTTTGATGTAACAGGACCTGCAACACCAGAAATTATTGCTTACGAGGCTAATGGAACACCTATAAATGTTATGGATTATGGATATTGGGGACCAGCAGAAGGTTTTGCACTTTATATGGGTGATTATATAAATAAAACACCTATAAAAGCTACATTCCCAGTACCAGGTACATATACAATAAAGATGGATTTAGTAGATATGGATAATTTACAAGCTGTTATTGCTAGTGAAACATATAAAATAAATGTTGGAGTTAAAGTAACAGTAGTTGCTGGAGATAACCAAGGAACATATGTTACAGATGGAATTGGTTCTTTTGATTCTTTAGCTATACCAGAACCAGAAAAAGACGGATATATTTTTGCAGGTTGGTATACAGATGCAAACTTCACAACAGCTTTAGATACAACAAAAGATTTAACAGAAAATATAACTGTTTATGCAAAATTTGAAGTTTCTAATACTGAAACAGATGAAGAAGAATCTAATACAACTGAAGAAAATACAGTTGTAGAAGAAAATAAAGGAGAAAAAGACGAAACTCCAAAAACAGGTGTAGCAAATTATGCAGGAATTGCAGTTATAGCAATTGCTATATCAGCAGCAACATTATTTATAATAAGAAAAAACAGAATATAAAATATTAATGGGATAGACTAGAATTGTTTTGTCTATCCTTATAATATATTTATGGAGATGGACTATGGCAAAACATTTTAAACAAACAACAAGAAAAACGAGTACGTTAATATATATAGTATTAATTGCTTTAATTATTATAGCTGCTATATATATTGTATTTTTTATTAAAGGTAGAAATGAAACTATTCAAGAAAGTAATGCTTTAAATAATGTTAAAATAGACGAAGCAAAAGTAGATACTCAAACTACAGAAAGAATGTTACAGGTACAGGAGTTACAGAAAGAAAATCCAGATGTAGTAGGTTGGATAGAAATAGAAGGAACGAATATAAATTATCCTGTATTACAAGGCACAGATAATAGTTATTATATGACGCATAATTATAAAAAAGAAGAAACAAAAGATGGCTCTATATTTTTAGATAAAGATTATGATTGGAGTATTCCTAGTAGCAATTTACTTATGTATGGACATAATATGGGTGATGGTGCTATGTTTCAAGATTTATTAAAATATGAAAATGAAGAATTTTATAAGCAACATCCAATCGTAAGATTTACGACAGCAACTGAAGATGCAGAATATGAGATTATTTCAGCATTTAAATCTAGAGTATATTATAAGTCAGAAAAAAATGTATTTAGATATTATTATTTTATAAATGCAGATAATGAAGAAGAATATAATGAATTTGTAAGTAATGCAAAAGAAGCATCTTTTTATGACACAGGTAAAGCAGCAGAATATGGGGATCAACTTATGACTTTATCTACATGTTCATATCATACAGAGGATGGAAGATTTGCTGTTGTTGCAAGAAAAAAATGAAGCAAATTATTTTTGCATAAATAAATAAAAAAATACTTGACAAAGAAAGTTTTAATGTGCTATTATAAGTAATGTTAAAGCTTATGCGGATGTGGCGAAACTGGCAGACGCGCTGGTCTTAGGAACCAGTGCCTACGGCGTGGAGGTTCGAGTCCTCTCATCCGCACCAATAAAGTTTTCTAAATTTTAGAAAGCTTTATTTTTTTGTTTTTAAAAAAGAATAGATAAAAATATGTGAAACATTACTAGCTTTTTTATAAGCTTTATATTATAATTTTATAAACTGAGCTAGTAAGAGTATCTTTATAGCAAAGTATTATAAATTCTTCTAATACCAAAATTTAACTATTAATCAAAATTAAGGTAGAAGCAACTAATAGGGGGACTTTATGGATACAAGAGTAGCAATAATAGGAATTATATTAGAAAAGAAAGATGAAGTTGAAAAATTAAATTCTATTTTACATGAATATTCTAATAGAATAATAGGAAGAATGGGGATGCCATATAAAGAAAAGGCAATTAACATTATTACTATTGTTATTGATGCTCCACAAGATGAAATAAATACTTTATCTGGAAAGATTGGAAAACTTTCTGGAATAACCAGTAAAGTTATTTATTCAAATAAGTAAAGATATATTTTAAAGCTCTGTCTAAAAAGAAAGAGAGGGTTTAAAATGGAAAATGAAGGAATAATGAAAAGAAGAGTAAAGGATTTTTCTAAAGGTATTGATATTATGCAAACAATATTAATATTCTTAATTGCTTTACTAGTACCAACTTTTTTAGGTGGAATTTTAAGTAAAATCTTTGGTAGTACAAGTGTTATTTCTACTAATTCACAATTGATAATAGGAACTATTGTAAATGCAGCGCTTGTTACTGCAGCAATAAATTTAAAAGGTTGGGCAAAAATATTAGGAGTAGTTACAATGCCAAGTATATCTACAATATTAAGTGGATATGTTTTTGGAACAGCTTCTGTATATATGGTATATATGATACCTGCAATATGGCTTGGAAACTTTGCAATAATTTATTCGTATAAATTATTAATGTTAGGCAAAAATAAACATTACTTTTTAGCTGGAATTGTAGGAATTGTTGTTAAAGTTGTTATAATATTTGCTTTATTTAATTTGATTAATTTGTTTGGAGTATTTCCAGAAAAGCTAATAACAACGCTAAGTGTTGCAATGGGAACAACTCAACTTATAACTGCTACATTGGGAGTACTTGTTGCTTTTGCGATATATAAGCTGGAAAAAAGATAATATAGATTATATAAAAATATAAAAATTAAATTGTTTCAACAATAAATAAAAAGGTACGATAAAGTAAAGTGCAACGGAGCAGATGCTGTTTAACACATACATCTGCTCCGTTGCTTGTTACGTGGAATTAATAATATAGTTCGTTCCATTCCACTGATTTTTCAAACTCTTGGAATGGCGTAATCACCGGTCCTTCTTCTGGATAGGCTTCTTCGCCTTCTGCAGTTGAAACGACAAATTTGCCGTCCTCATTTTCGATAACAACCGCTGAGAAGTCGTCAGCCAATGCCACAGGTGTACCTGTGAGCTCGTCTGTGTTGACATTGGCATAAGTAATATAATTGGCCATGTCTGAGCTCCCGATTAAGAGCAGAGTCTTGTTAGGTCGCATAGAGTATACACATAAATCTGGGTTATCACGAACGAGATACATTTCATATTCGTCTACTGATGTACCAGATGCTGAATTATCTGAAATTGTTTCAGGAGATTCAGGATCAGTGCCAGCTACGACTACCACACCTCCACACATAAGAACTGCAAGTGACATAACTACTACTAAGATTTTTTTCCGCATAACTTTTCCTCCTTCAAAATAAATAGTTTTTCTATTGCAACTTTAATTATACTATATATTGTTATAAAAGTCAAATTATGTATACTAACCTCTGAGGAAACATGTGAGATGTTAAGAGAAGCATATATTGCAGGCTTCAGAACAGTAATCGCTACATCCCATTATTTAGAAGGAAAATATATAGCAAATAGACAGCAAAAAGAAAGATATATTCAATTACTTCAAGAAATTTTAATAAAAGAAAAAATAAATATTAAAGTTTGTAATGGCTCAGAGGTATATAACACTATTAATACATTATCTTTAATAACAGGAGGAATAATAGCAACTCTAAACAATAGTAGATATGTATTAATTGAGCTTCCCATGAATCAAAATAATGTTTATTTTGAAAAAAACATTTATGATTTAGTGTCAAATGGTTATATACCTATTATTGCGCATCCAGAAAGATATATATATGTTCAAAACAATCCTAGCATAGTACTTAATTGGATAGAACAAGGTTCTTTATTACAATCAAATTATGGTAGTTTTATAGGTATATATGGCAAAAATGCTCAAAAAACAGCCATAAAACTATTAAAGCATAATGCAATTCATTTTTTGGGATCAGATTGCCATAGAGTAGATAGTATTTATTTAAAGATGGATTTGATAAAGAAAAAAATAGAAAAAGAAATAGGAAAAGAGGCTTTCTATACGATATCACATAGAAACCCACTTTATATTATAGAAAATAAAATTCTAGAAATATAAAAAAGTGAAAAAATACTTGTGACTAGAGTAAGTAAATTATTACTTGCTCTGGGAAATTTAAAAATATTAATTTTTATTATCGACTTTAATTAATAAATAAAAGATAAAAAACTTTTATATAATTTTTGAATATTGTATTTAATGATGTTTTTTTACATTATAATAAATAAATTGAAAAAAATATCATTAAATAGTTGACAAAAGGATATAAAATAGTTTAAAATATTAAATGTCCGCAAGAGATGGTGAGTATAGCGTAGTTGGTTAACGCGCCAGTTTGTGGCACTGGAGACCCTGGGTTCGAATCCCAGTACTCACCCCAGATTTTATATTGGGGTATTACTGCAAAATCACCTAACAAAAATGGACAATTAAATTATATTGGGCTGTAGCCAAGCGGTAAGGCACCAGACTTTGACTCTGGCATGCGCTAGTTCGAATCTAGCCAGCCCAGCCAATGATTAGAGTATCAACGATTATAGAAGTTGGTATTCTTTTTTTGTATCTTAAAAAGGCATCAGATTTAAGGTGAAAAATAGCCTAATCTGGTGCCCCTTTTTAGGTTATTTCACCAAAAAGAAAAGAGGTGAAATAGATGATAATAATGAAAAAAGAACTAAAAAATTTAGAAGAGGGAAAAGAAGAATTTTTAACAGATTGTAAAATTAGAAATTTATCTGAGAATACGATTCATAATTATGATGAATGTTTTGGATACTTTTTAGATTTTATAAATAATAAATTTGGAAAAATTAATATTAGACAAGATATGAAAAAAGAAATAGTAGACCAATATATCATTCAAATGAAAGATAACGGAATTAAAGACACAACAATAAATATTAGAATTAGAGCTATAAGGTGTGTTCTATATTATTTTATGAGAAATAATTATATTGAAGATTTTAAAATTTCTGAAATAAAAGAAACGAGTCAAGGAATTGAATTATATACAGATGATGAAATAAAAAAATTATTAAAAAAACCGAATATAAAACAATGTACTTTTGCTGAGTATAGAACATGGACAATTATAAATTTTTTTATTGCTACAGGTGTAAGAAGTAGAAGTTTAAGAAATGTTAGAATTGAAGATTTAGATTTTGATAATGAATTAATCTATATTAGAGTTACTAAAAATAGAAAATTAGTAATAGTTCCAATGGGGAAAGCTATTAAAAAAGTTTTACTTGAATATTTAAGAATTAGAGGTGGAGAAGCGGAAGATTTTTTATTTTGCAACTTAGAAGGAGAACAATTAACCAAAAATGCTTTAAATAATTTGATTACAAAATATAATCATAAAAGAGGAGTAATGACAACAAGAATACATTCATTTAGGCATTATTTTGCAAAGCAATATATTCAAAATGGTGGAAATGTTTTTAAATTACAAAAAATATTAGGACATAGTTCAATTCAAGAAACACAGAGATATGTTGATTTATTTGGTAGTGATTTACAAGTTGGATTTAATGAAGTTAGTCCATTAGATAATATATGTAGTTACAAAGAAAGAATAAAAATGAAAGTAGGATAATGATAAGTATGAAAAAGCTAAAAGAAAATGAATTAGAGAAAATAGTAAAAGATAATTTTAATGCAAAAACAATTTTATTAGAACTGAATGGAATTATAGAAGGAAATATTGTTTTTGTAAAAGCTGATTGCAGTTATAATCATAAAAATGGCATATTATATATTTTAGATTTATTGAATAATATAAGAATTGATATAGCTTCACAGTATAAAATAATATATGAACAAAATAGTGAGATATTAAAAATTTATTTAGATAATAGTCAAGATTTAAAAATATCAGTAATAAAAAGAAAAGGTACACTATAAAGTGTATCTTTTAAAATAAATCTGAGTGAGTACCAGTTCTTAATACTGTTAAAGTTAATTCATCATTTTCAATTTTATAAATTAAAAGCCAATCTGGTTGGATATGACATTCTCTGAAACCGTTTATAATTTCCAGTAAGATAGTGTTCCTTATATTTCTGTGGAAGAGGTTTTTCTTCTGCAATTAATTGAATAACTTGTTTTAATAAATTGAGATTATAGCCTCTTTTCTTTATTAATTTATAGTCTTTTTTAAATTGATTAGAATATTTTATTTTTAGCACTATTTATCCAACTCCTCAAACATTTCATCTACACTATCAAAAGCTTTACTTAAATTTTTTCCATTTTTAACATCTTCCATTGCTTGAATAGTTTCCTTATTATATCTTGGTTTTTCAATTTTAAAAGGGATTCCATCGTGTAAAATGACTTGATTTAAAAATACATTAACCGCTTCTGTAATAGATAATCCTAAGTCATTTAAAGTTTCCTCTGCTTTTATTTTAACATCTGGTTCAACTCTAATATGCAAAGTATCAGTTTTAGCCATTTTAATCACCTCCATAGTATTATTATATTCATTGTATCACGATTTATACACAAAAGCAACACAAAATCTAATTTTCTTCCAAATTTTCTAAACCATATTCAATAATTTGATTAATAACACTATTAAAACTTAATTCATTTTTTTCAGCTAATTCATTTATTTTATCAAAGGTTTTCCCACTTATTCTTATAGTTCTTGTAATAGTATCATTACCTTTTTTTGCTTTTTCTATTTTTAATTTTTTCATTTTTATCACCTTTTATTATTATGTACAAAAAATAATTTAAAATAAGTGTACTAAAAAGTGTACAAAAATAAAAATTTGTGATACAATGTAGAAAAATAAAGAAAGGAGTAGTGTTATGGAGAATAAACACGGTAAAAATTCAAAACAAAAATTTATTATTATGGGAGTGATTATTGCTATTATTGTTATAGTAGCTGGTTACTTTATTATTAGGCAAGTTAGAATAAATGAAGCACGAAAGAAAGTAGAAGAGGCAACAGCTAATTTAAGAAATACTTTAAATGGAGGAATTAGTAATAATGGTGGTAATTCAACAACTCAAGAAGCTATAGACTATATTAATAATAGTTTAGTATTAGAAAATGCAGTAGTAGATGAATTTGATACTTATTATAATACTAAAGTTTGGGGATTATCAGACATAAAGGTAAAAAATAATGGTGACAAATCGATTACTCAAATAACTATAACAATTTATTTTAAAGATGAAGATGGCAATATAATAGGAGAAAATAATATTAATATTGGAATTGCAGATATTTATAATACGGTATCAGCACTAAAACCTAATTATGAATGGGCAAGTGAAAAAGACCATTATTATGAATTAAAGAATTTGTCTGATAATATTAATCCTACAAGAAATGAAATAAAAATCACAAATGTTAAATTTGAAAAGTAAAATGAGCAAATGAAAAAAGAATAAGGGGGAATAAAAATGGCATTAATAAAATGCCCAGAATGTGGAAAAGAAATATCAAATAAAGCAAAAAAATGTCCTAATTGTGCATATTCTTTAAAAAAGCACAAATTGAATTTTAAAGAACATAAAAAAGTTATAATTATATCACTTTTAATTTTTATATTAATTATAGGTGTATTAATAGGATTTTATATTCATAGCAAAAAAGAATATAGTAAGAAAGTAAATTTACTTTCAATCCAAATGCTAGGTTCTAGTGCAGATTGTGAAAAATTAGCGAATTTAACAAGTAATGTTTGGTATAATACTATATATGAAAAAAGTGATGAAAAAACAAATAAATATACAATTCAAAAAATGTATTATAAAGATAATTTACCTTATTACAACTATAAGGATTATCAATTTAATAATGATTTTAATACTTCAATAAATAATTTATTTTTAGACAAAGTAGATGAAGTATCTAAAATAGAAAAAGAAGCAGAAGATATAAAAAATCAAGTAAAAGGTTTAAAAAATACACCTTTAGGTCAAAAAGACATATACAATGCATTAATAGAGTTTAATAATGCTTATCAAGAATTAGTTAAAATATCAATCAATCCTAAAGGAAGTTATACAGATTATACAAAAAGCAAAAATGAAAAAATTGAAAATGGTTTAAATTCTTATGAAAGATTATCTACATTAATACCTATTAAATAATGAAAAATATTTAAAAAAGCACATTACAAATAATGTATTGTGCTTTTAATATATTGGTAGAATACATGAGAATGAATTTAAAGCCGTTTTTATTACATATCATTATAATTGTAAGAAGATGGAATAAAAGAAAAAAATAAAGGCTATTTTTTCGAAATTACTTTAATATTGTACGATTATATGTGCAAGGGTACTCAAACATAAAATTTGTCTCTTAAAAAGTTGATATGATACCCCACTTATTTAATAAAAATATAGTACAATTTATATTTATCGTATATATCGCCTAATTACAGTATCTAAGTCTGTATTAATTTAAAAAATTTATGATAATTTTTCGTAGTAACTACAAAAAGATATTATATGAAAACACCTTTACTGAAGCTTGTTTGTAATTTGCTCCGCAAATATACAAAAGAAAGTTTTTTTATTATTTCTTTTTTTATTATGAATAATAATATATGTTTCTTTAAGATGCAATGTCTAAAAGCATTGATTTAACTGATACCTAGAAATGAACTCGAAATTTTTAAAATTATATTATAATTAAAATTCGAACTGAAAAAAATAAAAAAATAATATTATTTGTGTTCAATAACTTATAGTATTTTTATATTATACAAGAAGAAAGTTATTGAACGCAAATAGCAGAAAGGGGGGGATTTTAAAAAACGGAAATTTATAATTGGGAAGGGGGGAAGAAGGCTTTTGCTTCCCCCCTCAACATTCAATAGTTATGTTATTTTATAAATTGATTATTAAAAACAAATGATTTATTTGCAGAATCTATATTTTCTTGTATTATTTTAAATAAAGAATCAATATAATTTTCTTCTGAAAGTGAATTTTTTTTAGCAGTAGATTTAGCTATTATAAAATCTGGTGCTTGTAGTTTCATAGTATAGAGAATTAATTCATAAGGATAGCTATAGTTTAATATTTCAAGATTTTCGTCTACCAAGAAGAAAAAACTTTTTGTTTCATATATAGTATCTCTTATATATTTGGCTATTTCTTCAATGCATTTTTGCTTGAATTTTTGTTTTACTAGACTATTTGAGAAAATACCAGATTTTATAGGTGTAGGTTTAATTTCTATATTATCTATATTTGTTGTGGATTTATCAGCATTATCAGTATTTTGGCTTATAAGATTAGTGTTATTATCTTGCTCATCTAAAATTTGATTAGATAACATTGAAGAGTAATTATCTTTAAAAGGTTCATCAATTAAAACATCATTTAGCCAGTCTAGTAAGATGTTCAACATTCGTTCACTAGCTATGTATATACAAATTGGCTTGTTATCACGAATTGCACTTCTCCAAATCCATTGTATCAATTCACTTAGGGCATACAAATCTTCAGAAAATTCACTACCAGTATGGCAATATTTTGTTATAAAATTATATAAATGTGGATTAATATACCTATTTACAAGATAAATTAATACATTAGCATTTCTGTATTCATTAGTAGCTTTAGCATTTATTGGAATATAGTTTTTTTCTGAAATATAATTGCTTGAGTTAAATTTATTTTTTGCACTATCAAATACAGTCCATATAATTTCTTTATTTTTTCTTATTTCTTTTGGGATATTATCTTTACAGAATTTTTTTATATTATTTTTCAATATATCTAAAATTTCATTATCATTTTTTTCATTTAAATATTTAGTATAATATGAGTAACTTAATGTAATTGTACCTTTTGCTTTTTTATTTTTGTTCCAAAAAGAATATAATGAAGTTCTTGATTTTGTATCTTTTACAATATTTTTTGTACCCTCGTTTAGCTTATAGCCAGGAATATTAATATTCTCACAAGTTTTGAATTTTACTATTTTTTCAAAATTCAAATATAATCTTTTATTATTTGAAATAATAAAATCTCTATCTTCGTGAGCAAATTTTATATAGTTCTTATTTGAATCTACTTCTTTAAGATTAAGATTTTCTAAATCATCTTGATTTTTTGTTATTGGATGGCAAGGAATAGGATAAAGGTAAGTATAGGTTGCATTGTAAAAATCAAAATAATATTTCATTAATTGTGCATTCCATAAATAAGTGAGAATATATATACTTTTAAAAATTTGGAATGTTTTTATTGGAAATAATGAAATATAATAATAACTATTATCTTCTAATTCATGTTTAGCTTCTAATCGATAAATGTCATATTGGGTAAAATAATTTTTTATGCAATTTAAAATAGAATTTTCATCAATGATTTTATTACTCCATACAATAAGGTTTTCTTGTGTAGAACTGTATTCTAAATAATTAGAATTAATTAAATTATCTATATCTGTATCTGAAAAAGTATATTTTTGAGCAGTATCTTTTAAATATAAATTATTATTTCCATCAATTCCTATATTGGAGTTAAGCTTATTAGAAGTAATTAATTGTGGAAATTCAGCAACAGAAATAAGAGAATTTAAAGCTTCATCAATAACTAAATTATAGTCTTGAGCATATGTGGATATTAAATCTGAATTTTGTAGAAACAATTGGTGAGTACAAATAATATCTTTTTTTTCTTCTAAGTATTTTTTTAGAGTTATCCTTTTAGGCGGATTATCTTTTACTAATGGATAAAAACCATTTAATTTTTGCTTATATCTATTAACCTCTTCTAAATATGGAACAATAACTAAAAACTTTTCATCTGAATTTTGACTTTTTATATGTTTAATTTTGTTTATCATTCCTGTGGATTTCCCACTTCCCATTATTCCATCGATAACATTGATTTTTAAATTATTCATAAATAACACCTCATATAAACTATATCATAAAAGATAAAAATGGAAAAGATGGAAAAATGTAGAAATTAGATAAAATTTATGCTATAATAATTTTGGCCTTTACTAAAGATAAAAAAATTTAGAAAAGGAGAATTTGATGATAGATACATTTTATAAATTAACACCTTCAGATGAAATTGAAAAAGGTGAAATATATTTTAAGAGATTAGATTGGGCAATTAAAGATGAAGATATTAAAAATATTGCAGTTACAGGAAATTATTCATCCGGTAAAAGTAGTGTTATAAAAAGTTATTTAAAAAGAAGAACAAAAAATGATTTTATTAATATTTCTTTAGCTTTTTTTAATAATCCTAATAATATAAAAGAAATAGATAATATGGAAAGTAAAATAGAAGAAGAAAAGTTGGCTCAAAATAATGAGAATTTGATAGAAAAAAGTATATTACAACAGATTTTTTATAAAGCAAAGGATAGTGAAATTCCATATTCTAGATTTAAAAAAATCAACAATATAGATGAAAAAACAATTGCTAAAAAATATATAACATATTTAATAATAGCTGGTATAGTTGTATATTTGATAAGTTGTATTTTTTATCGCCAAAATGTTATAGAGTTATTAAAGAAGATATTTATTGGGAACAGCAGTGTTATAAATTGTCTAAGTATAGGTGTAGCGATATACTTGATTTTATATTTATTATATAAAATATTTTGTTACATTATCAAGAGCTTTAATATGTCCAATATAAAGTTAAAAAATAATAAGATTGAGATTGATTTGAATTCGAAAAATATAATTAATGAAAGTATATTTAATAAATACATAGATGAATTAATATATTTTTTTGAAGCAACTAAATATGAAATTGTAATATTTGAAGATATAGATAGATTTAATAATAGTGAAAGAATTTTTACTAAATTAAGAGAATTAAATAGTTTATTAAATAATTCACAAAATATAGATAAAAAAATTACTTTTATATATGCAGTAAGAGACGATATATTTGATACAGAAGAAAGAATAAAGTTTTTTGATTATATAATTCCAATTGTTCCAGTAGTTAATAATGGAAATTCAAAAGAAAAATTAATAAAAATGATTGAAAAAGATGGACTAAGAACATTTTTACCATATGACTTTATAAGCAAAATATCTTTATATATAACGGATATGAGACTATTATATAATATCTATAATGAATTTTTAATATATTATGAAGTCATTAAGGAGCTACCTAATATTAATTTAATGCAGTTATTTTCGATTATTGTTTATAAAAATATTTATCCAGGAGATTTTGCAAAAATGAAATTTAAAAAATCTATTATTGATAATATTTTTATAGAAAAACAAAACAACAAAGAAAAAGTAATAAAAAAAGAAATGGAAATATTAAATGAAAAAGAAAGAGAATTAAAAGAATTAAAAAAAATTAATGCAAATGAAATTCTAAAAAATATAAAAGAATTAAAACGATTGATATGGGGAAGCATAGAAAAAATATTTGAAGAGAGAGGTTATCCTATTTATGAAAACCAAATAAAAATAAATGATACGAAATATAATATTTTGGAATTCGTTGAAAATGATATAGTATTTCAGGAGTTTATTAAATATGGAAATGTTTATAATACACAATATCAAGTAAAGGTAACAATAGCTGAAATTGAAGATGATTTAGATGGGAATATAGAAAATAGAATAGAAATAATAGAAAATAAAAATAAATATAAGATTGTAAAATTACAAAATGAGATTAAAATAATATATGATAAAATAGAAAAAGTACAAGATTATAGTTTGGAAACATTATTACAAGAATATGATGTTAATGATTTTGTTAAAAAAGAAAAACAAAGTGATTTATTAATATTTTTATTAATAAATGGATATATAAATGAAAATTATGAAGATTATTTAAGTTACTTTTATGAGGGAACATTATCTTCAAAAGATAAAGCTTTTATAATAAATGTAAATTCTAAAAGAATGAGTTCATTTGAGTTTAAATTAGACAATATTAATATAGTTATCGATAGTATACAGGACAGGTCTTTTAGTAAACCTGAGATTTTAAATTTCGCTTTAATTAATTATCTTTTAGAAAATAGTTCATTATATACAAAAAAAATCGAAAGGATTTTTGAACAACTATTTAATTATGATGATATATCAATAGAATTTATTATTAGTTATATTTTGAATAGTGAAAATGAAAGAAAAATATTTTTAAATGAACTTATTAAATATAGTAATAATAACATTTGGAACTATATAGAAAATACTAGATTAAATGACCAATATAGAAGATTTTTATATTTGATAATTAAATATGTAGATTTTGATACAATTGTGGAAATTAGTGAAAATAATAAAAATTTTAAATCTAGAATAAGCGAAGAAAAAAATTTTTTAAGATTTATTAATAAAAATACAATTGAAAAAGTAAAAAAAATACTTGAAAAATTGGAGGTTAAATTTGTTGATATAGGAAAAAACTCAAAAGTATCACCATTATATGAGTATATTATAGAGAATAATAATTATGAAATTAATTTAAATAACTTAATTAATATTTTAAAATATAAATATGAAAAAAAATTAATAGAAGTTTATGAAGAGAATTATTCAACTATAAAAAATTTAAGAGATAATTTCATTTTTGAATATATTAATGAAAGTGAGAATATAAACTGTTATATAAATAATGTTATACTAAATAAAGAAATTTCTATAAATGATAAAGAAAATGATATAATAGAAATATTAAATAATGAATATGTAACTTTTGAAAATAAAAAAAATATTATTAAAAAACAAAAAGTAATAATTCAAGATATAGAAAGTGTTGAAGAACAATTATGGGATGAGCTTCTAATAAATAACAAAATAAATATTAATTGGAAAAATATTATAAAATATTATTCAGAAAAAGGATTTAGTGAGATATTAATTAATTTTTTAAATGTACATTATCAAAAAATAGATAAAGATATAAGTAACATTATATTAAATACTTCGTATCAAAGATTTAAAAAGGAATTGGTTAATGTACAACAAATTAAATTAAATACATTCGAAAATCTTCTAAAACAGATAAATGAAAAATATAACTCTGAAGATATAGATGAAGAAAAAGTCGAATATAAAAAAATGGTTATGTTAATACAAAAAAATTCAGTTATAATATCTAAAGATATGTATGAAAAAATTCGAGAAAATTATAAACAAGCATTGCCTATATACATATCTAAAATGGGTATTCAAAATTTTATTAATGAAATAGAACAATATGATAGTCAAGATATAGAAAATATAATATTATGTAAAAATATAAAAAATAAATCAAAAGTTAAAATTATACAAAATTTGAATGATAATATTGTATGTAATAGTTTAAAGGAAGTGGAAGAAATTATTGATTTATTATTAAAAGAAGAAACTATAAAATATATAAATTTAAA